>artificially_reared_2__coassemble_100_pt1 | contig 58152 bp, 51 predicted proteins | sample artificially_reared_2__metabat2_low_PE_008 | metagenome-assembled genome bin artificially_reared_2 | reverse complement strand
TTTATTGCTCATCTTTTTGAAGGTTAAGGAGTCAACCTTATCTACAAAAAGACAGTCTTTCCAAAAACAATTTGCCCCTGCCGATATGCTGTCAACAATGAAATTCAGCATTCGGCAGGGGCAAATCATCATCTTAAAAATCGTATTATGGCACAACCACCTTTTGACGGTTCACAATGTAAATACCCGGCGACAACAGAATCGGGCGGGTACCTACGACACGCTCCTGGAACACCTTGGTTCCGGACACCGTATAGATCTGTACCATCTGAAGCTCGTCAGAAGAAACATATAAACCTCCCCGGACTACACGCACACGGACATCCGCCGGTGCTACAACCGGTGCGCACTCCAGACCGGTTTCTCCATTACCATTGATTTCATCAAAAGGAATCTCACCCAAAGAGAAACGGCTGATTGTAACACAACCCCAGTTATTCTCATCGGTCCAGTTCACCAGAACACCCAAGGAAACCTCTGTTTCTTCGGCCAACTGGAACGTCAGTTTGCCATTAGCCAGATCTGTATAAGCATAAGCTTCGGTAAGATTCGTAACATCCGGCAATCCGACACCCGTCTGAACGACCAAATAAGACTCTAACGTCTTGGAATACGGGCCAAATGAAACACTGAGCTGATAAAAACCTGCAGGCAACGTTACTGTCTGGTAAACCTTGTGATTGGGCACAGTGTAAGCAAATCCATGCCCTGCCTCAACCGACATACAACTGTTGTAAGAACCATCTGTCACATGGAAGCCGGTAACCACTGTCGAAGTATTGCCGTCGTCCTTGCCATCATCCTTGCCGTCATCCTTACCATCGTTCTTTCCATCATCTTTACCGTCATCGCCGCCGATAGATGTATCGTTTCCAACTATTTCGTTTTCAATCACCCACCCGGACTGGGCCGTGCCCGTTTCGAGTGCATAATGACTATAGCCGAATATCGGATCGGAATAGAACGGAACGGAAGCATGCAGGAAAGGTGCCTTATAGTTGGTCAGATAACGGTCCGTCACGTCTTCGACTTGCCGTTCATTAAAGTTCAACCAGAAAATGCCCCTTGAAGAGCTCCACGCATCGCCATCCGGTCCAAAACCTTCCCGACGGCCTGTATTGGCATTATCGGTCATGTCCTGCACATCACCGGAATTCTGATTAAACGGACTATAAAGTACCAGACCGGCCTTCATCGCTTCGCTGATCGTCCCAGCCGTAGCTCCTATCTCCGGCTCCGGCTCATCGTCAGAACGGATGGGGGCATTGGCATAACGACGCAGTTCTTCAAGCGAAAGCGCCGTGTTCCAAACCTGTAATTCGTCGATCACCCCGTACATCGGTGCCTCGCTGCCACCTAACACAAACGCATCTTTCAGTGCTGGAATCTCACCGACAGCCATCTGCTGTGGTTGTCCATACGCCACACCATCGCGGTAGAAAGTGACCGTTCCATGTTGGAAAGTCACCGCATAGTGATGCCATGCACTGGAAAGTACCAGACCAGCGTCCGACTTAACCGAAGTTTCATCCACCTGTAAAGTCATCGCACCGTCTGCTTCCGTAAAGAGGAACATCTCCTCCGCATTGCTTCCGATACCATTTCCTTTGATTTGAAGCGGGTTCGGCAACATCCACCAGCCTACCGTAAACGTATTGGTCTTACCTTCAAACGGAGATTGATAAACGACACGCGCCTCATCACCGTAGAAACGCAAGCCACGCCCGCCATCTGCATTACAAACCACTAATGCACCGACTTTGGTCATCTGATCTGTTCCCTGAGCATTTGTGGCCGTAAGCGTTACATTATATTTACCGGTTTCGGTTGTTTCGAACGATGTATTCTGTCCATGAACAAGCAAACGATAATCGCCGTTCACCAGTTCCCATTCCCACTGCTCAGGTGAATACTCAGTCCGGTCCTCCAAATAAACCTTTTCTCCCTTAACGACTATATCCGGTTGAACAACGAAAGCAACCTCAGGAGCTACGGACATAGCTTCTACATCCATGCTGTAAGTATCTGATCCGTTCGGATTCGTCACTTTGAGAGTGACCGTATATTTACCTTCCTTAGGGAACGAAACAGCGGCATGCCTGGTATATATCTTTTCCTGAGAACTTCCCGGAATAGTCCATTCATAACTGTTCACCGCCAGATCCTGTACAGGCTGGAATGTGATCCGGTCGGAAGCCGGAACTACGGTAGCCGACGCAGTAAAGGTCGCATCCGGGTCTGGTAATGGAACCACCTTCACATATGCCGAATCCTGATCGGAATTTCCTGCCGCATCAAAAACCTGCAGTCCCACCTCATGTTCGCCTGCCTCGGCGAAGACCAAAGCAACTTCCCGACGATCAAGGGATGTCACGCCAGCATCGGGTGCATTCCAAATCCACCGTACGGCATTGGGAGCGTCATCACTACGTAAGCAAACTTCCTGACCGACATAGTATTCTGCCAATGGAACTTTGAAAGAAGCCTTAAGAGCAGACGTGTCGAAAACCAAGTCCTTGTCTGTCACCGTAGCACCCGTTCCTGCTGTAACCGGAGCATGATGTCCGCCTGCAGCATCATATAAATAGGTAGTTCCATCTTGAGTGAAACAATCCATCTGATAGCAGGCCAACAGTCCCTCCTCCTGCTCAGGACGGGCCAAGGAAACATCTTTCAGAGCTTGAATCTGCTCGGCTGTACGAGCCACAGACCAGATGCGCAACTCATCCATCAGTCCGTTCATTTTTTCACCGTTCGATCCGAATACCAGATCTCCAAATCCGCCAATTCCACTTTGTTGGTTATTGATGAAAGACGCACGTTCCTGACCATCTACATAAATTTTCAGACGATTGCCGTCGATCACCAGAGCAATATGACTCCAGCGTCCGGTCGACAGCGCCCCTGTTGTGCTGACACGTGAGTTGATGGTCCAGCCGGCCGTAATATCCCGATTGGCACTGGAATGAATCAAAAATTTACCCCAACCCGGTCCTATTTGCTGGTTGTAGTCGGTCAATGTTCCGGGTTTCAACCAAAACTCAATGGTTGCGCTGTGATACTTCTCGTCAAAAATATCGGGTACGGAGAAAGACGCTCCCCATAACTGGCGTACCAGATTAGAAGTCGCGTATTCCCGGTTCGAAACCTGTATTTCAGCTCCGGCTGATTCCACATCCGCCCCCTGAAAGTCATATGAGGCAACCACAGAGAAACGGCCGGCAGCATCTTGCGGCAAAGCATATTCCCGCTGTCCGGCCGGGACATCGGCCAGCAATTCATCACCCTGATAAACGTGATACCCTGTCAAGGCATGAGCAGAAACCGCCGGTTCATCCCAGGTTAACTTGCCGGAAAGAGCTGTCACGTTACGCGGCATAGGGAACGACTCGCCCGACATAATCACGGAAATCACTGTCCGGCCGCCATTGTTCTGGATAGTCACCCCATCTGCCGGCAAAGCAGCCTGCGTCTCTATACCATCCGCATCAAACTCATAATCAATAACCGACAGCTGATGTACCCGTCCGCTGCCCTGAGCCGTCTGTTTGGAATCGATAATAAAGAAATATTTCAATGGTTTGCGTGTGTCAAGACCATCGGTCAGGTCCGTCAGGTCGTATCCTAATTCCATCGGCTCCGCATGCAGTTCACCGTCTGCCCAGCGCCCAAGCATCGGAGTCTCGGCGTCGGGATAAATATTGTCGTCAAGTTTCATGCCATTCCCGGCAAACTTGAAATATTCCATCGCAACGCTCCGTTCTGGTTCTGTCGCAGCCGTGTCCGAAGCGACGCCGGCAACTAAAGTAAGTTCACTCCGACGGCTATAATCAAGCGTCATTTTCATTGTCCGCAACGGCCGGTAATCATGCCGCACAAAATAAACTTCCGGCATCCAAAATCCCCGATAATACTGATCAGGCATCCCGGCACCGTCTGTTCCGATACTGACTGCTATCTTATAAGGACAATAAACCAAACCGTTTCCATCCCAATATTCGCCCCAACTGTTGGCCACGATCCACGCACCCACTTCATCCTTATCGGCCTCACCGGCAATGCCATTGCCATCCAGATCAAATTCCACCCGGTCGTCATAACCTACAACCACCATGGAATGGTCGACAGCCACACCCCAATGTGCCACATAGCCTTCGCCTGCAGCTCCTATTTCCTGATTTACGGCAGTGGCCGGTACCTTGGCAGTCTGAAATCCCTCGAGGAAACCAATGTCAATAGCACACACACCACCAGCATCAAAGGAATCATCCCCGCTGTGATTCCACAGCCACTGCTTCACGGCCTCCCGTCCGGCTTCTGTGCGGACATTCTGCGGAAACATAGCAGAACGCTCTATACGGTTGAACATTGTTGCATACCATTTGTCATATCCCTGCATCCAGCCGTAATCATTATTATACCAGTTCTGATCGGCCCCGAAATCTTTAGAATACGTGCGTCCGCCATAAGTGACAACATTAGGAACACCATGATCCCGCAAAACGGAAGGATAATCCGTATTCTGATAATAATGCAACCAATTATAATGTGTCGGATACTGGTTTTCCTCCACACTGCCATCTACGCGACGGGCCGCATTCTGCTCATAAGTGAACATGTAGGCAATACGTGCTGCCGCCGTACACGATGCACCCTCCTGCTGAAACATGGGCGGGAAATAAATTCTTTCGGCATTATTCACACGTGCCGGGCGCTGAGCGCTCCGTCCCTCAGCCTGCACTCTGGCCGCCCGATGCTCATCCCAACGCAGTTCCTCTGCTGGATTGAACTTTGGAATCGTCTTGAATACAGTCGTATCAACAAATCCACGATACTCTTCGGGAATCTGCCCCCAAAAGCTTGCCGGTATCATACCCATGCAAACGGCCAGGAGCCATCCCGGATGTTTTCCATTTTGTTTTTTCATAGAAATTCATTTTTAGGGTCTCTGCCTCGCTAAAAAGCTGATGAAAAAGCCCATTCGTAAATTAAACATTTATCTAAGTAATTCAGTCATTATGACCACATCCGCATCCTGAAGGGATTTCAAAATAACAAGATTCAGACAAAAACAAGTATGCATTTGCCCGTCAAGAAACAAAATCTCTTATTTTTTTATTAATTTTGTCACCCAAAAAACAGGGGCTACAAAGAATTAAAAGTCGCACGACAGGAAATTCGCTGCCAAAAATAAACAATGACAAGGAATATTAAAAATCATTATCCATCATTATTGCCTGTGCTATGACCTTTTTAATATTTTTAAAATTTCTGGGATCCTTGGGTCTGCTGATCTATGGGATGAAACTTCTGGGAGAAAGCCTGCAGAAAATGGCAGGCAACCAGCTCCGGCATATCATGGATACGCTGACCACCAACCGATTCACCTCATTTCTGACAGGAGCGATCATCACGGCCATCATCCAGTCCTCATCAGCCACTTCCGTCATGACGATTGGTTTTGTCCATGCCGGTCTGCTCTCTTTTATTCAGGGACTTTCCATGATTATGGGAGCAAGTGTAGGCAATACTTTCGTGGCCTGGATCATGGCAGCAGAATTCAATTATGCGATCAGTTATTACATTTTCCCCTTGTTTTTCGTTGCTTTATGGCTGGTTAAATTACGCGACTACCGTTCGCTGGGTGAATCTATATTCGGTCTGTGCTTTATGTTTCTGGGCCTGCGTCTGCTCTATGAATTTGCCGACGATATGCAACTGGCATCCAACCCGGTATTGTCTGCAGCACTGGGAAATCTTGGCGACAATTATGGCTCCTATCTGATCCTGCTGCTCATTGGCGCTCTGTTTACCCTCTGCATCCAGTCATCAGCTGCCCTGATGGCTACGAGCATGATTCTTTGTTCCACTGGAATCATTTCCATATATTCCGGTATCGCTCTGGTCCTTGGTGAAAATATTGGCCGGGGAATCATCACTTTTCATGCAGCCTCATCTGCCAACCTGACAGCCCGTCGCACGGCTGTGGCCCAACTGATATTCAATTTGTTCGGTGTGCTGTGGGTCTTCTGGATCTTCCCATATTTCATCGAAAAGGTATGCAACTCGTTAGGCTATCAGACAACAAACAATTTGGAAGAACATGCCCTGACTTATGTTCTGGCCGCTTTTCATACCTGCTTCAATCTATGCAATGTGGCCCTCTTTATCTGGTTGATCAAGCCAATCGAGCATTTAGTAAACAGGATAGTCCCACAAACACGGGAAGAACAAGACGAATCCAGCGAACTGCGCTACATCACCGGAGGACTTTTGGCCACACCCGAATTATCCGTACTGGAAGCCCAGAAAGAAATTAACGGCTTCGCCGACATGACCTGCCGCATGTTTACACAGGTACGCTATCTGCTTACCATCAACGACACCAATGAATTTCGCCAGATTTATCTAAAAATACGAAAATTCGAAGATACCAGCGATGCTCTTGAAGAAGAAATCGCCGATTACCTGGGTGAGGTCAGTGACGACCTGCTGAGTTCAGACACAAAGAATCAGATTCGCTGCATGCTCCGCGAAGTATCCGAACTGGAAAGTATTGCCGACAGCTGCTATATTCTGTCGCACATTATCTCCACCAAATATCATGGAAAACAACTTTTCACGTCCAAACAGCTGGAACATCTTCACCAACTCTTCCAGCTAACCGATCAGGCTTTACAGGAAATGAAACGCATCCTTTCCATGCGCCGACCACCTGCAGAAGCACGAACGGCCAACTATATTTGTCAGGAGATCAGCAGATTCAAGAAACAATTGCGCTATTTGAATGCCATTGACGTCAATAACCACGAGTATTCCTACCATATCGGAACAATGTATCTTGACATCATTAATGAATGCGAAAAACTAAGTGAATATATCATCAATACGATCGAAGCCCGAATAGAATCCCACACCAAAGAAGATTAAATGCAGTCGAGGCTGGTCCTGTATGTTTCAGGGCCAGCCTCGACTGTATCAAGAATATCCCAACATCGGGATTCCGTATCGATTAATCCTCGCAAGGCTCAAAATCGTCCTTACCAACTCCGCACAACGGACATACCCAATCTTCTGGCAGATCCTCAAAAGCCGTTCCCGGTGCAATACCAGAATCAGGATCACCCACTGCCGGATCATAAACCCACTGACATACAGTACAAATATACTTTTTCATATTTTCCAAAGTTTAATTGTTATACTTCGATTTCTTAAATTTGTCTGCAAGTATAATGAATTTACCACGGATTTGGTATGATTACATATTATTATTAGTTTTTTTTAACTCTTTAATCAGATATTCCATACCTTTTGAAGCCCCTTCCTGGATAAATTTAACCTTCTGCGATGAAGAGACAGTCACCGGTTTCGGATCAATCAAATAGACCGGTACTCCGGAAGGCACATAATGAAGCAAGCCTGCTGCCGGATAGACATTCAGGGAAGTGCCTATGACCACAAAAATATCCGCCTGCTGCGTGATCTCAACAGCTTTTTCAATCAAAGGAACCGGTTCGCCGAACCAGACAATAAAAGGTCTTAACTGACTTCCGTCAGCCGCCAGATCCCCTAAATGGATATCTGGACTTTCTTCTGACAGAGTGACAACAAATCTCGGATCATCCGGATGAGCACTGGAAGTAGCTTTCATCAACTCTCCATGCAAATGGATCACCCGGGTGCTTCCGGCACGCTCATGCAAATTATCTACATTTTGAGTAATTACCGTCACTTCATAATACTGCTCTAACTCCGCCAACAATTCATGCCCGCGACACGGCTGCACGCCAAGCAGCTGCCTGCGGCGAGCGTTATAAAAATCCAACACCAACTGGGGATTACGGGCATACCCCTCGGGAGTTGCCACATCCTCTACCGGATATTGCTCCCACAAACCACCGGAATCACGAAAAGTGCTGATCCCACTTTCGGCCGACATTCCGGCACCGGTCAAAACAACAACTTTTTTCATAAGTTACACATTTTACACACAAAAATAAGAAAAAATTAGGCTCAACTGCAAAGAATCGCCGATAAATCAATTAACTTTGCACCCTTGAAACAGAAACATCAAGACAACAACAAATAAAAATGGATAAACTTAGCTACGCATTGGGCCTCGGAATTGGCCAACAGCTGAAAAGCATGGACGCACGAGACATCTACATTGACGACTTCGCAAAAGCCATTAAAGATGTATTGGACGAAAAGGAACTGTTTGTGACTCATCGTGAAGCACAACAGATCGTCACGAAATATTTCCAGGAAAAAGAAGAGCAGATGAAAGCAAAGCAAGCCGAAAAAGGCCAGGCTGCCCGTGAGGCAGGAGAAGCTTTCTTAAAAGAAAACGCAACCAAAGAAGGTGTAATCACCACAAAATCCGGCCTTCAATATCTGGTTCTTCAGGAAGGCACCGGCAAAAGTCCGAAAGCAACCGACAGCGTCCGCTGCCACTACGAAGGTATGCTGATTGACGGCACTTTGTTCGACAGCAGTCTGCAACGCGGCGAACCGGCAACCTTCCCTCTGAACGGAGTGATCGCCGGCTGGACAGAGGGTCTTCAACTGATGAAAGAAGGAGCCAAATATCGTTTTTTCATCCCCTATCTGCTCGGTTACGGTGCATCTGGTGCCGGAAATGCCATTCCACCTTACAGCACCCTGATTTTCGACGTGGAACTGATCGAAGTGCTTTAAATACCCACACCATACACAGACCGGCCATGCAGAGATGTCATGCAGCCGGTCTGGACAATTTTCAGGATTTCCGGTAAACAGAATGCCGGATTCAACCATAAGAATTGACTTGAACAACTAATTATAGAAAAAGAAAATGAAAAAGACAGGTTTTATCATGGTTGCTGCTCTTGCAGCCGTTATGTCTGCTTGTACTAATTCTACCCCAAAAGCAGACTTAAAATCAGACGTTGACTCTTTGAGCTATTCAATCGGTCTGGCACAGACACAAGGTTTGAAAGAATATTTAGTAAACCGTGCCGGTGTAGACACCACCTATATCAATGAGTTCATCAAAGGTCTCAACGATGGAGCAAATGCGGGCGAAGACAAGAAAAAAACAGCATACTACGCAGGAATCCAGATCGGTCAGCAGATCAGCCAGCAAATGATGAAAGGCATCAACTATGAACTGTTCGGCGAAGACTCCACGCAAACGATCAGCCTGAAAAACTTCATGGCCGGTTTTATCGCAGGTGTTAATGGCAAGGACGCCAAAATGACCGTAAGTGAGGCACAGGCCATGGCAACCCGCAAAATGGAAGAAGTAAAGAATGCACAACTGGAAAAACTTTATGGCGAAAACAAAGCAGCCGGTGTAGCCTATATGGACAGCATCAGCAAGAAAGAAGGTATCAAGACTTTAGCCAACGGTGTGTTCTACGAAGTGATTACTGAAGGAAAGGGTGCCATCCCGACAGCTTCCGACCGTGTAAAGGTTCATTATGAAGGAAAATTGATCGACGGAACTGTTTTTGACAGCTCTTACGAACGTAACGAACCCGCAGAATTCCGTTGCAACCAGGTAATCCCGGGATGGACAGAAGCTTTGACCCATATGCCGGTCGGTTCAAAATGGATTGTTTACATTCCGCAGGAACAGGCATACGCATCAAGCAACACAGGTAAAATCAAGCCGTTCTCAGCTTTGACGTTTACCATCGAACTGCAGGACATCGTTAAGTAATCCGACAGGAATGAACCGAACAAAATATTTCCTGCTGACATTGGTCTTACTCCTGTTTATCGGGAGCAATGCCGATGCCCGAAAAAAAAGAAAGATCAAGAAAAAAGCCAGTACAACCATTGTGGATACCTGTTCGGTCGATACGTTCAGTTATGCTTACGGTATGGCAAACACAACCGGACTGAAACAGTATGTTGCCGCAAAACTGGGAGTTGATACGGCTTATATGGCGGATTTCATAAAAGGTTTCGACATAACAGCCGTCAACGAAGAGATCAAAAAGGCAGCGGCTTTCTATGCGGGCTTCCAGATCCGACAGCAAATCACCAATCAGGTGATTCCACAAATCAATCGGGAAATTTCCGGGAATGACACTACGGAAACCATCAACAGAAATTTGTTCATGGAAGGCTTCCGCAACGCATTGACCGGAGAAAATCAAAGAATGGACCTAAAACGGGCCGACTCCCTGACTCTGAAACAAATGACGTTCTATCACAACGACTTGATGGAACGCAAATATGGAGCCAATCGCAAAGCAGGAGAAGAATTTCTGAAAGCAAACGCCAAGAATAAAGGCGTGAAAGAAACAGAAAGCGGGTTACAATATAAGGTACTCGTAGAAGGCCACGGAGAAAAACCGGAAAAAACGTCAAAAGTCAAAGTTCACTATGAAGGAAAGCTTATTGACGGAACAGTGTTCGACAGTTCCTACAAACGGAATGAACCTGCAGTATTCCCCTGCGATCAGGTCATTAAAGGCTGGACCGAAGCACTGACCCTTATGCCGGTTGGTTCAAAATGGGAAATTTATATTCCGCAAAATCTGGGATACGGCTCACGTGAAGCCGGAAAAATTCCGCCATTTTCCACTTTGATATTTACCGTAGAACTACTCGAGATCGTAAAATAAGCGATTTGCTTACAAAAAAGGCATCAGATCAGATTCTGATGCCTTTTTTTTGTTAAAACAATCTGCCAAACTAAATAAATATCTATATTTGCTTACTATTTGACAAAACATATAAAATAATAAATTGATATGGAAAAGATAGACAGCCTTGACAAAAAGATCTTAGAAATCATTTCAACAAATGCCCGTATTCCTTTTAAAGATGTTGCAGCCGAATGCGGTGTATCCCGGGCAGCAATCCATCAGCGCGTTCAACGCCTTATTGATCTGGGAGTGATTGTAGGATCAGGCTATCACGTTAATCCCAAAAGCTTGGGATACAGTACGTGTACTTACGTTGGAATCAAGTTGGAAAAAGGCTCTATGTACAAACGTGTCGTTAATGAACTGATGCGTATTCCTGAAATTGTCGAGTGCCACTTCACTACCGGTCCTTACACCATGCTGACCAAGCTGTATGCCCGTGACAACTCCCATCTGATGGAACTACTCAATAACAAAATGCAGGAAATACCCGGAGTAGTAGCTACCGAAACTCTGATATCACTCGAACAAAGCATCAAAAAAGAAGTTCCGATAGGACTACACGACGAAGAAACAGGGGGAGAATAATGACCACCAACGAATATTTTAACTGGAAAGAGGCCTACACACAACTGCATCCCAGTTTCCGTAAGACAAAAGAAAAGCCAATAATAGGCATTACGGGAAATTTTGGTGATAAAGGTTGTGAACTGGCCGAAGGCTATTATGAATCGGTTCTGGAAGCAGGCGGAATCCCTCTGGTGATCCCACCTTTTGAACAGGAAGAAGCGCTTACCGCAGTATTGAACCGAATTGACGGGCTAATACTATCAGGCGGAGGAGACATAAACCCGCTGTTTCTCAATGAAGATCCCATCCGGGACTTGCATGCCATCAATTACAAACGTGACCGTTTTGAGTTGTTGTTGACCCGACTTGCAGCCGACCGTCAGATCCCTATTTTAGGCATCTGCCGCGGCATTCAAATGCTTGCGGCAGCCCTGGGAGGAACACTCTATCAAGATATTTACTGCCAGAAAGAAGGAACTGAGCCCATCAAACACGATCAGAATTTAGACCGTCGGTTCGCTTCGCATCAAGTCCGGATACAAAGGGACAGCTTGTTGTTCCAGGTTCTGCAAACAGAGGAACTTGCCGTCAACTCGTTCCACCATCAGGCTGTTGCCGATCCCGGGTCGGCCTTCCGGGTTTCAGCATGCTCTGCCGACGGAATCATCGAAGCCATCGAGTCGGCAGAATACAAGCCCATACTCGGCGTACAATGGCATCCTGAATGTTTCATACTGAACCAAGATCGTACGATGCTGCCTCTTTTTGAATGGCTCAATCAAGAAGCGTCCCTCTTTTTGCAAACGAAAAAGATTCATCGGAACATCCTGACCTTAGACAGTCATTGTGATACTCCAATGTTTTTCGACCAGAATATCCATTTCGACAAACGAGATTCACGAATTCTGGTTGATCTGCATAAAATGGACGAAGGACAGCTTGATGCTACAATCATGGTTGCATATTTGGAACAAAAGGAAAGAGACGAACAGTCATTAAAGGAAGCAACCAAAAAGGCAGACCGGCTACTGGATCAGATAGAAGCCATGATCAGTAAAAGCCGCCACGCCGTAGGACTGGCACGAACTCCCGAAGATCTTTACCAACTGAAAAGTGAAGGACGGAAAGCCATCATGCTGGGCATTGAGAATGGTTACGCTATTGGAAAGGATCTGAACAACCTACGACACTTTGCCCAACGAGGTATTGTCTACATGACCCTATGCCACAACGGAGACAACGATATCTGCGATTCTGCCCGGGGGAATCAGAAGCACAATGGAATAAGTGTTTTTGGCGAACAAGTAATTCAGGAAATGAACCGATCGGGGATTCTCGTGGATCTGTCGCACGCATCAGAAAAAAGTTTCTATGATGCCTTGACCATCAGCCGGACTCCCATCGTATGTTCCCACTCTTCTTGCCGTGCACTCTGCGACGTACCCAGAAACCTTACAGATGACCAGCTCCGCGCACTGGCACACTCGGGCGGTGTAGCTCAAGTCACACTTTATCATGGTTTTCTGTGTCGTGAAGGCGAAGCAACCATCCGGAACGCAATAGAGCATCTGGAACACATGATTCGTATCATGGGTATCGAACATGTTGGTATCGGTACGGACTTTGATGGCGACGGTGGAATCAAAGGCTGCGCTTCTGCATCAGAACTCATCAACTTCACGCGTGAGCTCCTTCGAAAACATTATTCGGAAGCAGAGCTACGCCTGATCTGGGGCGAAAACTTCTTAAGAGTCATGAGACAAGCACAACAAAGCCGCAAATAATAAAACGAACCGATCCTGGAAAACCAAATTGAATCAAGCATTTATGAAAAAGGAACTCATTATAGGTGCTCTCCTGATTGCCCCATTCTGGTGCAGTTGCGGAAACAGTAAAAAAACACCCGGCACAACTCCATCGCAAGACAGCACGGTCAGTGCACCACAATTCAATGCAGACAGTGCATATCTCTACACGGAAGCTCAATGTGCCTTCGGACCGCGCGTGCCCAATACGACGGCACATGAACGCTGCGGAGAATTCATCGCACAAAAATTCAAAGGATTCGGAACAACGGTAACAGACCAAAGGGCCGAACTGATAGCTTACAATGGCACCATTCTAAAGGCCAGAAACATTATTGCATCTGCCAATCCGGAAGCAACACGGCGTATACTTCTCTGCGCCCACTGGGACAGCCGCCCTTGGTGCGACAACGATCCCGACAGCAGTAAATGGCATCAACCGGTATTGGGTGCAAATGATGGAGCAAGCGGTATTGCCGTTATGCTGGAAATAGCACGCCAGCTCCAACAACAGCCAATTGACATCGGCGTGGATTTTATCTGCTTCGATGCTGAAGACTATGGAACTCCCCAATGGGACGAGCAAGGACTGACCGACAACAGCAACACCTGGTGTCTGGGTTCCCAATATTGGGCCTCTCTGCCCCACAAAGACAATTATCGCGCCCTATTCGGTATCTTGCTGGATATGGTAGGCGGAAGAGGGAGTACTTTCTCTCAGGAAGGCTTCTCCATAGACTATGCTCCGGGTATTGTAGCCCGGGTATGGGACACTGCCGCACAAATCGGCTTCGGCTCATTCTTCCCGAAACGGGCCGGCGGTTATATTACAGATGATCATGTGCCGGTCAATCAAATTGCACGCATTCCCTGCATCGACATTGTCCCCTATTTCACCGATGGCTCGTCGGGATTCGGACCAACCTGGCACACGGCTAACGACAATATGGAACATATTGACAAGAATGTACTGAAGGCTGTCGGACAAACCGTACTCCAAGTGCTCTATAATGAAGCAAAACCATAAGACGTTCCGACCTTGCAACAAAAATCATCTGCCGGAACCAATAAAACCATAAAATGATGAAAACGATAAATGAACTTCAAGACGAAATCATTGAACAATTCAGTGACTTCGACGACTGGATGGACCGTTACCAACTACTTATCGACTTAGGTAGCGAGCAGCCTCCTTTGGACGAACAATATAAAACCGACCAGAATCTGATTGACGGCTGTCAAAGCAGGGTATGGCTTCAGGCCGATCTCAAGGATGGACGGGTCGTCTTTCAGGCAGAAAGTGACGCACTGATCGTCAAAGGCCTGGTTTCCCTTCTCGTTCAGGTTCTTTCCGGACATACTCCCCAAGAAATCTTAGACGCAGACTTATACTTCATTGAACGTATCGGACTTCAGGAACATCTGTCGCCTACACGCAGTAACGGACTGCTGGCCATGATCAAACAGATGCGTATGTATGCACTTGCTTTCAAAACAAAGATGGAAGAATAAGACCAAACTTTTTTAAAGATAATCATCCCGAACAAACAGATTAGAAAGATTATACTTTTATCCGTTTGTTCGGGATATTCTTTATATTAACAAAAAAATATTATTAAATATTGGTCTGAAGGGAATACAATTCAGTTATTTTCATAAATCATTTGATTTATAAAGTTTTTAAAATCTGTTTTATTCTTTTTTATTTATTTCTTGGACAAAGGCTCTTTGATTCCGAGATTTCTGATCGTATTTTTACGCCCTCGGATTCACCAAACACAGAGAATCATGATTTATAAACTAAACTTCTATCACGATGAAACTAATTATGAGTGACTTGCCGCTACGCATCAATCTGCCATCGGATCAAGAAATCAAATATATAGATCTGTCCGAACTAAACATTGCCTCTTGCATGGGCTGCTTCGGCTGTTGGACCAAGACCCCGGGAAAATGCGTCATCAGAGACGACGCAACGCGTGTCTATCCATACATAGCCCAAAGCGATCACCTGCTTTATGTAAGCCGGCTGGCTTACGGTGGTTATGACACAGTAATGAAAACCATGTTGGAACGCGCGATTCCGGTACAACAAGCATTCATACGCATTCATAACGGTGAAACTCATCATGTACAACGTGCCGTCGTGCCCAAACAAGCCACAATAATTGCGTATGGCCACATTGCGGACGAAGAAAAAGACATTTTCCGCCAACTGATAGCCCGCAACGCCCAAAACATGAGTTTCAGCAGTTACGACATTATATTCACAACAGAAGCCATGATCGATGACGTGGTAAAAAGAACATTGAAGCAATGGAAAAGATAATGATCCTGAACGGTAGTCCCAGAGCGCCGAAATCAAACTCAAAACGCTATGCCGAAATTTTCAGCAAATATTGTAGCATCGAATCAGATTACTACAATATCACCAAAAAGAATCATTTAGAACTTTGTGGCAAAATGGAAAATTATTCGGATGTCCTGTTCGTTTTTCCACTTTATGCGGACTCTCTTCCTGCGGTTTTTCTGAGTTTTCTGAAAACCCTGGCCACCAATCCTCCCCCAAAAAGACCAACGATATCGATACTGATCAACTGCGGTTTCCTGGAATATCAACAAAACGAAGTTGCGATCCGAATGATGCAATTCTTCTGTAAACAGCATCATTATACCATAGGTTCCATTCTGATGCTCGGTAGTGGTGAAGCGATATTGGATACACCTTTCAGATATGTAGCGACCCGAAACATCAGAAGACTGGCACACTCCATAACGAACAAAAATTATCAGTTCATCCGGGCGACAATGCCACTAACAAAACGATTGTTCCTGATGGCATCCACAATTTACTGGAAACGATTCGGCCGGAAATTCGGCACGTCCAAAAAACAAATGCAAACAATGGCCATTGAAGGAGATGACTAATGAACCGTACATTCAACAAACTTGTGCATCCCTATTAAGTTTAGCCCGCCAAGCAAGATTCCCAGTATTGTATAGAAAAATAGTTCGCGTGGAGAAATGAGCCAATATGGGTCATGTATCGTCCAAACACAATAGGGCAAACAGAAAGCAGTGGAAACAATGGCAGGAATATATCCGCGCCAGGCAATAAACTGGATGATGTGGACGATAAGATGGAAGCCGAATGCAGCCAGGCAGCAATACCATGCAGCAGGATTTCCAATTAGCAGACTTACCAATGTGCAAACGGAAACAATCAGAAACTCTTCGGTGGCAATTACTATGAACTTCAGTGTGGTCATTTGTTCCATCTTCCGGATGATTCGTCCAGCCTTCGGGAAACGTCTGCGCATTGCGGCACTGTTCTTTTTTAACCAGGGGCATACCATAAGGATTTCTTCCAGCTCGTGAAGCAAGAAGAAAAGAGGCAGGAGAAAATGTATCAATACCTTATCCATTATTCTTTGCCGTTGAGGGTTAAACCTTCTTCCGTAAATAAATCATGTCTTTGAGCATCTTCCCGTCTTCCACAATCGGATGGTCGTAATTGCGGATAAAAAAGTCGGCGACAGTATGCGAATAAGTAAAGCCACAGCTTTCATAAAAACCGATTGTCTGCCTGCTTTCACCCGTACCGACAAGTAGCGTGTGGCACATGTCTGCATAGTGCCGACAAAGGTATTCCACCATCTGCCGACCGTATCCTTTACGCTGGCAGGCTGGTGCAACAGCCAGATTCTTCAGTTCGCAGACTCCGTTTCCCTCGTCCGTCGCCACAGCTACTGAAATGGGGATTGCTTCAGCGTCGAACATAACAAACAAATCTCCCCGCTCCAAGTAGCGGTCGATCATTGACTCCTGCTCGTCGGCAAGCAGCAGGAGGGAGAGGAAACGTTTTTTGTCGGTAGTGATAAGTTGGATATTCATACGAAATCTTCTTTCAGCAGTTCAAAATAGTGGGTATCAACAAAGTTGCCGTTCTTGAAACAGGCGTTGCGGAGAATGCCGACCTTACGGAAACCGACTTTTTCAAGTACCCGCATGGAAGCGATGTTGCTTTCATACACGTTGGCAAAGATACGGACAACGTCTGTCGCAGCCAGATAATGTCGCAAGGCTTCGCGTAGGGCTTCGCTGGCAATGCCATGATTCCAAAAGGGCTCTGCCAGCCAATAGCCGACTTCGGCATTAAAGCACTCCACATCCGTTCCCCGCATAAAACTGATATTGCCAGCCGCTTCACCGTTTATTTCGATGCAGTATTCGCCAGGCTCTTGCCGGCTCGTTGCATAGTCGATAAAAGAGCTGGCATCTGCTTCCGTATAAGGAAATGGAAGGCGATCGCGGCAGTTATCCCAAATTTTTCTGTTGTTCAGGTATTTTGCCAATGAGAGCACGTCGGATGCTTCCCACGACCGCAGACGGAATCGGGGTGTTACACAGTTTGATTGCTGTGCACTCTGTTGCTTATTCTCTGCTTGGGTAAGCGGTGAAGAAGGCAGAATTTTCCTCATTACATAGTTGGTCAATTGCAAACGGTTGGCTTGTGCGCGTTGTTCACGTTCGACGGCATAGCCCCGATGCTCGAAGAAGGGACGAGCGGTTATACTTACTTCGGAGGTTATTTCACGGATGCCGTGCTCCGTGGCGTAGGCTTCCATCTGTTGCAGCAGGGCTGTAGCAATGCCTTCTCCCTGATGATCCTTGTGGACGAACATGGAGTGCAGGTAGCCATCGTTGCGGATGGAGGTGAAGCCGATGATGCGGCCTTCGGCATCGCAGGCAGCGATGAAGTGCAGACTGGCAAGTAATTCTTCCCAGCGACCGGGCCGGTCGCCGCAAGATGCCCAATCGACCACTTCCTCGGCAGTATAGTCGCGGGCATTGACTGTCAGCACGGTGTTGCAGAAGAGGCTTTTCAGCTCGGGTATATCGGCCGTGGTGACAGGGCGGAAGGTGATGGCAGGAGGGACCGTCGGGCTGTGATGCGAGGTTTTCATAAGTGGGTGTGTTGATAAGTTACATACCATAATATATTCTTCTTCCGTCTCCTTCACCGCTTCAAAGCCAAGCCTGGTGTAGAGGCGGACGGCTGGATTAGCCTTCTGTACCGAGAGCGACACTTGACGATAGCTTATGCCGTGCAGCAGGTCGAGCATTTCTCGCATCAGGCGGGTACCGATGCCATGTCCCCGAAAGTCTTTGCAGAGGAAGATAGCGAGCGAGGGGGTATGGTCGTCCACGTGCCCGTAATCGTTCATCTGGCGAACCCAGACGGCACCGATAACTTTACCCGAAGCTTCGGCCACCAGGCAGTGGTCGTCGGGTTGGGTTCCGAAGTCCCGGATGTAGACTTGAAGTTCAGGCTGGCGGATGATGCTGCGAGGCGGAGGTAGGATGCCTTCGGGCAGGTAAATGGCTTCGTAGAGGAAGTCGACCAACAGATGTACTTCTTCAGGAAGCAGGGGACGGATGGTGCAAGGCTGGTTCTTCATCTTTTGTCTGTTGCAATGGTGGATAAAGATAAGTAACTTTTTCTATTCCTTTCAGTAAGACGATTTCTTTATTTCTTCGCCGCTTGTTGCAGGCGTTCCAGCATCCTGTTCAGGTTGGCATTGTTCTCCTCGTCTGTCAGAGTGGGGTCTTTCATGAAACGATAACAAGGTAGTTCGAGGCAGCCGCCACAGTTCTTTTTCCTTTTTTCGAGGCAGCATTGGTAGATGGGACAGACATTGTGCTCCGTAAACCGAAGCCAGAAAACCTTGCCGCGAATCTTCCGACATCCACTGCATACGGTAGGAAAATTGCTACATTCCGTACATACCGCTCCGCAGGGCGAAGGTTCTACAAATTCATCTTTCCACAACCACCATTTGCATTTGTCGGGATTGGGATTTTCGGCATTGACAAAGTAGACTACGGCACGGTACAGATAGAGCTGACAGCGGTCTATCAGGCAACCGCGTAGCCGGCACTCTTCGGCATAAAGTTCTTCTGCCCGCTTGCCGCGCAAGGAGGCGATGGTGGTGTAGCCCATGGCAATCAGGTCTTGCTCGGTCCGGGCACCTACGTTGGGGATTTGGCGGAGTTCAGTCATGATAGGGGATGCTTGTAGTTTTTGGGTAAAGTTTCATATAGTTCTTTGTGTAGCCGTTCCCTTTCTTTATCTTTTTAAAACTCTGGAATCCAAGTTGAGTATAACACTTCAAAGCGGGTGTATTTTCATCAATAACGTTCAGTATGTATTCTTTATAACCTGCCTGTTTCATGCTTTCTTTCAAAAGTAGGGAAGCAATGCCCTGTCGTCGGAATATTTTTCTGATGGCTACAAATTCGATGAAACCAGTGGTTGGTGGGTAAAGTAATGGTTCATCAAATTCTTTCTTCAAAATCAGTTTGGCAAATGTTCCTTTCAACCAACCGAAGTTCTTGCAATATGAGCCATATGTGGTTGAGAGAGCTCTTCCCGTACAATCGGATAAGCCGGCTACTCCTTTGATTATTTCTCCCTGTGCAGCTACAAAAAACCTGGTGGGGTGAATGCCTGGTAAAAGTGCTGCGACCACTCTATCAGCGTCTTTGCAGAAGAACGAGAAATCCCGTTCAAAACCTTCAGCAATACATTGGGCTATGTCTCTACGTTCACACTCTCTACCGGGACGTATCTCAATATTCATGAATTTATTCTTATTTTGTTTACCACTTTTGCTTTGTTTATCACATAAAATGTTTGGTGTAGGCATAGCTGGCGGCGAGATATTCCTTTCCCAAAAAGCCATTTATTTAATAATAATTACTAACAATCCTGCATTCCCTCCGAGTGCTACCACCCTCACCTATCCTTAGGGTATCTCTATAAGACCGAGATAGACACACGCCAATCGGCTGATATACAGACTGCTTCGGGAACCTTCCCATAGTGGTATCCAGTCAAGAATAATTATTATAAAAATAGTCACTGTCAGACAGTTGGGAACTGTTGTTTCGGCCGCCACTAATGATGTTTGCGGGCTTGAAACAGAACTATTGAAGAAAGCCCGACAGCCTGCCAGCGGCGATACGTCTTATTTCTGCCGGTGACAGATGGTTCCCGTAGCCTGATAGGTAGGCATCACCAGCACTTCGGCAATCTGTACGTGGGCAGGGGCCGAAGCGGCATAATAGACTACGTCGGCAATGTCGTCACCCGTCAATGGACGAATGCCATCGTACACAGCTTCGGCTTTCTGCCTATCACCGCGGAAACGAATCACGGAAAAATTGGTTTCCACCATGCCGGGTTTGATATTTGTCACCCGCAGGGGCGTATCCACCAAATCGATGCGCAATCCGTCGGACAGAGCCTTGACGGCAGCTTTCGTAGCACAATAGACGCTACCGCCCGCATAGGCCGCATCGCCCGCTATGGAGCCGATATTAATGATGTGTCCTCGTCCGCGCTCCACCATGCCGGGCACGATCATGCGCGTCATGGCCAGCAGGGCCTTGATGTTGGTGTCGATGACCACGTCCCACTCGTCCAGTGAACCTTCGTATTCCTTGTCCATGCCGATAACCAGTCCGGCGTTGTTCACCAGCACATCAATGTCCTTCCACCGTCCTTCAAGTGAGTCTATAGCCTGGTGCATGGTCTGGCGGTCTCGTACATCAAAGGGCAGTATGCGTACTTCCACCCCCTGCGCCGTGAGTTTCGACTTCAGGACTTCCAGTTTTTCCGTGTTTCGTCCATTTAGTATCAAATTGCTTCCCATGGCTGCAAATTTGCGGGCACAACCCTCACCGATACCACTTGTAGCTCCGGTGATGAAAATCAGTTTTCCTTTCATAGAATTCTATCTCATTATAATTGACCTATCAAAGATAGTGAAAAAGGAAACGCGAACCCACTATTGAACTGAAAAACGACCTTTATCCTAAAATCAACAAAGAGAAACATGAACTGACCGTTGCTACATGGCTATAAAATCAAGATTTATTAATAGCTGCAAAATATAATCTAACAAATTACCTTTCAAGACGCACAAAGCATAAAATATGTTATACAACAGCTTTTTCTAACCAAAATCACTTGACGAATCCATAAAAAAGCCTACCTTTGCAACGTGTTTTTCATAGTATTAGATTTAAGGTTAACAAAGGTTGGAGTACGGCGGTACTCCTTTTTTTATGTCCTTATGTCAGACTTGGCTTTATGTACCAAAAGTCGGGCCTGCTCAATCAAGTCAAACAATTCATCCAAAGTTTCTGCCCGGAGAATGGCTATACGCATCTCGCGAAAATTCGGTATCCCTTTAAAAACCGGAGATGCAGCCAGATGACGACGACTGTGCAATATTCCCCGGTATTCATCAATACGACGTACGCTTGTAAGAACCTGTTCCTTGAGTACATCTATTTTCCAGTCATCACTTAGAACAGGCCAAGGACTTTCTATTGCCCGACACAAGCCATTCTCTTCCCTGTCCGGCTCAAGATAATCCATAATCTCCTTAAAAATCCAAGGTCGCCCGAATGTAGCCCGTCCAACCATAACTGCATCCACTCCATAACGTTCAAAACATGAAGCAGCTCGTTCCGGAGTCGTTATATCGCCATTTCCGATTATCGGAATATACATACGCGGATTTTGCTTTACAGCACCAATCAGCGTCCAATCCGCTTCTCCTGTATACATCTGTGCCCGCGTACGTCCATGAATGGTTAGCGCCTGAATGCCACAATCCTGCAGACGCTCAGCCAGATCCACAATAATCTGATGCTGATCATCCCATCCTAAACGGGTTTTTACGGTCACAGGAATGTCTACGGCCCGAACAACAGCCTTAGTTATTTCTATCATTTTATCAGGATGCTGTAACATACCTGCTCCTGCCCCTTTTCCCGCGACCCGTTTTACCGGACATCCGAAATTAAGATCAAGCACGTCCGGATGCGCCTGTTCAACAACAATCTGGGCCGCTTCTACCATCGGACCAACTTCTTTGCCATAAATCTGAATCACGACTGGACGTTCCTCATCACACACGGTTAATTTCTGCAGACTCCGATTGACCATACGAATCAAAGCATCGGCAGCAACGAACTCTGAATAAACCATTGCCGCTCCCATCCGCTTGCAGAGCAAACGAAAACCTATGTCTGTAACATCCTCCATAGGCGCCAGAAAAACAGGATGCGGCCCAAATTCAATATTTCCAATTTTCATCATGACGGCAAAGATACGAATTTGTGCCCTTTCCTTCAACGATATTTCACAACATTCCTGCTGTCAGCTCGAAAAAAGACCGTATCTTTGCAAGCAAATTCCAACACGTTATGAACAGAAAAGACTTTGAAATCATGGCACCGGTCGGATCACGCGAGTCGTTTGCGGCTGCACTTCACGCCGGAGCCGATTCCATCTACTTCGGAATAGAAAATCTCAATATGCGCGCTCACTCGGCCAGCACCTTCACCATAAATGATTTGAAAGACATTGCTCAGACTTGCAAAGAAAAAGGAGTAAAAAGTTATTTGACCGTCAACACGATTATCTATGGTGAAGATCTGGAAATGATGCGAACCATCATCAACGCAGCCAAAGAAGCTCAGATTTCAGCAGTCATCGCATCAGACGTGGCGGTCATGATCTACTGTCGGGAAGTAGGCCAGGAAGTACACTTGTCAACCCAGTTGAATATAAGCAATATTGAAGCTTTAAAGTTTTATGCACAATTTGCCGATGTCGTCGTACTGGCACGGGAGCTCAACATGCAACAAGTTACGGCTATCCATAAACAGATTGAAGAACAGAATATTTGCGGACCAAGCGGAAAACAGATCCAGATAGAAATGTTCTGTCATGGTGCACTCTGTATGGCTGTCAGCGGAAAATGTTATCTGAGTCTGGACAATACCGGCAGGTCGGCAAACCGAGGTGCGTGCATGCAGATTTGCCGTCGGGGATATATTGTACAAGACAAAGAAACCGGTATGGAACTGGAAATTGACAATAAATACATCATGAGTCCTAAAGACCTGAAGACTATTCGATTTATTGACAAGATGATGGATGCCGGCGTACGCGTATTCAAAATAGAAGGGCGTGCCCGCGGACCGGAATATGTAGATACTGTCGTTCGCTGCTACAAAGAAGCCATAGAAAGCGTATTGGATGGAACATTCACTGAAGAGAAAAAAGATGCATGGGATGAACGCCTGAAACGCGTCTTCAACAGGGGTTTCTGGGATGGCTATTACCAAGGACAGGCTCTCGGAGAATGGACTAAGACATACGGTTCGGAAGCGACGGAAAGAAAGGTCTATGTAGGAAAAGCCATTAAATATTTTTCCAACCTGGGAGTTGGAGAATTTCAAATTGAGGCCGCCGAAATGAGTCTCGGAGACCGACTACTCATAACCGGCCCGACCACCGGAGCCTTATTTCTGGATTTAGAAGAAGTACGCTATGATCTGAAACCTGTTACCACTGTAAAGAAAGGCATGCGCGTGTCCTTTAAAGTTCCGGAAAAGATACGGCCCAGTGACAAACTTTACAAAATGGTGAAAACTGCACCAAAAAACTAAAAAAGGAACAGGGCTAATCCGACGCAGGTCATTTTTTCGAAAGGGAAACGCTATTTTATATTTATTTTACGTATCTTTGCTTTCTCATATTATCAAAGCTACCAATAAATACGCAATGAGCAATTTGCATTTGACAGACCGCTTGACCAAAGTGACAGAAACATTGACGGATCCGGATACTCTAAAAAGTTTTTCGGGAGAACACACGCATGGAGAACCAGTCCCTTCCGGAAAAACACTACAAGAAATTGTTGAACTTTGCCGCGCCATTCTCTTTCCCGGATTTTATGGCGCACCTGTCACTAACCTGCGCTCCATGACATATCATACGGGAGTCAACATTGAGAAACTTGCCCATCTGCTTGTCGGACAGATCCGTTCCGGACTTTGCTTTGCAGACGAGGAAAGCATTCCAGATGACACTTTTCAAAAAGCAGAAGAACAACGGAATCAGCAATACGACAACAAGGCTCAAGAACTGGCAACACAATTCATTGAACGCCTGCCTGCGTTACGAGCCATTCTTTACACAGATGTAGAAGCCGCCTACAACGGAGATCCCGCAGCAACATCATTCGGCGAGATCATCAGCTGCTATCCAGCCTTACGTGCACTGACCAATTACCGCATCGCTCATGAACTTGACTTAATGGATGTACCACTCATTCCACGCATCATTACAGAAATGGCCCACTCCGAGACTGGTATCGATATTCATCCCTCTGCACAAATTGGCCATCATTTCACCATTGACCACGGAACAGGCGTAGTGATTGGAGCGACATGTATTATCGGGAATCATGTCAAACTCTATCAAGGAGTTACTCTCGGAGCAAAAAGTTTCCCATTGGACGAACAAGGAAATCCTATTAAAGGAATTCCCCGTCATCCGATATTGGAAGACGGAGTTATCGTTTATTCCAATGCAACGATTTTAGGAAGAATTACTATTGGGAAAGGAGCCGTAATCGGTGGAAATATCTGGGTAACAGAAAGCGTGGCTCCTGGAGCACGCATCGTTCAAAAGAAATATAAATAAGAGAGCAATATAAAACGTAAACAACAAATTTCATACAAAAATTACTACCGGCAAAAAGTCGGCAAGGATATGGAAAACAAAAAATTTAAACTTATCGCCAAAACATTTCAAGGATTGGAACAAGTTCTGGCACAAGAGCTCACAGAATTGGGAGCCGACAACATTCAAGTAGGCAGAAGAATGGTTTCGTTCGAAGGAGATCTCGAACTGATGTATAAGGCAAATTTTGCCCTACGTACCGCTATCAGGATACTAAAGCCCATCAGACATTTTAAAGCAAATTCTGCAGATGATGTTTACGAAGAGATCAAGAAAATAGACTGGACGGACTATCTCAACGTCAACACCACTTTTGCCGTTGACTCCGTCGTATTTTCCAAAGAATTCCGACACAGTAAATTTGTTTCCTATAAAGTAAAAGATGCCATTGTAGATCAGTTGCGTGAGAAAACCGGACAACGTCCAAATATTAGTGTAACAAATCCGGATCTCCGTCTGAACATGCATATCGCTGAAGACGATTGTACACTTTCGCTCGACAGTTCAGGAGAATCACTCCATCGGCGCGGCTATCGTCAGGAAGCAGTAGAAGCTCCTCTAAACGAAGTTTTAGCAGCCGCCATTATCCTGATGACTGGCTGGCACGGAGAATGTGATTTAATAGATCCAATGTGTGGTTCAGGAACTATTCCCATTGAAGCAGCTCTTATTGCCCGTGGCATAGCTCCCGGAGTGTTCCGTAAAGAATATGCTTTTGAAAAATGGCCGGACTTCGATAAGGAACTTTTTGAAAAAGTCTACAACGACGACTCCAATGAAAAGCCATTCGAACATCACATCTACGGTTATGACAATAATCGCAACGCTGTGGAAATCGCGACACACAATGTCAAAGCTGCCGGACTCTCAAAAGAAATCAGTATTGAACTTCGAGATTTTCACCAATTTACACAACCAGCAGAAAAAAGTATCATCATCACCAATCCACCTTACGGTGAACGAATCTCCACACCAGATCTATTAGGACTTTACAAAACTATCGGTGAACGTCTGAAGCATCAGTTCTTAGACTCTGAAGCATGGATTCTCAGCTACCGAGAAGAATGTTTCGAACAAATCGGACTCAAACCATCCGTAAAGACTCCGCTCTATAACGGCTCCTTAGAATGTGAACTCAGGAAATATCAAATTTTCAGCGGAAAATACAAAGAATTGAGAGCTGAAGGCAGAGAAATCAAGACTGCAGAAGAACGCAAAGCCATGGCTGAAAAAAAACGTTTCAAAGCTCATCGAGAATTTAAAAAAGCTATGGGAGAAGATGACCAAGACTTCCGCATAAAAGGCCGTAGAGAAGACAACGGTCCACGCAATCGTTATAAAAATTACGATACAGAAGGAACATCAAGACGCGATGCACGAAAAGGAAGTAAAAATGGGTCCTTCGGAGAACGATCGGAAGGACGGTCCTCAAAAGCTAACCGGGGTGGTAAACCTTATAACAGGAATCATAAAAATAATCGCTATGACGAAGAAATTTAAATGTTGTCTTTTCCTGATAATGCTTGTAACGACCATGACAGGACAAAAGAAAACGTTTACCTTGGAAGAATTGATGCCCGGGGGAAACAATTTCGCATCAGTTCAACCCGAAAACATACGTACCACCTGGTGGGGCGACGAATGTATTGAATCTAAATCGGACGGGTATTATACAATCAGTTCCAAAAATGGTGAACGCACCCTATTATTTACCCGTGAAGACCTAATAAAATGGACCGGCGATAATACGATCAATAGAATACAGTTTCCTTATCCGAAAGAGAATCTGATATTGATCAGTCGACAAGACAAACAAATACTGATTGATTTCAAGAAAGGAGAAATTATCTGGCAAACAGCAATAGACCCTAAAGCAACTCACAGAGACTGGAACTCCAAAAGCCGGTATACAGCCTATTGCATCGACCAAAATCTTTATGTTGCCGATGACAATGGCAAGGTTACAGCAATTAGTCATGACGGCAGTAATGATCTCGTTTATGGACAAAGTGTACACCGAGATGAATTTGGAATTTACAAAGGTACATTCTGGAGTCCGGACGGAAAACAACTGGCTTTTTATCGTATGGACCAATCTATGGTTCCCGATTATCCGCAAGTAGATATTTCAACACGCATTGCGACAACAATGCCGTGTAAATACCCTATGGCAGGAGAAAAGAGTCATCATGTAACCGTAGGAATCTTCGAGCCGGCAACAGGAAAAACGGTCTGGCTCAAAACCGGTGCACCTGAAGATCGCTATTTTACGAATGTTACCTGGAGTCCAGACTCGAAAAGCATTTATATTCTGGAACTAAACCGAAGTCAGAATCACTTACAGATGGTACGCTATAATGCCCATAACGGCGAAAAAGAAGCTATACTTTATGAAGAAAAACACCCTAAATATGTAGAACCTTTCTACCCTCCGGTGTTCTTACCTTGGGACAATAGCAAAATGATCTTTCAAAGTCAACGTGATGGCTATAACCATCTATATCTTATGGATCTGAAAGCACCACTTTATGACGATTTCAAACCGTCAGCTCAAGGAGGTGTATATAAAGAATATGCGCATGTAAAACAACTGACCAGCGGAAACTGGGTAGTACTGAAATTGTTAGGCTTCAACACGAAAGAAAAGAGTGCGATTATTCTGAGCAACGAACTTAGCCCTATCAGTCACAACTTTTTCAGCGTCAACCTAAACTCCGGAAAACGAAAGGAGCTCGCAGCACAAACTGGCGTTCATTCAGGCAGTTTGTCCACCTCAGGAACTTTACTTCTTGATTCTTATTCCGCACCGAAATTACCCCGCTGCGTAAATCTTATCCATACAGACCATGCAAAATCCGTTAACTTGCTGACTGCAAATAACCCATGGGAAGCTTTCGAGGTCCCAGAAATCACCTGCGGTACTATTAAAGCAGCTGATGATTCAACAGATTTATATTACCGTATGGTCAAACCGACTCATTTTGATCCCCAGAAAAAATATCCAACCATAATCTATGTTTATGGGGGGCCTCATGCCCATAATGTAGATGCAAGCTGGAATTATAAAGTCAGAGGATGGGAAATTTATATGGCTCAAAAAGGCTATCTATTGTTCATTCTTGATAATCGTGGATCAGAATATCGGGGTACAGCATTTGAGAATGTAACTTTCAGACACCTCGGTGAAACAGAAATGGAAGATCAAATGCGTGGAGTTGCCTACTTAAAATCACTGCCTTTTGTCGATAGCACCAGAATGGGCGTCCATGGTTGGTCCTTTGGTGGATTCATGACTACAAATCTCATGCTAACACATCCTGAAACATTCAAAGTCGGCGTAGCCGGAGGTCCTGTCATTGATTGGAATTACTACGAAGTTATGTATGGCGAAAGATATATGGACACACCCGAGGAAAATCCGGAAGGATACAAGCGGAGTAATTTACGTCTACGAGCCGGAGATCTTCAGGGAAGATTACAAATTATTATTGGTTATAATGATCCTGTCTGCGTGCCACAGCATACACTCTCATTTTTACGTGCTGCAGCAGATGCACAAAAGCAAGTAGACTTCTTTACCTATCCGGGCGGAGAACACAATATGTACGGTCGCGATCAAGTGCACTTACATGAACGTATCACACAATATTTTGAGGATTTTCTCAAAGAAAATAAAACATCCCCTAACGAAAACATCAAAACAAGAACCAACTAAAACTGCAATACATGAAACTATTACTTCTTGGTAACGGAGGGCGTGAACATGCCTTGGCATGGAAAATTGCACAAAGCCCTAAAGTTGAAAAACTGTATATTGCACCGGGCAATGCCGGGACTGCACAAACAGGTGAAAACGTAGCCATAAATACCGACGACTTCAACGCTATAGGCAAATTCGTTATCGATAACGCCATAGACATGGTGGTTGTAGGGCCCGAAGCACCTTTAGTTAAAGGAATATATGATTATTTTAAAAACAGCCCGGAATTAAGTAATATCCCGGTAATCGGCCCGTCAGCAAAAGGTGCAGTTCTTGAAGGAAGTAAGGATTTTGCCAAAGGCTTCATGCAACGCCACCATATACCAACCGCTGCCTATCGTACATTTACAGCAGAAACGATAAAGGAGGGAGAATCCTTTCTGGAAACACTTTCTGCACCCTATGTCTTGAAAGCTGATGGTTTGTGTGCCGGTAAAGGTGTACTCATTCTGAACAGCCTGGAAGAAGCTAAGCGCGAATTAAAAGAAATGTTAGACGGTATGTTCGGAAATGCTTCTGCCTCGGTTGTTATTGAAGAATTCCTCAGCGGAATAGAATGTTCCGTATTTGTTCTGACAGACGGTAAACACTACAAGATATTACCTGAAGCCAAAGATTATAAACGCATCGGAGAACATGATACTGGCTTAAACACAGGTGGCATGGGTAGTGTTTCTCCTGTACCTTTTGCAACAAAGGAATGGATGAAAAAAGTTGAAGACCGAATTATCAAGCCAACAATTGATGGGCTGACAGAGGAAGGTATCGACTATAAAGGCTTTATCTTCTTTGGCCTTATAAACGTTCAAGGAGAACCGATGGTCATCGAATACAATGTGCGTATGGGAGATCCGGAAACGGAAACAGTCATGCTGCGCATTAAAAGCGATCTTGTAGAATTGTTTGAAGCAATAGCCAAAGGAAACCTGAATGAGAAAGATCTGGAAATTGACGATCGAAGTGCTGTATGCGTCATGCTCGTATCTGGAGGTTATCCGGAAGCATACGAAAAAGGATTTCCAATTTATGGCCTTGACGAAATAGAAAACAGCATAGTCTTTCACGCCGGAACGACATTGAAAGACGGACAAGTTGTAACCAATGGCGGACGTGTGCTTGCTGTAAGCTCTTACGGATCCAATAAAGAAGAAGCATTGAAAGAATCGTTCAAACAGGCTCAAAAGATTCAGTTTGAGAAAAAATATTTCCGGTCTGATATAGGGCAGGACTTATAAAAGGTAAACGAAAGAATCCATTTGCCTTTCAGAGCAGACGAAACAGACATGATGAGAAAGAACTACATACAAAACAAAATAGCGACGAGCAGAATCACTCTGCCCGTCGCTGCCGTCATAACCATCCTATCCTGGTTGACTATGGATTGTTCGTGGACCCTAAAAGCCATCTGTTGCATCGTAGCTATCGCATGCTCCTACTTTCTGATCGTGCTGAACACCACCTACTCACTTGTCCGTACCCGAAACCAAATGGGATCAGCGATCTTGCTTCTAAGTCTGGCTACAAAAAGCCCTACAGAACTATTTCCTGCTGATATTGGATTAATGCTGATATTTCTAATTTCACTGTACATGCTTTTGGGAACACGACAAGACGACAGACAAAAGCTCCCATTACTATCCTTCCAGGCTTTCCTATTTTTAAGCATAGGCATACTTATTCATCCTGCAACGGCTTTATTGCTTATTCCTTATTTAATAGCAATGAGTACATTCCTTCGTGCATGGACACTACGCTCTGCAACAGCAGCCATATTGGGACTTTGCGCCCCATTCTGGTTTCTCTTGGGATGGTATTTAATTACTTGGAATACCTTTATTCCCCAACGATTTGTTGAACTTGTAACAAAATTCAGTATTCTAACAGGAGAATCCTATCAGAATATCAATCCTGCCCAATGGCTCTTAACAGGAGCATTACTTTTTATAGGATGCTGTTCCGTCGTTCACTATCTTAGAACTAAAAATTACGATAAAGTACATGCAAGAATGCTTCTGAACACACTCGTTCTTATAGAAATATTCCTGGCTATCGGAATTGGAGTCCTACCTCATTTCGAACAAAAAATACAACCATTATTGCTTGTAGTAACCAGCCTTCTGGCCGGTCATTATTTCACATTAGACAAGTCTAAAACGACACTCATCATATTTATTATTTTTATATCAGCACTCTTTTTATTGATATTTCTCAATATATGGAACAATTTATCGCTAATGTATCAGACATACTAATCGAATACGGTTATTGGGGAATGTTTGTAGCGGCATTTATTGCAGGAAGTGTATTCCCGTTTAGCTCAGAAGCTGTCATGGCCGGACTACAAGTGGCAGGACTTAATCCTGTTCAACTGCTTATTTGGGGTACTACCGGGAATATTGCCGGGAGCATGTTTAACTATTGGATTGGAAGTCTGGGTAAAATGGAGTGGATAGAAAAATACCTCCATGTAAAAAAAGAAAAAGTGGAGCGAACTCAACGCTTTATGCAGAAAGGAGGAGCCTGGATGGGCATCTTCTGCTTTTTACCAATTATCGGAAGCGTTATCGCAGTCACTATGGGCTATATGCGGGCCAACCTTCCAATAAGCTTAATATCTATTTCAATTGGCAAATTCGTTCGCTATGCAATTTTAGTCTATACCATATCTTTGATTTAATCAGAAACTATTCCGTAAACATATGAAAAAAAAGAAACAGACAAAATCAACAATATTTTTAATGTGCTTCTTGTCAAGTTTAGTTTTACTGTCCGCATGCAAGAATACTCCCAAGAACGACGCGGATAAGTTACAAGTAACCGTAACTATCGAACCGCTTCGATATGTGACAGAAAAACTTGGCGGCAACAACATTGATGTCAGGACTTTCGTTCCCAAAGGTCTTAGTCCGGAAACCTATGAACCAACACCGCAACAGCTGATAGCACTAAAAGAAAGCAAATTATATCTTGCCGTCGGGGAACTCGGTTTTGAAAGAATCTGGCTCGACCGACTAAAAGAAAATGCTTCCGAGACGCAATTTGTCCGTACAGACAACGGAATCCGGCTCATAGAATCAAACCATAATCATACTCATGACACAACCAGCTCATGCAATCACGCAGGAGCGGATCCGCACATCTGGACGACCCCACAAAACATGATACAAATCGCAAAAAATATCTACCAAGCACTTAATGAAATTCGTCCGGAACTAAAAGATACATTTTCCATCAGAATGAAAAGTTTTGAAAAGGAAATGTTACAAATTGATTCATTACTCCAATCTACATTCTCTAAACAAACTATACAACGGTCGTTTCTTATCTATCATCCGACGCTCAGCTATTTCGCCCAAACATATGGTCTGAAACAAATAGCCATTGAAGAAAATGGGAAAAGTCCATCTCCCGCTCAATTGCGACAGATCATTGAAACATGCAGACAGAACAAAGTTCAAGTAATATTCATACAGCAAGAGTTCGACCAACGTAATGCAGAAATTATCTCCCGGGAGACGGGCACAAAAATTGTTCGTATCAATCCGCTTACCTACGATTGGAAAGAGGAAATCATGCATATAGCTCACACGTTATCAGATAAAATCTAACACCCACGATATGGAACATACTGAAAACAGATTAATACTTCTGGAAAATGTTGAAATAGGCTATGCTGAGAAAATCATACTTCATCAAGTAAATTTAACCGTATTCGAAAAAGACTTTTTGGGAATTATTGGCCCAAACGGTGGCGGGAAAACAACGCTCATCAAAACGATTCTTGGACTCAAAAAAATACAGAAGGGAAAAATAACATTCTATAAAAACGGGAAAGCAGTTAATAGAATCGGTATCGGATACTTGCCCCAATATAATCAGATAGACAAGAAATTTCCCATAAGTGTAAAGGATGTCGTTCTCTCAGGATTAGACACACCACATAATTTTTGGAAGAAACATACAGACGAACAACATCAACAAGCCATGGCAACAATAAAACGGATGGGACTTGAGCATCTTGAAAACAGATCCATTGGCACGCTGAGCGGAGGACAATTACAACGAACACTTCTGGCAAGAGCCGTAATATCTAAACCAGACTTGCTGATCTTAGACGAACCAGACACTTATCTCGACAAAAAATTCGAAGCTCATCTTTATGACCTTCTGACACAAATCAATCAAGAAAGCGCCATCATTTTAGTCAGTCATGACATCGGTTCCGTCATTCAAAACGTACGCAGTATTGCCTGTGTAAACGAAACAGTAGATTATCATCCTCAAAATGACATATCAGAAGACTGGATTCAAAACCGTTTAGGCTGCCCGATAGACTTAATAGGGCACGGCGACCTGCCTCATCGAGTCCTAAAAACGCATCATACACACAATTCATGATGGTAGCCTGCGTACAGACTCCGTTAAAATCAATGATAAAGGATATAAAAGAAAAGAAATTAACCCCTATAAAGTAAAAAACTTCTTATTTTTGCACTTTAAACGTAGGAATGTCTACTGATAAGCCTCATTATTCCCTTTTCTTATCCTGAAAAGATCAAAAAAATAGAAACAATAAAAAACAAAAAGATGAAACAGTACAAAGTGGTCAACAACCTTATGGGTTGGATTACGTTCGCGATTGCAGCTTTCGTCTATTGCAGCACGATTGAGCCCACAGCGAGCTTCTGGGACTGTCCGGAGTTCATTACTTCGGCCTACAAACTCGAGATTGGTCACCCACCCGGCAATCCTTTTTTCATGTTAACAGCAAATCTTTTCTCACAGTTTGCTTCTGACCCGACACAAGTTGCCAAGATGGTCAATACCATGTCAGCTTTATTCAGTGCCGGTTGTATTCTGTTTTTATTCTGGACCATAACCCATCTGACCCGAAAAATACTTTGCGGAAACAATACGGAAATTTCCACGGGCAATCTGATTGCCATTCAAGGAAGCGGTTTGGTTGGTGCCCTGGCCTATACATTCAGCGATACATTCTGGTTCAGCGCAGTAGAAGGTGAAGTTTATGCCTATTCGTCACTTTTCACGGCAATGGTATTCTGGCTCATATTAAAATGGGAAGAACATGCCGACGAACCACATAGCGATCGCTGGCTGGTTCTTATATTTTATATGACCGGAATCTCTATTGGAGTCCACCTGCTCAATTTGTTGTGCTTGCCGGCTATTGTATTGGTTTACTACTATAAGAAACACCCCGAAGCCAATCTGAAAGGATCCATACTGGCACTTGCGGGATCAATCGTATTGGTAGCAGCCGTGCTCTATGGAATCGTTCCGGGCATCGTGAAAGTTGGCGGATGGTTTGAACTGTTATTTGTCAACGGATTAGGTCTGCCTTTCAATACAGGTTTAATCATATACATATTCCTGTTAATCGCTACGGTTTTATGGGCCATTTGGGAAACTCAAACCGGAAAAAGCCGTAAACGCATGAACATCTCCTATCTGACATCTATTGCCATGTTAGGTATTCCTTTCTATGGATACGGTTGGAGCAGCATCATTATAGGTATCATCATTCTGGCTATCCTGGCTTCTGTTCTGTGGTACGTCAAAGAGAACAAATTCTGGGTCAGTGCCCGTGTCATGAACACCTCACTGCTCTGCATGCTGATGATCATGATCGGTTATTCCAGTTATGCCCTTATCGTTATCCGTTCAAGTTCAAATCCTCCGATGGATCAGAACTCACCGGAAGATGTATTCACGTTAGGTTCCTATCTGAATCGTGAACAATACGGCACACGCCCCTTATTCTACGGTCAGGCTTATTCATCAGAGATGGCACTTAAATCAAGCGGCGGCTACTGTGTACCTCAAACTAAAGAAGGGGCACCCGTTTATCAACGTGTGGAAAAACATAATCCAGATGAACCCGATGCCTATGAAGTCGTACGTCATGACATAGAATACGTTTACGCTCAGAACATGCTGTTCCCTCGCATGTATTCCGACCGCCACGCTCAAGCTTATGAAGACTGGATGGGTGGTGTCAAGGGAACGCAAATTCCTTTTGACCGCTGTGGTGAAACTGTCATGGTAAAAATGCCGACCCAATGGGAGAATTTAAAGTTTTTCTTCAGTTATCAGCTTGGTTTCATGTACTGGCGTTATTTTATGTGGAACTTTGCGGGCAGACAGAATGACATTCAAGGAAACGGCGAGCTGGAACATGGAAACTGGATCAGCGGCATTCCTTTTCTGGACAATACCCGCCTGGGAGATCAAAGCAAACTGCCTACGGAACTGCGTGAAAACAAAGGTCATAATGTATTCTATTGCTTACCTCTTTTATTAGGCATCATCGGATTGCTCTGGCAGATTTATAAGAATGATACAGGAGTCAAACAGTTCTGGGTTGTCTTCTTTCTGTTCTTTATGACTGGTATCGCCATTGTTGTCTATCTGAACCAGACTCCAATGCAACCACGCGAACGAGACTATGCCTACGCAGGTTCATTCTATGCGTTTGCTATCTGGATCGGCATGGGTGTTGCAGCTATTGCCGACGGATTAAAACGCTATGCTAAATTCAAACCGGCACTGGCTGCCACTGTTGCCTCTGTCATCTGTATCCTCATCCCTATTCAAATGGCCGGACAGACATGGGACGATCATGACCGTAGTGGACGCTATACTTGTCGTGACTTTGGTAAGAATTACCTCTTGTCATTGGATGAAAACAACAATCCGGTTATTTTCACAAACGGAGACAATGACACATTCCCACTCTGGTATCTGCAGGAAACAGAAGGATTCCGTACAGATGCCCGTGTCTGCAACCTCAGCTATCTGCAAACCGACTGGTACATTGACCAGATGAAACGTCCGGCCTATGACTCACCATCCCTGCCCATCAGCTGGAGCCGTTTACAATACGTCGCTGGAAAAAGAGAAGGAATACGGGTGCAACCCGACGCATTGAAACAAGTCCTTTCGCTCTATAAAGATCAACCGGAACTACTTCAGGAAACATTGGGCGATAATCCTTATGAACTGAAGAACATCATGAAACACTGGGTTCTCAACGAAAACCCAGAGCTACAGATTATCCCGACAGACAGCGTCGTCGTTACCATTGATCGGGAAGCCGTACTCCGTTCCGGAATGATGATTGCCGCCGACTCAATACCAGAAGTCATGACCATCTCACTCAAAGGAAAACGGGCCATCTACAAAAGTGAATTAATGATGCTCGACATGATCGCGCAAGGGCAATGGGATCGTCCGCTATATATTGCCATGACAGTAGGTCAAGATAACTATGGAAACTTAGGCGACCATTTTGTACAAGAAGGACTGGCCTACCGAATCACGCCGTTCAATACGGCAAAAAGCGGAAAGCGCACCGATATAGAACGTATGTACCACAATATTATGGAACGATTCCAGTTCGGAGGTATCAGCGATTCCACAGTTTATCTGGATGAAACCGTAATGCGTATGTGCTACACGCATCGGCGTCTGATGGCACAACTGGCCCAGGAATTAGTAAACGAAGGGGACTTCCAACGAGCAGCCAATGTTCTGGAACGGGCAGAAAAAGAAATTCCCCATTCGTCCGTACCTCATAATTTCCAAAGCGGTTCACTAGATCTGGCTACGTCATGGTATGCTTGCAAACGTTATAAAGAAGCAGCAGAAATTGCCTCCATTCTTTTCCAGACGTCGAAAGAATGGCTCGACTGGTATCTATCCCTGTCGACCCCACGCTTAATGCAAGCATCACGTGAATGCAACTACAATCTGTATCTCATGCACGAAACGGCCTCCTTATTGGAAAAATGCCATTCCAAGGAAGCTTCATCTTGCAAGACGGCTGTAGAAGAATACGCCCGGAATCTGGTAACAAGGGGCGTCAGCATGTATTAATCAGTTTGTCCTTATCCGACAAGAACATGTTTATCGAACAACCTCCGGTTCTTTTCCGCTACCTGTATCCCCGTGCGCTATGGCGCATCGGATCAGGAGCGGAAAAAACCATTTACATCACTTTCGACGACGGTCCAATCCCCGAAGCAACTCCTTTTATTCTCGACGTCCTAAGGCGTTATCATGTTAAAGCTACATTTTTTATGGTTGGCGACAACGCCAGACGTTATCCGGAATTATTGAAAAGAGTTCGTGCAGAAGGCCATCGTATTGGGAACCATACATTCCACCACTACAGCGGCGCCAGGCATACGATCCGAAAATATCTGGCAGATGCTGCCCTGGCCAATAAATACCTGCAATCCGATCTGTTCAGACCACCCCATGGCTGGATGCGTCCGACACAATATTATGCCATGCGAAATAAATATCGGATCGTGATGTGGGATGTCGTTACCCGAGACTACAGCAAGCATGTAGATGCGTCAGGAATTATCCGGATCGTAAAACAATACACGCGACCGGGTTCCATCATAACCTTTCACGATTCCTTAAAAAGCATTGAAAAGCTGCACACCGCCTTGCCACAATGCATTGAATGGTTGATCGCCCAAGGATATCAAATGAAGGTCATCGAATAAATCTGCCTGTCCAACCCAACAGTACAGACAGATGAACCAACCCGCATTAATCTTCATGAACGAGATCGAGAAAAATTACAGTTCAGAATACAAAATTCCTTATTCATGGATTAAAGCCGAGGCAGAACGCCTCGGCTTTAGTGCTTTCGGTACAGCCCCTGTCCGTAAAGTAGCTGATGCGCACATAAAATACCAGAAAGCATGGACAGAAGCTGGCTATGCTGCCGACATGGAGTATCTGAAACGTAATATAGAAATCCGTAATGACCCAAGACTATTGGTCGACGGTGCCCAGACAATAATCAGCGTAGCTTTATCTTATACGCCGCCTCAAGAAGACAGACGATTGAATCCAGAACAATGGCAAATAGCCTGGTATGCCCGTGGAGAAGACTATCACAGAGTCATGCGCCGAAGACTTGAAGAGTTGCTCCATACATTGCAAGAAAAGCAGGGCTCAGATCTGTTGGAAGGACGGGTTTTCTGCGATACGGCACCTCTTATGGAACGCTACTGGGCCTGGCGTTGTGGTCTTGGTTGGATCGGCCGGAACCATCAGCTCATTATTCCCCATCAGGGAAGTGCATTTTTCTTAGGCGAGATCATCATCAATCAAAAGGTAGATCACTACGATCACCCCATCGAAAATAACTTCTGTGGGACATGCCATCGATGTATCGACGCCTGTCCTACTGGAGCTCTACGTAGCGACAAAGGTCTTGATGCCCGGAAATGCCTGAGCTATCTGACCATTGAATACCGGGGCAACCTACCCGAAACTGAAGCCGCTAAAATGTATCCCTGCTTTTATGGATGCGACCGTTGTCAGGCTGTATGTCCTCAAATGAATCAAGCCACACCGACCAAAATATCGGAGCTTCAGGAACGGCCAAACCTTAAAGCCATGACAAAAGACCAATGGCGAACTCTCGACATCAAACAATATCAGGATTTGTTCCGACATTCTGCCGTAAAAAGAGTCAAATATGAAGGGCTTGTCAGAAACATAAAAGCTATGGATGTTTCTTCTGATCAGAATCAGTCCGATCAAAAAAAGTAAATACAATGGATTTTTTCAAAACCACAGAAGCTGAATCCTTATATAAGGACCTTGAAAACAAAGATACTGCTACAATTCTCAACGAAATCAACCAAGAAGATCATAAAGTAGCCGATGCCGTCCATAAGGCATTGCCGTCCATAAAACAGCTTGTCGATCAAATCGCACCACGTCTTGCTCTGGGAGGGAGGATTTTCTATGTTGGAGCTGGAACAAGCGGAAGATTAGGTATTCTCGACGCTTCAGAGATTCCACCAACCTTTGGAGCAGATCCCAAACTTTTTACCGGAATTATCGCCGGAGGCGAGAAAGCCATACGCCAAGCCGTAGAACACGCTGAAGATCAACCCGACACCGGATGGAACGAACTCATACGGAATCACATCGGAATCCATGATACCGTCATTGGCATAACCGCATCAGGCACGACACCCTATGTGGTCGGAACTTTAAAACAAGCAAACAAGGCTGGGCTACTTACGGCATGTATCACCAGCAATCATGGAAGCCCGGCATCCCAAATAGCAGCAATAACTATCGAAACGATAGTCGGTCCTGAGTATATTACGGGAAGCACCAGAATGAAATCCGGAACAGCACAAAAAATGGTTTTAAACATGATTTCGACCACGCTCATGATCCGGTCAGGGAAAGTAAAAGACAATAAAATGATCTGCATGAAAGCTTCGAACCGGAAACTGTTCCAGCGCGGAATCCGCATGCTTACAGAACTCCTCGCTGTTGATGAGGACACCGCAAGAAATCTGCTGAAAAAACATAAAACCGTTCAGGCTGTTCTTGATTCCATGAAAGGAAACAACGCCTGTACACATAGTCTAAAAGACATGACCGACACACATAACCCTCAATAAAGAACGGCCCGATGGAAGAAACAACAAACATCAGCAAGGATTGCATAACATTATTAAAAAAGTAACTGCAATTACTGAGCTATGAGTTTTTTATGTTAAATTTGCATCGAATATCCATACGACAACGTCCAGAATGAAACTATTTAAGAAATTAGACATATTCGTATTTAAATCCTACGCCCTGCTATTTGTCGGAACATTCTTCATATGCCTCTTCATATTCATGATGCAGTTCATGTGGCTCCATATCGACAAACTGATTGGTAAAGGACTTTCATTGGATGTATTGGCCAAATTTTTCTACTATGCCAGTCTGACCCTGATTCCGATGTCACTTCCTCTGGCTATTCTGCTGGCCTCCTTGATTACATTTGGTAATTTTGGAGAACGGTTTGAATTGCTCTCCATGAAAGCTGCAGGAATCTCGCTGATCCGCGTGTTTCGTCCCATTATCATCTTTACACTATGCCTGAGCGCATGGTCCTTTTATTTTCAGAATGTCACCAGCCCCAATGCAACAAAAGAACTGGCTGCCCTGATCTACTCCATGAAACAGAAATCTCCTGAATTGGAAATCCCCGAAGGTATTTTCTACAATGAAATTCCAGGATATAACTTGTTTGTAGAGCAAAAGGACAAACAAACAGGCCTGCTCTACAATGTAATGATTTATAGTAAAGGTACGACGAACAACGACATGCAAATTGTGTTGTGCGATTCTGCCCGGCTACAAACCAGTGCGGACAAGAAATATCTGCAGCTGACCATGTATCATGGCGAACGGTTCCAGAACATGAAAGAAAAAACAGCGCAGGCCATCGCTAATGTTCCCTACATGCGCGAAACGTTTATCCAAGAAATAGATCTTATCCCTTTTGATGCCAATTTCAATGCGTTAGATGCTTCTTTGCTCAGTGGCAACGCCCAGACAAAAGACATTAAGGCCATTAAGACAGACATTGATTCTCTGGAGTTGCAGAAGGACAGTGTGGCCAAAGCCTCCTATCAGTCTGTCAGTCGCACTTTCTTGCGCCGTTCTCTGTCGCTTTCTGCTCAAGATTCGGCAAAAGCAGAAAAGACCTTACAGGCCCCAATAAATTTCGACACACTCTACAACAGTTTCTCAGCAATGCAAAAACAAGGAATCATTGCCAAGGCTGCTTCAAAAGTACGTAGTGCCAGTTCAGAATATGAATTCCGCAAGTACACCACTAACGATCTGAATCACTCCCTGCGCCTGCATTGGGTTGAATTCAATAAAAAATTCACGCTATCCGTAGCCTGCCTGATCTTCTTTTTTATCGGTGCCCCCTTAGGAGCCATCATCAGGAAAGGCGGCCTTGGCGTACCGGTCATTGTTTCTGTAGCCATATTTATTTTTTATTATATTGTCAATGTTTCCGGTGAAAAACTGGCAAAGACAGGAGACATGAACGTAATGCTCGGTGTCTGGCTGAGTTCTATCGTGCTATTCCCGATCGGAGCTTTCTTAACCTACAAAGCCAACAAAGATTCTGTCGTATTCAATATTGAAGCCTATCAAACGTTCTTCAAGAAACTGTTTGGCATCCGGATCAGCCGCCATATAAATCGAAAAGAAGTTATTATCTATGACCCCGACTATCCGACTGTTCAGAAAGAAATTCAGGTTCTCTGCACAGCCTGCAAAGACTATACTTCCCGCCACAGACTGATGCGCGCTCCAAACTACATACAGTTATATTTTAAATATAAAGACGATACAGAGGTCATTTCACTGAATGAAGATCTGGAACGCATCATCACGATTCTGTCCAATAGTAAAGACGCTGCCATTTTGGAAGCCCTGAACAAATTGCCGGTCATATCAGTACATGCCCATACTCGTCCCTTCCACAGTCATCGCCTGAACCGGACATTAGGCATTATATTCCCGCTGGGTCTGTTCTTCTACCTGCGCATCTGGAGATACCGGTTACGCCTTTACCGAGACATGCAACTAATTCAAAAATACGGTACATTTATTAATACCAGAATAGATAAAATATTATCCGAAAATAAAACTATTTAAATAGACTTATATGGACAACTTTAAGTTAAGCACCATTGAAGAGGCCGTGGCCGATTTCAAAGAAGGAAAATTCATTATTGTAGTCGATGATGAAGATCGTGAAAATGAAGGCGATTTTATAACTGCTGCAGAAATGATCACACCCGAAAAGGTCAATTTTATGTTGACAAACGGACGTGGTGTACTCTGCGCGCCTATTACGATATCCCGAAGCGAAGAACTGGAACTACCACATCAGGTTTCTGACAATACCTCCATACTGGGCACCCCTTTCACCGTCACTGTAGACAAACTCGAAGGTTGTACAACCGGCGTCTCTGCACACGACCGGGCCGCAACTATCCGTGCCTTGGCTGATCCTAATTCAAAACCGACAGATTTTGGCCGTCCCGGCCACATTAATCCGCTATATGCCCAGGATAAAGGAGTGCTTCGTCGGGCAGGCCATACAGAAGCTGCCATAGATTTGGCCCGTCTCTCAGGATTGCAGCCTGCAGCCGCTCTCATCGAGATTTTGAATGAAGACGGAACTATGGCCCGCATGCCCCAACTCCAGAAGGTAGCCCAAAAATTCGGATTGAAGATCATCGCCATCCGCGACCTGATCGCTTATCGTCTGAAGCAGGAAAGCATGGTTGAAAGAGGCCCAGAAGTAGATATGCCAACAATCTACGGTCATTTCCGCGACATCACATTTCGCCAAAAAAGCAACGGGCTGGAACATGTAGCCTTAATCAAAGGTACCTGGGAACCGGATGAGCCCATATTGGTCCGCGTTCATTCTTCTTGCGCCACCGGAGACATTTTTGGAAGCCAGCGGTGTGATTGTGGCGCACAACTCCACGAATCCATGCGTATGATCGAAAAAGAAGGTAAAGGCATTCTTCTCTATATGAATCAGGAAGGACGAGGTATCGGACTGTTTAATAAAATGAAAGCATACAAGCTTCAGGAAGAAGGCCTGGATACAGTCGATGCTAACACCCATCTCGGCTTCTTGCCGGACGAACGTGAATACGGTGTCGGTGCACAGATTCTTCACGATTTGGGTGTCCACAAAATGCGACTGCTCACCAATAATCCTGTAAAAAGAGTCGGACTGGAAGCATACGGACTGGAAATCGTAGAAAATGTTCCTATTGAAGTCGGCATTACGCCTTATAATGAAAAATACATGCACACAAAAAAAGAACGCATGGGACATACTTTACACTTTAATAAATAACCCTTAATCCAATACATTATGACAGAAGAAAGAAATATTTATGCCTTAGGAGAACAAGAACTCACTCACGCCACAGCTTACACCAAGCTCATGAGGAGTGTTTATCTATGGATGACGTTCGCACTGATTATCACCGGACTTACCGCTGCTACCGTTGCTCTCAGCCCGGCCATGCTCAGCATGCTATTGGGCAGTAAGTTTACATTCTACGGACTGATTATAGCCGAATTGGCCGTTGTTCTCATTCTCTCATCCCGGATTCAGAAGCTGTCATTTACAACGGCAACCTTAATGTTCATTCTGTATTCCGTACTTACCGGTGCCACGCTTTCTGTAATTTTTCTGGCTTTCGAACTGGCTTCCATTGTCACTACTTTCTTTGTAACTGCCGGCACTTTTGGTTGTATGACCCTAATCGGCTACACCACCAAAAAAGACCTGAGCAAAATGGGAACATATCTGCTCATGGCATTAATCGGTCTGATCATCGCGACCGTTGTCAACATATTCCTGGCGAATACGACTGTGGACTGGATTATTACTTATGCCGGAGTCATTATCTTTATTGCACTGACAGCATACGACACCCAGAAGATTAAACAGATACTTCGTGAATACGGAACAGAAGTCAATGAAAGCAGCCAGAAAATGGCTCTTTTAGGCAGCCTTACCCTGTATCTTGATTTTATCAACCTGTTCTTATATCTTCTGAAAATACTTGGAGACCGCAAATAAAGACCAGTAATTGCTATTTACAGTTATCAAAATGACAGCGTTTCGAAGTAAAATCCGTTAAAAAGAAGATACTGTCTAAGAAAATAACTAATTTTGCAAGCAAATATCATTTACTAAATTAAAATAGTACGAAAATGAATCAATTATCCGACCGTCTGAACAGACTATCTCCTTCAGCCACTCTGCTCATGTCACAGAAGAGCAATGAATTGAAGGCTCAAGGAATCGATGTTATCAACATGAGTGTAGGTGAACCAGATTTCAACACCCCTGATCACATCAAAGCTGCAGCCATAAAAGCTATCGAGGAGAACTATTCCCGATATTCACCAGTTCCTGGTTATCCGGCACTGCGACAGGCCATTGCCAATAAGCTGAAGAGAGAAAACGGATTGGATTATACACCAGCACAAATTTCATGTGCCAACGGTGCCAAACAATCTGTCTGCAATGCGATCATGGCTCTTGTCAACAAAGGAGACGAAGTGATCATTCCAGCACCGTATTGGGTCAGCTATCCTGAAATGGTAAAACTGGCAGACGGAACGCCGGTTATTATTCGTGCCGGTATTGAACAAGATTTCAAAATCACCCCAGAACAGCTCGAAGCGGCCATTACACCAAAAACTCGTGCTCTCATCTTGTGCTCGCCAAGCAATCCAACCGGATCAGTCTATTCCAAGGAAGAGCTGAAAGGACTGGCAGCCGTATTGTCAAAGCACGAACAAGTCATCGTTCTGGCCGACGAAATCTACGAACACATAAATTATATTGGCAAACATGAAAGTATTGCCCAGTTCGCAGAAATCAAAGACCGTGTTGTTATCATTAACGGTGTGTCCAAAGCCTATGCCATGACAGGCTGGCGTATTGGTTTCATAGCCGGACCGGAATGGATCGTAAAAGGCTGTAACAAACTTCAAGGACAATATACAAGCGGCCCTTGCTCCGTATCTCAAAAAGCTGCCGAAGCAGCCTACAACGGTCCGCAGGAATGCGTCGAAGAAATGCGTCAGGCTTTTGAACGTCGTAAAAATCTGATTGTGAAGCTCGCACGCGAAATTCCTGGACTGGAAGTAAACGATCCGCACGGAGCCTTTTATCTGTTCCCTAAATGCAGTTCTTTCTTTGGCAAAAAAGATGGAGATCGCGTCATCAAGACAGCAACCGACTTAGCCATGTATTTGCTGGAAGTAGGACATGTAGCCACAGTTGGCGGAGACGATTTTGGCTCACCGGAATGTTTCCGAATGAGTTATGCAACAAGCGATGAGAATATTGTTGAAGCCATGAAACGTATCAAGGAAACATTGGCACGCTTGAAATAAACTCATGGAACAGGGTTGTCTACTGAAAAATCACGAGAGATGGCTATTATGGCAAAAGTGGACAACCTTGTTCTTCACCTTATTATTTTATGAAATCATTCTAAAAATAAAAAGGTCTCCTTAAACAGGAGACCTTTTTATTACATAAAACCATGTAATTCTGAATTACAAAGAAATAGCACCAGAAGGACAAACATCCGCACAAGTACCACACTCTGTACACTGATCGGGATCAATTGAATAGATTTCACCTTCTTTAATAGCACCTACCGGACATTCGTCAATACAAGTACCACATGCTATACAATCATTTCCAATTACGTAAGCCATTTTTATTAGTTTTTAATAGATTAATATGATGTTTGTGCTGCAAATATACAATATTCTCTTAAATCCAATACCCAAAAACCATGATTAATTCATGCTCATAATGCAAAACTATGTTAAAGCAAAAATATTAAATCATAAGCTACGTTATCTCTATAAATGCACCCAGAAATGAAAAATGCTTTTTGGATACTGTTCATGCTTTTATTCACCACAAGTCTTAGTGCGCAAACAAAAAAGCTACAATATCGTCCCTATATCGACCAAAGACGGTTTCATTACGGATTTCTGTTGGGAATACATACACAGGACCTGGAATTCAGAAACAGCGGTATGAAAGACCAGAACAGTGGCGAACAATGGTATGCCGATGTTGACACCTACAGCCCGGGATTCCAGGTCGGAATATTGGGCGAATTGCGCATCAATACTTATCTGGCACTTAGAACAACTCCTACGCTCTACTTCGGCCAAAAGCGGGTAGTCTTCCATGAACAGACGACCCATCGGGATTCCACACAAAACATCAAATCAACACTGGTATCTATTCCTGTAGACCTAAAGATCACACCTCCCAGATTCAACAATTACCGTCCATATTTTCTCGTAGGAATCAGCCCCACTTTAGATCTTACGGCAAAAAAGAATCAGGCTGTCAGACTGACACCGTTCGATCTCTACATGGAACTGGGTGTAGGATGCGATATTTACCTACCCTTCTTCAAACTGATTCCAGAACTAAAATTCAGTTTCGGGCTTCTGGATATTCTACAAAGAAAACGGGATGATCTCACCAACAACGACCTGCTGAAATACTCAGCTGGATTAGAAAGAGCTTCCTCTAAAATGATTTCACTTACTTTCTATTTCGAATAATGCCTCATAAAACAAGGAATAAAACATAAAAAATAAGATTTTAATTGCATATATCACAGAAAATTAGTTACTTTGCAACCGCTTTCCACGCAATCGCTGGCAGGATGAAGAGTTCCCTGTTATGTTGCGCCGGAACGACAAACAATTTATAATTAACTAAACAAAATGGCAGATTTAATTAAAATTGCTGAAGAAGCTTTTGCTACAGGTAAAGAATTCCCTAAATTCAAGGCAGGTGATACCATTACAGTAGCATACAAAATTGTCGAAGGAAACAAGGAGCGTATCCAGATGTACCGCGGAGTAGTCATCAAAATCTCAGGTCATCAGAACAAGAAACGCTTTACAGTTCGCAAAATGTCGGGAACAGTTGGTGTAGAACGTATCTTCCCCATCGAAAGTCCAAACATCGACAGCATTACAGTAAACAAGATTGGTAAAGTACGTCGTGCGAAGTTGTACTATTTACGCAATCTTACTGGTAAGAAAGCACGTATTGCTGAAAAGCGCAATACAGCAGTTGCTCAGTAATTTCCAAAAAGAAAGACATAAAAAGGACATTCTTAACAGAATGTCCTTTTTATGTCTTTATCGAGCCACATGCCGTTCATTTACAATTCTCCTTAGTATCCTCCAATTCTACTGAATAACATTTAAAGAAATCATAATTTAATGCCTTTGATATTCTCAAAAGCAAATCAGTATCAATAGAGGATTTCTGATATATCTTATATATATTCGCCCGATTATAAGATAATTGCTCTGCCAACCAGATTGCAGAACGCCCCTGCCCTTCTGCAACATTACGTATAAATTCACCAATATGCATAAGCAAAACATTTACTAAATGATAAAGAGAGATCTGTTGATTACGAATAAATCTTCAGTCTATTTTGCTTACAAAATTACAAATAATCAGAGATGTTAATATTATTTCATGTATCCAATATGTACACAAATGGTGAAATTTCTTGTCAGATAAACTTTATAAACATTTCTAAACACAAAGAAAAACATCCAACCCACCATACGGTTTGTTGGATGCAGGCAGACCGAGCAGAAGGGATACTCATCCACCGTCACATTATGACTCAAAGTGAGAAACGGTATATCTACACTCAAACCATAATGTCATATACTTAGGAAATAAGACAAAATTACGGAATAAAACTTATTTTATATCATAAAACTGACTCCATTTAGAAGACATTACAATAAAAGTTAAAAACACGCCCTTGCAAAAACGGACCAAATCGGTTATCCGGTCACCAACTTGATTCCTTCATCCGTAAGCTCTATCAATTTTCGCTTGTACAAATCACCGACCGACCTCTTAAAAACCTTTTTGCTCACTCCAAACAGCGCATAGATTTCTTCGGCCGGACTTTTGTCGCAAAGATTTGTTTTTCCTCCGTGGTTCCGCAAATGATTCAACAGAATATCCGAAAAGTCGACAATAGCCGCCTGACCATGTTTGTGTAAAGTAACATCAATTTTCCCATCCGGACGAACCGTTTTAATGAAGGCATTCATCCGTTCACCTACATGGATTTCCCGAAACAATTCATTGTCGTAAATCAATCCGCCATATTGATTATCAACAATCACTTTGTAACCCAGATCCGTTTTTTGCCAGATCAGTATGGAGACAGCATCACCATCATGGTATGGAGGCATTTCTTTCGAAAGGTAATGTTCGATTTTTGCCGAAGCAACGATACGATAACTCTCTTCATCTATGTGCAGATGTACGATATAACTGTGCCCCTTAATCATTTTCATCTTTTGCTCCCGAAACGGAACAAAAAGGTCTTTTAACAAGCCCCAGTCCAGAAAAGCGCCGAAATTATTAACCCACGACACTTGAAGATATGCAAAATCACCCACCATCGCCTTGGGTGACTCAGTAGTTGCTATCAGCCGCTCTTCACTATCCAGATAAAGAAATACATCCAACTCATCACCTACCTGACAAATAGCGGGAGCCAGCTTCAAAGGCAAAAGAATCTCTCCCGCCAAACCGCCATCCAGATAAAAGCCAAAATCGACCCGTTTGACGACTTTTAGCCGATTAATTTTTCCTAATTCCATAACATTAATTTTATTGCAGGCAATCAAGTCTCTTCCAGAAACCTATAAAGGATAATTCTCAAAATCAAATTCACAAGTAGACAAATAACGTTCACCAGTATCCGGCAAGACGACGACAATGCGTTTACCCTTGTTTTCCTGACGTTCGGCCAATGCTCTGGCCGCAAAAACAGCTGCGCCCGAAGAAATTCCGACCAACAAACCCTCACGGGCAGACAATTCCCGGCTGGTTCTGATAGCATCGTCATCAGAAACCCCGATAACTTCATCCACAACTTCCGGACAATAATTGTCTGGAATGAAATTTGCTCCTATACCTTGAATCTTATGCAAACCAGCCCGGCCTCCGGACAATAGAGGAGAAGCAGCCGGCTCAACTGCAACAACTTGTAATGAAGAATTCAATGATTTCAGGAAACGTCCTATTCCTGTTATCGTTCCTCCCGTTCCGACACCAGCTACGACAATATCCACCTGTCCATCTGTATCCTCCCAGATTTCAACGGCAGTAGTCTCTTCGTGAGCCAAAGGATTTGCCGGATTGTCAAACTGTCCCAGAATAACGGCATCTGGAATCTCCGCTTTCATTTTCTCCGCCAACCTGATCGAACCGGCCATACCCTCATTTCCTGGTGAAAGAACCACTTGTGCACTTAAAGCGCGAGCCAGATTCCTACGCTCCAAACTCATTGTTTCCGGCATCACCAGAATCATCTTATAGCCTTTAACGGCAGCGACCATAGCAAGTCCGACCCCCATGTTACCGCTGGTCGGTTCAATAATCGTAGCTCCCGGTTTAAGAATTCCCCTGCGCTCGGCATGTTCTATCATAAAAAGGGCCGGACGATCCTTGGCGCTCCCTGCCGGATTGAAATATTCCAGTTTAGCAATCAACTCAGCCTGAATATCATGTGCAGACGCATAACTCCCCAAGCGAAGCAATGGCGTATGCCCAATTAAATCCGTCAATTTATTCGCAATCTTCATGTTTCGTATGTTTTTAAACAATTATATTTCCTGCCGTCTCATGCCCAATCATTCCATCCTGCATATGTATGGTACGATCGGTTATTCTGGCCAACGATTCATCATGGGTGACAATAACGAAAGTCTGGCCAAAACGATCACGCAAATCAAAAAACAATTGATGCAACTCTTCTTTATTTCTGGTATCCAGACTCCCCGAAGGTTCATCGGCCAGAACCACAGCCGGATTATTGATCAATGCCCGGGCAACAGCAACACGCTGTTTTTCTCCGCCCGAAAGCTCATTGGGCTTATGATCCGATCGAGCTGCAACACCCATGAATTCCAACAATTCCATCGCACGGGTTTGTGATTCCTTGTCTGAACGTCCGGAGATAAAAGATGGAATCATAACATTTTCCAGAGCCGTGAATTCCGGCAGAAGCTGGTGAAATTGAAAAACGAAACCGATCTTGGTATTTCTGAACGAAGACAATTCCTTCCCTTTCAGCTGATCTATACGCACTCCGTCCAGAATCACATGTCCTTCATCGGGCTTGTCCAATGATCCCATAATCTGGAGCAGGGTCGTTTTTCCGGCCCCACTTGGCCCGACAATACTCACTATTTCTCCTTTATCAATATGCAAATCAATACCTTTCAGAACACGAAGCGTTCCAAAACTCTTGGTAATACCCTTTAATTCGATCATAGTTTTTCTAAATATTACAACTTCAAAAGTACATATTGGGCCAAATAACAACCGAAAACTGCCGGCATATAGCTGATTGTACCTGTCGTTGATTTTTTATTCTGTTCACGAACCAGGACAACAGCTTCCGGGTCAGCCTGCTGACTGCAAAACACCACAGGCACCCGATGCCTGAATCCCATCTGTTTCAAACGATTTCTAACAGCTTTGCTTAATCCGCAATTATATGTTTTCCACAAATCAGCATACTGAATCTTGGTCAGATCCGTCTTTGCGCCTGCTCCCATGCTTGATATGATAGGAATTTTATTCATAGAAGCCGCTATAATCAAGGCACATTTAGGGGCTATCGTATCAATCGCATCAACAATGAAATGATAATGGCCATGCTCAATAAAAGCCGGAATGGTAGTTTCATTCAAATACACGGGAAGCACATCCAGAGAAACATTTGGGTTAATGTCCCGAAAGCGTGCAGCCAGGACCGAAACCTTAGACTGATTCTTTGTAGAATGCAAGGCACAAAGCTGACGATTGATGTTGCTTTCCTGAACAACATCAGCATCCACAAGCGTCAAATGACCGACTCCCGCACGAACCAACATTTCGGCAGCATATCCTCCTACTCCGCCTAAACCAACAACCAAAACCCGTGCCTGCCGAAAGCGTTCCAGTTTTTCCTGTCCCAACAACTGCTCCGTCCGCTCCTGCCACTTCAAAATTTCCTCATTCATCATGTTCCTTTATTTTTTTCCAGGGTCCAAACCATTCACTTGAAGATTCATATCGATCCCGCGCATTCCGAGGTTGCATGATACTCATATCCGGTGTTGCAGCCGCAGCATACGTATCCGGGAAAATCAGCAACAAACTATTCTTGATATAATATTTCTTAATCTGATGAGGGATGTGCTCAAAGGACGGACGGAACGATATCGACCCTCTTCTGGCACACACCACAACCAACAAATAATCTTCACGAATCTGTTTCGAAAGATTTTTCAATTCATTGCCCCCGTCCGTTTCATGATATTCTGCACGTACGGAAGCATGATATTTATCAATATACTTCCGAATATGGGCCAAAGTCTTCGGGTGGCCGAAATACAAAATCCGACATCCCAGTCCCGTTGCCAGACGCGCTACCCGCTCCACCCAATGTGTAAATCCGGCTTCGAACTCTGCTTTTTCAGGAATAGCAACAAAAATACGTCGAATGGTATTTATCGGCATGGTACTCCGTACCATCATAATCTGCCGGTTCAAACCGCTCAGCAAATTCAACAACACCGGTCCGAAAAAAGATTCCGTAGGCGATGACTGAATGTGCAATCCGACGATTACTTCCGAAAAATCATTTTCTTTCATCGCATGAATAATGCCATTGGCTAAATTGGTCGCCAAACGTACCTTACCCTGCATGGGAACATTAGCCATATTGGCGATACGAGTCGCATGCTCCAATAGTTTTTTGCCTCGTTCCCGAGCCGCGTCATCGTCGTCAAGAACCACATTCAAGGCCACCATCGGATACTCACACGCTTCCTTACGCATCATCAATCCCAAAGTCACGATAGGTTCCACAGTCTCCGGATAAGCCAGAGCAATCAGGACCTTTTCATCCTCGACCGGCTGTTCTACTACATCCGTATCAGCCTGGAGAGCCATTTTTCTCGAAGCATGCTCCGTAATGAACGAGCTGACCACACACGTCACCAGAATCAGAACAACCGTACCGTTCAAGACATCATCGTCGAGCAAACGCTCGCCGTTGGGCAAAAAGATATTATATCCCACCAGTACTGCTGCAAGAGTAGCGGCAGCCTGGGCATTACTCAAACCAAACATCAAATCACGCTCTAACCCACTCATTTTATAGATTTTCTGCGTGACAAACGAAGCTATCCACTTTCCGAGCAGTGCGATCACAATCATCACCAAAGCCACTTTCAAGGCATCTCCTTCACCAAAAATTACCCGGACATCGATAATCATGCCCACGCTAATCAGAAAATAAGGAATAAACAAGGCGTTACCGACAAACTCCAGATGATTCATCAACGGAGAAGAACGTGGTATCAGCCGATTCAATACGATACCTGCCAGAAAGGCTCCGAGAATACCTTCCATTCCGGCCACCTCCATAAGACCGGCACCCAGAAACACCATGGCCAGCACAAAAATATACTGAACAACTCCGTCATTGTAACGCCTGAAGAACCAGCGCCCGATCCGCGGAAACGCAAAAACCATAAAACCTCCTACGAGGAACACTTTAAGGAACATCAGGCTCCAGAACCAGTCTCCGGTAGACTCCTTAAACATTCCTGAAATAACAGCCAGAACCAGCAACGTCAGCGTATCGGTCACAATGGTACCGCCCACCGCAATGCTCACACTCCGTTGCTTGGAGATGCCATACCGGATAACAATGGGATATGCAATCAACGTATGCGATGCATACATGCTGGCCAGCAAGATAGACGTAATCAGATTATAACCCAACATCCAGGTATTCGCAACGACACCGAGTGCCAATGGGAAAATAAAAGCTGTAAGGCCCAACACCAGAGCTTTATTCCGAATTCGTTTCATGTCCTGCATATCCATCTCCAGGCTCGCCAGGAACATGATGTAATATAATCCGACCTGACCAAACAAATCAAAACTACTGTCTTTATCCAGTACATGAAATCCATGAGGTCCGACCAAAACACCCGCAAGAATCATTCCGATAATATGAGGGATGCGCAACTTCCCCAATATAACCGGTGCAAAAAGAATAATACAAAGCACCAGAAAAAATATCCATGTCGGATCAGTTATCGGCAAATAGGAAGATAGAGCGGTCAGGTCCATAGAACAAATGTTTGATTCTTATGCAAAGAAACGAAAAAGATTCCATTTTTTACCTCAGTATTCTAATAAAATACCTATTTTTGCAACCGAAAATATCAATTTTTTTAATGAAAAATAAAATGAAAGTAGCTATTGTTGGTGCCAGCGGCGCCGTTGGTCAGGAATTCCTGCGCGTTCTCGACGAGAGAAATTTCCCTGTTGACGAACTTATACTGTTCGGTTCTGAGCGTAGTGCCGGTAAAAAATATAAGTTCCGCGACAAAGACATTGAAGTAAAACTTTTACAGCACAACGACGATTTTAAAGGTGTTGACATTGCGTTTACTTCTGCCGGAGCCGGCATCTCAAAAGAATATGCTGCCGACATTACAAAATATGGAGCCGTCATGATCGATAATTCCAGTGCATTCCGAATGGATGCTGACGTTCCCTTGGTCGTACCCGAATGCAATGCCGAAGATGCACTAAACCGCCCGCGTGGCATCATAGCCAACCCGAATTGCACGACAATCATGATGGTTGTTGCCTTGCAGCCTCTCGAGAAACTGAGCCACATCAAGCGCATCCATATTGCCAGCTATCAGGCCGCCAGCGGTGCAGGAGCAGCCGCCATGGAAGAACTCCACCAGCAATATCGGGAAATTCTGGAAAACAAGCCCGTAACCGTCAAGAAATTTGCTTATCAACTGGCTTACAATGTCATTCCTCAGATCGACGTATTCATGGAAAACGGTTACACGAAAGAAGAGATGAAGATGTTTAACGAAACGCGCAAAATCATGCACAGCGATGTTCAATGCTCTGCCATGTGTGTCCGGGTACCGGCACTCCGCTCACACTCCGAGGCAATCTGGGTAGAGACTGAACGTCCGATCAACGTGGATGAAGCCCAGGAAGCTTTCGCACACGCAGAGGGATTGCAACTGATGGATGACCCCGAACAGAAAGTCTATCCCATGCCCCTGTTCCTGGCCGGTAAAGACGATGTTTACGTAGGCCGCGTACGGAAAGATCTGGCAAATGAGAACGGTCTGACTTTCTGGATCGTAGGCGATCAAATCAAAAAGGGCGCCGCGTTAAATGCCGTTCAGATCGCCGAATACCTGATCAAATCGGGTAATATTAAATAAACTCTGACAAGAAGCATCACAATAAAGGCCATTTCCCGGTATACATTTCGGGAAATGGCCTTTGTTCATTGATTTATCTCCTACTATCCTGCTTCGGCTAATTCCAGTCCGGAATATCCTCGCCCGGCGCAAAATAATCCACCAGATACACATCAAAGATCAAGGTAGAATAAGCTGGAATACTTGTTTTCGCAGTAGATCCATACCCCAATTCCTGAGGGATATAGATCCGCCAGAAATCTCCGCAATGCATGTATTGCAATGCCGTAGAATACCCTGAAATCAAAGAGGAGACTCCAGACAGAACCGGAAATGCTGTTTTCAGATCCAAAGGTGGGGTAAACGTACTCTCAAAAACGTCCTGAATGACGGTATCCTTACCATTGACCAGATCGCGCGCAGGCATCAGAAGTCCCCGGTAATGAACTCTCACCGTATCGGTCCACATCGGACAGCCTTTCCCCGTTCCGGCAGCCAGCACCTTTACAAACACAGAATCCGTTATCGTCCCGGACATATCAGGGTCCTGAGTCAGCGTACGGAACGCACGCCAGGAACAATGCTCCTGCCACTGATCGCCGTATTGGGCCTTGGCCTTGGCGATCTCCGTTTGGGCCGTATCAGCTACATTGCGGAAATACAAAGCATTACGTGATTGCCAATCGGAATACTTGTTGAACGTATCCGTCTGTTCACTACACGATGCAATTCCGAAGAGCAGCAACGACAACAGAAAATACAAAATGTTATGCTTCATCGACATGTTCTATCTTATCCGAAAATGTTATGAGATCTTCTTCAGCAAAGATGTAATGCTGACTTTATCTTCTATCAAACGGCGCAGCTCATCAACAGACACACGCTTCTGTTCCATAGTATCCCGATCACGCAAAGTTACCGTATTGTCTTTCAACGTATCATAATCCACTGTAATACAGTAAGGAGTTCCAACCGCATCCTGACGACGGTAACGCTTGCCGATAGAATCCTTCTCATCGTATTTGCAATTGAAATAGAAACGCAAGTCGTTAATGATTTCATGAGCCTTCTCCGGCAGTCCGTCTTTCTTGACCAATGGCATGACAGCCAGTTTCACAGGAGCCAGTGCAGCAGGCAATTTCAGCACCACACGCGTTTCGCCGTTCTCCAGTTGTTCTTCCTGATAGCTGTGGCACATAACCGACAAGAACATACGATCGACTCCGATTGACGTTTCGATCACATACGGTGTATAGCTTTCATTCGTTTCCGGATCAAAATACTCAATTTTCTTACCTGAATATTTGGCATGCTGGCTCAGGTCGAAATTCGTACGGCTATGAATACCTTCCACTTCCTTGAACCCGAAAGGCATGTGAAATTCTATATCCGTTGCGGCATTGGCATAATGAGCAAGCTTCTCATGATCATGAAAGCGATAGTTCTCCGCACCAAAGCCCAAAGCCTGATGCCAGGCCATTCGAGTTTGTTTCCATTTGTTAAACCATTCTAACTCTGTCCCCGGCTTAACGAAGAACTGCATCTCCATCTGCTCAAACTCACGCATACGGAAAATAAACTGACGGGCTACGATCTCATTACGAAAAGCCTTACCGATCTGGGCGATTCCGAAAGGTAATTTCATTCGTCCGGTTTTCTGTACGTTCAGATAATTCACAAAAATACCCTGAGCTGTTTCCGGACGAAGATATATGGTTGATGTTCCTTCTGCCGTAGAACCAACTTCCGTCTTAAACATCAGATTAAACTGACGGACATCCGTCCAGTTATGCGTACCGCTGATCGGACAAACGATTCCTTCATCCAGAATAATCTGTTTCAATTCGTTCAGATCATTGGCATTCATGGCATCGCTGTAACGCTTATGAAGCGCATCACGTTTCTGTAAATGCTCCTGCACCCGGGGATTAGTCTCACGGAATTTAGCCTCATCAAAGCTGTCGCCGAATTTCTTGGCAGCCTTAGCTATTTCTTTACTTATTTTCTCATCATATTTGGCAATCTGATCCTCAATCAGAACATCTGCACGATAACGCTTCTTGCTGTCACGGTTGTCAATCAACGGATCATTAAAGGCATCTACATGACCGCTCGCCTTCCACGTTGTCGGGTGCATGAAAATCGCGGCGTCAATACCCACAATGTTTTCATGCAAAAGCACCATGCTCTGCCACCAATACTGCTTGATATTATTCTTCAGTTCCACACCGTTCTGTCCGTAGTCATAAACAGCGCCCAAACCGTCATAAATTTCACTTGAGGGAAAAACAAAACCATACTCTTTACAATGAGCAACGATTTTTTTAAATACATCTTCTTGTGCCATCTTTAGCTATTTATTTGATTGTTTACTGATTAATCAGTTTCCTATAATAGTCTGCAAATATACGGATTAATCAGGAAACTTCATATCAAAATTCACTTTTTCACATATTTATTTGGCTTATACAAGAAAATGCATTATCTTTGCATCGCAAAAATGCAAACAGGCTGATTCGTTAGCTCAGCTGGTAGAGCACAACACTTTTAATGTTGGGGTCTTGGGTTCGAGCCCCAAACGAATCACTTCAGCCATGAAAAAAGCGATTGTCCCATTATGGGATAATCGCTTTTTTCATTTTATCATGATCTAAACGACATAGACTCTTTGGAAGCTTTCAGGGCACGCATGGCATTCAGTACGGCCAAGACCGTAACGCCGACATCAGCAAATACGGCCATACCCATCGTGCTATAACCAACAGCGGCCAACAGGAGCACAGCAACTTTTACACCTATGGCAAACCATACATTTTCGCGGGCTATCCGGAGCGTACGGCGGGCAATTTCTATTGCCACAGCTACTTTCGACGGTTTATCATCCATTAACACGACATCAGCTGCCTCGATTGCCGCATCACTGCCGAGCCCCCCCATAGCGATACCAACGTCAGCACGCCGCAGAACTGGCGCATCATTAATCCCGTCTCCCACAAATGCAAGCATCTTTCCCTCCGGTTTCGTCGCCAGCAACCTTTCCACATAACCGACCTTGTTTGCCGGCAACAATTCCGCATGATAAGAGTCTATCGCAAGTTTCCGGGCTACATCGTCCGCAACTTCTTTCCTGTCGCCCGTAAGCATGACGGTCTGTTCCACACCAAGTCCCTTCAGTAGGGCAATGGCACCGGCACTGTCCTCTTTAATCCGATCGTTGATCACGATATGTCCTGCATACCTGCCGTCGACAGCCACATGAACAATTGTCCCAATTCTATGGCAATCATGCCATTGAGCCCCGATACGATCCATCATTCTGGAATTACCGACACAGACAATACGTCCCGCCACATTGGCTTTGATCCCCTGTCCAGCAATCTCCTCAACATCAGTCACCACACAACCATCATGAGCCTCGTTTGGAAATGCCGCACGCAGTGCATCACCGATCGGGTGCGTAGAAAAATGTTCCACATGTGCAGCAAGATGCAGTAGCTCCTGCTCGCTGAAACTTTCCGAATGCACTGCCTCAACCGCAAATTCGCCACGGGTAAGTGTTCCCGTTTTGTCGAAAACCACCGTTCCGACTTTCGACAAAACGTCCATAAAATTGCTGCCTTTAATCAAGATTCCCTGACGGGAAGCTCCACCAATCCCTCCAAAAAAAGTCAATGGAACACTGATAACCAGAGCACACGGGCAGGATACGACCAGGAAAATATGCGCACGATGCAACCAGATGGGAAATGATTCCAGAAAATCGGTTGCTGAGAATAAGGGCGGTACCACGGCAAGCAACAAAGCGGCAATAACGACAACTGGGGTATAAATATGTGCAAAACGAGTAATAAACGATTCACTGCGCGACTTATTGGCATCAGCCTGCTCGATGAGGCCAATGATCTTCGACACGGTACTTTCTCCAAAAGTCTTAGTCGTTTTCACTCGAATGACGCCGGTAAGATTGATACATCCCGACATGACTTCATCATCGACCGTCAGTTCGCGTGGCATGCTTTCTCCTGTCAATGCAACCGTATTTAAAGAAGTACTACCATCTATAATCTTTCCATCCAAAGGAACTTTCTCACCGGGCTTGACCACAATTGTTTCACCTACCAGAACATCCTGAGGCGAAACTGCGGCCACAGTCCCCTGGCGCTCTACATAAGCCACATCCGGACGGATGTCCATCAGATGCGAAATACTGTCCCTGCTCTTTCCTTCAGCGTAACCTTCAAACAGTTCGCCAACCTGAAAGAAAAGCATCACAAAGACCGCTTCCGGATATTCCGTTTCTGCCCCAGGCAGGAATCCGATACCAAGTGCACCCAAGGTGGCAACAGACATCAGGAAATGTTCGTTGAACAGATCTCCTTTCGCAATACCTTCACAAGCTTCTTTCAACGTCTCATATCCAACCAGCAGATAAGGAACAAGATAGACAAACAATAATTGTCCCGTCGACAAACGGCCACTTTTCTCAACCAATATGGCCCCTACAAGTAATATGGCAGTAATGACGATAAGTGCAATTTGCCCTTTCAGGGCATTGGGACCATGATGATGATCATGATCATGATGATGTTCACCTTTCATAACCTCTATGTTTTTATTTTTATGGTGCAAAAATAAATCAGTTTCCTTGCAACTTTGTTGCAAGGAAACGCATAACAGCAAAATTGAATACCATAACAGAGCAACCCAATGACTGTTTTTCCAGATATAAAAAGCCGAACCCGGGAAAAAAGAAAAAAAAACAAACCTGTGCTTCGGCATCATCAGACAGCCAAAATTCGCCTCTTGTCAGCTTTAATCATACCATAAATGACGAAATAAATCATTTCGTTGCAAAAAAAACGTATTTAATGTAACAGCTAAGGCAGAAAAATATTAATTTTGCAACCGCAAACGAGGAAAGATGCCGGAGCGGTCGATCGGGACGGTCTCGAAAACCGTTGTACGGGTAACTGTACCGGGGGTTCGAATCCCCCTCTTTCCGCGAAACATATTGGATTC
>artificially_reared_2__coassemble_98_pt1 | contig 59793 bp, 45 predicted proteins | sample artificially_reared_2__metabat2_low_PE_008 | metagenome-assembled genome bin artificially_reared_2 | reverse complement strand
ACCCGGATAACATGGCTGCAGGTCCTGCTTCTTACGGTATGACCGATACTATGGGGCGTATGCACTCAGATGCTCAGTTCGCTGGTTCTTCTTCAGTTCCTGCTCACGTTGAGATGATGGGATTCCTGGGAATCGGTAACAACCCGATGGTTGGTTGTACGGTAGCCTGCGCTGTAAACGTAGCTCTGGCTTTGAACAAGTAATTAATTACTGATCCAGAATAGCACACTCCCCGTAACTTCATAGTTGCGGGGAGTTTTTGTTGCAGTTATAAAAAAACAATCTTACAGCATATCTTTTTATACAAGAAAGATCAGTTCTTAAAAATTTACTCTTTGATAGCATATAAGCAGGTAGTGTTTCACAGAGTGTGTCTGAGGCAAGTCAGCCTTAAGAGTGACGATGCAAAATTAATAGACAATTTTATATTTCATATCAAAATTATCAATTTTTTGATTTATCCGGACGATGAAACAAGCCTGCATAGAAGTAACCTGCCATTAACGTGACCCAAATACACTGATAGCAGAAAGGTACATTGACTTGAATCCTTTTTGCATATGGAAATACTATTCCTTTTCATTTACAATATAAGCCTCCCACAGCCTATCGAAAGAAGGCGTTAGATTCTGCAAATATTCCAACTTATCGGACTAATGACATTCTTAAATATAAAAGATTACTTAAACTCTAATTAAGTATAGGTGTATGTGCTTTGTGAATGTTTATAGTGTTTTCTATGACACAGAGATAACTGAAAAATTCTGATTTATCGAATAATCAGTATTCTCTAAAGAAGCATATTGTTTATTATATCACATAGCTAAATGTAACACATTATTATTATCCAAAACGTATAATTATTCGTTCAAGGCTTGCATAAGTATGTATAACTATATTGTGACACTTTCATTAAACTATTAATAAAAACATTTTTTACCGAAAACTGACCAATTTCAACCGCAGGAAACAAAAAATGAGATCGGGAAGAAATGAAATTGTCATCAGCATCTCGTAATGACGAGATGGGAAAGTCCTGACTGGCATCTTAAAAAAGCAATATAAATGTTTCCAGACGGAAAGATTTACCATACAAGAAAACCGGCAATAATACACAGTGAATCAATCTATTATCCACATTTTCACCATTCTATACTGCAAAAATCGGAACAGAGCTTGGTTTCTTTTCGTAAATTCGCTATTCCTGAAGCAGGAAAAAGCGCTGCCCCCAATATCAAATTGCATAATTATGCAAAACAGGCTGCAATTGAATTTGACCGCATTTCTTACGGTTAATGTTCATGATCAGCAATCTTTTTATTTATTCTTAAAACCTTTGATACGGTTTACTTACGTTCTTCCACGCTTATCGAGAACGAAAACTTGTCGGAAACATTGAAATGAATCATACCGCCCAGACGATCCGTATAATAGTCGTCATAGAGGAACGGCGGACAGAAGGCATTTCGCACCAGCGTCTTGCTGCCATAGGCGTAAATGCTGATTTTGTCCGTCAGCTGATAACCGGCCAGACCGGAGAAGCCGAAATCTACTCCACCCCGCCCCTGCCACGTGATGTGGTTCAGGAATCCGCCGGCTGCGACCGTAAACCGGGACGTAACCGGAAAGGCATACATACCGGCCAGTCCCGTACCGAATGCGACACCGGGAAAACGATTCTTACCCACACTACACGTGACGCCCATCGTCAGTGAAGCATTGAAACCCGAATGAAGCTCCCAATCGGCAACACCGCCCCAGATCCAGTCCAGAGGATACAAGGCTGGCTGCGCCCGATAGGCTGAAAGAACGGGCAAATCCACCGGCTGACGGGTGGGCTCCAGCGATGATGTGAAATTACCGGTACCGAACACTTCCTCGGTAAGCGGCGAAACAATCTGAAGGCCCTCACGATGAAGCGACAGAGAATCTGCTGCAGAAAGCACGGTGAGCGAATCCGGGAGTATGACTGTGGCCTGATGTTCGCTCTGAGCATGCAGCTCAAACGCCGGACAGCAGCAGACTGCAAAAATCATTTTGGCAATTAAACTCTTCTTTTTCATAAGCATGAATCTTATAAAAGGTCAGCGCAACCAGATAATATCATTCGGCCGGGCCGAATAATCCTCAGGGAGATCATTGATCTTGTACAAGCTTTCCAGCCGGATGCCATAGCGCTGGGCAATGTCGTACATGGATTCGCCCGCCTGGATTATGTGCGGCGTACGTTTCAGGCTGATATGTCCTTTGCGCTTTTTCTTCTCCAGATAAAGAATGTCGCCGGCTTTCAGCTCGTAATCCTTAGGCAATTCGTTGTACTTGCGCAACCTGCGGGGCGAAACCTCGGTCTCGCGGGCTATATCTTCGAAAGTGTCGCCCGCCTTGGCGATGACATAATAGTTGTCATTGTTGCGATAAACCGTATGATTGTTCTGGATGATGGTGACCAGTTTGTCGGAAGTTATGCTTCCGTCCTGAAGCCCCTTGAGCGAACGGTAGCGGTCGTACTGAGTCAGATCGTAGGCTTCGATCAGGTTGATCAGCAGATAAGCATACTGCGGATTGGTGGCATAACCACATTTTTTCAGACCATGGGCCCATCCCTTGTAGTCTTTCTGGGAAAGCCGGAACAAAGAAGCGTAGCGGGGTTTCTTCAGAAAATCGGAATGATCCTCATAGGATTCGCGCGCAGAACGGTATTTGCGAAATTTCTCATTGGGCGCATCATCGTTGACCAGAATATACGGTCCGTCCCAGACGCCGCCGCATTTAATGCCAAAATGGTTGTTGGCTTCCGTAGCCAGACGACTTTTCCCCGCACCGCTCTCCAGGATGCCCTGAGCCAACGTGATACTGGCCGGAATCTTATGGCGCAACATCTGCTCTACGGCCATATACTTATACTTGTCAATATATGCCAGATAGGATTTATTGAGTGTTTGCGCAGAAAGGGAGAAGGCAAACACGCAGAAGAAACCAGCCAGAATCAGTTTTCGAATATGCATCTTGTTTATTTATAGTTTGTGCTCCAATATTTTAAGCACAAAATTAAAAGAAAAGTTTCGTAATAGGAAGCGAGAATGTATATTTGTAATAGTTTAACAGAAAAGAAACGCGCATGAAAACACGAACCTTAGAACTCCGAGTCGAAATTCTGGACAGCACAGAACTGTCGGACGAAGAAAGGCAGCTGCTGGCCCAAGCCCGTGAAGCAAGCATGAGCAGCTACGCGCCTTATTCCAACTTTCATGTCGGTGCCGCCGCACTTTTGTCCGACGGCACCGTGGTCCCCGGCAGCAATCAGGAAAACGCCGCCTTCCCCTCCGGACTGTGTGCCGAACGCACGGCCTTGTTTGCTGCAGCAGCCGGCCATCCGGGCATGGCGATACGCTGCCTGGCCATTGCAGCACAAACCAACGGAACATTCACGGACAGTCCGGTGACGCCCTGCGGCGCCTGCCGACAAGTCATGCTGGGCATGGAGGAACGGCAGAACACCCCCATATCTCTTCTGCTGTACGGCTCCAGGGAAATCTATCGGATAGCATCGGTACGGATGCTTCTGCCCCTGCAGTTCCACGACGCGAGCATGCATCGCGAAGAATAAATATTTAAACGGACAAGTTTTGCAATCCCCTGAAAAAGCACTATCTTTGCAGGCAATTTATAAAAATCAAGGCAAAAAGAAATTATGATAACAGTATCCAATTTAGCCATACAATTTGGTAAAAGAGTGTTGTACAAGGATGTAAACCTGAAATTCACCAGCGGAAACATTTATGGTGTAATCGGTGCGAACGGTGCCGGCAAGTCTACCTTGCTGAAGGCAATCTCCGGCGAATTAGAACCGACAAAAGGCAGCATCGAACTGGGACCGGGCGAACGTCTGTCGGTGCTGAGCCAGGACCACTTCAAATATGACAACCATACGGTGCTGGATACTGTGCTCATGGGGCATACCGTCCTGTGGCAGATCATGCAGGAAAAAAACGCCCTTTATTGTAAGGAGGATTTTACGGACGAGGACGGACTGCGCGTGGCCGACTTAGAAGAGAAATTTGCCGAAATGGGCGGCTACAATGCCGAAAGCGATGCTGCCGCACTGCTGAGCGGCCTCGGCATCAAGGAAAACCTGCACTATACGCTGATGAGCGAACTGAGCGGAAAGGAAAAAGTGCGCGTCATGCTGGCGAAAGCTTTGTTTGGCGAGCCGGACAACCTGCTGCTCGATGAGCCTACGAACGATCTGGACCTCGAAACCGTGCAATGGCTGGAGTCCTATCTGTCGGAATTCGAACATACGGTGCTTGTCGTGAGCCACGACCGCCATTTTCTGGACTCCGTCTGCACCCACACGGTAGACATCGACTATGGCAAGGTCACCATGTTTGCCGGAAACTACAGTTTCTGGTACGAGTCCAGCCAGCTTGCCCTGCGCCAGGCACAGAACCAGAAGGCCAAGGCCGAGGAAAAGAAGAAGGAACTGGAAGAGTTTATCCGCCGCTTTTCGGCCAATGTTGCGAAAAGCAAGCAGACAACCAGCCGCAAAAAGATGCTGGAAAAGCTTAATGTGGAGGACATCCAGCCGTCAACCCGCAAGTATCCGGGCATTATTTTCCAGATGGACCGCGAACCCGGCAATCAGATTCTTGAGGTGAAAGACCTGAAAGCTACGACCGAAGACGGCACGGTGCTGTTCGACAACGTAAACTTCAACGTAGAAAAAGGCGACAAGATCGTGTTCCTGAGCCGCAATCCGCGCGCCATGACAGCGCTGTTCGAAATTATCAACGGCAACCGGGAGCCCGACGCTGGAACCTACAACTGGGGCGTAACCATCACTACCGCATACCTGCCGCTCGACAACACGGCATTTTTCCAGTCGGACCTCAACTTGGTAGACTGGCTGAGTCAATATGGCGAAGGCAACGAAGTCTATTTCAAGAGTTTTCTCGGCAGAATGCTTTTCTCGGGCGAAGAAGTGCTCAAAAAAGTCAATGTCCTTTCGGGAGGCGAGAAAATGCGGTGTATGATTGCCCGCATGCAGCTGAAAAACGCCAACTGCCTGATACTCGACACACCAACCAACCATCTGGACCTGGAAAGCATTCAGGCGTTCAACAACAACCTGAAGCTGTACAAAGGAAATATTCTGTTTGCCAGTCACGACCATGAATTCATCGAAACGGTTGCCAACCGAATCATCGAACTGACACCGAACGGAATTATTGACAAGATGATGGAATACGATGAATACATTGCAGACGAGCACATCAAGGAACTGAAAAACAAAATGTATGGTGATTAAGAAATAAATCTGCCAAAGAATGGTTATGGCAAAGAATTTGTTGTAGCTTGTGGTAGTAATTTCTTGAATACTGAAACATTAAATTGATATAAAAATGAAATCCGAAACAAAACAAAAAGAAGAAGAATTACAAGAACATATAAATAAGGCAGCAGATCCGGCAGAAAAAACCGTCGAAAATACTCCTGCCGACGAAAATGCGGAACAACCTGAAAATGACAAATTAGCCGAAACGGAAGCCAAGCTTGCCGAACTGCAGGACAAATACCTGAGACAAGTGGCCGAATTCGACAACTACCGCAAACGGACCATGAAAGAAAAGGCCGAACTGATTCTGAACGGTGCCGAAAAGACCATCACCGCTTTCCTGCCTATCTTGGACGATATGGAACGCGCCCTGAAAAATATGGAAAAGGCCGAGGACGTAGCAGCCGTAAAAGAAGGCGTTGAACTGATTTTCCAGAAATTCATCAAGACACTCGAGACGCAGGGCGTGAAACGGATCGACACGGAAAATGCGGACTTCAACACCGACATGCACGAAGCGATTGCTCAGGTGCCCGCTCCGACTGAAGAAATGAAAGGAAAGGTAATAGACTGTGTACAAACAGGATATACCTTGAATGATAAAGTAATACGTCATTCAAAGGTTGCAGTCGGACTCTAACAGATAAATAAAGCACGATGGAGAAAAGAGATTACTATGAAGTTTTAGGCGTTTCAAAGACAGCCAGCGACGCGGAGATCAAAAAGGCCTACAAACAAATGGCCATCAAATACCATCCGGACAGAAATCCCGGCGACAAGGAAGCCGAAAAAAAGTTTAAGGAGGCAGCCGAGGCTTACGATGTGCTTCGCGATCCTCAAAAACGGGCACGCTACGACCAGTTCGGCCATGCCGGCGTCAATGGTGCGGGCGGCTTCGGTGGCGGTCAGGAGATGAATATGGAGGATATTTTCTCCATGTTCGGTGATATTTTCGGCGGTCACAGCGGTTTTGGAGGATTTGGCGGCTTCGGTGGCGGTCGCCGGAGCAAACCGCAATACCGGGGCGGAGACCTGCGCCTGAAAGTGAAACTGACTTTGGCAGAAATAGCAACCGGCGTAACCAAGAAATTTAAAGTTAAGAAAAAGGTTACGTGCAACCATTGCCACGGTACGGGTGCCGAAGGTACGGGCGGAACGGAAACCTGCCCCACTTGTCATGGAAGCGGCTACGTGACCCGCACACAACAAAGCATATTCGGTATGATGCAAACCCAATCCGTCTGTCCGACATGTCATGGGGAAGGTACCATCATCAAGAACAAATGTAAGGAATGTGGCGGCGAAGGCGTAGTCAACGGTGAAGAGGTCATCGAAGTAAAAATTCCGGCAGGTGTTGCCGACGGAATGATCGTCAACGTCCCCGGCAAGGGCCATGCAGCCCGAAAAGGAGGCGTTCCGGGCGACATTCAGGTGTTCATCGAAGAAGAACCGCACAAGGAGCTCCTGCGCGAAGACAACAACCTGATCTACAATCTGCTCCTCGACGTGCCCACGGCAGCCTTAGGAGGCGATGCCGAAATTCCGACATTGGACGGAAAAGTCAAGATCAAGATCGAACCGGGCACCCAACCCGGCAAGGTCGTACGGCTTCGCGGAAAAGGTCTGCCAGCCGTTCAGGGTTATGGCTATGGCACCGGAGATCTGATTGTCAACATCAGTGTTTACATACCGGAAACGCTGTCGAAAGATGAAAAGAAAGCTTTGGAAAGCATGAAAACAAGTGATAACTTTGCTCCAAACACAACAATCAAGGAAAAAATTTTCCGGAAGTTTAAAAGTTATTTTGAATAAGTAAAAGCTAAGACAACTCAATATCTTCGGGAGGAATCCTGCATGGAAATCTTCCCGAAGTTTTTTTATATCCCGACCATCATGACATACAGCGAGGCAGTAACCTATTTATTTGAAAGCGCTCCTTTGTTCCAGCAGATCGGTAAGGCAGCTTATAAGGAAGGACTGGAAAACACATATATCCTGGATGAACATTTCGGCCATCCGCACCGCAAGTTCCGAACAATCCACATCGGCGGCACCAACGGGAAAGGTTCGTGCAGCCACACCATAGCTGCCATCCTTCAGGATGCGGGCTACCGGGTGGGACTGTACACTTCGCCCCACCTTGTCGACTTCCGGGAACGAATCCGCATTAACGGCAACATGATCAGCCAGCAGCGCGTGATAGATTTCGTTGAAAACGAGCGTTCATTCTTCGAACCGTTGCATCCATCGTTTTTTGAGCTGACCACGGCGCTGGCCTTTCAGTATTTTGCCGAGGAAAAGGTCGATGTAGCCGTAATCGAAGTCGGACTGGGCGGACGCCTGGACTGTACCAACATCATCATGCCGGACTTGAGCGTGATTACGAACATCAGTTTTGACCATACCCAGTTTCTGGGAAACACCCTGCATGACATTGCCACAGAGAAAGCCGGCATCATCAAAGCGAATACCACCGTGGTCATCGGAGAAACACAACCGGAAACAGCACCTGTTTTCAAGGAACGGGCACAAGTCTTGCAGGCCCCCATATTTTTCGGCGACCAGAATCCAGAAGTCCTTCGGACAATACGCCCGGACGATTTCTCCATATGTTACGAGACCCGCCATTATGGTACCATCTCAGGTGCCCTTACCGGGTATTGCCAGGAACGGAACACGAATACGATTCTTTGTGCCGTCCGGCAACTTCAACAAAATGACTTTTATCAAATAAGCGACGCAAACATTGCCTCTGGCATGCTGCACGTTTGTCAAAGTACAGGTTTAAGAGGAAGATGGGAAATAGTTAGCAAAGAGCCTGTTACTATTTGTGACACCGGACATAACGCAGGTGGTATGGTGCTCATTGCAGAGCAGCTCAGAAAACTTCCCTGTAACCGGCTCCGCATCGTGATCGGTATGGTCAACGACAAAGACATACATGCCGTACTGGCATTACTCCCAGAAAAAGCAACGTATTATTTTACACAGGCTTCTGTCAAACGAGCCCTCGACGCGAGTGTCTTCGCAAAAGAAGCCGGACAATATCATTTACAAGGGAAAGTCTACAAAGATGTCCGTTCGGCGTATCGGCAAGCCGTAACCGACGCTGCTTCAACGGATATAATCTTTGTGGGCGGAAGCACATTTATTGTTGCCGACTTCCTGGCGACGTGCCTTGACGAAAAAACTATCCAATAGACCAATCTTTTTCGGAAAAAGATTTGTTAAAGCCAAAGTTTTTAATTTAATTTGCGTAACAAACAATCATACTTTAAATCACCGTGGAAATGGATTCAACAAATTTGTGCGGCCTGAAACGTGAGGACTTTCAGGCTAAGATGCAAGGAAAAGATACCGATCTTTTTATCCTCAAGAACCATAAAGGTAACGAAGTGGCCATAACAAATTATGGTGGTGCGCTGGTAGCAATCATGGTGCCGGACAAAAACGGTCAGATAGCCAATATCATTCAAGGACACGACAACATTAAAGACGTAGTAGAAAGCCCTGAACCTTTTCTGAGCACATTGGTCGGACGCTACGGCAACAGAATCTGCAAAGGAAAATTTACCTTGGACGGTCAGGAATACCATTTGTCGATCAACAATGGGCCCAATCATCTGCACGGCGGACCGACAGGCTTCCATGCCCGTGTGTGGGATGCAGAGCAAACGGATGGTCAAACCCTGAAACTCCATTATTTATCTCAGGATGGCGAAGAGGGATTCCCCGGAAACCTGGACATGAATGTCACTTATTCATTTACTGACGACAATGAACTGATCATTGAATATGTAGGAACCACCGACAAGAAAACCATTGTCAACATGACCAGCCACGGATTTTTCAGCTTGGCCGGAATCAGCAATCCTACCCCTACAATCGAACATTTACAGTGCGAAATCAATGCCGATTTCTATATTCCTATCGATGAAACGTCGGTTCCGACAGGCGAAGTCGTTTCAGTCAAAGGCACTCCGTTCGATTTTACTACTCCTCATGAAATCGGCGAACGTATAGACGCAAATCATCTTCAGACTATCAACGGCGCAGGCTATGACCATTGCTTTGTCCTGAACAAAAAGGAAGTGGGCGAACTGAGTTTTGCAGCTAAAGTGACCGAACCCGTTACCGGAAGAACCATGGAAGTGTATACGACGGAGCCTGGCGTGCAAGTCTACACGGACAACTGGGCCGATGGTTATAAAGGACAGCACGGAGCAACATTCCCAAGAAGAAGCGCTATCTGCTTTGAAGCACAGCATTTCCCGGATTCACCCAACAGAAGCCATTTCCCGTCCGTAGTCCTCAAACCAGGGGAAACCTATTACCAGAAAACCATTTATAAATTCGGCGTAGAAAAGTAGAAAAATAGTGAATTAACCAAATAACAATCAATCAATAACTAATTACCAAAAAAATGAGTCAAAATCAAAAACAATGGGGAGCCATTCTGGTGATGATCGCTCTCTTCGCAATGATTGCTTTCGTAACCAATCTATGTACGCCGATGGCAACCATTATTAAAAGTCAAGGTGAAATTTCCAACGTACTGGCACAGATCGGTAACTACGGTAACTTCGTTGCCTATTTGGTGATGGGTATTCCGGCTGGTATGCTTATTGCCAAATTCGGTTACAAGAAAACGGCCTTAATCGGTTTGTTTGTAGGTATTGTTGGTATTCTGATCCAGTGGTACAGCGGCCAGCTGGATGCCAAAGAGAATCTGGGATTGGTGTTCGGAGTGTATTTGATCGGTGCCTTTATTGCCGGTTTGTGCATGTGTATTCTGAACTGCGTAGTCAACCCTATGCTGAATTTGCTCGGTGGCGGTGGTAACAAAGGAAACCAGCTGATCCAGATTGGCGGTGTGTTCAACTCTACAGCAGCCGTAGCCTGCTACATCCTGATGGGTGCACTCATTGCCGACGCAACAAAAGCTAAGATTTCTGATGCCACTCCTGCCCTGATGATCGCTTTAGGCATTTTCGTATTGGCCTTTATCGTCATCTCCTTTACTAAGATTGAAGAGCCCAAACAGGCTCCTGTAAAGCTCGACCTGATCAAAGGTGCCATGAGTCATCGCCACTTTGCTTTGGGTGCACTGGCAATCTTCCTTTACATGGGTATTGAAGTCGGTGTTCCGAACTTCGTACAGCAGTATTTGATTGCCGACCAGATTCCAGCTTCAACCGTAGGTATGCTTGTAGCCGTTTATTGGTTCATGATGCTGATCGGACGTCTGGTTGGTGCCAGCATCGGTAACAAGGTGAGCAGCCGGGCTATGATCACAACCGTGTCCACCATTACCATCATTCTGGTTCTCTTCGGTATGTTTGCTCCGACAGATGTTCTGGTAAGCTTCCCGGGTGTCGATTGGGGCAAGCTGGAAATGATCTGGCAGGAAATTCCAGTAGGTATCTTCGCATTCCTGCTCGTAGGCCTTTGCACTTCTGTCATGTGGGGAGCCATCTTTAATATGGCAGTAGAAGGTCTGGGCAAATACACGGCTATTGCCAGTGGTATATTTATGACAATGGTGTTCGGTTGCGCCGTAATGATGTTTATCCAGGCCAGTGTAGCTGATTTGACAGACTATATCACCAGCTTCTGGGTAGTTGTCTTCTGTGCCGCTTATCTGTTGTTCTACGCATTAGTAGGCAGCCGCGTAACCAAACGTGAAGAATAATCATTTAATTAACCAAAAAATTACAATTCCTATGAAATTAACTATTGATGACGTTCGCAGTCGTTTCATTGAACACTTCGACGGTACAACAGGATCAGTTTATGCTTCGCCGGGCCGTATTAACCTGATCGGTGAGCACACAGACTATAATGACGGATATGTTTTCCCGGGTGCCGTGCAGCAGGGAATGATTGCAGAGTTGAAACCAAACGGAACTCGCAATGTAAGAGCCTACTCTATCGACTTGAAGGATTACGTGGAATTTTCTTTGGATGATCCTAAAGGACCGAAGGCAACGTGGTCGCGTTATATTTACGGTGTTTGTCGCGAAATGATGGCTTTGGGTGTGCCTGTTGAAGGTTTTAATACGGCATTTGCCGGCGATGTGCCACTCGGCGCAGGAATGTCTTCTTCGGCAGCTTTGGAAAGTACTTATGCTTTTGCCTTGAACGACATGTTCGGCAACAGAGCAATCGATCTGATGACTTTGGCAAAAGTTGGCCAGGCTACCGAACATAAGTATTTGGGCGTTAATTGCGGCATCATGGACCAGTTTGCATCCGTCCATGGAAAGGCAGGCAACTTGATGCGTCTGGATTGCCGCAGCGGCGAATTCGAGTACTTCCCGTTCAACCCGAAAGGTTACAAGTTGGTGTTGCTTAATTCTTGCGTGAAACACGAGCTGGTGGGTTCTCCATACAATGACCGTCGTTTGAGTTGCGAGCGTGTAGCAGCTGCAATCCACAACATTCATCCGGAAGTAAAGAGCCTGCGCGATGCTGACTGGTATATGCTCAACGAAGTGAAAGACGTCGTTTCTGAAGAAGATGCCAAGCGCGCCAAATATGTCGTAGGTGAAATAGAACGCGTGTTGACCGTATGCGATGCCCTGGTACGTGGAGATTACGAAACGGTAGGACGCATGATGTACGAGACACACGAAGGATTAAGCAAGGATTATGAAGTGTCTTGCGAGGAGTTGGATTACCTGAACCAGATTGCCAAGGAAGAAGGTGTTACCGGTTCACGCATGATGGGTGGCGGCTTTGGTGGCTGCACGATCAACTTGGTCAGCGACGAATTGTACGACAACTTCATCAAGGTAGCCAAGACAAAATTCAAAGCAAAATATGGAAAAGAACCTGTTGTCATAGATGTCGTCATCGGCGATGGTTCTCGCAAGCTTTGCTAACATGCTTTATTGATCACATACGAAGAGGGGTAGTTCACTATCCCTCTTTTTTTATTCATTTTCACGTCTGACAGCAACGCATGTCTACAAAATTACCTATCTTTGTCCTCATGAAAATGACCTTACGATATAAGCACCATACCATACGGTTCCGCCAATGGAGCCGCAGGGCTTTTGCCGCTTTCCTGTCTTTGGGAAGAGTGGTCACAATCGGTCATGTCAGTAAAAGTGTCACGGAAGTATCCCTTACCAAAGTAGAAAAATACATCAGACCAGGATCACCACATCTGGTTCCTTCAGAAAACAGCTGCTGTGACAAACCACCAGAATTCGATATTCCGGACATTGATCACGTAATAGCAACACAATACACATCCGACCCGACAGAATGCGCCTGCCGTGTCAGCCTGCCTCTTGCCTTTACTGACAGAAAGGCAAGAGCCAACCATTCGATGACCGGAAGTGAATACAAGCAGTCCGGCGAAGAATACATACGTCTCCGTATGTTCTTCGCCGGACTGCTTGGTTCGTATGATAACCTCATAAAAAAAGCAATATGACCCAGTTACTTAATCAATTAAAGGAGAAAGTGCTCCAGGGTTTTCAAGTAACCCAAGATGAAATGTTGAATCTGTCCCATCACAATCAGACTCCCGATCTGGAGGCGATCTGTGATGCAGCACATGAGATCACCCGGAAATGGGCATCGAAGGACTTTGATATGTGCTCCATTATTAACGCTAAATCGGGCAAATGCGGTGAGAACTGTAAATGGTGTGCCCAATCCGTACACTATCCGACCCACATAGACAGCTACGGACTTGTTGCCGAAGAAACGATCATCGATCACGCCATTTACAATGAAAAAAAAGGAGTTCAGCGCTTTTCACTCGTGACAAGCGGACGCAAGCCGAATAATAAGGAAATGCAGGAAATAATCAGCCGCATAAAGGCTTTGAAAGCAAAAAGCCGTATCCACGTTTGCGCTTCATTAGGTTTGGCTACACCAGATCAGTTGCAGGAACTTGTTGAGGCGGGCGTTACACGCTATCATTGCAATCTTGAAACGGCCCCCTCCTATTTTCTGGAATTATGCACGACACACACTCAGGAACAAAAGATAGAAACACTTCAGGCTGCGCGAAATGTCGGTATGGAAATATGCAGCGGAGGTATTATAGGCATGGGCGAAACGGAAGAACAACGTATTGAGCTCGCCTTTAAACTACGTACCCTGAACGTTGCATCGATTCCTCTGAATATTCTACATCCCATAGCGGGCACGCCGCTCGAACACATGCCATTAATTTCCGATCGTGAGATTCTTCGTACGATTGCGTTTTTCAGATTCATTCATCCGAAAGCCTATCTTCGATTAGCAGGTGGACGGGCACGTCTGAGCGAGTCGACCGTGCAGAAGGCCTTGTATACGGGAATCAATGCAGCCATAGTCGGAGATTTGCTGACTACACTCGGATCCCGTATTGACGAAGACAAACAAAGAATCCTTCAGGCAGGGTACCACTTACCACAAAATTACACACCAGAACAAAATATAAAATAACCACAAGCAAACGACTATCATGATGATAAACAACAATAATCCTAACTTCAATGAATTCGACCGAGAACATCTATGGCATCCCTATACCTCAACAACCCATCCGCTACCTACTTATCTGGTAAAAGAAGCTCATGGCTGCAGAATCACTCTGGCCGACGGAACGGAACTGATTGAAGGAATGTCTTCCTGGTGGTGTGCCGTGCATGGATATAATCATCCGGTGCTTAATCAGGCTGCAGAAAATCAATTGAAAAGTATGGCACATGTGATGTTTGGCGGACTTACTCACGAACCTGCCATCGAACTGGGCGAGTTATTATTAAAACTGGTCCCGGACAATATGCAGAAAATATTTTATGCCGACAGTGGATCCGTTGCAGTAGAAGTAGCCATGAAAATGGCCGTACAATATCAGTTTGCTGCAGGATTTCCTCAAAAAAATAATTTTGTAACCATTCGCTCGGGTTATCATGGCGACACATGGAATGCCATGTCTGTGTGCGACCCCGTAACGGGTATGCACAGTCTGTTTGGCCGTGCATTACCTGTACGATATTTTGTACCAGCACCCAGAAGCCGTTTTGACGGAACCTGGGATGAAAGCGACCTTATCCCGCTCCGACAGCTTATCGAAGAAAAACACGAGGAACTGGCTGCCCTGATACTTGAGCCCATCGTTCAGGGGGCAGGTGGAATGTGGTTCTATCATCCGAGGTTTCTTAGAGAAGCTGAAAAGCTATGCCGCAAGTATCATATACTTTTGATATTCGACGAAATAGCAACCGGTTTCGGACGCACCGGAAAACTGTTTGCCTGGGAACATGCTGAGGTTAAACCTGACATTATGTGTATCGGAAAGGCACTGACCGGAGGATATATGACATTCTCAGCTGTTTTAACAACCAACGAAGTTGCTGATACGATCTCCAACAATCAACCGTATGCCTTCATGCACGGACCTACATTTATGGGCAATCCGCTTGCATGTGCCCTTGCAAAAGCATCTGTCGAACTTCTTTTGGAATATGACTGGAAAAGCAAAGTAGACCGGATCAGTGAACAAATGCTCAGAGAACTGAAACCGGCAGAAAATTTACCGCAAGTGGCAGATGTACGCGTGCTGGGCGCAATTGGCGTCATTGAGACCCGAAAGCCCGTTGATATGGCCTGGATGCAACGCCGATTTGTTGAAGAAGGCATTTGGGTTCGCCCTTTTGGAAAATTAGTCTATATTATGCCTCCTTTTATCATACAACAGGAAGAACTTCATCAACTGACCACCGGATTAGTAAAAATAGTCCGTGAAATCAAAAACTAACCAAACAAAGCACATGCATACCACAGATCTATTCTCACAAGAACTGACAAAGCTTCAGGAATCGGACAATCTGCGTACGCTCCCACACATAGCACCGGTCGGGAAATGGATTGAAACAGGAAGCGGCAAACTACTCAATCTTTCATCAAACGACTATTTGGGTCTTGCCGGAGACAAGGAGCTTCGCATAGAATTTCTCAAAAAACTCACGCCGGAAAAGGCTGTCTTCTCTTCAACATCATCCCGCCTGCTTACTGGTAACTATCCGATTTTCCAGCGCGTGGAATCACTATTGACAGAACTCTATCATGCCGAGTCGGCCTTATTTTTCAGCAGTGGTTACCACATGAATACTGGTATTCTGCCTGCCATAGCGGATAAGAATACATTAATCCTTGCGGATAAGCTCGTTCACGCCAGCATGATTGACGGAATCCGGCTTTCATCTGCCAAGTGCATCCGATACCGCCATCAGGATTACAGACAATTGAAAACACTTGTTGAGAATTATCATGGCTTATACAACAGGATCATTATTGCAACCGAGAGTATTTTCAGTATGGACGGTGACGTTGCCCCACTGTACGAACTGGTAGCACTTAAAAAGATTTATCCCAACATCATGCTTTACGTTGACGAGGCTCACGCAGTCGGTGTTCGCGGAGCAAAAGGGCTCGGCATCGCAGAAGAACAAGACTGCCTTGCCGACATTGATCTTCTATGTGGCACTATGGGAAAAGCACTCGCTTCGATGGGTGCATACACCATATGTAAACGCACAATCAGAGATTATCTGATCAATAAAATGCGTACGCTCATTTTTACAACAGCACTTCCGCCGATACAAATGGAATGGACGGCATTTATACTGGAACGCATACCAAGCCTGAATGAACGCCGCTCATGGTTGCATCAAATCTCAGAAAGCATGCAGCAGGCCCTTAAGGAACAAGGTTACTGCTCACCCTCAGCAAGCCATATCCTGCCTATAATCATTGGAGAAAGTTATGATGCAGTATTGAAAGCAGAAGAGATGAGACGGAAGGGATTTTATGTACTTCCGGTTCGCCCACCCACAGTGCCCGAAGGTACTTCCAGATTACGCATATCCTTGACTGCATCAATCAGCCAAAAGGAAATTGAAAAGCTTAAAGATACCATATCATCTTAAAAACAATATCCATGAATCAACAGTTCATTCACCAGACAAACCAGTCTAAATTATTACTTTTCTTTGCCGGATGGGGATCAGACGAGCATCTGTTCTCCTATCCGGCTCCGGAAGGCTACGATTATATGCTTTGTTTTGATTACACGACGATGGACTTTGACTTCAGCCGGTTGGTTCCCTATCAGTCTATACGTTTGATGGGATGGTCTATGGGCGTATGGGTTGCCTCCATAATTTTTTCCGGAAAAGAAATGCCTTGGGAAAAAAAGACAGCCATCAATGGAACCTTGTTTCCAAAACATGACTCATTAGGCATACCCAAACATATTTTTGAAGGAACTTTGAACTCCTTCTCGCCTACAACACTGGCTAAATTTCGTCGTCGTATGTGTGGGAGTTCACAAGGTGTCAAGGAATTCCTGTCGCATCAACCGTACCGCTCCTTAGAAAGCTTGTATACTGAACTCGAAGCACTGAACAATCGATTAGACACATACCATGCATGCCCGGACTTTCATTGGGATCAGGCTATCATCGGAACTCAGGATCTGATATTTCCCACGCAGAATCAGAGAAATGCCTGGAAAGAAACCACGAATATTCAGCATAGCACTCAAACAACAGAAATGGATGCGGCTCATTATGACATATCGCTTTTTGGAATGTGCATGAATGAATAAAATCCACAAGAACAAAACATCAATGAAACCCTATCATGAAACATTACACCATCAATAAAAAACTTGTGCGAACACGTTTCACACGAGCCATTGGTTCCTACCGTGAAGAAGCCACCATACAAGCGGCCATAGCAAAGCATATGGTACATTTACTCTCAGCCTGCATTCCACAACATCTGAATTCAGTTTTTGAATTCGGCTGTGGTAGCGGCGGATTCACCCGATTGTTTCTAAATCAATTCCAGCCACAAGAACTTTGGTTGAACGATTTATGTCCCGATATGGCAAATACACTAACAGATTTATTAATTTCATCTTCAAACTATCATTTTATATCAGGCGACGTTGAACAGATAGATCTTCCTGGTGCTATGGAACTTGTCGTCTCATGCTCGGCTTTACAATGGTTAGAACATCCGATTGCATTTATTCAGCATTGTGCACGACAAATCCGTCCCGATGGATTTATTGCTTTCAGCACATTCGGCCCGAACAACATGCAGGAAATTTCTTCTATAACCAACACCTCATTACCTTATATTCGATTAACGGAATGGATTGACGGTCTCAAAGAGCACTACACCATTCTGCATGCTTCAGAAAAAACGTACAAGCTGAATTTTCAGGATCCGCTTCAAGTTTTACGCCATCTTAAACAAACTGGTGTTAATGGAATCAACCATGCCCCATGGAATAAAGAAAAGTTAAATCATTTTTCCAACGAGTATATTAGTCGATATGGTCAAACAAATTATAATGGTGAAAAATATGTAAGTCTGACCTATCATCCCATCTATATTATTGCACAAAAGCTGTAAATCCATTCACATACAAACGAATATCCTTACTATTATTATCATTATATCTACATATTCATTTGGTAAAACAAAGTGATGCATTACGACGGCGGACTGCTTATCGAATTTACTGTTAGCACAGACTAACATATTTAATAAAACAAATATTAAAAACCGAGATCGTATCCTTAATAAGACTAACAATATATTTATTAAAAATAAAACGTAGTTATTATTGAGTTATTCTTTCTATTTTTATAGAGCAATTAAGCCTTTTATAATAAATCTATTTTTAATATCTAAGTACATGAAAAAGAATTACTTTTTTCTATTTTCTCTATTGCTTGCAGGTCTGCCCTCCGCTGCTTTCGCTCAAGGAGAATTGGTTCAGCAGACACTGCCAAATCCGGATAATGAACCTGCACCTGTTTTTCCAGTCCCTTCAGCACGTCAGTTAGCCTGGCAAGAAACAGAGTTTTATGCCTTTTTCCATTATGGTATGAATACTTATACGGGGAAAGAATGGGGCTTTGGCGATGAAGCATTAACAACTTTCCGTCCGCCGAAACATCCAAATTGTGAACAATGGATTCAAGCCGCCAAAGACGCAGGCATGAAAGGCGGCATTGCCGTCGTCAAGCACCACGATGGTTTCTGTCTTTGGCCAACAGCAACTACCGATCACAATGCAAACAACTGTGGTCTTGGATTTGAAGTCAACGTACCCAAGGCCTATGCGGAAGCCAGCGAGAAGTTAGGTATGAAATACGGTTTCTATATCTCTCCCTGGGACAGAAACAGTGCACATTACGGCAAAGATACCTATGTTAAAGAAGTATTCTTAAAACAAGCGACCGAATTGGCACAGTATGGTGACAATCAGTTTGAGATGTGGTTCGACGGCGCCAATGGTGGAGACGGATATTATGGCGGTGAAGGTGGTACGAGAAGCATTGATGCCAGTACATACTACGATGTGCCTAACCTGTCCGATTCCATTCATAAGCTGCAGCCGAACTGCGTCATGTGGGGTGTCGGCGATGAAGCACGCTGGATCGGCAATGAAGCCGGATGGGCTGGAACGACCAACTGGTCGACCGAATACAAACCAAGCCGGGGTGCCGGTGAATATGGTAGTGAAGACGGATGGCGATGGTTTCCCGGTGAATCTGATGCCAAAGGAACAAACATGGGCTGGTTCTGGCATTCCGGAGAGCAGCCACGTTCGTTGAACGAACTTTATAAATTCTATCTGGAAACTGTCGGACGGAATGCAACACTTATTTTGAATTTCCCGCCAGATCAGACAGGAGAGCTCCCGAAAGCTACCGTAACCCGTATGAAGGAACTGGGTAATCTGTTAAAGGAAAGATTAGGTAACGATTTGGCTAAAAACGCAAAAATTGCCGTATCCGAAATCAGAACGGCTGGTGCCAACCGTACGTATGTAGCGGAAAACTTGAATGATGACGATAAAAATACTTATTGGGCAACCAACGACGGAACCATTCAGGCAACTATTACCTTAACATGGAATCAACCTATCAATGCTCATTATGTTGCCCTAATGGAATATATCAAAAAGGGACAACGCGTAAAATCCTTCACCATAGAAACCAGTGAAGACGGCAATGAATGGACGCCGAGAGCCACGGACCAGTGTACGACAATCGGCTACAAACGAATCATTCCGCTTAATGGCAGTACGACAGAGTATGGTAACGGCTATACGGTCAAAGCCATTCGCATAACCATCAACGACAGTAAGGCCTGCCCGTTGTTGCATACTGTATCCGTCTTTTAAACATCTAATTCTTTTGATAAAACATGAAAATAATGAAAAAAAATTATATTTATCTGACAAGTCTGGCCTTAGCTATGCCAATGGCAATATCTGCTCAAAGCATAACCGGTTTCGAAGAACAGGAAGGCCAGGAAAACTACACCCATCTCGGTGTTTATGACTCTTGGGACGAATCTCCATTCAGAATACAAAGTGGAGCCAATGCTCCTCTGCTGGAAGGCAACGTACGCATCCTGGACAATACAATCGGAGACGAAGCAAACAATACAGGAAAGATGTTGATGGTTCAACGATCCCGCTTTGCAAGTAACATGTTCGGAGCCCGAATCGATCTGAAAGAAACCTTCGAACTGACCACACAGACCAAATACGTGCATGTCATGATCAAAAAGGACAGACCGGGCAGAGTTCTGCTGATCGGTTTAGGCAAGCGTAAGGATCGCGCAGGACAAAGTCCGGAAACGGAACAATTTTGGGTTCAGTCTTCAAGAACCATCGAACCGGGTGTATGGAATGATGCTGTTTTTGCCATCAAAGGTAATGGAGGTATTGACATACATAGTTTGGTGGTCGTTCCTGACTGCGAATCCACCCATAACCTTCAGGAGGATTTTCTGGCATATATTGATGAAATCGAAGTTAACAACAATTCCGTTCCCCGTTATCAGCGTGGAGACTATGTTCTGAACATTGAGGAAAATGCCGTATCCCAGAAAAGCGGCAACTATGTGAATAGCATCAAGCTGAAGAGTCCCTCCGCGGGAGAGCAGACAATTACAGTGGGCAGCGCATCGCCCCAAAAGATCTATCGTCCATTGCTGGACAAGGCATTCGTTGCCAAAGCTGGCGAAACAGTTACCCCTACGATTAATTTCTCTACGGGTTGGATGAATGGTTATGTTTATTTAGATCATGGTCAGGATGGCGTGTTCTCCTGCGAACTGAATGATGATTACACGGCCCCGGAAGGAAGTGACCTTGTCTCCTATTATTATATAGAAACCGTCGAGAATCAGTCCGGATTCAATTATAAAGGCGAACCAGTAAGTGGAGGCAATAGAAACACCATGCAAACTCCAGCCTTTAAAATTCCGGATAATTTGGAACCAGGATTCTACAGAATGCGCTTTAAAGTAGATTGGGGAAATGCCGATGCCGGCGGACGGGTAACTGAAACAAACAGTATCACTACCAACGGAGGAAGCATCGTTGACGTTCGTCTGAACATACACACCGACAAAGTTCATGTAACCACTGAATTCAGAAATGGAGACGTCCTGACTGCAGATGGCGGCGTATTGTCTGGCAGCGATGTAACCTTTGGTAAGCCACTCACAATCAAGATGGTTCCTGAAAACGGATTCAAGCCTGACGGTATTATTCTGAAGCATGGTCATAACCTGCAAGGCGACAGCCTGATTCACAGCACTCCTCAGTACAGCACCATCGAAATCCCGGCGTATGCAGTCGATGAAGAAGGTTTGCTGACTATTCCTGCAGAACTGGTAGATGGCGACCTTCATATTATCGGAAACTTCAAAAGCGTCACCAGCGGAGAAGAGCAAACCGGGAAATACGAGGTGAACTTTGATAAAACATTGACCATTTCACGTACAGACCGAACCTTGAACACAGTATCTCTTACAGGCGACAAAGGCTGCTCTTTTACCAGCAGCTCCATGAGCACTTCGCCCAAAACGGTATATCAGGACAAGACCACCGAAGTAGCCCTTGTTAAGCAGGGGGAGCTCATAACCCCCAGCGTTAACTATACGACTGGGGGTCCCATGCACGGCTATTTTTATATTGACTTGGACAACAACGGAATCTTTGAAACAGAAGTAGGTGCGGACCACCGCCCTACGTCTGTCAGTGAATTGGTGAGTTTTTCTTATCTGAACGGCTACAACAGCGATGGAACAGAAAAATCACAGAACGAAACGAACAATGCGATTACCTTTCCTTCCTATAAAATACCTGAATTTCTGCGGGACGGCATCTACCGCGCACGATTGAAAATTGACTGGAACAATTCAGACCCAAAAGGCCAGTATGACGAGAGCGCAAACAATAAAATCAATGATAACGGAGGATATGTCGTAGATTTTTTAATTCATGTCAGCAAAACAGCACCGACGCTTCAGGTGGACATATTCAATGGTAATGCCTATCAGGCAAACAATACCGCGTTACCTTACAGTCTGGAAGGTACAACAAAACTGAATGTGGTTCTAAAACCGTTTGCTTCAGATTATACGGCAGACACCCCGGTAATGATACGCACAGGTATCCATTTTGACGGACCGCAATATGACGAGCGTGGCAACATGCAATGGTTCAAGCAAGAAATTCAACCGGAAGAACTCACAAACGATCCCATCACCATTCCTGTGATGGGAAATGTCGAAATAAATGCGTCCTATGCCGCAACCCAGGACGCCGTGTATCAGCTGATATTTCATGATGAATTTAACGATGAAGACGGGAGCAGAGCCGACAGTGAAAAATGGCAATGCAGCCGGAGACAATCTTCTACATGGAATCGTTTCATAAGCGACAGCATTGCCGTAGCCTACCAGAGCGATGGAAAGTTGGTTCTGAAAGCTATCCCAAACGAAGATAAGTCAACAGATCAGGCAGATATGCTTACAGGAGCCATAGAAAGCCGGGATCTTTTCAGTTTTAAATACGGCAAACTGGAATGCCGAGCCAAGACAAACGGTTACAAAGGTAACTTTCCGGCCATTTGGCTGATGCCTCAAGACCAAAGCGCAGGATGGCCTAATTGTGGCGAGATTGACATCTTTGAACAAATCGACAATGAAAACAAGTCGTACCACACCATACATTCCAACTGGACCTATAACTTAGGGAACAAGAACAACCCCCAGTCTTCGTTCAACAAAACCTTAGAAATGGACCGGTACCACACATACGGATTTGAATGGGACGAAAATTCGCTCACGTGGTATGTTGACGGCACTCAGATTGGCAGCTATAAGAAAAGTACCGACTCCAATGTTCTGAATCAAGGACAGTGGCCTTTCGACAAACCGTTTTACATTATCCTGAACCAGTCGGTAGGCAACGGTTCATGGGCTCAAAATGCTGATATCACACACACTTATCAGATGGATGTTGACTGGGTACGTGTCTATCAGAAAAAAGATCAGCAAACGGGTCTTTCTTCCGTTCCTGCCGATCAAATTACGATTGAAACCGGCGAGAATAGTATATCGGTCATGACAACGAAAAACACGCCGGTGCACATCTGCGATATCTCAGGTACACTGATTTATAAAGGCAACATAAATGGCCAGCGCGATTTTCATGTAGCAAAAGGCATTTATTTAATCAATGCTGAAAAAATAATCGTACCATAATAATTCTCAATAGTGTAAAGAAACAACATCCCTCGGATAAATTGATTCCTGAAATGAAACATCAGGAGGACTATTTATCCGGGGGATTTTTAAGTAGATTATTCACAATGAAAAAAAATGTATTTTTTGTAAGCGGCATGGATACCGGTATCGGTAAAAGTTATGCCACAGGATTTATAGCACGACTGTGGAACGAGCGAGGTGTAAGAACCATAACTCAGAAACTCGTCCAGACAGGTAATCAGGACATATCCGAAGACATAGAACTGCATCGCCGGTTAATGAACACCGGACTCCTTCCAGAGGATGAAGAACGACTGACCATGCCCGAAATCTACACTTACCCATGCTCTCCTCATTTAGCAGCAGAAATCGACAAGCGTCCGATCGACCTGGACAAAATTAAACGGGCAACAAATATCCTGAGTGAACGCTATGACGCCGTCCTGCTGGAAGGCGCGGGCGGACTGATGGTGCCGCTCACCCGAGATTTTCTGACCATCGATTATATTGCCCGGCAACAGTTTCCTCTGATCTTTGTCGCGTCCGGACGTCTGGGCAGTATCAACCATATTCTTCTCAGTCTGGAGGCTGTCAAAAACCGGAACATTCAGCTCCATACATTTGCCTATAATCTTTTTGAAGATCGTGATGGTGACCTGCTGATTCGTCAGGACACCAAAAACTACCTGCGTGACTATCTCAACCGGGAATTTCCGGATTCAGATTTCATTGAAATCCCCAAAATCGACCTATAATAAAACAGGCAACAAAAACAAGAAAGGGAGGAAGACATGATCATATGCTTCCTCCCTTTACCCTTTTATATCAATCACATCAATGGCAGATTCAAACAATCTGTCGCTAAATCTTAAAAGATCACCTTCTTGCCATTTTGAATATATACACCTTTGGAAACCTGATTCACTCTGCGTCCGGTCAAATCATAGATAACATCTTTTGTTTCCTCCATATCAATTCTGTTCATGCCGACGCTGACATCCTCAAATTTTATCGGCAGCTTGTCCAAAGTCAGTTCGCTACCAGACAAATAAGCGGTATTTCCCGGAATGGAAGCGTCGTTCAACAAATGAAATCCGGCAATCTTATCGCTGCATTGCAACAGATAGACCGACGTGCCGCTGGTCGCTTGATATTGAAGTGACCCCGTAAGCTGATTATCCGCAACGGCGTTGCCGGTTTCCTCCGAAATGGGCAATGAATAGGTCTGTGCCTGCTCCCCTTTCAGCACAACACCGGTTTGTGCCGGAACCACACCGGAAATCGCAGTCAGAACCACTTCTTCATTTTCCACTTTACCCTTGAAGGCTGTTATGCCTTCCGGTTGCTCTACGGCAACGGGAAGATAAACAGCTGCCAAATTACCATTATCTGCAGGCGTCATTGTCACATCTATATCATGAGCATGGATCAGATACCAGGCAGACGCCGTATTCTGATCTTCATTATTATATAGCATCAAACGCGCAGAACTCCCTGTACCGACCAATCCGGATACGTGTAAACGAAGCGCATTGTCGGAAGCCACAGCCAGTTTATATTGCATGTCGCCGTATGGTATTGAGGTCAGAACCAACGCGTCTGAAACATCAGTTGTAGCCGTAGCATACTGTCCGCTGCTGGCATTTGCTGCCGAAATGTATGCTCCTGTATTCACATTACGTAAGCGAAACGTACCTTCATCCTCGGCCTGTTCCACATACCACAAGGCATCGGCGTGCGAATCATCCGCATCTACTGCCGAGAAAGCGCCATTCTTACAGTTGGCATGATCCGGATTGTTCACATCAATCGTCTCCAGATAACCACCTGTACCATTACATGCCGTATTTCCTGTAGAAATTTTACGCATGTAATTGCGAATGCGATAAAGCTTGTTCATTTCCAGATCCAGAATTGGGCTCGCCGCATAAGCCTCCTCCATTTTTTGAAGGTCTTCCAGTTCGGGCGACTGCATGGCTGCTTCGTACACTTCCTTCACGCTACTGGCATCATGAGCGCCCACATAATCTTCGTTCTCAGTATATTTTTTATAAAGTTCGGTCAGCAGCCCGCCGATTGAATTACCCGGAACAGCAACGAATTTATACATGCTCCCCTGGTCCGTCACGGTTATCCCCGAATACGTGTTGATGACCCATTTCATATTGGCAGCGGTACCGTTTCCGGTACCGCGCGTATTTAATAGATCTCCATTAGAAGTTTTTATGGCATATCGTCCCATCGTGCCTGTGGCAACCAGCTGAAATTCTCCAGATGTTTCCGTGCCATATTGCATGTAGGGCGTCGTCGTGTCGGATCCGATGTTACCACCATTCCAGCTCGAACCGGTTTTCCCGTCCACATAATCAATATTTTGCCCGTCGACCGTGTACATCTTAAAATGCTGTTCATCCGACCCCGGTTCAAAATAGAAATACTGCTTGGTAGCATCAAAAGCATTCGCATATTGCTCGGTCGTAGCCTGAATGGCCTGATAACCGTTATGTTCGCCCAAAGTCCATCTGAAATTGGCGTTCGACCGGTTGTCTAAGATACGATAATAGTATTTAGTATCCTCAGTGCTATAACGAAAGATTGCCGCTGTAGGAGTAACCACCTCACCCTGTTCTACCGGAATCGGAGCTTCATCCGGCCAGGGAATAATCTCACCCGTCTCAGTATAAGACGGACGCTGAGCATCATAAGCCTTGAGCGAATCCGTCAGCTCACGGGAGAGCTCATCGAGCAACTCCGGCATAGCCTTCGCCAAATTATTCGTCTCGCCGATATCCTCCTTGATATTATACAGGCGGCGCTCCTGGCTTTCCCAGAAATAAATCATGTGGTAATCACCTTTCATAATTGCCGAATAGGCGCCATAGCCCTCATTCTTGTCCTGGCTTTCGCCCCACAAGTTCGGAAAATGCCAGATGTTCACACGCGAACGCTCAATGGACGGATCTCTCAGGATGTCGGCAAAACTCTTGCCGTCGACAGTCTGTACCGTCTCATAATCGTCAACACCGGCCAGATCGAGAATCGTCGGGAAGAAATCTTCAATCATGATCCGACTCTGATTTTCAGATCCGGGCTTGATGTTTTCGTTACTTGGCCAGTAAACCATCATCGGTTCGTGCACACCACCCTCATATGCCGATCCCTTACCGCCACGGGCGGGATAGTTCTGAAGACGGTTCTGTGTACCCTGCCGCGGTCCGATAGCTTGCCCGCCATTGTCCGACATAAAGAGTACGATCGTATTTGCAGCAACCTCAGGGTTTGCATCCAGAAAATCCAGAATGTCTCCCAGACTCTTATCCATACCCTCCACCAAAGCAGCATGGTTGATTTCATTCTGATTTAGATTAGCCCCCAGCATTTCGTCATATTTATTCGTATAGTTGGGCGTATAGCGGGAATCTGCGTCATAGGGCGTGTGAATGGCATAATGCGCCATATACAGATAAAAAGGCTTTTTCTCGGCAATGGGCACCTCCAATGCTTTCAGCGCTTCAATCGTAAGAGCTTCTGTCAGGAACGTACCCGTGCCATAGTATTTTTCCAGACCGGATACATGAAAGCTTCCAGAACCGTATTCGTTTTCAGCCAGATAACTGCCAGGACCACCATTTGCGGCACCTGCAATATTAACGTCGAACCCGAAATTCTCAGGATCTGCACCGGATGTCGTTTGAGATCCGAAGTGCGCTTTACCGCAATGGATGGTGTAATACCCATTCTCATTCAATATCTCAGGAAGAGAAGTAATGGCCGTTCCTTGTGATAAATCATGCGCATTGGCTACGGCAGCCGGCTGGATGCCGTTATAATTCCAGTTCGGCAAAGTAATCACGTTGCTGGATGCATCTGTTTTGGTATTATACTCCAAAGTCCAGTTGGTCACCCGATGACGTGCCGCATTCATACCCGACATCAGACTGCATCGTGATGGCGAAGAGATGGCACAGGCATAGGCCTGCATGAATTTTACGCCTCGTTCGGCCATGCGTTCCATATTGGGCGTACGATAACGCTTGTTCAAAAGAGTCGGTTCACTATAAAACGGCACGGAAGTTTCCTGCCACCCCATATCATCGACCATGAAAAGAATAATGTTGGGCTGTTGCCCCGACGGATTCCCGTCGCTTGTTCCCTGGGCAAACGAAACGCCTGAGACCGCAGTCCCTGCCAGGAAAAAGCTTAAAGGTAAAATCGGTTTCATAAAAAATAGTAATAAGTTAGGTTAAAAATAAATCACATAGGTTTTTTCATATCGTGAATATATAAAAAAAAGAAAAGACCAGACTTTGAATATGATGCAAATCGCTGTTTCTAATTCAAAATTATCTTTTTTTAAGCTTTCAAGAAGCAAAAACACGTTACTTGTCCCTTTTCCGACAGTTTCTTCTGCCGACAACGGCATTGTTCAAGATGCAATCGATATTCTGATAAAAATATCCTGAAATTCATAGAATATGGCCTCATTGCGTAAAAGAAAAGCACCTAAAATAAAGAAATTAATTTCCAAAGCTGCCCGATTTTCTATTATTTTCTTTAACTTCGCTAAAACAAAGCTTTCGTTTGTTGACGAAGAAGCCATTTTGCATCAATTTACCAAAATCGAATAAACAATGAAACAGAAAGACAAGATTATGAGTTACTGCATGCTGGCCATACTTTCAGCGGCACCAGCCTGGGCTCAGGTGAACATCAGCAAAGATGCCCACACAGTCACGATCGGAAATCAGTATCTGGTTCGTACCTTTTCCATTTCCGACGGAATCCTCCGTACGCAAAGCATTGAAAACAAAAGAACCGATGGCGGGAGTACGGTTTACACACCCACACAAGGCAGCGAAGAGTTCATCATCAACACCTTGGGCCAGCCGATTGCTCCCAAGGCACTCAGCAGAAAAGGATGGACAGCCACAGCATCCAGCTGGTGCAACGACGGTCCCAAAAGCGGCAAGGCAGAATTTATCGTCGACGGCGACTTGCAAACTCTCTGGCACAGCAATTACCGCGACGACGGTACAGGCAGCAAGGAACTTCCTTTCTGGTTCGATGTCGACATGAAAAAATCTACGTCTTTCCGCAGTTTTGCTTACGTGCCCCGCCAGGGAGCGGAAAACGGACGCGTGAAAGGGTTTGAACTTTATGTAGCCAATTCAATAGAGGACTTAGACAAACCGGAAAGCCGGGTAATGAGTGGCGAACTGACTTTGGACGGTGACGCCCCTTGTTGGGTCAACCTTCCTCAGATTGCCAAAGGTCGTTATATCCGTTTTAAGGAAACTTCCTCGCAAAACGGTCTGAAATATGGAACATGTGCCGAATTTTACGTCAGCGAAGGTTTCTATGTGGATGGAAAATATGGCCTGAAAGCTTCAAACATGAAACTGAATGCTGTGCGGACTGAAGATATTCAAGGAGGCAAACGTCTGGTTTTCGACCTGAAGCCTTGTAAGGCCAACGGTATTGACTGGGATGTAGACATCGTTTATGAAATGAAAGACAACGACCATTTCATGCGCAAGTATCTGCTTGTCTCCGCCCCTGAAGAGCAGCGTAGTCAGGCCCGGATCGATTACATTGACATGGAAAGTTTGGGCGTCAAAACGTCTGACAACACCTGGAGCCACCCGGAAATGGGCGAAGGCGTAGGCGGCATGTCGGGCTATCACATTTCTCTCGGTCAGCCGGTCTACATTGACGGAATGTTCATCGGATCCGAATTTCCGCAGACCGAAAATGAGATCAACGACCAGGTGGCGCACGTACGCTATTACAGCGGAAAATCGCTCGCCGACCTGTCCGGCGAAAACCGTCTGAACGCCAACGGGCAGTTCACTACCTGGAAAAATGTTCTCGGAGCAACCCGCAGTGCCACCGACATGGATGTCATCCAGTCTGATTTCTTTGCCTACATCAACACGATTGCCCGTCCGGCAAATTTGCGTATACAGTATAACTCATGGTTCGACTGGATGATGGATATCACCGAAGAAAACATTCTGTCATCCTTCAAGGAAGTGGAACGCGGCCTGTCTCAGAGCGGCATCCGGCCGGTAGACAGCTATGTGGTAGACGATGGCTGGAACGCATACGGCCCATATGAAAAAGAAAACACCAGCGGATTCTGGCAATTCAACAGTAAATTTCCCAACGGCTTGAGCAAGCCAAGCGATTTTGCGCACCGCGTTTCTTCCAACTTCGGCATCTGGCTCGGTCCGCGCGGTGGATACAACTATCAGTATGATTTTGCCCGGTTCCTGGAGAAGAACGGCAATGGAACCTTGAACAAGGCTAACTACGACATCGTAACCGGCGACAAGCAATACCTGAAGAAACTGCAGGAGTTCTTCCTCGACTGCCAGAACAAATACGACGTTAACTATTGGAAACTGGACGGTTTCTGCGCCAAAGTGCCGCAACCGTCGCTGAACGGGCGCTACATTACCGGAGGCAAGAACGGCATGTACTACATGACCGAACATTGGGAACGCTGGGCAAACCTGCTCAATGCCCTCTACGACAATGCCCGGGAACGAAACAGTAATTTGTGGATCAATCTGACCTGCTACATGAATCCCAGCCCCTGGCTGTTGCAATGGAGCCAGTCTGTATGGTTGCAGATTTCGGCCGATATGGGGCGCATCAAGGTTGACGAAAACCGCGACCGTGAACTGGACATGTTGCTCAGTTACCGTGACGACCGCTATTTCGACTTCATCAAAACGCGCCAATTCCAGTTCCCCTTCAGCAACATCTTCAACCACGATCCGCTCTACGGCAAGACTTATTGCGTGGCGCCCAATTCCATGGACGACGAGGAATTCCGCACCTATCTTTATATGATGGCTACACGCGGTGCCGCTTTCTGGGAACTGCTCTACAGCTACAACATGATTGACGAGGGACACAAATGGATGGTCAATGCCGAAGCATTACGTTTTCTGGAAAACAACTACGACATTCTGCGTCATGCCAAGCTGATCGGTGAAACACCGGCCAACGGAAACTGCTACGGCTACTCTTGCTGGAACGAACGTGAAGGCATCATTTCCGTACGCAATCCGAAAAGCGAACCGCAAACATTCACGGTGAAACTGAACCGCACCATCGGTGTACCCGAAAATGCAAAAAACCTCTGGCGCAGTCTGGTCATCAAGCACAACAGCGACCGCAAGGATGACAATTCAAAGCCTTTCCAGTACGATGATGAAATCACCGTAACACTTCAAGGCGGCGAAATCCGTATCTGGAAGTTCTCGCCCGACAGAGATGTGACACCAGCCCGCCTGGTCTGCCTGAAAGCCAACAACGACACGCTTACGGCTGAGTTCAACGAACCGATTGAGGCTGCCAACCAGAATTTCAGTCTGTCCGACGGCAGCATACCTACATGGATCGAGGTCCTTCCCGATTTCCGTACCGTACGCATGACATTCGACAAAAAACTGAAAGGCGGCAAAGCCTATACGCTTGAAACGGAAGGCTTGCTCGACTGGAACGGTAATGAGACCACTGTCGCCTCTCCCGAATTCTATGCCTACACCGACCAGAAAATACTTGAAATGACAAAAGAACGCAAGCTGAAGTCGCCCAAAAGCTATAAAGCCCGTATGAGCGTGGCCGGTCCGGCCGATTTTAACGTAAGCTGTACGGTCAGCACATCAGCAGCAGAAGGAAGCCTCATCGCACAAGACGGTGCCTTTGCCCTGACCTTGGAAAAAGGACAAGTAAAATTCTCCGTAGGCGATCTGACCGTGATCTCCGGCATTCGTATTGCAGATGACAAATGGCATACGGTTTCCTGTTGTCGCGAAAAGAACGGCATGCTGAAAATTTACATCGACGGTGAGCTCGACAAGTCAGCATATAATGCCGACATTCTGAACGAACCGCTTGCTTTCAGTAAAATTACCATCGGCCAGAAAGATATGGACGGCCTGATCAAAAACGTCCGTATAGAAAACAAAGCACGAACATTTGCCGAAGTTGAATAAGAAACCGGGTAAATCAGAAATAAATCTTGATTTCCATCGTCCCTCAGCCGGAATTCCGGCTGAGGGACTGTCATTTATAAGCTCACTCCTGACTATTCCGGATACTAAAAAATCCATGAAAAATGGAGGAGCTTCCCCCCCAAAAAACTGATGGTCATCTCGGTTTGTCGAGATGACCATCAGCGTAAATCGAGATGCCCACCGCAGAAAAAGCAGATGCCGGCCTCATTCCGGTTCGGGCATTTGAACAGTTCTGAGTCATCAAAAAACGATCCACGCCTACGGGCGTGCCTGAGTCTTTCAGTCTGTTTTCAGGCCTTCCGGCAGATCCGGCAAGACAATGTCCTCTACCCGCTTCAGCCAGATTCGACGCAGGTCGCTCCAGTGATAAAAGGGAAAGCAGTCTGTCGCAACATCCTGCAAATGAACTTCACGTTCATTCAACAACGGTCGTACCAGAATGTCGTCACAATCCGGTTTGCGGTAAAAGACAAGCTGCACGTTTGCACACATGGGAATGATGCGGTAAGTCTGATAATACTCCGGAATGGAGTCCCAGTCGGCAGTCGGCGTGTTGAACCGCTCCATATCCATCAAAGCCACCAACGGAGCCAGATTGGTGTCATGCCCGAAACGCAGCGTTACACACGGCCGACCGCACGCCAACGCCGTATCGGCCGTTTCTATGATGTTACGCAACAGATTACGTGCCAGAAAAGGCATATGCCCCCCACTCCATGGTGATGGTCCCTGCTCGTAGTACCACTCAAAATTGTTCAGTTGCCACAAATCATAAAGCTCCCGGGGCGTAAACAGGAAAGCCAAATCGGGCATGTGTTCCGAACTCTGACTGATTCCATGATATTCGAACAGATCACACATAAGCTTCGCCTCGTCCTGAACATTCGGAAGGTACGACTTGCGAAACAATTGGTGCATCAGCCGTTTCGGATGTACGAAGCGTTTTCTCGCCTCGGCAAAAAGAGAATCAGACTGGCTTTGACAGCTGTCGGAATAGATCGGATTCTTATATTTCAGATAACCGGCATCATGCTGACTCGCATCGGTCGTGATGCAAAGTGTCGGATTCAGTCCTTTCAAGGTAAGACAAGCAGCGGTCATCGACAGGAAAGCACGCGTCTTGTAGGTAGAACGCGCGTCGACATGTATGCTGTCGGCAAACACTTCCGGATAATTCATGAACATACGTGCTGCCAGCTCCTGATGCTGGCGTACTCCCTTTGGTGTCAGCTCGCCATAGCGGTCCTTCGCGGCACCGGCAAGCATACGCACCACTTTCAAAGTCCGTTTTCCATCCTCTGTGAGCCCGTTGCGCTTATCTGCATTTTCCAGAACGGCCAAAGCAGGTTCGTACTTGTCCGCTCCGGTCAGATAACGCGACCCATGGCGGGCATAAGTAGTGATATAACACGGTATATAACCTTCAGGGGCAGGCGTCAACGTCTGATCGGGAACGGGATAAGCCAGGTATTTCCCGGCAGCCAGACTCGGATTGGCCTGTATTTCCCGTTCGGCAAGCGTCTGTGCCAGCACAGGCTGTGCCAGTAACAAACCAACGGCACAAATCGTCCATTTACTTTTTACCATTTTCATGTTAGTCATCGTTTTAACGGGTTTCATTGCCGCAATCGGTTTGGAATGCCGCAGCTGGCAACGAATCCTTGCAAAAATAAGCGAAACTCCAGAAACGGAAAACAGTTTCACAGCGAAACCCGACAAAATCAACACTGTGTAACGATATTGAAAAACAAATGAAGCAGAAAAGACAGAAAGCTGAAAACAAAAGAACATACGGACAAAAGGAATAATGCAAATTTTTATGTACTTTTGCAAGCAAATATCAAAAACGAAACTATGCGATTATCTGAATTGAAAACGGGCGAACGCGGCATTATCGTAAAAGTTTACGGCCACGGAAGCTTCCGGAAAAGAATTACAGAAATGGGCTTCATCAAAGGAAAGACCGTTCAAGTCGTCCTCAATGCGCCCCTGAAAGATCCGATCGAATACGAAATCATCGGCTACAAGATCTCGCTCCGACGCGAAGAAGCCGACATGATTGAAATCATCAGCGAAGAAGAAGCCAAGGAAAACAATCAAACAGCCCTGCTCCCGCCGATCATCGACGAAGAATATCAGAACGAACTGACCTTACGTATGAAATCGCTGGCTGAAGAGCGCAATCACACCATACGGGTAGCCCTGATCGGAAATCCCAATTGCGGCAAGACTTCATTGTTCAACATGGCCTCGGGCGGTCATGAACACGTAGGGAATTACAGCGGCGTCACCGTGGACGCCAAAGAAGGCTCGTTCACCTATAAAGGCTATCAGTTCGTATTCGTGGATCTGCCCGGAACCTATTCCTTGTCGGCCTACAGTCCGGAGGAACTCTATGTACGCCACAATCTGATCGAACAGACCCCGGATGTGGTTGTCAACGTAGTTGATGCCTCGAACATGGAACGCAACCTGTATCTGACGACCCAGGTGATCGACATGAACCTCCGCATGGTCATGGCACTGAACATGTATGATGAATTTGAACGCAGAGGCGACAAGCTCGACATGAAAACGCTGGGACATCTGCTCGGCATGCCGATCGTACCCACCGTAAGCCGTACAGGTAAAGGCATCGACAACCTGCTCGATATGGTCATCGAAGTCTACAACAACGATACCCCCCAGTTAGCCCGCCACATTCACATCAATCACGGCCCCGAACTGGAACTGAGTATCGACAGAATCAAGAAAGCAATTCAGAAAAACCCGAATATCCGCAATAAATATTCTACCCGCTTTCTGGCCATCAAATATTTAGAAAACGACCAGGACGTGCAGCAAGTGGTCGAATCGCTTCCCAACCGCGACGAAATCATCTCCATACGCTACAAAGAACAAAAACGGATAGCCGATGCCTTCCACTGTTCGGCCGAGTCGGCCCTCGTTGATGCCAAGTATGGTTTCATTCAGGGAGCCTTGAAAGAGACTTATACCCAACAAGCCACCACCCGGCGCAAAAAGACACGTACGGACCGGATCGATGCCATCGTAACGAACCGTTTTTTAGGATTCCCGATCTTTTTCATCCTGCTCTATATCATCTTCGAAGGAACTTTCACACTCGGACAGTATCCCATGGACGGCATCGAATGGCTGGTGACTCAATTCGGCGAAATGTTGGCCGTGTACATGAACGACGGACCGCTGAAAGACTTGCTCATCGACGGCGTAATCGGCGGTGTGGGCAGTGTATTGGTGTTTTTACCCAATATCCTGATTCTCTATCTGTTTATCTCCTTGCTCGAAGACTCCGGCTACATGGCACGCGCAGCTTTTATTATGGACCGTATCATGCATAAAATCGGCCTTCACGGAAAATCGTTCATCCCGATGATTATGGGATTTGGCTGTAATGTTCCGGCTGTCATGGCCACGCGGACCATCGAAAGTCCGAAAAGCCGTCTGGTGACCATGCTGCTGATTCCGCTTATGTCCTGTTCCGGACGATTGCCGATCTACCTGATTCTGACCGGTGCCTTTTTCCCGGGCCACGCCGGACTGATCATTCTCGGACTTTATGCCTTGGGCATATTGCTTGCCATAATCGTCGCCAAACTGTTCAGCCGCTTTCTGATCAAAGGCGAAGATTTGCCTTTCGTCATGGAACTTCCGCCCTATCGCGTTCCGACGATGAAATCCATCGTGCTGCATACCTGGGAGAAAGGGCGGCAATATCTGCAAAAAATGGGAGGAGTGATCCTGATCTTTTCAATCGTCATCTGGTTTCTCGGCTATTATCCCAACCACAATGCATACAGTTCTGTTGCCGAACAACAGGAACATTCCTATATAGGCTATGTTGGTAAGGCCATCGAACCGGTTCTGGCTCCGCTTGGCTTTGACTGGAAGATGAGTGTAGGCATTCTCTCCGGCATCGGTGCCAAAGAATTAGTAGTCAGCACGCTCGGTGTTATGTATAGCTCAGGAACAACCGACAGCGGTTTGCAGGGCGACGCCCTCCTGCAAAACACACTGTCCCGATCCATGAGTCCCGAGGCCGCACTCTCGTACATGGTTTTCGTGCTTCTCTATTTCCCATGTATCGCCACATTCATGGCCATCCGTTCGGAAAGCGGCAGCCGGAAATGGGCCATCGTCAGTGCCGTCTATACTCCGTTGCTCGCTTGGATCTGCAGCTGGATTGTCTACCAGATAGCCCTGATTGTGTGACGCTACACAGACTCGTTTCCACCATATAAACAAACTTATTGAACGAATCCCGACAGAAAATTTTGAAAAACTTTCTGAACGGATTCGTTCTTTGTATATTCCACAATTCTCAACGTATTCTTAAATAGATTCTGGCTATCTTAGGAAAATGAAAAACCATTAAGAAAACTCTTTCAGCTTCATCGGACAGCTACCGACCATTTGGAAACAATCTTTCAGAAAAGCTTTTGCTTTAAACCAATAAAGCCTATTTTCGGTACAACCTACCACTTGCATATCATAGAAACTCTCATCACAACAATTCCGCCAGACTGTCCATTATCGCTATATGTGGCCATACCTCCAGTTCGTTCCTCTTCGTCATGCCATGGAGTACACCGGCAAAATCTACGCTTGCAGCCTGAGCAGTACGGGCATCGACCGTGCTGTCGCCAACATAAAGCATGTCTTCCTTATCCAGTCTGAGCCGTTCCAATGCGAGGAACAGTCCTTCGGGGTCCGGTTTTGCCGCGCTTACATCTTCCCCGCCAATCAATACATCCAAAAAATCAGAAGGCAATATGGGCTGTAGCAACTCCATAATCCGATAACGGTATTTGGTAGAAACGATACCAATTTTGCAACCGCGCGCCTTCAATGCATATAAGACGTCCAATGTTTCCGGAAAAAGACGGGTATAAGCCGTCATATACTGATCGGCTTCCCGGACGTATTCCTTTCGGTAAAACGCCAAAGTTTCCGGATCGTCGATACCAGTCATTTGAGTAAACGCCTGTTCCAATGTTTTGCCGATAGTACGCTTAATCGTATAATCATCAATACCCGTATGGCCGTGACGTTCGAGCACCAGACGGAAACATTTGACAATGCCCTGAGAAGAATCGGCCAAAGTATAATCAAAATCAAACAAATATGCTGAATAGGACTTCATGAATATCACATAATTACAGGTTAAAATAAGGAAATACGACGAATGGTTCTGAAGCTCAGCTTTCCTTACCGGAAAGAATCGGATGCAGATACCGTCCCTGACCAACCGAGACACGACCATATTCGATGGCACGCACAGGGCATCGGTGAATACATGCCGTACACTGCACACAAGCTTTTCCCCGCCACTCAGGCTTGTTGCCCCGCATCACTACGGTGCCTGTCGGACAGACTCGTGCGCACAAACCGCAGGATATACAGGCGTCGGTGGTTCGAAACGACTGACGTCCGACAACAAAATAACGAAAAGCCGGATAGACCACATAGCTTTTAAGCCATGGCATCCCCGTACGGATGATCCTGGATTTCGAATATTCCCCGTCGTGAATGGCCTGAACGATTTGTTTGATCGCATCAGGAGCCCGATGCAGCTTGTCTTCCCTTACCCGATCAGAATCAACACCGAATCCGCGCATAAGAATATAATTATTCGGCATCTGAATCGAGAAAAACGCCGTTAAAGGAATGCCACGCCCGGCCAGATCGTTCCGTACGATCCGATCTGTGTAACCACAATCATCACCACAGGTGCAGATCGCGAAGACCCGCTGCCCCTTCCAGCCTTCCAAACATAGCCTCGAAAGAAAATGCTTCATGAGAATTGCCGGTCCCCAGGAATGTACCGGAAAAACGAAAAACAACATTTCATTTTCATCCCTGAGTGTATAGGTCAAATCACCCGTTGGCCGCACGCGCAATTCATCCACCACAGCACGCAACGGTTCATTGAAAGTCTTGGATATACTCCGGGCAACCCACAGGGAATTTCCGGTTGCAGAAAAATAAAATACCATAAGTGTTCCGTTAAAACATAGTTCTTCAAAATATACCATCTACTCGAGGACAAAATTACAAAAAAGAACATATGTTTCGTAGCAATCAGATGAATTATATGGGAGCAGCAGATACGTTGATTATTGTTTGAAAAGGTACGGACCATGAATTTCTGCTGACATTACCTGATCAGCTCTAAGAAAATCACACCTCATTATCAACAGAATCATCTTGAAAAATTTTATCCGGCAAAAGTAAATGGCAAACTTTTAAAACCGCATAATACCTCTGATCCATACGAATATTTTCCGAAACCGGCAATTGGCAAAATGCAACAAGCAAATCAGAATTTTGTATAAATCAGTAACTAAAAGGACCTAAATGGACCATTTGGAAACGCCACAAAATCTTTTAATTTGCAAAAATATGCAACGAGAATGGCTATATACAAAGACAATCAGACCCAAACCGGAATAGAAAAACTTCGTGAAACAATTGAAAGAGTACTCAACCACAAATTGCATACTCCTAAAGACTTTGTCATGCTCTCAAGAAAAATCTTCGAGCAACAAAAGCAAACAGTAAGTGCAACCACCCTGAAACGCATCTGGAACTATCTGAAAAACGAACATGTGGAAACCAGAGAAACAACTTTGAACATTTTAGCCCGGTTTGCAGGCTATAAAAGCTGGGAATTTTTTCTGGAATGTTATCATGATAGCGATTCGTTAGAGAATGAAAAGATCATTCTTAGTGATCCGATTCTACCTGAATCTTTGCAATATGGGCAACAAATCCAACTTACGTGGCATCATCATAGCTACTGCATCATACAATATCTGGGGAACAGGAAATTTAAGGTTCTGAAATCATGCAATTCTCTTCTTAGAGAAGACGACCGCTTTGAATGCTATTTCATGCTTAACTACGAACCCGTGTACTTACTCAACCTGCAACACGATTCCAATGTGATTCATGCTTTTGTTCTCGGACAGAATGGAGGAGTCAGCATATCTATCCTGAAAAACGGGGTCTACAATTATATCCGTGAAAAGAAAAGAATGGCCCGAAGTAATGATATAAAAGTGTGATGCACTCCTGAAACCAAACCAGCTATAACCAGAAGTACAAACCCTCTCCACACTAAAGTGAGGCACATCAAGGATATACTTTTATATCAAACACAGTAGATTCAGCATAATACAATGACCAGACAACTGATCTTTTTTGCAAAAAGAATAAAGTTTTAGCTATTTCAGGTTGTTTTTTGTTAAACTACTGGCTAATTTGCATAAAAAAAAGAGAAACCAGCAAAAAAATAGAATAAATATTTGCTGGTTAAAGAAATATGTCTACCTTGCAGCCATTAACTTTATAATCTGTTTTTCAGTATAACGTAGACTTTATAAGATTTCCCCCTATCAGAATAGTGCTAACAGCAGCATTAAACCCAGAAACAAGAAACATGACTTGCCTTACCGACAGGCAACATGATCGCATAAATCATTTGTTTAACTAAAAATCAGGCTTATGAAAAGACTTACTTTTGTACTATTCTTCTTGATAACGTGTTTCCAGGGAATCTACGCAACAGACAGCTTGTCCGTGCGGCTTAAAGTGATCGACTGCGACGGAAGTCCACTCACCGGTGCCTATTTAGCAGTAGAAGGCATCTCTGGTAAAACGAACGATGAAGGATATTTTTCGACGAAGATCGCCGCCAAGGAAGGAACGTGGGCAACTTACAGTTATGAGGTTTATCCAACAGGATACCCTTATCTTACGGGAAGTTTCAACGAAGAGGATCTTGCCGACGACATTATTATCAGCTATGAACATTGTGTGAAACTGTCTGTGAAGGTGTCAGGTGTCTATGATTCCAGCGACCCATACAGTGGCAGCATTAAAGGTAACATCAAAATCAACAATTCCGGGTATTCTTTCATGACCACCAAAGAAGACGACGACGTTACCCTATGGACCATACAGAACCCTGTAAACAGTTCTGTCAACATTGAAATCAGCGGTAGGTCCTATCTTAATGAATCTTTCTACTATTCAACCCAGATTGATGAATTAAGTCAGTCAACAGATCTCGCATTGGATATTCACAAAGATCTGATAAAAATTAATGTAAACCTATCAGAAGACACCCGCCAATATGGAACGCTGGAATGGTTTGCCACAGATAACCCCGACATCAGGAATTCTACCAGTATCAGTTCGACGGAAACTTTACTGTTGAACCCGGACAACTATCAAATCATTTATAGCACACCATACTCAGACGACATTGAAACCAAAATTTATTCTGATGCGTACGAGATACAAAACATTCCGGAACAAACAGTCGCCATAGAAGCAAACCCTGCAAACTATCACAGAATAAACATCAACGTAAGCGGAGTACCAGACACACTTCATAGAGAGTTGTACACCAACGTGGAAAGCGAATCGGCAATAGAGCAGTATGGCAGCGATAATCTGTATTTCCGGAACAATTTTGATCTGTATTTGAAAGATGGATCATACCATTGCAGAATTTACAGTAACTCACACTTCATCATCCTGCCTCAGAATGTTCCGATCACGGTCAACGGAGAGGACCAGAACATCACCGTCGACTACAGCAATTATGCACTTATCCCAATCCAGGCCCAGGTAAGCAATTTGACAGACAACGCTTATCTCAACCTGATCATATCATCTGACAACGAATCGGTTACCTATGGGAATTTATTCAATGAGCAGTGGAATACCGCTGCATTTCTGGAAACAGGTAAGGAATATCAGTTCGTCAGTTGGTTGCCCGGATATAAATCTGTAGAACTGACACAATCCATCACTGAAGACTCTGAAATAAATCTGAACTTCACCGAACATTCCGAAGTGACCAAAGTCGTAATCTCACCAAGGATAAAATCCGGTGAACCCATTGACAACGTCAAACTCACATTAGGCGACATCGGAGAACAAACTGTTTCAGGAGAAAATGACGCCGTGTTCTACAATGTTCCTTATGGTAAATACACCCTTGTTGCGGAACATCCCAACTACGGAAAAAGGACCGTGGAAATCGAAGTAGACGCCGACGGCAAGATTGCCATTGACGAACCAGAGAATCTGTTCCAAACTTATATGACGTCCATGGCACAATATTATATTATGGTGTGGTTGGACGGACAAGGCACTGGCATTCAGGAGCCACAACATAACATTTGTTCCATCAATGTCAACGATCAGGAAATAAGTCTCCGTTCAGACAATATGCAACCGGTTCAACTACGGATTTACAACGACAGCGGCGTCTGCCTGATTACCCGGACATTCCATACCTACCAGAATATATCCTTAGACGGCTGGACAAAGGGCATATACATATTGAAAGTTGCTCAAGGAAATACCACCCAGACAATAAAGTTCGTCAAATAATAACGAAACACAAAATAGTGAGTAAAAGCTCAATGTATGCAAGGATGAACTTAGAATCCCAACATTGAACCACCTCAAAAAACAAGAGTCGTATCATACTCCGTTGTTTATCAAGAGAGATGATACGACTCTTTTAAGTTTTGAAGTTATAATCAGGCCTATTCTTCAGGCTTCATGTTCGTATAGACAGTCTGAACATCGTCAAATTCTTCCAGACGTTCTACCATCTTATTGATGGTCTCACGCTCTTCAGGAGTAACTTCCTTTAAATCGTTCGGAATATAGGTGAACTCACCGCCGACATCCTCGAATCCTTTTTCCTCAAGATGTTTCTGAATAGCACCATAACTTTTCGGATCACCGTAGATTGTGATGGTACCTTCTTCTTCGTCTTCTTCGTAATCGTCGTCCACACCATAGTCGATCAGATCAAGAATCAAGTCGTCCATATCCAAACCGGCAGGTTTCTTGAATGTAAAGACACACTTATGGTCGAACAAATATGCCAAAGAACCCATATTGCCCAAGGTTCCGGAAAATTTATTGAAGACAGAACGAACATCGGCCACTGTACGGGTCGGATTGTCGGTCAAGGTATCCACAAATACAGCTATTCCGTGCGGACCGTACCCTTCATAGGTCATGCCTTTATAATCGCTCTGATCCTTACCCATGGCATTCTTGATGGCACGCTCGATGTTGTCCTTTGGCATGTTCTCGCGCTTACAGGTAGCAATGATAGAACGCAAGGTAGGATTGTTCTCCGGTTCCGGACCGGCTGCCTTCACGGCAATAGCAATCTGTTTTCCGAGTTTCGTAAAAGTCTTGGCCATATGGCCCCATCTTTTCAGCTTAGCAGCTTTTCTGTATTCAAACGCTCTTCCCATTGGAATGATATTTTAATATTGTATGATAGTTTTATTTGTTTTTCTTTGATTTTTGACGCAGCCATAAACCGTATGCTATCACGACAATCGTAGGCAGAACAGCATGGCTCGTATAGCCCTGAAGGGCAATCTGAAGCAACCAGCAAAACACCAGTACATAATAGAATGCCCGTGCAATACGCATCTTGTCCATAAAGGAAATGATAACTTAACGGAGCTTGGCGTTCAGCTTGGTCTGAAGGTTATTGATGAGCTTGTTCATAATGGCATCAATCTGCTTGTCGTTGAGCGTCTTCGTTTCGTCCTGAAGCAGAAAGTTCACCGCATAACTCTTTTTCCCTTCCTCAAGATTTTTGCCCTCATAGACATCAAACAGCTTGACCTCCTTGAGCAGTTTCTTTTCGGTGGCATAAGCAATCTGTTCAATTTCCGAGAATTCTACCTGCTTGTCGACCAATAGTGCCAAATCGCGGCTTACTGCCGGATACTTACAGATTTCCTGGTAGCTGACCACATTGTTCTTAATAGCTTTCAAAAGAAGTTTCCAGTTGAGGTCGGCAAAATAGACTTCATTATCGATATCAAAAGCTTTCTGTATCTTATGCGCTACAACACCCATAGTCACCATTGTCTTGCCTCCACGGTTGCGAATTTCAAGCGCCTTATTGAAGAGGTCGTTTGTAGATTCAGCAAAAACGACATGACCAAGATTGACTCCTAAACGGGCCAATATGTTGAGTACATAGGCCTTTAATTCATAGAAAGAACAGTCCTCATCAGGATGAATCCAGGAGCCGCTCACTCGTTTACCGGTAACCCAGATGCCCATGTGGTAATCCTCAGAATAAGCGTCGAGCACATGCTTGATCACTTCCGGATCACGACTGCTGCTGACACCCGGTATAATCTCAGGACACTTCTTTTCTTCATGGAAATAATAGCAATTGCCAAATTCAAAGAATTTCAAGTCGGCATTCTTACGGTTGGCATTATGGGCGATGCTTTCCAGCCCACCAAACAACAAAGTCTGACGCAGGACATTCAAGTCGCTGCTCAACGGATTAAGCAGACGTACACAATTTTGAGCCCGATAAGTTTCCAGACCATCGTAGTAGGCACCACGCTGCAAAGAATTGTTCAGGATTTCATGAAAGCCACAACCGACAAGTTGCTCACTCACTAAGTTCTGAAGCTTATGACTCTTATCTACTTCACCTTTAACTGAAAGACTTGAACGTACGCTGGTGGGGATCTCCACATTATTATACCCATAAACGCGGAGAATATCCTCTACGACGTCACACGGACGATTCACGTCCACTCGATAGGCAGGAACCTGAAGGGTCAGCCCTTCTGCCGTCTCCTCGAGCACTTTCATTTCGAGCGATGCGGTAATATTCTTCACCGTCTCGACAGGAATATGCTTACCAATAAGACTATCTACATAAGCATAATCCAGCTTCACAACAAAGTCTGAAATCGGATTGGGATAAATATCCTTGATTTCCATGGCTATCTCTCCTCCGGCAAGTTCCTTACAAAGCATGGCAGCCTGCTTCAAGGCATAAATCTGCCCGTTCGGATCTATACCGCGCTCGAAGCGGAAAGAAGCATCGGTGCTCAATCCATGACGACGGGCACTCTTACGAATCCAGGTGGGATGAAAATAAGCGCTCTCAAAAAGAACGTTTGTGGTGGTTTCATAGGTACCGCTACCCTTGCCGCCGAATACGCCAGCAATACACATAGGCTCTTCGGCGTTGCAAATGGCCAGATCGCGGTCGCTCAATTTATGTTCCACGCCATCAAGTGTTACAAACGGAGTACCTTCGGGCATAGATTTGACCACAATCTTGCCGCCCTTGATCATGTCCGCATCAAAACAGTGCAAAGGCTGACCATAGGCAAACATAATATAATTCGTAATGTCCACGATATTATTGATTGGACGCTGACCGATGACGCGCAACTTGTTCTGAAGCCATTCAGGACTTTCTTTTACCTCACAGCCTTTAACCGTCACGGCACAATAGCGCGGACAAGCTTCAAGGTTCTCTATCTGGACGTCAATATCAAGTTCATGGCTGTCTACATGAAAATCGTCGCAGGACGGACGATGAAGCGAAGTCTTATAACCATTCTGGATCAGCCAGGCATAAAGATCGCGGGCAACGCCATAATGCGAACAAGCATCTGCACGGTTCGGAGTAATATCCACCTCAATCAGATAGTCGCTTTTGATCTGATAATAATCGGCCGCCGGAGTACCGGGAACTGCATTTTCGGGCAATACGATGATCCCACTGTGGTCCGTACCGATCCCTATTTCGTCCTCGGCACAGATCATACCATTGCTTTCTATGCCACGAAGCTTGGACTTTTTAATGGTCAGACATTCATCACCATCATACAGTTTGGTACCAATCGTTGCCACAACCACTTTCTGCCCCGCAGCTACATTGGCCGCACCACAGACAATCTGCAGGGGATCTCCATGGCCTATATTTACCTGACAAACGTGCATATGGTCGGAATTGGGATGCGGTTCGCACGTAAGCACCTCACCGATTACAAGCCCTTGTAATCCTCCTTTAATGGTCTGTACTTCTTCGACGGAATCCACTTCAAGCCCTTCAGAAGTCAATGCGTCGGCTACTTCCTGAGCCGTCAGATCGAAATCAACATACTCCTTGAGCCAGTTATAAGAAATATTCATATTGTGAGATTTTTTATTTTATTTCCATAAAGTCACGCAAAATTACTCTTTTTTCTGAAATCTACCAAAAAGTACACCGACAAACAGTTCGTAAATAGAGCTGTTTGCCGGTGTATGCTGAAGAATAAATATCAGAACGGCACATAGTTGTCGGGCATCGGTCCGTCAAAAGGAGTCTGAGCAGACCCTGCTGGAGGTGCCATATCAGCCGATGGCGGCGGAGTGGTACCAGAATTCATTTTTGATCCAAACACGGTTGCTTCGCCCGGCATTGGTATATAAGCATCTTCATCCGGATCCTGAAAACGGGCATATTCACCGCGGAATTTCAACAGAACATCACCCACTGCACCGTTACGATGCTTGGCAATAATGATTTCGGCCATACCACGCAAATCGCGACCTTTCTCATCTTCGTAAATCTTATAATATTCAGGGCGATGAATAAAACAAACCATGTCGGCATCCTGCTCAATGGCTCCCGATTCACGCAAGTCGCTCAATTGCGGACGCTTACCGTCAATGCCCTCTCTACTCTCCACACCACGGTTCAACTGACTCAGAGCGATAATCGGGATGTTCAGCTCCTTGGCCAGCCCCTTAAGCGAACGGGAAATCGTACTCACTTCTTCCTGACGACTACCAAACGACATGCCACTGGCATTCATCAGCTGCAAATAGTCGATCATGATGATCTTCACGCCATGTTCACGTACCAAGCGGCGGGCTTTGGTCCGCAGTTCAAAAACAGAAAGCGAAGGAGTATCATCGATATAAAACGGCGCATCATAAAGTTGAGTGATCTTACTGTCGAGCTGACCCCATTCGTATGGCGCCAGCTGTCCACTTTTGATTTTTTCGCCAGGAATCTCACATACGTTGACAATCATACGGTTGACCAACTGCACGTTGCTCATTTCGAGCGAAAACATGGCACAGGGTATTTTCATGTCAACAGCCATTTTCTTGGCCATGGACAAAACAAACGCAGTTTTTCCCATAGCCGGACGGGCAGCAATAATAATCAGATCGGAATTCTGCCAGCCGGATGTCATCTTATCGAGTTTCTCAAATCCACTGCTCAAACCACTCAGGCCATCTTCACGGGCAGCTGCTTTTTGGAGCATCTCATAGGCTTCGTGGATGACAGGATTAATCTGTGTGTAATCTTTCTTCATATTCTGCTGGGAGATCTCGAAAAGCTTTCCCTCCGCCTCCTGCATCAGATCATCGATGTCGACCGTCCGGTCGAAAGCCTTCGTCTGAACCACACTCGTAAACGTAATCAACTCCCGGGCCAAAAATTTCTGGGCAATGATACGCGCATGATACTCAATGTGGGCCGACGAAGCAACCTTACTGCTCAACTGCGTAATATAGAACGGACCGCCGGCTTCCTCCAGATGATCGGTTGAATTCAGATACTCCGTGACAGTCAGAATGTCGACAGGTTTCTGTTGAAGATTCAACGTCCGTATGGCTTCATAAATCAGCTGATGACGATGATCATAAAAACTCTCCGGACGGAGTATCTCACTCACTAAGGAATAAGCGTCGCGCTCGATCATCAAAGCCCCCAAAACAGCCTCTTCAAATTCCAACGCCTGAGGCTGTACATGCCCGTAAGCATCTTCGGCCGGAACTTCCACTATTTTAGTACGCGCAGACGTACGCCGCGCCGTTTTCTTGATTTCTGCCATAAAATATTCTGCTAAATTTGTGCAAAGATAATGCTTTGACGGTATTTATCGACGCCGAGAGATCGGATTTTCGGAACATTTTTATAAATTTGGGGGCAAATAAGATACCAGAACATTATGATTACATTTCCTAACGCCAAAATAAACTTAGGGTTAAATATTGTCGGAAAACGATCGGACGGATACCATAATTTAGAAACTGTCTTCTACCCCATCCCGTTACTGGATGCTCTTGAAATCCAGCAACGTGTTCATGGGGCAGACAATCCATCGGATATTGTGATGCCGCAAGGTGCTCAAGCAAACAGAACCGTTACGAGTGACTACACCTTGAAAATTGCCGGAACGCCCATTGCCGGAAATTCTGAAGATAATCTGATTATCCGAGTCTATCGAATGCTCCAACAAGACTTTCAGCTCCCAGACATAAATATATATATGTACAAACACATCCCTGCAGGTGCCGGTTTAGGAGGAGGATCGTCTGATGCAGCCTTTATGCTGAGAATGCTTAACGAAAAATTTCGACTTGAAATCAGCGAAGAGGAGATGGAACACAGAATCGCTACCTTAGGAGCCGACTGCGCTTTCTTCATACGCAATCGCCCCGTATTTGCCACAGGTATCGGCGACCGTATGGAACCTGTTGATCTGTCCCTGAAAGGCTATTACCTGCTATTAGTCAAGCCAGACATTTTCATTTCTACCAAAGAGGCATTCGCACGAATTCACCCACAAAAACCGGAAATTTCAATTCGTGAGATCATAAGCAGACCAGTAACGGAATGGACCGGGCTGTTGGTAAATGATTTCGAAAATAGTATTTTCCCAAATCATCCTGAAATTGCAGCCATAAAAGACAAGCTCTACGACTTAGGTGCCGTTTATGCTTCCATGACAGGTTCCGGATCGAGTGTCTATGGTCTGTTTGAGCATCCCATAGAACATGCAGAAGAAATTTTCAATGGCCATTTCTGCCGACAAAGAGAATTGGAATAAGTTTGGTAATCCCTGCCGACATTATTGAGATACCGGTTCAATCTGAAAGAAGAAACGCGTTTTAGGGAATTTCCTTATAAATTGTAGGGAAATTCCTTTTGCTATATCATTTTCCCAGTGCATCTTTGCATCGTGAGAAAACAAGAGGATGAAAACTTAAGTAGGAAAGAATATGAAACGAATGATCTTTACCTTGCTTGTAAGCCTCTTGACGGTTACAGCCGTACGAGCAATACCTTTCGAGGAAGCAAGGCAACAAGCTCTCTTCCTGACGGACAAGATGGCCTACGAACTGAATCTAAACGAAGCGCAGTATAATGATGCCTATGAGATTAATCTGGATTTCTTCCTGAATCTCCGAACAGCCCAAGATGCTAATGGCTATCTACTGCAATGCCGAAACGATGATTTGAGATACATCCTATACGACTGGCAATATGAACTATTCCGGGCTATTCAGTATCTTTTTCATCCGGTGACCTGGAGAGCCGGCGTATGGTACTTTCCAATCTATGTACACTATCATGTGAATAAATACTTCTATCCGAGACCTAAAGTATATTGGATATATCGAGGTGGGCATAGCGTCAGGCGGCAGAATAAAAGTTATTACGCGCATAGAAGGCCCGCATGGAACGGAGGGTTAAGAGGCCCGGGGATACATCATAAGCCAGGTACATCGAAACCTAAGCCACAAGTCAGGCCTACCCCAGAGCGGAAGCCCAAACCACAGGTTGCCCCTAAGCCGCAGAACAAACCAAAACCGCAAGTAAGACCTGCCGACAGAAATACCGGAAGAAGGCCCAAAGTGGAACGGCAAAGGGAAAAGCCAAACAAAAGTGATCGTGGATCGGGTTACAACCATCGAAGCTCGACGCGCACGACAATACATTTCAGAGCAGAATAAACAAAAATCAATAAAATAAACATAAACTAAACAGATCGAATGTTTTAAAAATTAAATTAAATAGGCTGAAATACAAGAACTAAACAAGAAAGAAGCTAAAGCAAACTAAACCTTGACTACGAAAAGTCTTGCAAACTGAACCTTAACTTTAAAAATAAACGCTAAACCACTATTTTCTATATTCTCTTTGGGCACTGACCGTTTCATAATATATGTGAATATGTTTTGAAGGGGCAGTGCTTTTCTTTTTATTCCTATCAAATGAATGAAAATAGGCTTCTGCACACGCTTTTTATGGACGAACAGGCTGTCATTTTTGGAAAACTTTACTAATTTTGCAACACAAACAAACTATCACGCAATATGACAACAAATACTGAAGATGTTTCGGCAAAGAAAAGCCTTAATTTTGTTGAGGAACTGATTGAAAAGGACCTGAAGGAAGGTAAAAACGGAGGCAGGATACAAACCCGTTTTCCACCTGAACCGAACGGCTATTTACATATTGGACATGCCAAAGCCATCTGCATGGATTTCGGTGTAGCCCAAAAATATGGTGGTGTCTGCAATTTACGCCTCGATGATACCAATCCGGTAAAAGAAGACACGGAATATGTTGAAGCGATTAAGGAAGACATCAAATGGTTGGGATTTGAATGGGGACACATTTATCACGCCTCGGACTACTTCCAGCAATTATGGGACTTTGCCATTCGTCTGATTCAGGAGGGCAAAGCTTACATCGACGAACAAACTAGTGAAGAAATTGCTGCACAGAAAGGTACACCGACCCAGCCTGGTACAGAAAGTCCTTATCGTAACCGTCCGGTTGAAGAGAATCTGGAGCTCTTTAAAAAGATGAATAGCGGTGAAGCCGAAGAAGGTTCTATGGTGTTACGCGCCAAATTAGACATGGCCAGCCCGAATATGCATTTTCGCGATCCGATCATCTATCGTATTATCAATAAAGAACATCACCGCACCGGATCAAAATGGAAAGCATATCCGATGTATGACTTCGCTCACGGACAGAGTGACTATTTTGAAGGCGTAACTCATTCAATTTGTACTTTAGAATTCGTACCTCATCGTCCACTTTATGATCATTTTATCGACGAACTTAAAGAAGGTAAGGATCTTGACGACAATCGACCACGTCAGATTGAATTCAATCGCCTGAATTTGACATATACCGTGATGAGCAAACGCAAACTGCTCGCTTTAGTCAAAGAAGGACTGGTACAAGGTTGGGATGATCCGCGTATGCCGACCATCTGCGGTTACCGTAGGCGAGGCTACTCTCCGGAATCCATTCGCAAGTTCATCGATATGATCGGCTATACAAAATTTGATGCACTGAACGATATGGCTATGCTCGAAGCTGCCGCACGCGAAGACCTGAATCTAAGAGCTACACGTGTTTCCGCAGTACTCGACCCGATTAAATTGGTGATTACAAACTATCCTAAAGGACAAGTTGAAGAATTAGAGGCAATCAACAACCCGGAAAAACCGGAAGACGGTACGCATATCATTGAATTCAGCCGGGAACTTTGGATCGAACGAGAAGATTTCATGGAAGTCGCCCCTAAAAAGTACTTCCGCCTGACTCCGGGAAATGAAGTTCGCCTGAAAAACGCCTATATCGTCAAATGTACCGGTTGCAAAAAGGATAATGACGGAAATGTCATCGAGGTTTATTGCGAATACGACCCGGAAAGCAAAAGCGGTATGCCTGGTGCTGACCGGAAGGTGAAAGGCACGCTACACTGGTTGAGTTGCGGACACTGTCTACCTGCAGAAGTTCGTCTATACGATCGGCTGTTCAGCGTGGAGAACCCGGGAGCAGACGAACGAGATTTCCGCGAATTGCTGAATCCGGAATCACTGAAAGTGTTAACGAACTGTTATGTAGAAAAATATCTGATGACCAAAAAACCGTTAGATTATCTGCAGTTTCAGCGCATTGGATATTTCACCATGGACAAGGATTCCACACCTGACCGACTCATTTTCAACAAAACAGTCGGGTTGAAGATACGTGGAGCAAGAAGAACAAATAAAAAACGAAAGGAAAGTTCATGAGAAACGAAGATTTCTCTTTTTTTCAGAATGAAGAGTTTCAGGAAAACCTGAAAAAGTACGAGCGGATGGTAACTTGCGGAGAAAAAACATATCTCGATGCAGAAACTTTGACGGATATTGCGGAATATTACATATTCCACAATGAACCGTCAAAGGCAGAAGAATGTATTAACTATGCATTGACACTCCATCCTGATTCCGTGGATCCGCTTATTTTCAAGGCCCGGCAGTGTATGATGGAGGAGGATGGCCTGAATCGGGCCATATCGTTATGTAATCTGATTTCCAACCAAAATGACCGGGAAGTTATCTTTCTGAAAGGAGAATTGATGCTTCGAAAAAATGGAGAAACTGAAGCTGACGACTTTTTCCATAAAGAAGCCCAAAAACTACAGGATGATCCGGAAGAAATGGAAATGTTCATCAATGATGTTTCCTATATTTTTCAAGACTACGGTTTTCTGGAAATAGCCATGAAATGGGCTAAATGGGTTACGGAACTTGACCCGAAACATGTCCGAGGGCGAGCACACCAGTGTGAATTACTTATGGGAATGGGTAATCACAAAGAGGCCGTGAAGCGTCTGGAAAGTTACTTGGACGAAAATCCTTATTCCGTAAAACTATGGAATCTGCTGGCTAATAACTACGTGCTTGAAGAAAGACTGAACGATGCCATTGAAGCGGCAGACTTCTCCTTAGCCATTAATGATACATCCAACCCATGGGCGCTGATGATCAAAATCAGAGCTTTCTTCTATTTGGAAAATTACGAGAAATCGCATGAACTTAGTTTGGATTATTTCAGAAAATACGGAAACTTTGAGGCTCATTCCCTGCTCTACGACGGATTAAGTCTGATACAACTCGGCAAATACGAAGAAGCGATCAGCCAACTGCAAAGAATCGAAGATTCGAGTCTCGACGAAGAGGAACTGCAACAAGTCTCTCTGCAACTATCGTCAGCCTATTGCATGCTGAAACAATCAGATAAAGCAATCAGTTATTTGGAAAAGGCCTATACTGATGTTTATCCCGCTGAAGGATATTATTTTCAGAAAGGATACATCTATTTAAACTGTGGTGAATCGGATAAAGCATTGGAATGTCTGCAACATGCCAAACTTGTCCCGTCACAAGAACTGATGATAGCTGCTATGCTATTCGAAAATAAAGAATATGAGCAAGCATTGCAACGCTTGTTGCACGTTGAGGAATCAGGAGATGAAAATACCCGTAAGGCGACTTATCCCTATACCAGTTATTGCTACAAGATGCTTGGAAACCGACAGAAATTTCTGGACTATCTGAAGAAAGCCTGCGAGGAAGTTCCCTTGATAGCTAAAAATGCAATAGGTTCCTTTTTCCCAAACTTAGAACCGGACCAATATTATGACTATGCCTGTTCGCACGATTGATACACCAATCGGATTCCGAATGGACTAAGCCATTGTAAGAACAAGAAAAGAACCGCTTGGTTGTTTGTTCCCAAAGCGGTTCTTTTCTTGTTAGGAGATAAGTGTGTCCGTATACCACTGATAAAGTTTACGTACTCCTTCATCAATTTCTATCTTATGCTTCCATCCTAAAGCATGCAACTTAGAAACATCCGTCAGCTTACGCAAGGTACCATCTGGCTTAGAAGTATCCCATTTCAATGCTCCAGCAAAACCAACTGTAGTCTTGATCAATTCAGCCACGGCCTTAATAGATATTTCCTTTCCTGTACCCACGTTGATGTGACAGTTGCGAATATCCTGTGTACCTGCAGCATAAGTATCCTTGAAATCAACATTAAGAAGCACATAAACACTGGCATCAGCCATTTCCTCGCTCCAAAGAAATTCACGCATCGGGCTCCCCGTTCCCCAAAGGCGCACTTCTGACGGAGTTATACCATAACGATCCAATATAGCCAGAATTTCTTCGTTGGTGTTTTTTCCGGAAACGCCCTCGACCGGCCGCGCATTCAGATCACGGCGTACAGCCTCCCAATCATCAATGCTCAGACATTTGGCCAAATGAATCTTACGGAGCATTGCCGGAAGCACATGACTATTTTCCAAATGGAAATTATCGTTAGGTCCATAGAGATTAGTAGGCATCACGGCAATATAGTTTGTACCATACTGTAAATTAAAACTTTCACACATTTTCAACCCGGCTATCTTAGCGATGGCATAAGGTTCATTAGTATATTCTAAAGGCGAAGTAAGCAAAACATCTTCTTTCATCGGCTGGGGTGCCTCACGAGGATAGATACACGTACTGCCTAAAAAAAGCAACTTCTTGACCTGATGACGAAAACTTTCGCCAATAACATTCTGCTGAATCTGAAGATTCTGATAGATAAAATCCGCACGATATTTGCTATTAGCCATAATACCACCTACATGTGCAGCAGCAAGAACAACATATTCAGGTTGTTCCTGGTCAAAAAAATTCCGGACTGCAACTCCGTCCAAGAGGTCTAATTCAGCATGCGTACGGCCTACCAGATTAGTATATCCACGTTGTAGCAGATTATTCCAAATAGCCGAACCTACCAGTCCACGATGCCCGGCTACATAAATTTTTGCCTGTTTGTCTATCATAGCTTTATCCCTCTTCTATGGTCCGTAAATGAAGCTGACGAACATATTTCATGTCATAATCCACCATGATCCGCACTAACTCTTCAAAGGAAGTTTTACGCGGATTCCAACCAAGCTTAGTTCTGGCTTTCGTCGGATCGCCAAGCAATTCTTCAACTTCGCACGGACGGAAATACTTAGGATCAACTTCTACCAGCACGCGTCCTGTTGCCACATCTATTCCTTTTTCATCAATGCCTTCACCTTCCCAACGAAGCTCAATACCACAATACTTAAATGCCAAATCTGTAAATTCACGAACGGTATGATATTCACCTGTTGCGATAACGAAATCTTCCGGTTCGTCCTGTTGGAGCATCAGCCACATACATTCTACATAATCTTTGGCATAACCCCAATCACGACGTGCGTTCAAGTTTCCTAAATAAAGTTTATCCTGTAATCCCTGAACAATACGGGTAGCCGCCAATGTTATCTTGCGCGTAACAAAATTCTCTCCCCTTCGTTCACTCTCATGATTGAACAAAATACCGTTGCAACAATACATACCATAACTTTCACGATAGTTCTTTATGATCCAAAAGCCATATTGTTTGGCAACAGCATAAGGAGAACGAGGATAAAACGGTGTCGTCTCTTTCTGAGGAACTTCCTGAACCTTTCCAAACAGTTCAGACGTCGACGCCTGATAGATACGACATTTGTGCTCCATTCCCAGAATGCGTACAGCTTCCAAAAGCCGCAATACGCCCACACCTGTAGTTTCTGCCGTAAATTCAGGAACATCAAAACTAACTTTAACATGACTTTGCGCAGCCAGATTATAAATTTCCGTCGGTTGGCACAAACGAATGATGCGAACAAGTGAACTGGTGTCGGTAATATCTCCCCAATGTAATTCTATGAGACGTGACTTTTTAACATCACGAACCCATTCGTCTAAATAAAGATGTTCAATACGCCCGGTATTAAACGATGATGAACGACGCAATATCCCATGCACTTCGTATCCTTTTGACAGCAGAAATTCTGCCAGATAAGATCCATCCTGCCCGGTAATACCGGTAATCAAAGCTACTTTTCTTTCCATTGAGCCATTTATAATAAAAATAGGTGTTTCTTAATAAGACATCACTCGTCACAAACTACATGACTACACGCGAGTGGCATCTCCTTCATATTCACTAAACAGTTTTATACGCTGTTCTTCTGACAATTTGCAAATCAATAAGACTCCATCGTTTTCAGCGACAATATAACCGTCGAGTCCTTGTACCACGACTTTTCTGAAATCGCGGGCATGAATCATGCAGTTGCGCGTTTCGATGGGACGAATGTCTGGCCCGATACAAGCATTGCCATACACATCGCGTTTGCTGTTTTCCTGTAAAGATCCCCATGTACCCAAATCGCTCCATCCAAAACTGGCTGGAAAAACAAAAATCTCTTCTGCTTTTTCCAAAATGGCGTAATCGACAGAAATATTTTCGCAGAGCGGAAACTGTTCATTGATTTTCTGCTGTTCCTCAGGAGTGCCATAATATGGCAACAGATTCTCAAAAATGTCCGACATAGCCGGCTGATAAACACGCAGAGCATTAACGATCGTACTCACGTTCCAGACAAAAATGCCGGCGTTCCAATAATAATTATTCTTTTTCAGATATTTTTCAGCAGTGGTCAAGTCCGGTTTTTCACGAAAAGAATCAACACGATAAATTTCTTTATTACGGGCTGAAGAAGCTGTCAAATCAGCCTGAATGTATCCATACCCCGTTTCCGGACGGGTAGGTTTCATTCCCAGAGTAACAATGGCGTCCGTTTCATCCGTAAAAGCTAAAGCCGAAGAAACGACCCGTTGAAATTCCGGAATATTCATAACAATGTGATCACTCGGCGACACAACAATATTTGCATGAGGATTTTTAGCCTTGATACGCCAGCTTACGTATGCTATACAAGGAGCCGTGTTCCGACGGCATGGTTCTTTCAGTATATTTTCCTGGGGTATTTCAGGAAGTTGCTCTTGAACAATAGAGGCATATTTTTCAGAGGTTACGACCCAAATGTTTTCAGGAGGACAAATTCCGTTAAAACGTTCTGCTGTCAACTGCAGCAACGTCTTGCCGCACCCCAAAACATCAATAAACTGCTTTGGCTTTTCAGGAGTACTCATCGGCCAGAAACGACTGCCAACTCCTCCAGCCATAATAACCAGATGATTGTTCTTATCTGCCATAATTTATATTGATTTTAATCTGTAAAGCACAAATTTACTTTTTTATCGCTAAAGGATCTCGTTTTTTGTTTAAAATATTATTAAAAGAATATTTTTCTTAAATGATTTCTAACGAGTCATACAGTTTCTTTGGAAATTGGTAAATTTAATCATTTATTTTTTATATTTGTATGGAAAAACAGGTGGATAAAATGGACATAATCAATCTAAAGAACGTAACGGACTACAATAATCTGTTCGGATTAAAAACATACCATCCTTTAGTTAGCGTCATTAATCTGAAAGATGCGACAAAATATCCGGCTCATTTTACCATAAACTATGGTATCTACGCTCTATTTTTGAAAGATACCCGATGCGGCGATATTCGTTATGGTAAACAGACGTACGATTATCAGGAAGGGACTGTAACCAGTTTTGCTCCGGGACAAATTGTTGAAGTGCAAACCCCTGACGGAATACGTCCCGCAGCACAAGGACTTCTCTTTCATCCAGACCTGATTAAGGGTACCTCCTTAGGGCGGGAAATCAAATCATATTCTTTCTTTTCCTATCAATCGAATGAAGCACTGCATCTGTCAACTGCAGAACGGGCCATTTTCACCGATTGTCTCGACAAGATCAATATGGAACTCATTCATCCTGGAGACCGAATGAGCAAAAGACTTATTGCACGAAACATTCAGCTTCTGCTGGATTATTGCATGCGTTTCTATGAAAGGCAATTCGAAACAAGACGTATGGCAAACAAAAATGTACTGATCAAATTTGAAGAATTGCTGGACGATTATTTTCTCAGTCAGAAACCTGAGCAGCAAGGGCTTCCTACGGTTAAATATTTTGCAGACAAGGTCTATCTGTCTGCTAATTATTTTGGTGATCTCATCAAAAAAGAAACGGGAAAGACAGCCCAGGAATATATACAGAATCGGTTGATTGATCAAGCTAAAGAACTAATCATGGACAGCAATAAGACCATTACCCAAATTGCATACGAATTAGGATTTCAATATTCACAACATTTCAATCGACTATTTAAAAAGAATGTAGGAACCACACCAATTGAATACAGGAAACAGCAAACAGTCGGTTAACAAACAGCCAACTTAGTCGTTCCGTTGCAAATAATCAGCAGCCCTACTCACATGGCGGGTAGAAAAAATAGAAAAGATCTCTCTGGTTCATAAAAAATGAATATCCCAATTATTGGCTAATTCATTCAAACCAGCTATATTTGAATGCAATTCCTAAAGAAACGAATTCAGCATTACCTGAAGAATTACCTTAATGAGCAACACCTAACATACTAATATTAAAAAACATGCTACGAAAAATTAGAATCACATTAGCCGTCATATTCTATATTGCAATCACCATGCTGTTTCTCGATTTTACGGGAACATGGCATGTCTGGTTCGGATGGATGGCCAAGATCCAGTTTCTGCCAGCACTATTGGCACTAAACATTGGAATCGTTCTACTCCTGATTATCCTCACCCTATTATTCGGACGAATCTATTGCTCCATCATTTGTCCGCTGGGCGTCATGCAGGATATTATTTCCTGGTTAGGCGGAAAGGGGAAAAAACGTCGCTATCGTTTCGGCTATTCACCCGAAAAGAAAATACTCCGATATGGTTTTCTCATTCTGTTCCTTGCTACACTTATTGGTGGTGTTGGCTCAGTAGCAGCTCTTCTTGCTCCTTACAGTGCATATGGACGCATTGCACAAAATTTGCTGGCTCCATGCTATGCCTGGGGAAACAATCTGCTGGCTTATTTCGCCGAACGAGCCAATAGTTATGCCTTTTACAGCACAGACGTCTGGCTCAAAAGTCTGCCTACATCTTTAATTGCCACAATCACTTTAATCGTGATTGCCATACTGGCCTGGCGCAACGGAAGGACATACTGCAACACGGTTTGTCCTGTAGGAACCTTATTGAGTTTTTTAGCCCGCTGGTCCTGGTTCAAGCCGGTTATCGATCCTCAGAAATGCACGGAATGCAGCTTGTGTTCCCGTAAATGTAAGGCAGCGTGTATCGATTTTAAGCAACATAAGATCGATTACAGCAGATGCGTCACGTGCATGGACTGCATCGAGACCTGTAAACATCAGGCCATCAGCTACCGGCACAGTTCGCCTGCCTTCAAACCGACAAGCCCGAAGCCCCAAATCCCGACAGATCCTTCACGCAGAAGTTTTCTGGCAACATCGGCGATTGTGGCTGCAACAACCGCTTTAAAAGCTCAGGAAATGAAAGTTGACGGTGGACTGGCCACTATCGAAGACAAAAAAATACCCAAAAGGAACAGACCTATTTTGCCACCGGGCAGTCAAAGTGCCCGTCATTTCGCCCAACATTGTACGGCATGCCAGTTATGTGTCTCCATTTGCCCCAATCAAGTACTCCGCCCGTCAACCGACCTGATGAGGCTGATGCAAGCAGAAATGAGTTACGAACGAGGTTATTGCCGCCCTGAATGTACAAAATGTTCTGAGGTTTGCCCAACAGGCGCCATACGACTGATTGATCGGGCAGAGAAATCATCCGTTCAAATTGGACATGCCGTATGGATAAAAACCAACTGTATTCCTTTAACCGACGGCGTTACGTGCGGAAATTGTGCCCGCCATTGCCCAACAGGTGCCATCACCATGATTCCTTCAGAACCTTCTAATCCAGATTCACCCCAAATACCTGCTGTAGATACGGAACACTGTATTGGCTGTGGTGCTTGTGAAAATCTTTGTCCGGCACGTCCGTTCAGTGCCATCTACGTAGAAGGCCATGAACGTCACCGCATAATCTAACATTATTATAATATCGAAACAAAAAAATGAGCGAACAACATTCTCAAAAAAATATCACGCGCCGGGATTTCCTAAAGATTGTAGGTATCAGCAGCGTTTCGTCTGTCGCACTGGCCGGTTGCCAATTCGGACAAAAGTCATCTGGCCATCTTCAGGCACAAGGTGATATTCCCACAGATAAAATGACGCTGCGCGAAAATCCCAAGACTAAAGAAAAAGTATCCCTGCTTGGCTATGGTTGCATGCGTTGGCCAACCTTGCCAGCACCGGAACAGGGAGGTAATGTCATCGACCAGGACGCTGTCAACGAATTAATTGACTTTGCCATGGCGCACGGCGTGAATTACTACGACACCTCTCCTGTCTATGTACAGGGATGGTCTGAAAAATCCACGGGAATTGCTCTGAAAAGACATCCTCGCAATAAATTTTATGTAGCAACAAAATTATCCAATTTCTCCAACTTTACCCGAGAAAACTCCATTGAAATGTACCAGCGTTCCTTTGAGAATCTGCAAGTAGACTATATAGACTACTATTTGCTGCACTCCATTGGCAACGGCGGCATAGAGACATTTCGGGCCCGATACATCGACAATGGCATGCTTGATTTCCTGATTCAGGAACGTCAGAAAGGTAAAATACGGAATCTGGGCTTTTCCTTTCATGGTACGAAAGAAGTATTTGACGAAGTTCTGGCCATGCATGAAAAGGTTCATTGGGATTTTGTTCAGATACAATTGAATTATTTGGATTGGCACTATGCCTCCGGAAATAATGTAAATGCAGACTATCTTTACGCAGAGTTGGAAAAAAGACATATTCCGGCCATAATCATGGAACCGCTGCTTGGAGGGCGTCTATCCAAATTACCCGATCACATCATTGCCCGGTTAAAAGAACGGGCTCCCGAAGCCAGCGTGGCTTCATGGGCTTTTCGTTTTGCCGGTTCTTTTCCTAACGTATTGACCGTTCTCAGCGGCATGACCTACATGGAACATCTCGAAGATAACCTGCGTACATACTCGCCGCTCGTTCCGCTGACAGATGAAGACCGACTGTTTCTGGATCAGACAGCCGACATGATGAAACAATATCCAACCATTCCATGCAATGACTGCAAATATTGCATGCCCTGCCCTTACGGCATCGATATCCCAGCGATATTGCTCCACTACAACAAATGTGTCAATGAAGGGAATTTACCTACATCAAAAGAAAATGTCACCTACCGGGAATCCAGAAGGGCTTTTCTTATCGGCTACGACCGGAGCGTGCCCCGGCTGCGCCAGGCTAGCCACTGCATCGGATGCAGGCAGTGTGTGCCTCATTGTCCGCAAAGTATTGATATTCCTGAGGAACTCCATCGGATAGACCGATATGTAGAACAGTTAAAACAGGAAACACTGTAATCTCCATGGAAAGACTCGTTCAGATACTTCATGAAAAAGCTTGTACACTGGTTGTCGAGAAAGATGATGACATCCGCACCTTCCATCAACGCGGAGTTGCCGATCTGCTCTATCTGCTGCAAAACGATCCAGAATTTCTTCAGAACGCACGGGTTGCCGACAAGGTTGTAGGAAAGGCTGCCGCTGCACTCATGATTAAGGGAAACATCAAACAGCTCTATGCCGACAAGCTCAGCGCACCTGCGTGGAAACTGTTAAAAGAACAAAGCCATATCGCCACAGAATTCACGCAGCTGATTCCTTTTGTCGAAAACAGGGACAAAAGCGATTGGTGCCCACTCGAAAAACTATGTTATTCCAAAGATTCAATAGAAGACATGTATCGGTCCATATCAGAGTTTTCACATCAGGCAAAAAACAGCACGAATGGCAACTCCCGTTAAGAACTGATCAGTAACTTAATAATAAACGCTTTATAAAACACTAACATATGGAAACTACAGAAAAACTTTATTCTCTGCCCTATCGCGACATTCGGACTTATGGAACAGCCCTTATTTTCATTGCAGGCAACATCATCCTGCCTCAACTCTTCCATCTCGTCCCTCAAGGAGGCACGACCTGGTTACCCATTTATTTTTTCACCTTGATAGGAGCATACAAATATGGGTGGAAAGTCGGTTTACTGACGGCCATAATTTCCCCTATAGTCAATTCCTGGCTCTTTGGCATGCCACCAGCAGCAGTTCTTCCCGCCATACTGCTTAAATCCGGCTTATTGGCCGTGTTTGCGGGTATGGCTGCCAAACACTACCAAAAGGTAACCCTCCCCCTGCTTTTCACGGTTGTCCTGGCATATCAGCTCACAGGCACACTCGGAGAATGGGCCATTCAAGGTAGTTGGTATCAGGCCACCCAGGATTTCCGGACAGGTATACCCGGAATGTTGCTGCAAATTTTTGGAGGCTATCTTTTTATTAAATATTTAACCCGTTGGCGGAATTAAATTGATAAAAGATTTATGAATAAAAAGTTGTGCAT
>artificially_reared_2__coassemble_93_pt1 | contig 61558 bp, 52 predicted proteins | sample artificially_reared_2__metabat2_low_PE_008 | metagenome-assembled genome bin artificially_reared_2 | reverse complement strand
ATGTTATGGGGTCAATGCCTTGGGCTGGCGGATTCTTTTTTACAATACATAGTGCGGATTCGGTACCGCAATCGGCTCGTTTTCATATCCGGGTACCCGATTGGTTGGGAGATGACTTTCTGCCGGGAATAGGTGGATATGTTTACCAGCCAATAGAGAAACCGCGCTGTCGTCTTTACGTAAATGGTATTGAGCGACGAATCGTGGTGAACGAAGGATATATTATTGTGGAAGGAACATGGAAAGATGGTGATCGGATTAATTATCTTTTTCCGGAACCTGTTCGGCGTGTGTTCCGGGAAGAGGTTGCCAAAGTAGGACAAGTGGCTTTTCAACGTGGTCCTTTTGTTTATTGTTTTGAGACTCCAGATGTGCCGGATACAACATTGGTCGATAAATGGATTTGTCCGAGGCAGGTGGTCAGTACCCGTTTCGTGGGTAATTTCCTTACTGGTGTCCAGATTATTACCGGAAAATTTTTTGTGCCTGTGGTTCAGTCTTCGGGGAATGATGTGACTGGACAGGATACTTTAAGGCAGAATAAAGATACGGTTATGCCCTTTATGTCTTTTCCATATTATGCATGGGGAAATCGTCCGGGTGCAGCGATGCGCATCTGGATGCCTTGTCGCTCAGAAAACTGACATTATTCTGCCATTTTGTCGGAATTTGATTGTCGTGGCATGTTTTTCGTATTAATGGTGGGTGAATTCAAAATTTGAACAAACAGTAATTAAAAAATAAAGATTATGAACATTAAACCATTGGCAGACCGAGTTCTGATTGAACCGGCACCGGCAGAGACAAAAACAGTAGGTGGCATCATTATTCCGGATACAGCAAAAGAGAAACCATTGCAGGGTACGATCATTGCTGTGGGTAATGGTACAAAAGATGAAGAAATGGTCCTGAAGGTGGGCGATACCGTGTTGTATGGTAAATACGCCGGTACAGAAGTTGAATTGGATGGCAATAAATATCTGATTATGCGTCAAAGCGACGTTGTTGCTATTTTGGGTTGATTTTTCCAGTTTGGAATTCACTCCTTATTAAATTAAAATCAATTGAAACATTTCCGGAAACGGATATTAAAAAATAGAATTATGGCTAAAGAGATTAAATTCAATATTGAAGCCCGTGAGCAGATGAAACAGGGCGTTGATCAGCTGGCAAATGCTGTTAAAGTAACTTTGGGTCCGAAAGGCCGTAACGTGATCATAGAGAAAAAATTCGGTGCTCCACATATTACGAAGGATGGTGTGACTGTGGCCAAAGAAATAGAATTGGCTGATGCTTTTCAGAATGCAGGTGCACAGTTGGTTAAAAGTGTAGCCAGCAAGACCGGAGATGATGCCGGAGACGGAACAACGACTGCAACGGTTCTGGCACAGAGTATCGTCAGTGTAGGTTTGAAGAATGTGGCTGCAGGTGCAAACCCCATGGATCTGAAGCGTGGTATTGACAAGGCTGTGGCTAAAGTCGTAGAACATATCAAGTCTCAGGCTGAGCAAGTTGGTGATGATTATAGCAAGATCGAACAGGTCGCTACGGTTAGTGCCAACAATGATCCTGAGATCGGAAAACTTTTGGCTGACGCTATGCAGAAAGTAAGCAAGGACGGTGTCATCACTATTGAAGAAGCTAAAGGTCGTGATACGACAATTGGAGTGGTTGAAGGCATGCAGTTTGATCGTGGGTATCTGTCTGCTTACTTTGTAACGGATACGGAGAAAATGGAATGCGTGATGGAGAATCCGTATATCCTGATCTATGATAAGAAAATTTCTAATCTGAAAGATTTCTTGCCTATCCTTGAACCGGCAGTTCAGAGCGGACGTCCGTTGCTCGTCATTGCAGAGGATGTGGAGAGTGAAGCATTGACAACTCTGGTTGTAAACCGTCTGCGTAGTCAGTTGAAGATTTGTGCTGTAAAGGCTCCTGGATTTGGTGATCGTCGTAAGGCAATGTTGGAGGATATTGCTGTGTTGACGGGAGGTGTTGTGATCAGTGAAGAGAAAGGTCTGAAACTGGAACAGGCAACTATCGAAATGTTGGGATCATGCGACAAGGTAACTATTTCCAAAGATAATACGACGATTGTCAATGGTCATGGCCAGAGCGAACTGATCAAGGATCGTGTCAACCAGATCAAGAATGAAATAGCCAATACGAAGAGCGACTACGACAAGGAGAAACTTCAGGAACGTCTGGCTAAGTTGAGTGGTGGTGTTGCCGTACTTTATGTAGGTGCTCCGAGTGAAGTTGAAATGAAAGAAAAGAAAGACCGTGTGGATGATGCTTTGTGCGCTACACGTGCTGCTATCGAGGAAGGTATCATTGCCGGTGGAGGTGTTGCTTATATCCGGGCTATTCCTGCCTTGGAAAATCTGAAAGGTGATAATGCCGATGAGACGACGGGTATTAACATCGTTAAACGTGCCATTGAAGAGCCTTTGCGCCAGATTGTAGAGAATGCCGGACTGGAAGGTTCTGTAGTTGTAGAAAAAGTACGTCAGGGCGAAGGTGACTATGGTTATAATGCACGTGAAGACAAATATGAAAACCTGAAAGCAAGCGGTATTATTGATCCGGCCAAGGTTACTCGTGTTGCGCTCGAAAATGCAGCTTCTATTGCAGGTATGTTCCTGACAACGGAATGCGTTATCTGCGACAAAAAGGAAGATAAACCTGAAATGCCGATGGGTGCAGCCGGTATGGGCGGCATGGGCGGCATGATGTAATCCGATAGGAAATAGGATTTATGAATAGGTGAAATTCAAGGGTGAACGTCACGCACGGTGGTGTTCACCCTTTTTGTCTTCTGCTTTTTCACGTATATTTATGGGGAACGTCTGACTGTTGATCTTACAGATAAATCTTTTGTAAAAAAGTAGGCTAAAAACGTTCTTATAATCATTAAATTTCCTAATTTTGCGAATACTGCAAACAATATTTTTTCAATTGATTGTTTATTAGAGGAATATGAAAATGCGTGAGTTGCTCAAGACGAAAAATCTGTCCTTTATGGCATTGTTGGTGCTGTTTGCATCATGTGGTTTGGGGACAGGAGAAAGGCCGGGAGATAATGCATCAGAAACGGAACATCCTGAGTCAGTCTTACTTTCTGATTCGTCTTTTGCTGGGAGAGAAGATAGTCTGGAAATGCTGTCAGACAAATTTCCGCCAGAAAGTTATACTCGAGGAGATTCAGCCGACTGGCTGCATCGAAGTATGAAGCTGTATGTGCTTTCTGAAGAATGGCGTGGACGTTTAGGAACAGATACTTGCTTTTATTATCCTGAGCGAGTTAAGGTACCCGTGGGACAATTCATGGGAAAAAATCTGTTTGTTGAACTGGGGGATTTTCGTGATTATCGTTATTATGCCGGCGGGTCCATTTATTTGGGAGATTCTTTGATTTATACCACGGATCGTTATTTGGCCAACGACTGGCATACGTGTGTGGTTCATACATTGCCGGACCGGAATATTATTTACGTCTTGTTGTTGGTGGCACCTGAAGAAGAAGGAGCTCCGTGTTTGTGGAATATTGTCAGAATGGATGCCTTTACAGCAAGACTGTATGACGATATTGTTGCTGAGGAAGACTATCGTAAGTCGGCACCGTATTTCTGGCGGCGCATTTTGTTGGATGACTTGGACGGTGATGGTTTTGTGGAGACAGGTGGGGTAGCTTATATTGTTCAACGACAAGCTGATGTGAATCGAGAAGGTTCACCGACAGATCAATTAAATGAAAACAGTGATATGATTCATACTGGATTAAACGATACACTTCCTGTTATTGTGCCCAGTTTGATATATCAGCTGGGTGATGAATTAGAATTTGATTATGAAGTTTCTGAGAAACAAACGAGAGAACAGGGGAAATATTGATGTTTAATCTGTGCGTGAATCAGTATTGCAATTTAAAATAACCATCCATTAATTTTATGAAGAGAAGAAGTCTTTGCCTGATGGTGCTTGCCTTGGCTTTGGGGCAGACGCTTTGGGCTGATTCCATTCTACGCTTGCAGATGCAGCGTCCGTTGGAAGTCCATTGTCCGTTTTTTACCGATACGATCAATGTGAAGGGTGAAAAACATAATGTAGAAAAAATGTTGCTGGAATCCTTGGTTCCTTTAAAGTTGGAAAATGAAAAAACAGTTGGCCTTACTGCTGATTCTACAGGGTGGTTTTTCATAGATGGAAATATTTTTGATCAGGTGAATCGTCCAATAAAAAAAGGCAAAACAGCTGATCGTGCGAAAACGGAGCAATCTGGTTGCGATTTATTATATGTCCTGCACACCAAATTAAGAGCTGACCGTTTTGTTAAGACACGTCTTAAAATAAAGACGCCCAATCGCATGCAACTGTATGTAGACGGACAGAAAAAAAGTGAAAAACTGACGCATCAGGATTCTATTCAGTCGGCTGGTGAATGTCGGACCGAATTACGTATGGAACCTGGTGTTGTATATGAAATAGCCGTGAAAATGCTTGTCGAAAAGAATGATACTTGTACTCCTGCATTACAGGCTGAGTGGACATATGTGTCAGATTCGACCGCATCAGTGGCTTGTGCACCGGATTTGAAGGGACGTTATTTGTTGCCTAATACAGTATTTGGAAACCGGGTAAGCAGGGTCGGTATCTCACCTGATGGTAAGTATCTGTTGACGCAATATACGGATTGGTATGACTTGAAACGAAGTAATACTTATACGGTGCTTTCAGAAGTAAAAAGCGGTAAGGAACTGGCCACATATACACAAGGAGCCAAGAAGTTGGAATGGATGCCACGCTCGTCCAAACTTTATTATACGGCAACGTCGGATCATGGTGTGAAGATTATTATCGTCGATCCGAAAACGGGCCGGGAAACAGAGGTTGCCGATGAAGTTCCCGAGGGAGGTTTTCGTTGGTCGCCAGATGAGCGTAGCCTTTATTATTCCATGTATGAAGCCGTAGAAGGTGATAAGGCTCCAGTGCATCGGGTATTAAGTCCTACAGATCGTGTTCCCGGAACGCGTGGGCGTTGGTTTATTGCCCGTTATGATCTGGAAACAGGATTACGCGAGCGGCTGACTTATGGATTGCGTTCGTCTCAACTTCAAGATGTCAGTGCTGACGGACGCTATTTGTTATACATGATGAATACGTCGACTCCAGATAAATGGCCTTTTAATGTATCGGCACTGTATTGTATGGATTTACAGACCATGAGGGTTGATACATTGGTTCGTGAAGACGCTTTTATGGGCGGTGCCCGTTTTTCACCCGATGGAAATCAGGTGTTGTTGACAGGCGGTCCGGAGGCGTTTGGCGGAATTGGGAAAAACGCAGGAAATCATCCTATCGCCAACAATTACGACACCCAGGCTTTTCTGATGGACCGCAAGACCAGGCAGATTGAACCGATTACGAAAGATTTTGCACCGACGGTTTCTCCAGTACAGTGGAACCGTTATGACGGATGCATTTATTTTAAAACAAGCGATGAGGACCGAGAGCCTGTTTATCGTTATGATCCTCGCAGAAGAAGTTTTGAGAAGCTGCCTCTTGAGGGAGATTGTGTGCAATCATTTTCTTTAGCCACTGATGCACCCTATGCTGCTTATACCAGTGTGACGGCCAGCAGTAGTTCCGCCGGTTATCTTTTTGAAACCAAAAAAGAACGTTCGACACTGATCGCAGATCCTTATGCAGAGATTCTGTCCGGATTGGAATTAGGAGAAATTCAGGAGTGGCGTTTTACGGCATCAGACGGAACGTCTATCTCGGGTTATTATTGTCTGCCTCCCTCTTTTGATGCGAACAAAAAATATCCGCTGATAGTTTATTATTACGGTGGAACAACTCCTACGGTTCGGGCGATGGATACGCCTTATGCGGCTCAGTTGTTTGCTTCGCGTGGCTATGTGGTTTATATTGTCAATCCGAGTGGCACAATCGGATTTGGGCAGGAATTTTCTGCCCGTCATGTCAATGCGTGGGGACAACGTACGGCTCAGGATATAATTGAAGGCACCCGTAAATTCTGTGAGGAACATCCCTATGTAAATGAGAAAAAGATTGGCTGTCTGGGAGCTTCTTATGGTGGTTTTATGACTCAGTATTTGCAGACTCAGACCGATCTTTTTGCGGCTGCCGTTTCGCATGCCGGCATCAGCAATGTCACCAGCTATTGGGGTGAGGGTTATTGGGGCGTGGGTTATAATGCTGTGGCTGCAGCTCAAAGTTACCCATGGAGCAATCCGGAACTGTTTACCCGGCAGGGTTCGCTTTTTAATGCGGATAAGATCAATACTCCACTTTTGCTGTTGCACGGCACTTCAGATACGAATGTACCTATCGGCGAGAGCATTCAGCTTTATAATGCCCTTAAAATTTTAGGTAAGACTGTTGAGTTTGTACAAGTTGATGGGGAAGATCATTTTATTGCAGATTATCCGAAGCGTGTTTTGTGGCACAATACCATTATGGCCTGGTTTGCCAAGTGGCTGCAGGATGCACCTCAATGGTGGGATGATATTTATCCAGAACGTCGTCTGCAATAAAATAAAGCGTTTTAGAAGTTAGCTAACCGTCAGCTCAAAAGGTGAATTGAGATGAGGTTGAATAAACGCTATGGAGATTGCGTACTGATTCCTTCTACTTTTTATAATTATTGTAAATTAAGTATAGGCTTTACCGCTCAATACATCCTGTGAAAACGGAGTGATGCGGTAAAGCCTTTTTATAGCTACCTTTTGAATGTTTTAAACGCTATACCATATCTTCGCCGGTATGAATTACCGGAACGCGTACAGTCTTATGGAAGGGAATGAATCGGGATATGATGGCGATGATCAGGGTTACGGCAAAGAGCCATCCCAAAATATGTTTCAGAGCAAGTAATGTGCATTGTTGTTGCAGTACGGAATAGAGGGTATTTGTGGCTAATTGCATGGCTTCGTCCATACCATGTCCTTGACCCAAGCTGCTGTTGAGGGTAGATTGCCATCGTGCGGCAGCTAAGGTATCCGTGGCCGTCATTGTTTCCGACAGTTCTACGAAAAATTTTTGTTGCAGCCGATAAAGCGCGTTGCTATAGAATGCTGAGGCAACAACCGGAGTCAGTACGGACCGGAATGTGATCAGGAAAAAAGCGTTTGACAGCAAATATTTCGGAGGTAGATCTTCAACAGCGAAAAGGGCGAATGCGATAATCAGAGTAAGCATACCTAATCCACGCAGGAACATGGGCAGATAGAGCATTTCATACGTACTGTCAGGAGAAATCCCGAAATAGAGCATTCCAAAAAACAAGGCGAAGCAGCTCATTCCTCCGGCAATGAGGAAACGGAAGCGCCAGCGTTGCCAGCGAAACCACCAGAAACAAATGAAAGCCCCCAGAAGGTAGCCGGGCAATAGCCAGACGTAAAGTGTGTAAGTGTGCATGTTGTCTACATGCAGTATTGTGGTCAGATAGCTACTGAGCAGACTGGTTGATGTGCTGAAGAACATGATCAGCATCATATAGAAATACCCGAGAATAGCTTTCCACTGAAACAGAGGTTTCAGACTTACGAAGGGATGAGCAGAATGGAACTGTTCCCAAAGGAAAAGCGCTACCAGCAAAGGGGCAACGACAATGTAGAGGCGAATGCGTGTAGAAGCCATCCAGTCGAGGACTTTTCCATAGGTGATGACATAGATGAGCATCAGCAATCCTGTAGCGATGACGAGCATTTCACGCGGATGTAGCTCTTTCCAGGGAATCTGACGGGACGGACGATCGTGACGGAAAAAGATGATGACGCACAAAAGAGCCAGCAACAGAAGCAGCATCATGAAATAGTACATGTATTTCCAATCGTAGTAGTCGGCCAAAAGGGCTGTGATGACCATTGAAAGCTGGCCGCCTCCGAATACCAGCGGATAGAAATAACCGTAAAACTCACTGCGGATGTCGTTGGGACTGAATATGAACTTGATGCGTCGGATAATCCAGAGCATGAGAAAACCCTTCAGGAAACCAATGATGAAACTGGCTGCAATGAGGAGTTCCATGTTGGCTTGTCGGGCACAAAACCAGCTCAAGAAAAATTGCAATGTCAGGTCGATGAGTAGCAGAGACTTGCTTGAGAGTGCATTTAATATTTTGGGGACGATGGGGTAGGATACGGCCATGCCTGCCGAAGCAGCATAATAACCGATGGTGATGTCTTCCGTATAGACACCAAGCGTATTGGATACTTCGACCATGCTTCCCGTATACGTCCCGTTGAGCATGATGATCGGGAGCATGACCAGAAATACGGTTATGATGCCAACAGCATCAGGCACCCATTTCCGGACGGGTATGTCAAGTTCACGTGCTGTTTTCATTTCTTTCTCAGGGCTTCTGTGGTTACCATCATGCCGGCTCGTAGCCGGCTCATCTGTTCGTTGTCGGCATCGTCGAAGTCAATGCGTACGGGGATTCGCTGCTGTACTTTCACGAAATTTCCGGCCGAGTTGTCGGTTGGCACGAGGGAGTATTTCGAACCGGTTGCTTCGGATATGGCCGTCACGTGTCCCTGAAACACGTGATTGGGGATGCCGTCAACTTTGATGCGTACCGGCTGGCCGATGTAGATGTTGGCAATTTGTGTTTCCCGATAGTTGGCGGTGATCCATTTGCCGGACTGCCGGACAATGTACGACAAAGTTTGGCCGGCACTGACATATTGTCCGGATTCCAAGGTGCGCCGTCCCATATAGCCGCTGTAGGGAGCGGTTACGACCGTGTAAGACAGATTCAGGTTGGCCAGATCAAGCGCAGCTTCGGCACGCAGGATACCGGCTTCTACGTTTACTTTCTTTTTGCTCGTTTCGTCGTATTGTGAGTGGGCGGCTTCCTTTTGCCGGAGCAGTGCTTCATAGCGTGCCCGGGTTGCTTCATAGTTGGCTTTGGCCTGCTCGAACTGCTGTTCTGGGACAGATTCTTCCCGGAGTAGCCGTTCATACCGGTGGTAGTCCTGTTCTGCTTGCCAGAGTTTCGCTTGTGCCTCGGCCAGGTTAGCATCCTGTTCAGCAATACGTGTCTGTGAAGTCTGTATGCCTGAGGACAGTACGTCGCGCGAACCTTGGGCGTCGAGCAGGGAGGCTTGTGCTTCCTTTTGCCGGATCAGGTATTCCCGATTGTCGAGAACGACGAGCGTATCCCCTTGGTGTACGAACTGATGTTCTGTGAAACGGACTTCCTTGATATACCCTGCCACGCGTATGTTGATCGGAGCAATATACTGGTCGACAAACGCATCGTTCGTAATTTCATAGTTAATGTATCTCCAGAAGTAATGAGTGGTCCAGACTATGCCCGAACCGGCGATAAGTATACAGACGATGTTCAGAAATATGTTGCGGCGTTTTTGCCGTTTCAGCCGTTGGTGTTTCAGATGTAATAAAGACATTGATTTCGTTTTTGGAGATACACAAAGTTTCAGTTTTTCCTGTTGCGCGATACAGCCTGTACGGGCGTACCGTTTACTTTTTATACATTATAAAGTTCCCGTGACTTTTTGCAGTTCGTAGAACGTATAGATCGCCTGAGTGTGTGCCGTAGTCAGTTTCAGTTCGGCGTTCAGCCGCAGATTGTCGGCATCGAGCAGGTCGGTCAGGATGGCCAGTTGGTTCATATATCGGTTGTACATGATGCGGTAGTTCTCCTCGGCCTGTTTTACCGATAGCTTCATTGCCTCAACACGTTTTGTAGCTTCCTGATGTTTCAGAAGTGCAGTCTGGATGTCCATACGGATGCGTTGCTGTTCCTGTGCTTCGGCATTTTGCATGAGCGCGACGTTGTGTCGGGCTTCCTTGATTCGGGGTAGATTCTTATAAAGTGCTGAGAACGTGTAGGACAACGAAAGTCCGATGTTCCAGGTATTATTGTACAAGTCGGCCATTGTTCTCGAAACAGGGCGTGCCAGTGTGTTTGATGCTGTGAGGCTCAGTTTTGGAAGTTGTGCCGATTGCGTCAGCCGGATTTCGTTTTCGGCCAGTTCAGTCTGTTTCCGGAGCAGGCGTAATGAAGGATTGTTCTGGAAGGCCAGCTGTACATAGTCGTCGTAGAGCATTGTCTGGTGTTCCTGTTCCAGCAGGCTCGTGTCGGGTTTCAGCAATAGCTGTTCGTTGAGTCCCAACAGTAAGTCGAGTCGTTGCGATACGATGCGGATGTTGTTTTGTGTCTCGGTTACGGCCAGACGGTCTTCCGTCAGTTGCATTTCGCTGCGCAGCACGTCATTGTTCGTAATGATGCCTTCCTCTTTCATCCGTCGGATATCTTTCAATCGTCGTTCCGATTCTTTGATGTTTCGGTTCAGTACGAGAATTTGTTTGTACAGACTGAACAGATTCAGATATTGTTCGAGTAGTGTCAGTTTGATTTCGGTCAGATCAGCGTCTGTTTGTAATTGTGCCAGCTCCTGTTGTAAGTCGGCTTTTCGGATGGTATAGTGTATTTTTCCTCCCTGGTATATCGGTTGTGTGAAATCCAAGGCATAATTTTGTTGCCAGTCGGGCGATTCGGGGCGCGTGGCGTTGCTCAGTCCGTTTTGCCAGACAATCGGTTGTCCTAAAAAACCACCCCGAAGTCCTGCCGTCAGTTCCGGCAACCGTTCCGTACGTGCCGCTTTTGCTTGTTCCCGGGCTATTTGTTCTTTCAGTCGGTCGGCTGCCAGTTGCAAGTGTTTTTGAGACGCGCGTTCGAATACTTCCTGAATAGTCAGACAAAGGGTGTCGTTTTTTGTCTGGGCCTGAACCGGCGGCATCAGGAACAAGGCTATGAGGATTGCTTTAATAATTCTCAATGGCATGTTGCAATTCTTTTAGCAGTTGTTCTGTTTGGCCGATCTTTTCCTTTCCTAAAAGCAGTTCCAGCCGTTCGTAATATGTAGCCAGCTCGGGGGCGATCCATTGATGAAATGCTTCGCCCGATTCGGTCAGATAGACCAGTTTGTTGCGTCGGTCTTTCCGGTCTTCTCGTCGGCATACATAACCCTTCTTTTCCAAATTGCCGATCAGGCTGGTCAGGCAAGCTTTGTCCTTGGCTGTCCGTTCAGCTAAGACTTGCTGGCTTATACCTTGTTCATTCCACAGGCAACTCATCACCTGAAGCATTTCGAACGTAATGTCGGCACCCGATTTTTTCAGGAGCCGCTGCATGGCTTGCCGGGAAGACATTCGTGTCCGTATCAGTTGAAGGATGCATTCCCGGGACGAAAAAATAGATTCTTGCTGGTTCATCAATGTATTTGTTCTCTCTTTTGGCGTGCAAAGGTAAGTGATTCTTTTAAAATAGTCAAAATTTTAACTATTTCCTTGTTCTATTGTTGTCTGGTTTCACACAGTTGGGCATCTTGTTGAATTTAGTTGGCCGTCTCGTCTGATTCAGTTGGCCGTCTCGGTTTATTATGTTGCCCATCGTTTCCGGATCATGAAAGAAGTCCCAAAAAAGCGGCAGGATTTCCTCTGTGAGCATACATGAGGAATGTCCTGCCGCTTTGGGTTAAGGGTGAATTGAGGGTTTGTTTTTATCTGACCACTTTCGTGAATTCCGGTTTTGCATTGTTGTCGTTGCTCACGGTGACGTAAATTGTTGCTTCTGTATCGTTACCGTTGCTGTCTTTGCTTTTTGCCGTAAAACGATAGTCGGTGCCTTTGGATGTTTTGCGTTTTCCGACAGTAACGGGCGTTCCTAATGGATAGGTGTAGTCTGCACAAGCTGCATCAAACAGAGTTTTTTCTTCGTCGGTGACAGGCTGTTGTTCCGAGAAGTCGGGCCACTGTTCGACGGTTCCTTCAATAAATCCATATTCTTTCAGAAAACGTTCGACTTCGGCTGGTGCCTGGGCAATACGTGCATTACGGATTCCGTATCCGGTCTGTATGTGAGCTTCCGGAAGAGCTTGCTTCAGATCTTCCGTACTGCTTTCAAGACCACCGCTTCCAAAAGTGCAGAATGGAACGATTGTTTTACCGGCAAATTTAGTTTCATTGATCAGCGAGGCTATTGGTCGGGCATATGTGCCGAACCAAATCGGATAACCGAGGAAAACGACGTCATAGTCTTCCCAGGAGATGTTTATGGGTTTCAGTTTAGGCAGTTCGTTGTTTTCCATTTCCTTTTTGCAGCGTTCTATGGTTTCTTCATAAGTGCCGTTATAAGGATTTTCTGCTTCGATACGCAGGGTATCGGCATGGAGCAGGTTTACCAGTTCCTTGGCTATCTTTTGTGTCGCTCCTGTCTGTGAATAGTAGACGACCAGGCATTTGGGCGTTTGAATCTGAGCATTGCTTGTCTCGTTCTTTTTCTGTGTGTTGCAACCGAAGAGGGTCAATAGGGCTGCAAGCAGGGTGAATCCTTTTTTCATGATTGTAGCGTTTAATTGTTCTTGTTCATAGTGACTGCTGCAAAAATAGCAAATTCCTTTGAAAAACAGTTCTTTGTTGTATTTTTCATTTCGAAAACAATGTCGGATCGGTTTTATTGATCAGAACATTGTGATATATGAAGAAAAGAGTAACTTTGCTGTGTCAGAAACTTAAAAGCAGTTGATTATGAATATTTATAGAAATCTATGGTTGTTTGGTACGCTGACGGTGATGTTGGCGTCTTGTCATGGTCAGAACCGTAAGGAGATGGTTGCATCTGCCGATACGGTAGAGGTCAGTTCGGAAGTTAAGACTTTACAAAAAGGAACTGTAAAAATATCGTGGATCAAGGACAACGTGGGCGATCATCTGATGCCCATAAGTCTGTTTGGGGATGTTCCGCAGGGGCTCGTCGACAGTTTGGGCTTACGTGGCGGTGTCCCTTCATCCATGAGTGCGTTCTTTTTGGAGCGCGATGGCGTACAAGTGCTTTTCGACACAGGTAAAGGGAATCCCGACAGCCGGTTAATCCCGAATCTGGAGTCGTTGGGTGTGACGCCGGAGGATATCCGGTATATTTTCCTGACTCATTTTCACGGAGATCACATCGGAGGAATGATGCGGGGGGATACGGTAGTTTTTCCCAATGCCGAAGTTTATGCTTCCCGGTTGGAGTACGAGGCCTGGATGGCCATGCCCGAAAAGGAAAGGAGTTTGGTTGAAAGGACCATGTCGGCTTATCAGAAGCATTTGCATCTGGTTGAATTTAACGACACTCTGCCAGGACATATTGTCGCTTTGAATGCCGTTGGCCATACTCCCGGACATACTGTCTACGAGGCTGGTGATTTTCTGATTGTCGGTGATCTGGTCCATGGAGCAGCGCTTCAGATGGCCGATCCTGAACTTTGTGCTTCCTATGACATGAATCCGGAATCGGCAGTAGCAACCCGTCGGCATTTTCTGGAATACGCCCGTGAGCATCATCTGATCCTGGCCGGGATGCATTTGCCGGCTCCTGCGTTTTGGTCCTGGGATGAATGAGTTCCGGATACATTCGATAGGCGAACGAACTTGTCATTTGATTTTTGGAGCACATCATAAACGAACAAAATGGGTCGTATCGGCTCTTTTGGAATAATGATACGACCCATTTAAAAATTATAGTTACGGTGTCTGTTTTCAAGAGGTCATTTTGGTTTGGACCTCATTTTATCATGTTTTCGTAGCTCTATTCCAGACAGGCATCTAATTCCCGGTCAAGCGCTTCTTTGTCGAGATGTTGACCGATAAAGACAATTTTCTGCATCCGGTCTCCATATTTTGCGTCCCAGTCGTGCATCAGTCCGGGTTCTTGTTGCATCAGTTGAATCAGGTCCTCTTCGGGAGCTGTGGCATACCAGAGTCCGGCTTCACGAAGCTGTTTTTGGGTACCGGCCTGTTCGAACAGGAAAGACATGTCGCGGTCGTTGCTGAAATAGCAGATGCCTTTGGCCCGGATCACATTGCGTGGCCATCGTTTGGAAATAAACTCATTAAATTTATGCAGTTTAAAAGCAGGACGGCGGTAATAAACGTAGGTCCCGATTCCGTATTCTTCTACTTCGCCTCCTTCGTGATGATGATGGTGATGATGCCCTTCGTGTTCATCATGATCATCTTCATGGTGCTCTTCGTGATCGTGGTGGTGATGTTCATGCTCGTCTTGATTCTCTGTTTCATGATGCCCTGAATGCTTTTTATGAGCTTCGCGTTCTTCCTCTTCTGTTGCTACTCGTTCAATGCCTCTTATCCATCCGGCCGATGTGGCAACACGTTCGAAGTCGAACAGATTGGTATGAATCAGTTTTTCGAGTGCTACACGGGCATAGTCGCATTCGATGATCTCGGCATTGGGCTGCAAGGTTTTCAAAATTTGCCGGATACGCTTCAGTTCTTCCGGTTTCACTTCGCTGGCTTTGTTCAGCAGAATGATGTTGCAGAACTCGATTTGTTGGATCACCAGATTTTCGATGTCTTCCTCGTCGATGTTTTTTCGGGTCAGTTCCTCGCCACAGGCAAATTCGCTTTGCAGGCGGAGTGCGTCGACCACTGTCGTGATGCAGTCCAGGCGGCAGATGCCGTGGCGTGTATATTCCTTGCCGAGCCGTGGAATAGAGCAGATGGTCTGTGCGATAGGTTCCGGTTCGCAGATACCGCTGGCTTCGATCACGATGTAGTCGAAACGCTCCATTTGCAGAAGTTCATTGATTTGTTCGATCAGGTCGGCTTTCAGCGTACAGCAGATACAACCATTCTGGAGTGCCACAAGGCTGTCGTCCTTTTTGCCGACTACACCGCCTTTCTGAATCAGGTCGGCATCAATATTCACTTCGCCAATGTCGTTGACGATGACGGCAAATTTAATTCCCTTTTCGTTGGCCAGAATGTGGTTTACCAAGGTCGTTTTTCCGCTGCCCAGATAACCGGTCAGAAGCAGCACCGGAATTTCTTTTTCTTTCATAGCTTTTTTATTTTGTGCTTTATGAATGGATGGTTGGATTTTCAAGAGACTCAGCCATTCTTTTCATTCTTATTGCAAAGATAGTATAATCAGGCGATTTTCGCAGTATGATTAAACGGATTTTATCGGTCGGTCCAAATCTGGTTTGTATGTCGCGGTTTGTAGAAAGAACAGCGCGGCTTTTTCTTCGGTAAGGAAATACGAAGATTCAGTGAAAAGTCATGGAGGATGATGACGAAATAGAAAAGCCGGGACATGCTTTTCTGGTTTTGATACCCTTGTTCCGGATCAGGTTTCAGGAATCAAATTCAGACATGTCCCGACTTCCTTTCGCAAAAGTATGTAGTCTGTTTTTAGTGAAAGTTCCGTCAAAAACTATTTGCTGTCTTTTTGTGTTGATTTTACCATTGGACGGATTGTTGAGCTATGACACCGTCGGTTGCATCGTTTGCTGTAAATGTTTTTTCTTTATATTGAATGCAAAGCATGATGAGCGGTTGTGTGCCGTTGTTACGCACTGAACGCAATCCTTCCGGTGCCACCCGGACAACACAACCTTCAGAGATGGGGAAAACTTGTCCGTCAACCTGAAATTCTCCTGTTCCGGAAAGGAAAAAATACAGTTCTTCGTGCGTTTTATGTGTGTGCAGAAAACCGGTTTCCGTTCCCGGTGCGAAAGACTGGAAAGAAAACTCAGCACCGGTAGTTTTCAAGGCTTCACCTCCAAAAACTTTTCCCGGTATTTTTATTTCCGGTCCAAGTTCCAGAACATAGTCGTTTAACTCATTTAATTTTCCTACACTGATTGCACTGAAATTTTTTGCTTCAGCAATGTTTTTAATCTGTTTCATTTGTCTACTGTTTTAGTGGTTCATATTATGTTTTTCATCTGCAAAATTACTCTATAATATTTTATTTGTCAAGAGGTTACATTCTTATCCCATAGTAACATTTTCCTCGCAATTGCAGAGAATCAGATAATTGTTTCTTTAAAAAAATGCGGATTTTTATTCTTGGTATGTTTGGTATGGGTAAGTTGAAAAAAAGTATTAGTTTTGTATTAAGGTTTCTGTGATCATACTTTTAATTGAAAAAATGTTGGTTTTATGCGAAAAAAAGAAGAAAAGAATTCCATAATAGAGCTTTGTCCGGTGCGTAATGTCCTTGCTCGTTTTGGCAATAAGTGGGCTTTTCTGGTTTTGTTGACGATTCACGATCACGAAGTGATCCGATTTAATGAATTATGTAAGGCCATTCCGGATGTTTCGTCCCGTATGTTGTCTGGAACACTTCGTACCTTGGAGGCCGACGGGCTTATATCCCGGAAAGTATATCCTGTAGTTCCGCCAAGAGTAGAATATCGGCTTACGGAGATTGGACTTTCGCTTGTTCCATATATTCTCCAACTGACCGAGTGGGCTCAGGCCAATATGAAAAGAATCGTGGATCATCGGCAACGGTTCGGCCGGTCAGAGTAGCAAAAGGGCGTGAAGAAATGAGAGCATGAAATTTCCTCACGTCCTTTTCTGATATTTTCCTTGGAGACTGTCATAGATTAAACCCGATCCGTCTCGGTTGTCCAGGCTGGGACAGTTGGTTTTGTGTCAGGCGTTGTCCGGCTGCCTGCACGTCGCAGGCTTCGATGGTGGAGAACAGTTGGATGTTCTGTTCCGTTGTGGGCTGGGTCATGACCCGATAAGCCATACTTTTCAAGATACCCTGCTCGATCAGGTTATGGAGCCAGCGTCCGTTCCCGAAATGCTCGTCGTGGTGTCTGACTGCTTTTTCAATCAGTTCTCTCAGTTGCGTTCTGGCCTCTGTTGTCAGTTCGAAGTGGCGTTTCTGGAGTAAACGGTGAGCCATTTCTTCCAATTCTGTGGGACTATAATCGTCGAAATGAAATTGCAGAGGGAATCGGTCGTGCAATCCCGGGTTGGTTTGGATCAACTGTTTCATTTTGTCTTCATAACCGGCCAGAATGACAATCAGGTCGGGGTTGGGTTCCGATAATACGGGAAGCAGTGCGTTGATCACTTCCTTGCCATAGTCTTTCGAGTCTTCGCCCTTTTCGGCCAGGGTGTAGGCCTCATCGATGAAAAGCACGCCGCCCCGGGCTTCCGCAATGATTTCGTTCATGCGCTTTTCCGTCTGTCCGATGTATTCGCCGATGAGATTCGAGCGGCAGGTTTCTATGGTATGTCCGCTTGAGAGCAATCCCATCTGATGATACATTTCGCCCACCAGTTTGGCAACTGTTGTCTTTCCGGTACCGGGATTGCCGAAGAAGAGCATGTGGTGGCGGTTTTCTTCATTGCTGTCCAAATGAAGCTCCTGACGTTTTCGGGTGAAGAGTGCCATCAGACGCGCTTCCTGCATGTCTTTTTTCAGGCGTTCCAGGCCGACGAGTTCCTGTAAGGTCTGTTCGGCTGATGGAGAAACGGAAGTTTCCGTTTGTTCGATGGTTTGGCAAGTGTGAGTCGGGGTATAAAAATCTTCTTCTTTTTCTTTGGTATAGAAAATGTTGTTTTCCGCAAAGAGTCGTGAGAAGGTGCCGCATTTTAGGAAGAGGTTCAGGATATGATTTTCCGATCCATGGAAAATGACGACGGCACCTTCGCGGTTATTTTGTCCGAGCAAATCGGCAAACATATTGATGGTATTGATGGTCTGATAATCGTAAATCATTTCCGGGATTCTGACGACAACCAGTTTTTTCTGTTTGATTTCCTGAACCAGTTGTTCCCAACAGACAGGACCGTAAACCAGCTCTTCCAGCGATATTTTATAAAGTTCTTCCGGACTTGGCAGGTTGGCAAAATAGTTTCCGAGAATATTTGTAGCCAGATATTCAGATTTTCCACCGATGGCCAACAGATGCATTATGGGGGTTTCTTGATTGTACAATATACGGCACTTGGTGATCAGTTCGCGGATGAGGCTGTTTTGAAAATGTTTTTCGTACAAGCAAGGCCACCAGGAAGCGAAATTTAGCTGCTGGGCAAAGAATTCTTCGTCGGGATAATTCTCGATAGCTTCGAATTTCGTTTTTGTCCATCCGGAATCTTCATATGGAAGTTCTATGGTGGCAAACCAAAGTGGGATGCAGTTACGATAGACGTAGATCAGGTATTTGCCCTCGTTCCATTTCATACCCGAAGCGATGTGAAAGCTGGTTTTTCGGGGAATTTTGCCCGTTAGCGTCCGTGTGTCGCAACCCATAAAGCGATGATCTTCGCTAAAGACGCGTATAAAAAGTTCGGTAGTGTATTCGTATGGTTCGGGACAATACATTTCAAGTGTCAACTGATTGTCGGCATATTCGGGAGCAGATGGAGCCTGCTGGCAGGTGCGCTGTGCGCGTAAGGTAATATTTTTCATAAACAACAAATTTTAATTTCAGTTTTGGTGAATAGAGATGAGAAATCCGCGGATACGATATGGATCGTCCGTGGAAATAGAAAACAACCTCTCGTTTCCCAGCTGAAAGAGAGGTAAGAACCGATAAGTCAAAGAGCACAATCATCCCTGTCTCCTTGTCGGAGACGTTGATTCATGAAATGTACGTACCAATTGAAAATCCTGTTCAGGACGTTAGTCGTACGTAATGAATCTGATTAGTGACATCTTTAACTGACATTTGTTGTTTATGAAATTATTTTTTTTGAAAACGGACCTTTCGCGGAAAGATCCGATGCAAATATAAATATTTTTTTGGAAATGAAAGAAAAAAGGGGATTTTTTTCTTTTTACAAGCATTTTTTTGTGTCTCGGACTGAAGAATATCGGAATGTTGTTTGTAGCATTACGGGATTCTCCTTAATTTTGAACAAATCAAAGTATATTTCTGTCGATCGGAGATACCGTTTTGGGAGGAATATCAGAAAAGGAAGAAGATTATGATGAAAAAAATCCGGATTACCGTGATGCGCAAGGCCTGTTATCGGGATTTGATGGAACGCTATGAGAATCCGATTGAACATGCCTGTGATCTGGAAGAGGGGCAGGTGTTTTTGGCCGATGGCTGGGAAAAACCTGAGGGTTTATGCGAAAGTGCCTGGCAGAGTATGTCTCCTTTTGTTCTGGCTTTGGCACACGGAGGTCGCAATTTTTATAATGGCTGGATGAAAGACGAATGTTCGGCCATGATATCCTGCAACGATGGTTTTCGTCCGGTCAGTTTTTTGATTGAGGTTATTGATGATGGCGTATAGTTAAGTGAATTGGTGAGTACGATTCCTGTTGCGTGGTCATCTTGTGTAGAAAAGAAAAAATGAAAGCGTATGTTGGCTTATACCTATATTAAAGAAGGACATTTTGCGTTGTTGGACAAGCCGGTACCCGGATTGCAACATCCGCATGACGCTGTGGTACGCGTCACGTTGGGGAGTATCTGTACCAGCGATTTGCATATCAAGCATGGCAGTGTGCCCCGTGCTGTTCCGGGCATTACGGTGGGTCATGAAATGGTGGGCGTCGTAGAGCGGGTGGGTGCGGAAGTTACTTCTGTTCGTCCCGGTGATCGGGTGACCGTGAATGTTGAGACGTTTTGCGGCACTTGTTTCTTTTGCCGGCAGGGCTATGTGAACAATTGTGAGGATCCCGATGGTGGTTGGGCTTTGGGGTGCCGCATTGATGGCGGTCAGGCGGAATATGTGCGTGTGCCCCATGCCGATCAGGGGCTGAACCGTATCCCTGATGGAGTGACCGACGAGCAGGCATTGTTCGTCGGTGATATCTTGGCTACCGGGTATTGGGCAGCGCGTATTTCAGAAATCAAACCGGAGGATACGGTACTGATTATCGGGGCCGGTCCGACGGGAATCTGTACGTTGCTTTGTGCTCGGCTGAAACAACCCCGATGCGTAATTGTATGTGAAAAGTCAGACGAACGTGCCCGTTTTGTCCGGGAGCATTATCCGGATGTTTTGGTAGTTGCCCCCGAACAGTGTCCGGATTTTGTCCGGAAATACAGTTTGCATGGTGGGGCAGATGTTGTGCTCGAAGTGGCCGGGGCGGACGATACGTTCCGGTTGGCCTGGGAGTGTGCCCGTCCGAATGCCGTGGTCACGGTAGTAGCGCTTTACGACCGTCCGCAGGTGCTTCCGCTTCCCGACATGTACGGCAAGAATCTGACGTTCAAGACCGGAGGCGTTGACGGATGCGATTGTGATGAAATCCTCCGGCTGATTGCTTCAGGACAAATCGATACGACTCCGTTGATTACCCATCGTTTCCCTTTGAACGAAATAGAAGAGGCTTACCGCATCTTTGAAAACCGTCTGGACGGGGTTATCAAAGTGGCTGTGACGGCGCCTGAAAGATTGTGATGTGTGATTGTTGGAATTTAATCGGTAGGAGATTTTTTCGTGAAAATCGGGGAGTCACAAACAATTTTATGGATGATTCTGAAAGTATGATGCCAACAAATCCGTATCTGAATGTTTGCATATAAGAAATTCATATGGATCAGTTACATGAAATAAAAATAGGAACAATTATGAGAAAGAATTTTGGAACAAAAACCTGGTTATATCCGATGCCCGTATTCATTGTGGCTGCTTATGACGAAAATGGTCTGCCCAATGCCATGAATGCGGCTTGGGGCGGAATCTTTACGGATGATATGGTGGGAATCTGTCTGGCCGAAGGACACAAGACCACGAAGAACATTCTGGCCACCAAGGCTTTTACCGTAAGTATGGCAACAGCCGATCATGTGGCTGCTTGTGATTATTTGGGACTTGTTTCGGGCAATAAAGAGCCGGACAAATTGACCAAATCCGGTTTTCATGCGGTGAAGTCGGAGTTTGTTTCTGCACCGGTTATCGAGGAATTGCCGATGACGTTAGAGTGTGAGTTGGTTTCGTATGACGAGGAGAGCAACCATCTTGTCGGGCGAATCGTCAATATTTCGGCTTCGGAAGAAATCCTCGACGAGAACGGGCAGATTGATCCGGCCCGTCTGAAACCGATTACTTACGATCCGATTCATCATCAGTATTTGGTGCTGGGAGAAAAGGTCGGCTGCGCGTTTTCGGATGGAAAAGCGTTGAAGTGATCTGCTGCGATCCATTCTGTCGGATTGTCGGTGCACAGGAGATGTTGTCAAAAGGAGTTTGTTTTAAAAACGAATGGTGATGCCAATAAGGAAACTTTGTTTATGGTCGGCCATCCTGATTTTTATTTCTGGTTGTGCCGAGAAGAAAATCCAGGAAAGGAAAGTCGAGCAGCAGGCTCTTGACGTTTCAGATTCAGCAGCGTCTGTTGCTTATGTATCGGTTCCGGATCAGAGCGAAGGAATGAAAATTATTGAGGCCCTGAGTCGGGTATATAGTGACCGGCCTGGAGTGGTTGGAGGCTTTATCGGAAGTTCCCGTTGCCCTGCTTTTCTCGAGGGGCTTTATTTTGAGGGGGACGTCCTGGTGTTTCAGGTTCGGGGCGACACCATGCAGGCACGTCAGATTCTGGAAAAGGAGGCCGGTAGCGGTGCATTTCGTATCGAACAGCTGACCGACACGACTTTTTCTGAGAAACAGCTTCAACAACTGATGACCGTTTTGAATCGACGTTATGATTCTTTGCCCACATGCCCTTTAAAAGCCAACATGATCAGTTGGGGCAGTACGGCAAAGGATATTATCGTTCAGTTTATCCGGAACACTCCAGAGGCGCGCAGTGCGTTCCGGCGGTTGCTCATGGATTCGCCGGCCATTCGTTTTACAGGTCCTGAAAGTCCTGTCTTGAATAATAAAACCGGTATTTGTGATACATGTGGGGTTTCCTTACGTCCCGAATTTCCGGCTTATCCCGATACGGTTTCCACCGTTTCTTTCATCTTGCGGAATGGAAGCGATCGGGAGGTCGGTTTTGGAGAACATTATTCGATTACGTACGAAGGTACTGACGGACAATGGTATGAACTGCCCATCAATACGTTTGCCAATGATCTTGCTTACGGTATATTGCCTGGAGAACTGTTTGTGTTTACCGCCCGACTTTATCCTATGGTCAATCAGAACAAGCCCGGGCGTTATCGGTTCTTTTTTAAAATAACGATCGGAGCCGGTGAGAACATTCTCATGATGGCTGAATTCCGGTTGACCGACTCAGATTGATCATGCTGATTACCGGAAAAGGTTCCGGACTATCTCTCTTTGTCGAAGAACTTTTTCCGGTAATAGGAATTTGCCGTATATAGGGTGGCTGCCGGATTGTTCCCGGTGACGCGGTCTTTGGTGACCAAAGTAGTTACGTAGGCATCGGAATACTTGTAGAACAGGCTGTCGTGGCCCACGCAAAGTCCGATGACGACATTCAGGTCCGTATGTGCTTCGTTGAGCAGGCGGGCTTGCAGGATCGGGTTGCACATGGCCGGCCCAATGTTTTCGCATACGGCCGGAATGCCCATGGATGTTTTTGGTTGGCCGGCTACTTTACAGATGACCGAATAGGCTTCAAAACCGTTTGCCCTGAGGATACGGGCAAAGATTCTGGCTTCGTTGATGAGTCCGATACAGTTGGCAATGCCGATGCGCCGTGCACCGATTTTTCGCGCGAACTCCATAATTTCCTGTACGCGGGTCCATTGGCAGTATCCTTCATACTCCACTTCTGCACTGGCAATCATAATTTCCCGGTTACGTCCTTCGTCGTAACGTTCCAGCGCCCATTGCCGGTCTTCTTCTTTCAGGTTTGTCGTCAGGCAAAAATCCGGATAAGTCCGGTCTTTGAATTTACAGTTCTGCGTGCCGCAGTCCACGCAGGACAGGTCTTGCTCTTTTTCCATGCTTGTTTTTCTCTATTGTTGGTGGACAAAGTTACGTGTTTTTTTCTGTTTGGTAGATGTAAAAACGGGTTTCGTCGGTTTCTTTTCAGAAAAAAATCAGCATAGTTTATATTTGTACCGTTATTTTAAAATGAATGCGATATGAAAAAGATGAAAAAAGTTATTTTGATGGCTGTTGTGTTTATGGGAGTCGGACCAATAGTGGCAGATGCACAGAATCGTTCTGACAAATCGCACGATGTCTCGGTTTCCAGAGCGCTTCCCAATCCGGAAAAGGCGGCTCAGAAGAAGACAGACGAAATGAATCGGTTGGTAAATCTTACGGATAAACAATACAAGAAGATTTATAAATTGTTTTTGAAAAATGAAAAGGAAAGATTGGAAATGACCATGCCACGTCCGGCCGATGATCCTTTTCAAGGAGGAATGCCCCCGGTACGCGGAGATTTGTCTTTAGAAAGAAAGGGTCGTCCCGATGGCGGACCTTTGGGACCTGGAAAGGAACGTCCGGAGGAGATGCGTCAGCAACAGGAGAAAATGGAAAAGAAAATCCGCAAGATACTGACTAAAGAGCAATATAAAATATGGGAGGACAAACAGAAGGATTTTTCTCCAATGCCGAAGGATGCTCCGTTTCCATTGGACAAAGGATTAAGGTGATTTTCATGAAGATCCTGATGTAGAAGCCGTGTTTTTAGGGAAGGGCTTTCTGAAATGGAGAAGAATTTGTAACTTTGTCTCCACTTTCAACCCTCATCTCTCAACCCTCAACTCTCATCCCTCAACTCTCATCCCTCATCCCTCAACCTTCAACAAACACTATTATGCCAATAATTGAAATCACTTCCTTAGATTATTCCGGTGTAGAGGTATTCAGTAGTCTGACTGAAGCCCAGTTGCGCAATCGGTTGGATCCGCAGCGGGGAATTTTCATCGCTGAAAGCCCCAAGGTAATCCGTGTGGCACTGGAAGCGGGTTATCGTCCCGTTTCCATGTTGTGCGAGCGCAAGCATATTACGGGGGATGCAGCCGATCTTGTTCGGAAGATGGGGGATTGTCCGGTGTATACGGGCGAACGGGATTTGTTGGCACGGCTTACCGGATATACCCTGACGCGTGGTGTTTTGTGTGCCATGCGTCGTCCTGAACCTCCTGTTCTGGCAGACGTTTGCCGGTCTGCCCGTCGGGTCGTGGTGATTCATGGCGTGGTCGATACGACAAATATCGGAGCCATATTCCGATCGGCTGCAGCTCTCGGCATGGATGCCGTTCTGTTGACATTGGATTCTTGTGATCCGCTGAATCGTCGGGCTGTCCGGGTTTCTATGGGGTCGGTCTTTTTAGTTCCCTGGACCTGGATTGAACAGCCTCAGGAACAATTGCGGGCTTTGGGCTTCCGGACGGTAGCCATGGCGCTGACTGATCGTTCGATTTCACTTGATGATCCTATCTTAAAGGCAGAACCGCGTCTGGCCCTGATGATGGGTACCGAAGGCGACGGTTTGCCTCAACCAGTGATCGATGCTGCCGATTATGTCGTGCGCATTCCCATGGCACATGGTGTCGACTCTCTGAATGTGGCTGCAGCATCGGCCGTAGCTTTTTGGGAGCTCAGAGCTCGACCTGATAGATACTGAAGTTGCGGATGACGGGTGTGGCCGTACATTTATCGACGACCAGCCGGAATTTGCGGGCTTCCGTATCCGGAAAGGATGCGATACGTTTATGTCCGACGGAAGTACCTTCGGCTACCGTTTTCCATTTGCCGCTGATCTGGGCTTCGATGCGGTAGGCGCGTATGCGTTCGCCCTGACTGATGTCTTCCTGAATGATGTAGTAGTTTGCCTTTTGTCCTTTTGCAATGCTTAAGGTCAGTTTTTTACTGTTTTCCGATGAGGTTTGTGCTAATGGTGTTCCGAAACGACGCTGGATTTCATTTCCCCATTCCTGCAGACGTTTTACGTCGCCTTCGGGAATCAGTCCGTCCGGATTAGGAGTCAGACCGACAATCAGTGTTGCATTTCTTCCGACAGACTTTTCATACATGTCCATCAGATTGGCCAGCGGATAGACTGCCTTATCGTCGTCGCCGGGTTCCCAGAACCATTCATGGCGTCCGTTATAGCCCCGAAGTGGCGTATCGGCCATGGCCGGAACCCAATATTTTCCATTGGCATCTCCATGAGCCAATAATTTGTTGTGATCTGCAACATGGTCTGTGGCGTTACTGTGGCTGTATGGGTAGGGAAAACTGGACCAGCATGGGTAACCGACCGTTCCGCTTTCTGAGCCGCCCCAGCGAAAATCCGCACGATTCACATTGTGATAGAACAGACAGTTCGGCTGGTATTTTGCAATAATGGGTTCGACGTCCGGGCCAAGTCCGTTCGGGTCGTCCGCTCCGCCGTCGAACCAGATCAGGAACAGGTCGCCGTAACGGGTACAAATTTCCGTAACCATTTTCTCGCACAGTCTTTTGTACCAAGCCTGTCGGTTGCGTGCAAATTCACCGTCACCTTCAGCCTTGAAATTATGAATGCCTAAAAGCGCATTCCACCGGATACCAATATAAATTCCCGGCTGGATGTCGTATTTGCGGCAGGAATTCACAAAATCACGTACGATGTCTCCTTTTCCGTCCCGCCATTTCACGGCTTTCAGACAATAGGGATTGGCGTCGCTTTGCCACAGTCCGAATCCGGTTTCATGGGTGGCGGTCAGTACGGCAAATCGGGCGCCGGCTGCTTTAGCCGCCCGAATCCATTGGTCGGTATCCAGTTGTTCCGGATGGAAAATGTTGTAGTCTTCTATCGGATTGATCCGGTTGTTTCCCTGTCCATAGATTTTTCCGTCAAAAACATGGAGGTCGTAATGAAATACGACGCCCAATTCCGCTTCATGCCATTTAAGCTGACGGGGTGCCGGTTTGGGATAATGGTCGTTTGCTCTTTCTTTGGCAAACAGGTTCCATGACGACAGGAGCAGAATCAACACGGCGAATAGTTTCTTTTTCATGAGAGAAGATTTAAATTAAGATTAATTTCTTATTCGATATTTCACGAAGTAGATCGTTCAACGGACGCTTAAGTTGTTTCAGAGAAGCAGGGGCTATTTTCTGCATGGATAAGGTTCGTTGCATGTTTGGGCAAAGATACGAGAAAAATAAAATACGGATAAAAAATAAAGAGCTTGTTTTGCTGATTATTTTTTATCCGTATGGATAGCTTATGAAGAATAGGGGTGCTTATTGATTCTGAAGTTTTTCAATAATCATTTCGGCCACTTTCTTACCGCTCATCAACATACCGCCGAAGATCGGTCCCATACGGGGAGTGCCCGATACGGCCGATGCAGCCATGCCGCAGACATAAAGACCCGGATAGATTTCTTTTGTTCCTTTAACCACTTCGTCTTCTCCGGCTACGACATCGAGCGAACGCTCACCGATGACGCCTCCGGTTTCCGTGTTCAGTCTGATACCGTTCTTGCGTGCCACCGTGCAGCACATTTCACTGTCGTGACCCGTACCGTCGATGACGCATTTGGCTAAAATGTTCAGGGGGTCAACGTGCAGACCTTCGCGCAATACCGGAGTCCAGTTGACGACGACACCACTGACGACATCATTCTTAAAGATGACATCCTCTACGGAATAACAGTTGAAGATTGTTGCTCCGGCATGCACGGCCTTGTAGAGTAGGGCGGCAGTGCTTTCTACCGAATCCATGACGTAAAGTCCGTCCTCAAAAGGAGCATAGTTGATGTCAAAATCGCGTACAATGTCCATAGCTTCTTCCTGAACGACAATCTGGTTGAACATCATGGCACCGCCCCACATGCCGCCACCCGGAGACAGTTTCCGGTCGAACTGGGCAACTTTCAATCCTGCTTTGGCCAGATAATAGGCAGCCACGATGCCCGAAGGACCTCCGCCGACAATGGCTACGTCGAGGTTCAGGTTTCTTTGCATTTTCTCAAAATAGGTACTGATAATCCCTTGAGATACTTTTGTTTCAATCATGTCTTTAATTTTTTATGGAATACTTGTTTGGTTGGTCTTATTGGTTTCCTTCGCTGATTTCAGCTTCCTTTTCCGGATCAAAGTCGCAGTTGCGCAGGCGCTGGCTGATACGCATGGCACAGAAATTCGGACCGCACATGGTGCAGTATTTTCCGTTGAAATGGTTGCCACTCTTGTAATATTCCAGAGCACGGTCAGGATCCAGCGCTAAGTTGAACTGATCCTTCCAGCGAAATTCATAACGGGCTTTGCTCAGGGCATTGTCGCGGACAGTGGCGCCAGGGTGTCCCTTGGCAATATCGGCTGCATGAGCAGCAATTTTGTAGGTGATTACACCATTGCGCACGTCTTCCTTGTTTGGCAGGGCCAGATGCTCTTTAGGCGTTACGTAGCAGAGCATGGCTGTGCCGTACCAGCCGATCTGCGCCGCGCCGATGGCACTGGTGATGTGGTCATAGCCCGGTGCGATATCTGTCACGAGCGGACCGAGCGTGTAGAACGGGGCTTCGTGGCATTTCTCGATCTGCCGGTCCATGTTTTCCCGGATTTTGTGCATGGGGACATGTCCCGGTCCTTCGATGAAAGCCTGTACGTTTTTGGCCCAGGCCCGTTCGACGAGTTCACCCATGGTGTCCAACTCGGCAAATTGAGCACGGTCGTTGGCATCGAAAATCGCACCGGGACGCAGACCGTCGCCGAGCGATACGGCCACGTCGTATTGAGCCAGAATGTCGCAGATGTCGTCGAAGTGTTCATACAGGAAACTTTCCTTCTGATGATAGGTGCACCATTGGGAGATGATACTTCCGCCACGGCTCACCATGCCGCAAAGTCGTTCGTTGGCATAGTGAACGTTTTTGAGTCGGATACCACAATGGATTGTAAAATAGTCTACGCCTTGCTCGCACTGTTCGATCAGTGTGTCGCGGAAGAGCTCCCAGGTCAGGTCTTCAGCCTTGCCATTCACTTTTTCCATGGCTTGATACATCGGCACCGTTCCAACCGGTACCGGGCAGTTGCGGATGATCCATTCGCGTGTTTCGTGGATATTCTCGCCTGTTGAAAGGTCCATCAGCGTATCGCCGCCCCATTTACAGCTCCACACGCATTTTTCCACTTCTTCTTCGATGCTCGATGTCGTGGCCGAGTTACCGATGTTCGTATTGATTTTTACCAGAAAATTGCGTCCGATAATCATCGGTTCTGCTTCCGGATGGTTGATGTTGGCCGGGATTACAGCGCGTCCGGCGGCCACTTCGTCGCGTACGAATTCCGGTGTGATGTGCGTATCGATGCCCAGTTCACGGCAGTTCATATTCTCGCGAATGGCCACATATTCCATTTCCGGTGTGACGATACCTTGTTTGGCATAGTACATTTGTGTCGGGCAGTGGCCGGCTTTGGCGCGATAGGGACGGGTGATGTGTTCGAATCGCAAATGATCCAGAGATTTATCGGCCAGTCGCATCCGGCCATATTCCGAGGTCATGCCTTCCAGTTGTTCCACATCACCACGTGCGGTAATCCAAGATTCACGCATGCGTGGAAGTCCCTTTTTCAAATCGATTTCCACCGCTGGATCGCTGTACGGACCGCTGGTGTCATATACATAAACAGGATCATTTTCCGTCAGTTCCTGTTCTCCCTGGCTGTTGATTTTTACCGTAGGAGTGAGCTGCACCCGACGCATGCCCACTCGTATGTCCGGGAAGCGTTCTCCTTGTAGATAGACTTTTTCCGAACCGGGATAAGAGATTCTTATTTTATTTTCCATATAATATATAGGTAGGTTTATTTAGAATAGTTGGAGTATACGCCGGGTTTCTGCTACGGGGTCATCGGCACGCAGGATTGTTCCGCTCAGGGCAATGCCGTTCACTCCTGTTTCCATGATTTCGGGAATATCCTCACGTGTAATACCGCCGATAGCTACGATGGGAAGCGTAATGCCTTCTGAACGCATTTGGCCGACAATCTGGCGATAGCCTGCTAATCCGAGGATAGGGGCGAGTCCTTTTTTAGTTGTAGTGAAGCGGAACGGACCACAGCCAATGTAATCGGCGCCGTTGCGGGTGTGTTGTACGATGTCCTCAAAAGTATTGGCTGTGCCCCCTATGATGAAATTCGGGCCGAGCAGACGCCGGGCTTCGTCGATGGGCATATCCTTTTTGCCTAAATGGACTCCGTCGGCCTGAATCCGTGCAGCCAGTTCCACGTGGTCGTCGATAATGAATCGGGCGCCATAGTCGCGGCAGAGAGCCTGTATGCGGAGCGCTTCCTTTTCGACGGTTTCCAGCGGCGTATCTTTCATGCGCAATTGAATCCAGCGGCAGCCTCCTTCGAGTGCCAGACGGGCCGAGTCGAAGTAGGAATAGCGGTCTGTAAAATGAGTAATAAATTGTAATTCAAGCATGTTTCATCTTTTTTGTTTTGAAATCAGAGCCTTTCAGATAAGGCAGAATTCGGATCGGCGTAAACGGGAATGAATAAAGATGCTACTGCTTTTATAAGCGGTGAATGACTGCTTCTTGAAAACAATCCCTACGTCGGTATGATCCGCATCAGGTTTGCAGGGTATGATCTCAGCCTCTCAAAATCGAAGAGGCACCCCTTTGTTTTTCCATCGGCAGCAAATTTAGGAAAAAAATATGAGAAATAAAGGTTTTCCGAAAAATAATACGATAAAAACGGTTTCAACCGAATGGGATTATTCCGTCTTTTTTTTGTCAAGCCTTGGTCCTTTCTTTTGTTTTCGGAACAATCCGGACATGCTCGGAGTAAACATCATCTCCGAGCATGTCCGGATTTTGCAGGCTGTAGACACAATCTTGTAGGTTGCACAACATTTTCATGCCGTCTTCATGACATAATGCCCATGATGAGAAGACAAGGACGTTACCTGCATTATAATTCCAAATGTCCGATGTAGGAGATAAACTGGCGCCGCATGGGTTGCACATTGATCGTAGCCGAGCCGTTTTCCCAAAAAATCAGCGTGTAAGTATAGACGTCCTCTTCGTTTTTAGTTGTGAACCGTACTCTGGTTTTTCCTTTTTTTTCAGGAGTGATTTCCAAATCAGAGATCGGAGCGTCGAAAACAAGTCCTTTTCCGCCACCCAAGACGGCACTGTATGCCTCACCAAAATAAGGCAGATCGGAGAATACGGTGTCATTACGTAATTCCAAAGAATAGTAGGAATTTAGGACTCTCGACCGTGCGCTTTGCGGATGCATTTGTTCGACGTGAATGGTAAATGCTTTGCTGTTCAGTGCTTTTTGTACAGCCTCAGCCACCATCTTCTTATTCTCTGATTTGGTTTGTGCTGATACGTTCTGCACGCATAGAAAGGACAAAATAAGCGTGGTTGCCTGTAATACACGAGACCATTTCATGTTCATTTTCTTTCTCATAATCCATTCGTTTATATGTTGTCAGGGGCAAATATAAAAAAGGATTTGGAGATAACCGGTTCTGGTAGCAAGTTTAAAGTATCTATAATGATTATTAAGTGAAGACAGATTTCTACGAACTGAATCTGAAATGATCACAGATCAGAATAGAAAAAGTTGAATATATTGTTGATGACGTTGTATTCCATCGTTAGAAATAAAATGAGTCGTGATGCTTGTGTCTCTCTTATTACGCTTTTATGTTTTTTTGTAAAAAGGAAGAGGCCATACCCGTGGGTATGACCTCTAAAAATGTTTGTTTGAAAGAAGCGAAAGAAATAAATTTGTTTATGCCTCTGCAGGAGCTTCAGTTGTTTCTTCTGCAGGAGCTTCTGCATTGGCAGCAGCCTCGGCCTCAGCTTTGGCAGCAGCGGCAGCAGCTTTCTTTTCAGCTACCTTCTTAGCGATTTCTTCGTTGATTTTCTTCTCAGCTTCCAAACGGGCAGCAGCAGCAGCTTTCTTGTCTGCAGCTTTCTTGGCTTCAAATGCTTCAAGACCTTTCTGCTTGTCGTTCTTCCAGGCTTCGAACTTAGCCTGAGCAGTAGCTTCATCGAAAGCACCTTTCTTCACACCGCCACGGAGATGTTTCATCAAATATACACCTTCGTTGGAAAGGATGTTGCGAACAGTGTCTGTAGGCTGTGCACCGGCCTCTACCCAATAAAGTGCGCGGTCGAATTTCAAATCTACAGTGGCTGGATTTGTGTTTGGGTTGTACGTACCAATTTTTTCTGTAAATCTACCATCACGTGGTGCTCTTACGTCTGCGATAACGATGCTGTAGAAAGCATAGCCTTTACGACCGTTACGCTGTAATCTGATTTTAGTTGCCATAAATAATTATTGTTGTTTATAGGTTTGAAATATGCCATTAACTCGTAATAGCGGCGCAAAGGTAGGATTTTTCTTTGATTTGACAAACGTCCGTTCCGTTTTTTATCTTATTCCGGTTAGATTTTAACGAATGTTGTTCCTTCTGTTGGCTTTCGAGATCTTATTTGGTGCTTTTCATGCTTGCTTTGACCAGATAAATCACCAAAAGAACATAAAGGACAAGTGCCAGGACTTCGCTCCACGGATTATTCCACCATGCTTGATAATCGAATGAAATGCCGCCGAATTTCAGTGCGGCACTCACCACGCCCATCAAGGCACCACCGGCAATGAAACCAGAGGCGATCAGCGTACCTTTTTCGCCTCGCTCATTGTTGACGGCTGCATCGTTGCTGCGGCTGGTGACATACCAGTTGATCAGGCCGCCAACCAGTAGCGGAAGGTTGAGCTCCAAAGGAATAAACATGCCTAAGGCAAAAGCCAGAGCGGACACGTTACACAGCGTCAGGACGATGGCGATGGCAGCTCCGATGCCGTAGAGCAGCCAGGGTGCTCCGGCTCCGCTCATCAACGGTTCGATGACGGCGGCCATGGCATTGGCCTGGGGAGCAGCAAGCTGTCCGCTGGTGAAGCCGTATGTTTCGTTCAGAATCATGATGACTCCCGCTACGGTCGCTGCCGAAACTAAGGTACCAACGAATTTATAGGTTTCCTGTTTGCGGGGAGTGCTTCCTAACCAGTAGCCTATTTTCAGGTCGGTGACAAATGAACCGGCACTGGCCAATGCCGTGCAGACAACGCCGCCCATGATCAGGGCTGCCACCATGCCCCCAGTACCTTTCAGACCGACGGCTACCATGATGATCGATGCTAAAATCAGCGTCATCAGCGTCATGCCGGATACGGGGTTGCTCCCAACAATGGCGATGGCATTGGCAGCGACTGTAGTGAACAGGAATGCGATGACGGCAACGAGCAGAATGCCTACTATCGTGAACAGCAGGTTGCCCTGCATTACATCAAAATAGAAGAACAGGGCGATGGCGATGATGGTGATGATGGAACCAATGGCAATCACCTTCATGGAAAGATCCTGCTGGGTGCGTTCCGGTTTCGGGGTGCCTTCCTTTTGCCCTTTCATTTCTTTGGCAGCAAGAGATACAGCTCCCCGGATGATGCTCCAGCTTTTGATGATACCGATGATACCAGCCATGGCAATACCACCGATTCCGATACTTTTGGCATAAGCGAAAATCTGTTCCGGTGAGGCTGTGGCTGCGGTGATCGGCTGCAAACCGTCTGCAACGACCGTGTCGCCCCAGAACAGGGCAATAGCCGGGATAATGACCCACCATACCAAGAGCGAACCACAACAGATGATCAGCGAATATTTGAATCCGACGATATAGCCCATACCGAGTACGGCTGCGCCGGTGTTCAGTTTGAACACAATTTTGGCTTTGTCGGCTACAGCTTCACCCCAAGCCATACAACGTGTGGTGAAGTTCTCGTTCCACAGTCCGAATGTGGCGATCAGAAAATCATAAAGGCCGCCGATCAGTCCGGCAATCATCAGTGGCTTGGCCTGATTTCCACCTTTCTCGCCCGAAATCAGTACTTGTGTGGAAGCTGTGGCCTCGGGAAACGGGTATTTACCGTGCATATCTTTTACAAAATATTTACGGAAAGGAATGAGAAACAGAATGCCTAACACACCGCCCAAAAGCGAGGCAATGAATACTTCCATGAAATTGACGGTCATTTCTGGGTATTTGGCTTGCAGAATATACAGCGCAGGTAATGTAAAGATTGCACCCGAAACAATCATGCCTGAGCAGGCACCGATACTTTGAATCATGACATTTTCGCCTAAGGCTCCTTTACGGTGTGTGGCTCCGGCGACACCGACGGCAATAATGGTGATCGGTATGGCTGCTTCGAACACCTGACCTACTTTCAGACCGAGATAGGCTGTTGCAGCTGAAAAAAGGATGGCCATGCCGATGCCCCAAAGCACCGACCAAAGGGTTACTTCCTTGTACTGTTTGCCGGGAGACATCAAAGGTTCGTATGTCTCTCCGGGTTTTAGTTCCCGAAAAGCATTTTCGGGTAAACCGGTAAATTTTTCTTGATTTTCCATAAGGGTAAACAGTTATTTATTGTGTATTGATGATTCCGAAAGGACAAAATTAAGGATTTTATACGATTTGTACAATACTATGTTCGCCTTTTGACTGATGGCTTCCGGGCTCTGATTGAGAATTGTTTTCAATTACAATGGATTGTTTCGCAGACGACATCAGAATGGCAGAGGATGCTGTTGTTAAATTCTGTCTTTTAATTTGGCCCATAGGTGACCAATCACTATTTTTGCAGTAAATTTTTGTTGATCATATTTCTAATATCATTAAAACATAGTATGAATCTTGATCCATGTAGGAAAGTATTTTTATTTCTGATTTTCTGTTTTTTCGTTTTGATGCCAGTGTGTGCAGACCGTCAGGTTAATTTGACTCCTGTGCCTAAAAGTATGATAACCTACGAGGGGACCTTGAGCTTGCCGGAGACGTTTCGGATTAATGTTCGGCATTTGGGCGACAGTGTGATTCATGAAGTGACGCAGTTCATTTCATCTTTGGAGAAGGCCACAGATTTACAGGTCAGTATGACGGAACGAGTGACTGACGGATTAATTCATGTTCGGTTCAATGAGGCGATAGTGCATCCCGAAGGTTATCTGCTGAAAATCTCAGATGAGGGTATCCGGCTGGAAGCTTCGCACTGTGCCGGATTCTTTTATGCTTTTCAGACTCTGAAAAAACTGCTTCCGGCTCATGTTATGGCAGGCGTAAGGGATTCGGCCGTTACGGCATACAGCCTTCCGTTTCTGGAGATCGAAGATGAGCCACGTTTTGGTTACCGTGGTTTTATGCTGGATGTGGCCCGCCATTTTTTTGACGTGGATGAAGTGAAACGGATTATGGATATGATGGCTTGTTACAAAATGAACAAGCTCCATTTGCATTTGTCCGACGATCAGGGATTCCGGGTTGAAATAGCCAAATATCCGAGATTGAATACCATAGGCAGCATTCGGGATGATTCCTACGCCGTTGATTTTGGTGGTAGCGGTATTCGTTACCATACGTATAAACCGTATGGTCCTTATTATTATACGAAAGGTCAGATCCGTGATTTGGTCGCTTATGCCCGGGAACGGCATATCGATCTGATTCCGGAAATTGACATGCCCGGACATTTTGGTGCAGCTATGGCTGCTTATCCGGAATATAGTTGCGAACCCAATGTACGCCATCCGGTTATTTCTGATGAAAGTCATACTCCGACTATTCCTAATGTCGCTAATGAGAAGACTTTACAGTTTACGAAAGACATACTGAGTGAGATCATGGATCTTTTCCCTTATCCTTATATTCATATTGGCGGTGACGAATGTGATGCCAGTCATTGGGAGCGGAATGAAGAATGTGTGGCTTTTATGCAAAAAATGAACATGAAACACGTGCGTGCCTTGCAGAGTTATTTTACGAAGGAAATGGCCGATTTTGTGGCAACGCGTGGTTATAAACTCATGGCATGGAATGAAACGATTACCGCAACAGGTGCAGATGTAGATCTGATCAAGAGTACCGGAGCAGATATTGTCTGTTGGACGGGTGCTGAATCAGCCGCCCAAAAGGCTGCTTCATTGGGCTTAAGTAATATTCTGGCTCCACAGCCTACATATTATATTAACCGGAAACAAAGCACTGATCCTTCCGAGCCTGCCGGTCCGGGAAATGGGCATGAAACTTTGGAATCCGTATATCATTATGCACCGGCTAATCAAGTGGCACCGGATCGTCTGCCTTTTTATAAGGGGGTACAAGCGTGTATGTGGACGGAATATATTTCCGATGAAAAGCATTTGGAATATATGGCATTTCCTCGTTTGATGGCTGTCGCAGAAACGGGATGGACGCCTGCATCAAAGAAAAATTTCGCAGATTTTTGTCGGCGGATGAGTCAGGATACGGTTATGTTCCGGTATCGGAATTATGAATTTGGACGACATTACCTGAAGACGATATCGGACGATATGGTTCCGTCCGGAAACTCTGCTGATGGAATTGGCCACGGACAATGAACTAAGAGACGTATGGCTTTTGCTTCATGGACAGAGTGAATCTGCCTTTTCGGGAAACTTCAGACGGAAAGTCTGAAGTCAGAACTAATAGTCAAGATGCAGGCATTTTCCTCGGAATCAGAGTTATTGAGTAGGCATTGTGTAGCGTGGAAGAAATCAAAATGCCAGGATCATTCTTTTATAAAAATAATTTTTTGCAATGGAAGGGTAATCGAGTTTTGGATGAAGCACGGTTGCTTTTCCGTGTCTTTGTTGTGCATTTGTTGTGCTTTTTATTCTGTTTGCAGCTTTTTAAGTGATACGTCTTGTCGATTGCTACGTTAAAAAATGTAAATGGCTAATTTCTTTTTGCATTCGTGTTTTTTCTGTTTCTAAATAAGTGCTATTTTTGCGTCAATTTGCAAAGTAGAGTTGACAAAATGTCGCAAGTAATTAAACATCGGGGTACCGTGGAAAACATTGAGGGAACGCACGTGCGCGTTTCTATCCAACAAGCGTCGGCATGTGCCAGTTGTGTTGCCAAACGTATGTGTCAGTCCTCTGAAAGTAAAGAGAAAAAAGTGGACGTCTATTGTCCGGAAGCATCTTCTTATTACGTAGGTGAGGAAGTGGAGCTTCGGGGTACGTTGTCGCAGGGTTTGCGTGCGACGGTGCTGGCCTATCTTGTTCCCCTTGTGCTTCTATTGGTTGTTTTGCTTTTGGCGGTTAAATGGACGGGTGATGAGGCTTTGTCTGCATTGCTCTCTGTTTGTTCGTTGTTTCCCTATTACCTTATTTTATATGCAATGAGAAAACGCCTGGCCGGACGTTTTTCCTTTACGTTGCGGCATCTCAGTTCATGACTGATCGGTAAAAAACGACGAAGTGGAAAAAGAGAAAATTAAATACTAAACAATAAATAATATGAGTTTGATTTGGATTGCAGTAATTGTTTTGGGGGTTGTCGGACTGATTGCAGCCGTTGTCTTGTTTGCAGCTTCCAAAAAATTTGCTGTCGAAGAAGATCCCCGAATAGCTCAGATCTCTGAGATACTGCCTCAGGCTAATTGTGGCGGTTGTGGCTATCCGGGTTGTTCCGGCTTTGCCGGTGCGTGTGTGAAAGCTGCAGATTCCGGTTCGATTGAAGGGATGCTCTGTCCGGTCGGCGGTCAGCCGGTTATGGAGAAAGTAGCGTCCATATTGGGTATGGAAGTTGTGGCAGCCACACCAAAGGTGGCCGTTGTCCGTTGTAACGGTACTTGTGAAAATCGTCCGCGTGTCGTTGAATTTGACGGCGTCCGCAGTTGTCGTGTTGCTTTGATGACCGGTACGGGAGAGACAGCCTGTGCTTTTGGTTGTCTCGGTTGCGGCGATTGCGTTAATGCCTGTCAGTTTGGGGCGATTAAAATCAATCCCCAGACCGGTATAGCCGAAGTGGATGAAACAAAGTGTACGGCGTGTGGTGCGTGTGTCAAGACTTGTCCGCGCAAGATCATTGAGTTACGCCCGAAAGGGCCGAAAGGGCGTCGTATGGTTGTTAAATGTGTTAACCGCGATAAGGGCGTTGTTGCCAACAAAGTTTGCAAAGCTTCTTGTATCGGTTGTGGCAAGTGCGTGAAAGCTTGTCCGTTTGAGGCAATTACCTTGGCAAACAATTTAGCTTATATTGATCCGGAAAAGTGTCGCTTGTGCCGTAAATGTGAAGAGGCTTGCCCGAAGGGAGCGATCCATGCGGTGAATTTCCCGCCTCGCAAACCGAAAACAGAAGCTGAGACGCCTGCTCCGGAGAATAAAAATTAGAAGTTTGACATTAAAGATTTAATATAGTGAAGACATTTCGTATTGGCGGTGTTCATCCCGCCGAAAATAAACTGTCTGCCGCTTGTCCGATTAAGAAAGCAGCATTGCCGAAACAGGCTGTTTTTTCCCTGTATCAGCATATCGGCGCACCGGCGAAACCGGTAGTTGCCAAAGGAGATGTGGTGAAAGTAGGAACGATGTTGGCTGATGCCGACGGGTTTGTTTCTGCTCCTGTATTTTCTTCAGTATCTGGAAAAGTGGCTAAAATAGATGCCATTGTGGATGCCAGTGGTTATCGCCGTCCCGCTATCTTCGTGGATGTTGAGGGCGATGTATGGGAAGAATCCATAGATCGTAGCGAAACGTTGGTTACGTTGAAAGACCGTCCGGAACTTACGGCACAGGACATAGTTGCGAAAGTAAAGGCTGCAGGTGTAGTCGGTATGGGAGGCGCTACCTTTCCTTGCCATGTAAAATTGTCCCCTCCGCCGGGATCAAAAGCGGAATGTGTGGTCATCAATGGTGTGGAATGTGAACCCTATCTTACGGCCGATCACCGGTTGATGTTGGAAAAACCGGATGAGATTCTGGTCGGTGTGTCATTGATCATGAAGGCCGTTCAAGTGACCAAGGCATACATTGGTATTGAAAGCAACAAACCCGATGCCATTAAACTGCTGACTGAAAAAGCCACGGCTTATCCGGGAATTGAAGTCGTTCCGTTGAAGGTGAAATATCCCCAGGGCGGTGAAAAGCAATTGGTACAGGCTATAACAGGGCGTGAAGTTCCGGCTCCACCGGCCATCCCTATTCAAGTCGGTGCCGTGGTGCAGAATGTCGGAACGGCTTTTGCCATTTACGAAGCGGTGATGAAAAATAAACCTTTGTTTGAAAGGGTGATTACGGTGACCGGAAAAGGTCTGAAACAACCTGCTAATTTCCTGGCTCGTATCGGTACGCCGATGAGTCAATTGATAGAGGAATGTGGCGGGCTTCCGGAAGATACCGGAAAAGTGATTGGAGGCGGACCTATGATGGGTAAGGCGTTGATGAATCTTGATGTACCAGTATGCAAAGGTTCGTCAGGACTGTTGCTTATGACCAACAAGGAAGCACGTCGCGGAGAAATTCAGCCTTGTATTCGTTGTGCCAAATGTGTGTCGGTATGTCCGATGGGGCTTGAGCCTTATCTGTTGGCCACCGGTTCTTCCTTGAAGAAATGGGAACTGGTTGAAGAGAATGACATTACTTCCTGTATCGAATGCGGTTCTTGTCAGTTTACCTGTCCGTCCAATCGTCCGATGCTGGATAATATCCGAATGGGTAAGGCTACGGTGATGGCTATGATCCGTGCGCGAAATGCTAAAAAATAATCCATTAAAAACGATTCTGGTCTGACATTCGAATCATATTCAGACCGGTAAAAATAACATTCAGTTATGGCAAATAAATTAATTGTATCCTTGTCGCCGCATGTACATGGTCAGGACAGTGTGCAACGGAACATGTACGGGGTGTGCATAGCGCTTGTTCCCGCTATGATCGCTTCGCTTGTTTTCTTCGGAGTAGGAGCGCTTGTCGTATTGGCGACGTCGGTGTTGGCTTGTGTCTTTTTTGAATGGGCCATTACCAAATATATTTTGAAACGTGATCAGGTGACCGTCGGTGACGGATCAGCAATACTTACCGGTATATTGCTGGGATTTAACCTGCCTTCCAACTTACCGGTGTGGATCATCATCATCGGTGCCTTAGTGGCGATCGGCGTGGGAAAGATGACTTTTGGCGGGTTAGGCTGTAATCCGTTTAATCCGGCTTTGGTCGGTCGTGTCTTTTTGTTGATTTCTTTTCCGGTGCAAATGACTACCTGGCCGGTGGCTGGACAACTGACTACTTATCTGGATGCAGAAACAGCTGCCACTCCTTTGGCTGTAATGAAGGAAGCAATCAAGGCCAATGATCCTTCCGTGCTTGAGAAGTTGCCAAGTGCCTTCGACATGTTACTCGGTCAGATGGGAGGTAGTATGGGTGAAGTCAGTGCGCTGGCACTGTTGATTGGTCTGGTTTACATGTTGTCGCGTAAGATTGTGACCTGGCACATTCCGGTTTCCATTTTGTTGACGGTCTTTGTGTTAAGCGGGTTGCTTCACTGGTATAATCCTGTTTATGCTTCGCCGGTAGCTGTTCTGTTGAGTGGCGGTCTGATGCTGGGTGCTTGCTTTATGGCAACAGATTATGTTACTTCACCCATGACCTCTAAGGGACAGCTGATTTATGGTGTGGCTATTGGTGTACTGACCGTAGTGATCCGTACGTTTGGTGCTTATCCGGAGGGTATGTCGTTTGCCATTTTGATCATGAATGGCTTCACACCTTTAATTAATACATATTGTAAGCCAAAAAGATTCGGGGAGGTAATCAAAAAATGAAAAAGTTAAAATCAAATCTGGTCAACATGACCGTAGTGCTTACGGGTATATCTGTGATTGCCGGGGGAGCTTTGGCTTACGTTAATGAAGTGACCAAAGGGCCTATTGCGGCAATAAATGAACGCAATCTTCAGAATGGAATCAAACAGGTTATTTTGGGGACAAGTACTGGAGAACTGCAGGTGGAACAGCCCGATACGTTGGACGGAGGCTATGTATTGTATCGAACGAATAAGGGTACGGCCGTCATGGCTGTAGAAAACGGTTTCGCCGGTCCGATTACGTTACTTGTTGGTTTTGATGAAACTGGAAACATCAAGGGATATACGATTCTATCTACTTCGGAAACTCCAGGATTAGGAGTGAAAGCAGCTACATGGTTTCAGAAAGGCGAGAAGGGAGATATTATCGGGCGTAATCCTGGCGAGAAAGCTCTGCAAGTTTCCAAAGATGGAGGTGATGTCGATGCCATTACAGCTTCAACCATTACCAGTCGGGCTTTTCTGAGAGCGGTCAATAATGCTTATGAAGTGTATAAGAACGGAGATCAATGGACGGATACCAACTCAGGAGCTTCGGTTCAGACACATAAAAAAAAGAAAATAGGTGGAGCAGACGCAGAGACTTCCATACAAGTTACTGATGGAAATCAGGATGCTCAGTCAAAAAATAAATTATAAGGAGATCACATCATGAATAATTTTAAAGTATTGATGAACGGCATCATCAAAGAAAATCCGACCTTTGTTCTGCTGCTTGGTATGTGTCCAACGCTGGGTACAACCTCTTCTGCCTTGAATGGTATGTCCATGGGATTGGCCACAACTTTTGTGCTGATCTGTTCCAATGTCGTCATATCCCTGATCAAAAATCTGATACCTGATACGGTACGTATTCCCTCGTTTATTGTTGTCATAGCCTCTTTTGTGACAGCTCTTCAGATGGTGATGCAGGCATTTGCGCCGGATATTTATGCTTCATTGGGCCTCTTTATTCCTTTGATTGTTGTGAACTGTATCATTTTGGGACGTGCAGAAGCTTTTGCCAGCAAAAACGGTGTTATTCCCTCTTTCTTTGACGGCTTGGGAATGGGACTCGGTTTTACTCTGGCTTTGACGCTTCTGGGTGCAGTACGTGAGATTCTGGGTACAGGAAAAATTTTCGGGGCAGAGATTTGGCCGGAAGATTATGGTATGCTGATGTTTGTCCTGGCTCCGGGAGCATTTATTGTTCTGGGGTATCTGATCGCTCTGGTCAATAAGATTAAAAAGGCGTGACAGCCGTATTGTTGAATATTAACAGGAAAAAATTATGGAAGTTGTATATCAATATCTGATCGTTTTTATTACGGCGATATTTGTCAACAATGTTGTCTTGTCGCAGATTTTGGGTATCTGTCCGTTTTTGGGCGTTTCCAAGAAAATTAATACGGCTATGGGTATGGCCGGTGCTGTTGCTTTCGTGCTGGTACTGGCAACGCTGGTGACATTCATTTTGCAGAAATATGTGCTTGACCCGAACGGATTGGGCTATTTGCAGACTATTGCGTTTATATTGGTCATTGCCTCTCTGGTGCAGATGGTGGAGATTATTTTAAAGAAGGTTTCTCCGGCGCTTTATCAGGCATTGGGCGTTTTCTTGCCACTGATTACGACTAACTGTGCCGTTCTGGGTGTAGCCATTCTGGTGATTCAAAAAGATTTTGATCTGGCTATGGGAGTCTGGTATGCATTGAGTACGGCCTTAGGTTTCGGTCTGGCTTTGATTATTTTTGCCGGAATTCGGGAACAACTGGATATGATGCCGATTCCCAAGGGGATGCGAGGCATGAGCATCGCTTTGATTACCGCAGGCTTGTTGGCCATGGCGTTTATGGGATTCAGCGGTGTCGATAACGGATTGAAACAGTTTTTAGGAATAGCCTGAGAACTTTTTAGGTTTTAAATGAAGCCCGGGAAGGAATTTCCGGGCTTTTTTTGAAAAATCTTAATGAATCTTTAGGTGCATTTGTGGATTATTTCTATATTTGCTGTATCGTAGTTTAACAAACAATATTTATATTGATATGAAAGAGACAATTTTGGTAACAGGTGGAACAGGTTTCATCGGTTCACACACGACAGTTGAACTTCAGGCTGCCGGTTATGAAGTAGTAATTGTGGATAATTTGTCCAATTCTCGTGAAGATGTACTCGACGGCATTGAAAAAATTTCAGGAATCCGTCCGGCATTCGAGAAAGTGGATTTGTGTGACTTTGAAGCTACTGAGGCTGTATTCCAGAAATATCCGAAAATCAGTGGTATTATTCATTTTGCAGCCAGCAAGGCTGTAGGAGAAAGCGTGGAGAAGCCTTTGAAGTATTACCGTAATAACATTCTTTCTTTGGTAAACCTGTTGGAGTTGATGCCAAAATATAATGTGAAAGGTATTATATTCTCTTCTTCTTGTACGGTTTACGGACAGCCGGACGTATTGCCTGCAACAGAAGATACACCGATTAAGAAAGCGGAGAGCCCTTATGGCAATACCAAGCAGATCAATGAAGAGATCATTCAGGACACCGTGAAGAGTGGTGCTCCGATTAAGGCTATCTTGTTGCGTTATTTCAACCCGATTGGTTCTCATCCTTCTGCAATTATAGGTGAAATGCCGAATGGTGTTCCTCAGAACCTGATTCCTTATTTGACGCAGACGGCTATGGGTATCCGTAAGGAACTGAGCGTATTTGGAGACGATTATGATACTCCTGACGGTTCTTGTATCCGTGATTATATTTATGTCGTTGATTTGGCCAAGGCTCATGTATGTGCGATGACGCGTATCATGGAAGACAAGACGACAGAGCCTGTTGAAATCTATAATATTGGAACGGGTAAGGGAACCAGTGTTCTGGAATTGATTCACGCTTTTGAAAAGGCGACAGGAGTGAAACTGAATTATAAGATTGTAGCACGTCGTCCGGGAGATATTGAAAAGGTATGGGGAAATGTGGATAAGGCTAACAAAGTGCTTGGCTGGAAAGCAGATACTCCATTGGAAGATGTCCTTGCTTCAGCATGGAAATGGCAGGTAGCTCTCCGTGAACGTGGTATTATGTAAGCTGAAGGTTATTCAATAAAAAATAAAAGGGATGAAAAAAGGCGCATTTTTATGCGCTACTATACGAAAGCCTGATGTGTTTTCCTTGTGTGAACACCGAACACACTACTTCTGGCCTTTTGGACAGCGACAGGCTCAAGTATAGATGTTTTGTCGTGTTTTATTTTGTGTTTGTGTTGTTGCTATCCCCCGACGCGAGTCGGGGGATAGTTTTTTAGTAATCATGAATCGATAATTATTATTCTGTAATAGTCTGTTACAGAGGAGATTTAAAGCTTCTACAAGCATATTTTTCATGTCAGTGTCCGGCTGGATTGAAGAACGCAAACTGGTTGAGATAATACATGAGGTTTATTAGGGATGTTCTGACCATCGTGGCCAGACCTGAGAAAGTCCAGTTAGCTCCAATGAGCTTTGAAACCAGCAGGTTTGCTATCAGCGGTTCAGATTTGGATTTTAAAGGCATTCGCATTTTTGCCGTAAAAATGGCTGATTCCGAGAACTATGATTTTTAAATCAGGAAACACGGGAACAACGCCTCTATGAGGTATATTTCCGGAAGTATTAACACGATTTCCAGAGAAATCCTTGCAGAATTCAAGGATTATTACGACTTTTGTTATAAAGTTGTGCATAAACAGACCGAAAGCAATTTATGATTCGGCTACAACTAATTTACTAAAAGCCAATAATAGGTACAACTTATTCATTTGCAGATATTAAAAGAATGAATAGAAACAATAATTTATATAATTAAACAATCGCAACATGAAGCTACACAAATTACCTTTAGGTCACATCGTGGCCGTATTGTTTTCACTGGCAAGCATCACGGTTCTGGCACAATCGCAGGTGCAGTCCGTATCCATGGCAGGCAATGCTTATATTACCCAACGCGCTGATAGAGTCCGTATTTCGGATAATGGCGTGGAAAACTGGAGTAGTCCCCAGACCACGGTCAGTGCCTACTTCCATGTTGACAAGCCCCAGACTATTACATTGTCACTTGAAGGTAAAGGTCACGCCACGATACGTATGATATGCAACGGTAAAAAACAGAACGTCAAGTTCGATAGCGAAGAACTGACCATTGCCGGAAAGATGAAAGTCAAGATCAGTGAGCCCGGTTATGTCCAAGTGGATCTCAAAGGAAAGAAGCGTGAGGGCGAGAACTTTGCCAATATTACTAACCTGATGGTTGCATACGAAGATGGCAAAGTGACTTGTGTACACGATTTCTCTAACTACTGGGGACGGCGTGGCCCGTCCGTGCACTTTGCATATACGCTGCCAAAGGGAAATGATTATGAATGGTTTTATAATGAGGTGACTGTTCCAAAAGAAGGTGAAGTGCTGAACAGTTACTATATGGTGGCCGGCTTTGGCGAAGGATACTTTGGCATGCAATATAACTCTGAGACAGAACGACGCGTCCTCTTTTCCGTATGGAGCCCGTTTGATACCCAAGACCCGCGTCATATCCCCGAAGACCAGCGTGTAATCATGTTGCGTCATGGAGAAGGAGTGAAGATCGGTGAGTTCGGCAATGAGGGTTCGGGCGGTCAAAGTTTCATGCATTACCCTTGGAAAGCGGGTACAACCTACTCATTCCTGATGCATGTACGTCCCGACGGAAAGGCCAACACGATTTACACGGCCTATTTCTATGCTCCGGAGGAGGGAAAGTGGCGTCTGGTTGCAGAGTTCCTGCGTCCGCAAACCAATACATGGTACACCCATCCTCATTCTTTCCTGGAAAACTTCAATCCGGAACAAGGCTATCTGACCCGTAAGGTGGAATTTAAAAACCAGTGGGCACGTACTACAGACGGACGTTGGGTGCGTCCCTTGAATGCAACCTTTACCAACGACGGCACAGCACAAGCTGGTGTGCGTCTGGACTATGTTGGTGGACAAACTGCTGACGGAAAGGCACTGTTCCTGAAAATGGGTGGTTTCTTCAACGGAAATATCAAAACAGGTACGGAATTCCCTCTGCCTGCATATGAGAACACACAGGCTCCACAGATTGATTTTGAGGCCTTGGAAAAACTTGGGAAAGCGGAATAAATACACGTTGCACTCGCTGCGGAATCGTAAGAAGTGATGCAGGCGGTGGTGCAAGAAGGATTTCTATTGAGAAACATGAATAAGGGATGGTCGTGAAATGGTTGAAGGTTTTTCAGCTGTTTCACGACCATCCCTTTTTCAATTCAACCGACAGGTAATTCTTACTCAACTGTCGAATAGAGAAAATAAAAAGAAAAGACAGCATTTGTTAAAAATCTTATGATATTTAACATTGCGTCATCTCGAGTAAAGTCGATGGATTTCAAGTAAACATTCCTAACTCCCGTTTCAGCCACACAGCCATTATCGGATCGGGAATAACCACTTGGCGTTTTTCGATTTCGATAAGTTCTTTTTTGACCAAAGCCCGCTTGACGATACTGACATTAGCCGACGAGCCGAGCTGATATTTATGCAGAACCTCCTGTGTGGTAAACTCACTGTGAATACCGTCTAACACGGCTCGCAGGAAATTCATCTGATAAGTCGTCAGACTTTCGGTCTGCTTTTCGAACAACGGAGTGTTTTGGTCGATGATATCCTGATATGCAGCCTCAAAATCTTGGTCTGTTGCAGTTTTATCCGTATGAATCCATACCAACCATGCCAACTGTTGCACATACGAAGAGTGATTGTCCACTTTCTGACAAATCTTCTCGGCCAATTCTTCTGAAATATGTTTTCCGGTCACCTCAAACCGTCTGCAAATATACTCTATCCAGTCTCGTGTTCCGATTTTTGACAGATAAATAGCATCCCCGAATTTATAGAATGGATAGCTCTTTTTCTCGAATAGTTCATTCATCAGATGTTTTTTGCTTCCGAAAAGACAATAGGATACGGATTTCTGCAACTGCCACACCGAACGCAAGCGCTTTTGGAATATCTTGGAATCTTTAAACTCTGCGATCTGTTGGAATTCATCAATGCAAACAACGATATTGCATCCTTTCATTTGGGCTATTTTCTCGGGAAGCTGCAGGATTTCATCAATATCGTTGCTTTTGGGATTTATTTCAAGCGATATGGAGAAATCCGTCATAGGATCGGGACCGATGGAGATTTTGGGCGTGATTCTCGACAGGAATAGTTTCGCGTTTTCTACCCATTCCTCCCATTTTGAAGATGTTTGCTTGAGGATGGCAGAAGCGAATGCATCATAGAAATCTCTGTCACTGCGGCAAGAAAAAATATCAAGATACACTATCTTCAACTGGTCGGATTGTGCCAGTCGACATACTTTTTGCACTAATGAGGTCTTTCCCCAACGACGGGGTGAAATCAGTATTGTGTTTACCCCATGACGAAAGTTCTGCAACAAACGCTCCGTTTCTTTTTCGCGATCGGTAAAGTTGTCACCCGAAGTTGCAACACCGAATATAAAAGGTTTGTTCTCCATGTGAGTGCAATTTTAATTCTGAAACAAAAGTAAGCAATAATATACTTACTAACAACTCTATTACTAATAAAAATATTACAGCTTGTCAATGAAGCCTCTTTCACGAGTTCTTCGACCATAAAATAATATTATGCAGGCAATCGTTTTCCCAAAACATATCCCGCAAATCTGCATAAGGAATATAGTAATTTGGTATTGAATGAGTTTGTAGAATTACCTTGTTTTGGGTAATGACTTGTCAACTTTTCTAATCACTTTGTGTGGCCTGTTGCTTTTGGTTGTTAGTACAACTCACAATAGAGTAACCCTGTCCATCCAGAACGTGCCAATGGATGTACCATATATAGTTCGTCGATTCCAATACCTGGAAAGGACACGGGTTGTACGGATAGGTTGGTATGATTCTCGAATAGAACGCGGATAGAATCATTTCCTGACTCCAGTACACGAAAACTAAAAACCCCTTGCATTTCTGTACCTGATACTGGCTGAATGCCTGTGTTTGTCAGGTTACAATATGTATAGATATTGGAGAATACATAAAAATGTACCCGGTATTTGTTCGGCTTCAACGGATACTTAAACTCAGACATACGAATGTATTCGGGTTAAAGGATTAGCATTCATTCTTACCAATATGTCTACTTAAACTTAGACATACGAATGTATTCGGGTAACGTATCGCCTTTGGACAAATCTCTGCACACACCAGCAAAGGCAAGATTGTCGATGAATGGAAACGTTTCCCACTTTCTGTTTTTCCAATGTTTCATCCAAGAGAACTGCTGCAATTCTGCGGATATTCCGGAGATTTTTAGTAATTTTGCTGTAGGTTTAATGATGCTTTTTAGAAAAGAGAGGTGATTATTTATGAATGCAGTTGATACCTTTTATGTGTTTTTAGAAAAGGAATTGGGATTGTCTGAGATGAGTGACTTGGCCATAACAGCGATTTACCGTAGTACGGCCATATTGCTTACGTTTTTGATCATCTGGTTGTCTTTTTATTTTTTCAAACGTTGTATAAAACCAGTTGTCACCAAGCTGGTAACTAAGACAAATGTAGCCTGGGATGATTTCTTGTTTAACGAACATGTTCTGAATGCTACGGCGCATTTATTGCCGCCATTGGTCTTGTATCTGCTTATTCCTTTTATTTTCTATGAGTTACCTGGAGTGGCGGCCAACAGTCAGGAGACATCTTTGGAAGCTATCTTTTATTGTGGAACGAAGATCTATATGGTCGCTGTTATCGTTCGCTGGTGTTTTGCCTTGTTGAACAGCATCCGTCAGGTAACAGATGAGTTCTTAGATCACCGTAGCGGTTATATGCTGGGGGTTATTCAGGTTTTTAAAATCCTAATTGCATTTATTGCCGCTATTATTATCATCAGTATTCTGATTAATAAGTCACCCTTGGCTTTGTTTGCCGGCTTGGGAGCAGCTGCTACCATATTGATGCTGGTTTTTAAAGACTCAATATTGGGACTTGTGGCTGGCGTTCAGTTATCATCTAATGATATGCTTCGGAAGGGCGACTGGATTACTGTTCCCCAGAGTGGTGCCGATGGAACTGTTATCGAGATTTCGCTATCTACTGTGAAAGTACGTAATTTTGATAATACGATTACCACCATTCCTCCGTATTCGTTGATTAGTCAGTCGTTTCAGAACTGGCGAGGCATGCAGACCAGTGGAGGAAGAAGGGTGCGTCGTGCGTTTAATCTCGATGTACGTTCGATTGTAAGGTGCTCTGAAGCTGAAATTCAGAAGTTAGTGCAGAATAAATGGATCGATAAAGAAAAAGCTGTTGCACTTGTAGGAGAGGTCAATCTGGTCATTTTTCGAGATGCCATGGAACGTTATTTGAGACAGTGTCCGCTGGTGAATGCAGACATGAAACTGATGGTCCGTCAGATGCCTTGTACGCCACAGGGATTACCCGTGGAATTCTATTTCTTTTTGTCGGATAAAGAATGGGTTACTTACGAGCATCAGATGAACGACATCTTGTCTCGGATAATTTCTTTCTTGCCGGATTTTGGCCTTCGTATTTATCAGACGCCTGCCGGATTTGATCTTAACGGAGCTTTTGAGAGCAGGCCGGTATCTGTTTAAAGGAAACGTATGTTTATGCGAGAGATGACCTGATTCGAAAGTAAGCCAAATACTATTGCCCGATCATAACCTCCAAAGGAGGAAATATGATTGGGCAATTTAATTTTTACGGATCGCCGCCTTTTTGAATCGGTTGTGCGGGTATTTTTCGCTATTCGTTTGGGGGAGGCCGTAATTCATAGATGTTAAGCAGTCAGATAGGGATTACCATGTTTTTCATGCCCGATGGTTGTTTGATCACCGTGCCCGGGATACACCGTTACATCATCCGGTAAGATCATAATTTTCTTGGTAAGACTTTCGATAAGATCATGGTAACTTCCTCCGGGAAAATCTGTTCTGCCAATACTCATCTGAAACAGAGAATCACCAGTGAAAATAACTTTTTCTTCCCGACAGTAGAAGCATACTCCACCGGGAGTATGTCCAGGCGTATGAATGACTGTGAATTTGTGGTTCCCAAAAGAGATCTGCTCTCCTTCTTTTAAGAACTTTCCCAGTTTCGGTACTTCTTTGGTGTAGTTCTGTCCCATAAACATGCGCATTTGATCCGCCAGACCCATATGTAACTGCTCGTCGGCTGGATGACATTCCGGAGCTACCTGATAGGTTTGGGTGATAAACGAGTTGCCGAATATATGGTCAAAATGAGCGTGCGTACAAAGCAGATGAGTAATTTTGAGGTGATTGTTTTCGATATATTGGCTGATTAGTTGTTCCTCATGTTGTGTATATGCACCACAGTCTATGATGACCGCCTCGCGAGTTTCGTCGCTGACGATGTAACAGTTTTCACACACAGCATTATTTTCAAAACGTTGGATGGTAAGCATAATGTTTATCAGTTTGTTCGGGAAATATCGGATTTATAATGAGACATAAATGACTTTCTTTGTTTCAAAAAATTCTTCATGAAAATAGTCGCTTAGATTGGTGATCATGATATGATTCTTGAACGGGAGTGTTTCCTTGCTAAGTTCGCCTCCTTTAAGACAGATCAATCCATTTGGCAATGCATTTTTCTGATCTTTATTTTTGATGTTTTTGCGGACTATCCGGATTAAATCCGTCAATGGCATGACCGCCCGGCTGACCACAAAGTCGAATTGGGATTTTTCTTCTTCGGCCCGACAATGACGGAAGGTGACATTTTTAAGCTCAAGTGCTGTTGCCACTTCTGTACAGACCTTGATCTTTTTTCCAATGCTGTCCACTAAATGAAACCGACATTCCGGAAAAAGAATGGCTAAGGGAATTCCTGGGAAACCTCCTCCTGTTCCTAAGTCCATGATCTCGGTTTCGGGCTTGAAATGAATGATTTCCGCAATGCCGAGGGAATGCAGTACGTGGTGTTCGTAAAGATTGTCGATATCTTTTCTGGAGATGACGTTGATTTTTGCATTCCACTCGTGATATAAAGCATCGAGAGCCTGGAATTGATTTTTTTGTGTCTCTGTCAATGTGGGAAAATACTTTAATATTTGTTCCATATGAATCTGTATGTTTTCAATGTTGATATTGAGGACGCAACCATTTTTCCAGGTCATCATAGTCAATGAGGCAGGTGATGATGCCTTGGTCGTATGGAGCGATTTCGTGTGGGTTATATGTAAACGAGATGCCTTTTTCGGTCAGCATGAAATTGTCTGGTGGATAAATTCCGGTAAAGCGTCCGATATCTTTCCGATAAAGTTCTTCTTCGGAGTTACAGTTGAATTGCTTGAACAAATCGTCGCGCAACAGTTCCGTGAGCCTTTCCTGATAACCTGAGTTTAATATGGAATCCAAAGTCAGACGATTTCCAGTATGTGCATCAAAACAGATTGTTTTGATCTCGTGGGTCTCTGCAGCACCGCCTTCCTTTCTGTTGAAGTCGATACGATAATTGACCGTACGGGAACGGACAACCTGAATTTTTCCTTGTATGGAGATATGATGGTCGTACCATTCGCCCGGCGTACCTCTTTTTCTCTCTTCCAGATACAGTTGGCTGTATTCTTGTTTGTAGCGTTGTAAATATGCATGGGTAAAAGAGGTTGCGGCCTGATTCAGGTCGTGTTTCTTGCTGTTGAAAAGTTTCTCAGCAAGTGTAGCATTGATTTTCCTGGCGACTGTTGTACAGGTTGTGGTATCCATTGTTTTTATGTTGATATCAATTCTTCCTGTAGGCGATTCCAGACTATCAACAAGTCTGACCTCCTGAGCCGACTGAATGCTGATAAATTTTATCTGCTCCGTTTTGTTCCTGGTGTTATTGCAGGCCAGGAGCAATATGATTCCGATAAAAATGCCGATTTTCGTATACATGATCATTTATGTTAGGAATATTTTTGGGGGAAACGGAACAGAATGCTTAGCAAGGCACATCCGCCCATGAGCATGGGATAGTATAGATAGGGAATGATGCTGATCGGGTTGATGGCTGCCAGACCGGCCGCCATGAGCATTTGTGCTCCGTATGGGATCAATCCCTGGGCAAAACAGGAGAAAGTGTCCAGAATACTGGCACTTTTTCGCTTGTCCACGTTAAAGCGTTCGGCAATGTCATTGGCCAACGGTCCTACGGTAATGATGGCCACGGTGTTGTTAGCGGTGCAAATGTCTGTCAGCGTAACTAATGCGGCAATGCTGAGTTCTGCTCCTCGTTTTCCCTTAATTTTCCGGGTCAGTGCCTTGATGACATATTCAATGCCTCCATTGTAGCGGATCAATTCCATAAGTCCGCCGGCTAACATGGTGATGATAATCAGTTCGCTCATACTTAAAATGCCAGTTCCCATAGCGCTGAACCAGGTGTAGAGCGTATATTCCCCCGTAACAAAGCCAACTGCTCCTGCCAGCAAAACACCCAGTGCCAATACAATCATGACGTTCATGCCCATGATGGCTGTTGCCAGCACAATCAGGTAAGGCATTACTTTCAATACATTGACCGGGGGGATGTTTTGAGGCGCCTCCATGTACATGCCCGCGAAAATATAAAACATGAGTGCGATGACAGCTGCCGGTGTGACAATCTGGAAGTTGACTTTAAACTTGTCTTTCATCGCACAACCTTGCGTTCTTGTCGCCAATATTGTCGTGTCGGAAATAAAGGAAAGATTGTCACCGAAATAGGCTCCACCGACAACTATTGCGACCAGCATCGGCAAACTGGTTCCTGTTTTTGCGGCAATGCCTGCTGCAATCGGAGTCAGCGCTACAATCGTTCCTACCGATGTTCCCACGGACAAAGAAATGAAGCACGAGGCCAGAAAAATGCCTGCAAGTAACAAATTGTCAGGAAGGAGATGAAGTGTCAGGTTGACTGTGGCATCAATCGCACCCATATTTTTTGCTGATGCAGCAAATGCTCCGGCCAGGATAAAGATCCAGATCATGAGCATCATATTGGGGTTGCCTGCACCTTTAGAGAAAATTCTGATTCGTTCATCCAGTTTGGTTCCGTTGGTGATCAGAATAGCATAAATACAAGAGATCAGAAAGGCAACAACAATGGGAACTTTATAAAAATCCTGAGCAATGATGCTGGTGACCAGATAAAGAAGTAAAAACACAAGAAGTGGACTCAGTGCCCATAAGCCTTTGCGATGTGGAGAAGAATAAGTACTCATTTTTCGAATGATGACTGTTTTGTCTGTGAGTTAATGTTTGTTTGGATTTATGTTTGTGAATTTCATATCAGTAATCCTGTTGCTCTTGACGGATCTGAAAGGCGATGTACGACAGGTTTATAAAATGCCGTTTTTAATGTAATATTCTTTATTTTCCTTTGTAATGAGTTCGATAGGCATGTAGTATGAGCTTTTTATCTCTTTCTTCATAACAATATGATTGAATAAGGCGTTAATACTGCCATAGCCTTGACGCCAAGGGTGCTGCGCAATCAAAAAACTGATGATTCCTTGGTTCATGCATTCGATGTTCCGTTCGATCATGTCATAGCCCAGCAACCGGATTTGATGCATCTGGTGTCTGAGGGCAAATTCTCCGATTAAATAAGAATAGGAGCAGAATGTGCTCCCTAAACGGACATTGGGATTTTGGATGAAGAATTTTGAAAGCTTTTCTTCAACTTCCTGAGGATTGGGCCGTAAGGTTATTTCTTTAATCTGGCATTCCGGATAATTCTCTTTCATGAATTTACGGAATCCGTTTTCCCGGTCGTCTTGCTGTGGTGAAGCGATGTCAAAATGGAAAATAGCTACTTCGTGATCTTCCTTGGCTTCCAGCATCAGCATACGTGCTGCAAAATAACCGCTCATATGGGAATCTTGTCCTAAGAATGATAAGGCGTTGATTCCTGGTACGTTCGAATCTAAAAATACGAACGGAATACTTCTTTCTGTCAGACGATTGCAAAAATTGACAGTGGCTTGTTCTGCCTGAGGAACCAGTACGATACCATCTGGTTGGTTGTTCAAAACCTGATCCAGCACATTCATGTAGGAATTGATGTCATAAATGTCATAGCAGGAAATAGAAAAATAAATGTTGAAATCCTGAAGCTCACGTACGGCATCGTAAAGTCCAAGTTCAGCTTCAGACCAGTAGGAGTTTGTTTCGTGACTGGGCATGATGGCATGAAACATGTATTTCTTGTTGGAAGCAAGGGCGCTGGCATATCGGTTAGGCTGATAGTTCAGTTCTTGAAGAGCTTTTTCAATGCGTTCACGTGCTTTTGCCGAAACGTTTGGCCGGCCATGCAGGACTCGGTCAACAGTTCCTACAGATACACCTGCTTTTTCGGCAATGTCTTTGATTCTTACTTTTTCAAATTGTTGAAAATCGTTTGTCATGATCGCTATTATATGTTATTGTATCAAATAACTAAAGTATATATGACGCGAAAATACAATTATTTTATGAAATTGAGAAGTTTCATGTTGGCAAAACATGCCAGATTCTGCTTTTGTTGTTGAATTTTCGATGAAAAAGTGAAATAGACGTTCATTTTTTTGTTTTGTGATGATAAATTAAATGTCTTGTTTTCTTTTATCCTTAAATAAGGTTTATCAGAATATCCTTTTTTTTTGATTAAAATTTATATAACTTTGTCAGTTGGATAAATTCTGGTATGACACATTCGAGGAATACAGGGTTCGCGAAAAAGGGCTTGGTGTTTGTCCCGCTTTTTTCATTGTTGGTGGGATGGAGCATTTCTGTCCTGCTGTCTGCTTGTTCTGTATCGCGATGCCGGACTGCTGTCGAACGTGTGGACAGCCTGAATCTTTTATCTTATCGTTATTGGTATAAAAATCTGGATACAGTCCTGTATCTTTCGGAAGAGGCTGAGTCATTGTCGCGTGCATGCGGATATGTTGACGGGCAGGCCGCAGCGCGACTTAATCGCTCGTTTGTGTCGTTTATGCGTATGGATTACGAGGAGTCGGCGCGATTGTCTAATGAGGTCCTTTCTATGGGCAGTAGTCAGATTCTGTTACTTGCAGCAGATGTTCTGATGATGCGCCTTACGGTACGAACGTCGCATATTGAATCTTTCTTTTTTTATCGTAACAGTGCCCAGCAGCATATCAACCGGATTATGGAGGACGATGCCCTTCTGTCGGAGGCAGATCATATGCTTTTCCTTACGGCTTATGCTGGATTTCATCTGGCCTCGGCCGAATATTATGACGGGCAGGAGCTGACGACTGAGGTCGCTGAGGAATTGGAGAAAATCGGTGAGGAACATTGGGAATCGGATACGGCTGTGCTTTTGGCAACGCTATATCTGCGGGGGAGTTCGGGACGTGAAATAGTTGGCCATAATCGTGAAGCTATTCTTCGACATTTTGATAATTTGTTCCGTGCCTATACATCGGCACGTGCTTATGGGTACAAGGAATTTGAAGGCTGTTGTGCGGAAGCCCTGGCCGAGTTGTTCGTTCATCCGGTTTATGCAGCCCAGATCCGTCGTGAACGTCCGGGCTGGTGGGATTATTTATATGGCCAGTTTGTAGGTTGGTATGACGGACAAACTTATGACTATCGTAAATTATCGGAAGCACTCGGACGCAGGGCTTTGATTTGTTTCGCAGATTATGGAGATCGATATGGAGGAATTAGTGCCAATATCGGATTAGGGCTTCAGTTTATTGTGGCAGGAGATTATTTACGGGCAGAGGAATATTTGAGTCGTTCGCTTGCTGATATTAATGCATATCATAGCCGCTACTATCCGGATCGGTCACTGGTTATGCGGTCATATTCAGATAGTATTGAAAAGTCTTTGTCAGTAGAACTTTTATCGTCGGATATTTACACGGTACCCGAATTGATTGCCCGCATGCGGGAACATTGGAGCGTGGTCTTTAGTGCTCGTGGCGATCGGGTGGCTTCGGACTACAATCGGAATGCTTATTTAGATTTGCTGGAAGGCTTACGTCAGGACAAGGAAACTGAAAGTCGATACCGGGATCTGGAGGCCGGACAGCGGCGTTTGCTGTGGGGACTTTTGCTGATTTCATTGTCGGTCGTTTTTTGGGCAGGAGGACTGATCTGGCTGTTCCGACGCTGGAATAAAGGAACATCGGAACAGACAAAAGCTCTTGCCCGGGCACTGGACTGGTGTGATGCCTGTTTGACCTCAGGTTCCGTGTCTGTTTCAGCTTCATCCGGAATGGCGGGTATTCCCGATGCTTTTGTTCGTTGGGTGAAAAGTAGTGACCTGACGCTTGATTCTCTGGCAGAACGTTGTGACGAACTTAGGGCTGAGAAGGAAACTTGTGAATTGCATCTTTTCGGATTGAAACGGCGCAATTTGGAAAAAAGGGCTAAATTTGGTCTTGTTTATTCTTTACTGCCCCTGGTGGAACGGTTGTTGAATGAAGTTCGCCGTTATCGTGCTGCTGCCAATTATGTGTACGGATTGGACTATGCTTTGGAATTAGTGCAGAAAATCAATGATGATAATGCCATGTTGGCCGGATGGATCCAGTTGCATCGGGGGGAAATCAGTTTGCATGTGGAACGGTTTGAATTAAACGACGTGTTTGATGTTGTACGTAAAGCACGTCAGGCTTTCGAACAGCGTGGTATTGCCTTTGAAGTACGTTCCACAGATTTGATCGTTCGTGCAGACCGTGCTTTGACTCTGTTTATGGTTAATACCTTGATCGATAATGCTCGAAAGTTTACGCCAAGTGGCGGGCATGTCACCGTATGGGCTGAGCAAGGAGAAGATTATGTGGAAATATCAGTAGCTGACGATGGAGAAGGACTGACCCCTGAAGAGTGCCGGATGTTGTCGGGAGCACCTGTTGTTGATACCGGCCGGATTGGTCATCAGACAGCCGACGGTCGAAAGGGGCATGGCTTCGGTCTGATGAATTGTCGGGGAATTATTGAAAAATATCGTAAGACGAATGCGCTTTTTCGTGTCTGTCTGTTTGGCGTCGAGAGTCAGAAAGGTAAAGGAAGCCGCTTTTATTTCCGTCTGCCAGGTAGAGGCCGTACAGCTCTTTTGCTTGTCTTGATCTTCTTCCGGACGCTCCCTGCGTTAGCCGATTGGGATAAGTTCAGACGTATGGAAAATCTGGCCGGACAATATCACCGTCCGAGTCTTTCCGTGCATGCCGATCCTGATCTCCGTAAGGCTTATGCATGGGCAGATTCACTTTATTTTGCTAATCTGGAAGCACATTATGATGAGGCTTTGGCATGTGCTGATTCGGCTTTTTCCTGTATCAATCATTACACGGAACGTCTTGGGGAAAGTTTTGAACGTCAGTTGGTTCTTCGAAGTGATGATTTCCTATCGGAACCCGTTGAGGTTACCTGGTGTGACAACGGATTGGATTTTGATTACAGTCTGCTGTTGGGATTGCGCAACGAAACTGCTGTTGCTGCTCTGGGGCGTAAAGACTGGCTTTGCTATTATTATAACAACAATGTCTATACGCGCTTGTATAAGGCACTGGGGCGCGATCCTCAGCTGGCGTCCTATTGTGATGCCATAGTACGGTCGCAGGCTAATTTGAGAATCAGTATCGGGCTGATTGTCCTGACGGTAATTTTATGTCTGATTTGTTTTTATATGCTGTATTTCCGGAAGCGTATGATGATGAAACTGCATGTCAGACAAGTTGCTGAGATTAACAAAGCTCTGATTGCGACATCGGAATTACTTTCTGCAGAAGATACACCGAAACAGTTGGCTGGCATGTTGACTTGTCTGTGGGAAGGTATGAACGAAATATATACTGTCGGTGGATTACGGCTATTGCTGCTGAGCAACGGCGATACGCGTTATCGTTGGTCTGTGGGCCGGATCACTGATGAACCCGTGGCCGACAGTCTCCTGGATCAGGCTGTTGTCGATGACGAACGTCAGATTTTGGTTGGTAAAGGGTTCTGTGTCCGTACGCTGACTGTTGGATTATCGCCTGGCGAGAAAGAGACTCAAATTGGAGCTTTGTTCGTTGAGACGGACGCCCGTGCGGCAACAGAGACTGAGCGTTTGATCGATGCACTGATCATGCGTAGTTTTACGTTGGTCGTTTACAAAACCGTCTGGTTGCGTGTATCGGAATATGATCAAATTGAGCTGGCTCGGGATGAGCGGGACCGGGTTCGTTATGAAGAAGATCAATTACATGTGCAGAATCAGGTGCTCGACAACTGTCTGTCGGCCATCAAACATGAATCGATGTATTATCCGAGTCGTGTTCGCCAGCTTTTGCTTCAGTTGACTCATGCGGAAAACGTAGAAATGCGCGGACGTCTGGCTGAAGACTTGGAGGAGGTGATCTGTTATTATAAAGAGATTTATACCATTTTGTGCGAGCAGGCTGGACGTCAGTTGGCTGTGGCGATCTTCAAACGGCGCACTTTTGCCTTGGCTGATATTTTTCAACGGACGCGCTTGTCCTTTGAGAAAGTGTGTCGGCGTATGAAAACGGAAGCTGTGGTTACATTTCAGCAGACCGACCTGAAAGCTCGTGGAGATGAAGAATTAGTATTGTTCCTTTTGGAAAACTTATTGGCTGCGGCATTACGCCGGGGAGAAGGATCTGACAAGAACAGAGCTTATCATTTCTTTGCAGCATTGGATGGTGCATTTGTTCGGGTCACTTTTGAAGATGCACGTCCGGTTTATCCTGCTGAAGAGATCCGGAATTTGTTTGTGCCTGATATGCATCATATCTGGTATTTGCTTTGCCGGCAGATTATCCGGGAACATGATGTTTATTTTAATCATTGCGGATGCCGTATTGGTGCAGAACCGATTGAGGGTGGCGGCGTTCGAATCTGGTTTACCATTCCTAATATTGAATCATGATATGAAACCTTTTAAAGTAATCATTGTTGAAGACGTAAAATTAGAACTCAAAGGTACGGAGGAGATTTTCCGTACGGATATACCGGAGGCCGAGATTATCGGTACGGCTATGAATGAGCGTGATCTATGGCAACTATTGGATGTGGAAGTTCCTGATTTGGTTCTTCTTGATTTGGGATTAGGAGGATCGACGACGGTAGGTGTGGATATTTGCCGACGTTTGCGTCGGGAGTATCCGGATTTGCATGTGCTGATCTTTACGGGCGAAGTCCTTAATGAACGTTTATGGTTAGACGTGCTGGATGCCGGGGCCGATGGTATTATATTGAAAAGCGGTGAGCTACTGACTAAAAATGATGTGCGTCTGGTTATGGATGGTCGTCGTCTGGTATTTAACCAGCCTTTGTTGGAGAAAATGGTGGAGCGCTTTCGCGAAGCTGTGCAGCATGATTACCGGCGCCAGGATGCGTTTATTGATTACGACATAGATGAATACGATGAACGTTTTCTCCGTCATTTGGCCTTAGGCTATACCAAGGAAATGATTGCCGGTTTGCGTGGAATGCCTTTTGGTGTCAAAAGTCTGGAGAAGCGGCAGAATGATTTGATCGCCCGTCTGTTCCAGTCCGGCGAACGATCGGGAGTGAATGCGACAAGATTGGTGGTACGTGCCCTGCAGCTGGGTATTTTGAATCTGGACAGATTGGAGGCAGACGATGAATAGGGGAAGATGGCCGTTTGCATCGGTTCTTACCGTGCTGGTTATGGTACTGACTGTGGTTCTGGTGTGTTTGTCCTGGTTGCTTTCAGTGGTCGGGGAGCCAGTCCGCAATCTGCTTTCTTCGGAGGGGATCCGATGGCTGTTTAGTCATGCTTCAATGAATTTTCTGAAAGTGGAATTTTCTTATTTCTTGCAAATAATATTGATTCTTGGAGCCTTGAAATGGTCGGGACTGGCCCGTGCCGTAGGGGCTTTGCTACATTGGCCAGGATGCGTTACCGTTTCTTATCGCCAGCGTCGGGCTTTGGTCTTTTCTGCCATGGTTGTTCTGGTGTATGTCTGTATCATGCTTTTGCTGACTTTGCTGCCGCATGCTGTACTGTTGAGCGCAACCGGCAATTTGTACCCGTCGCCATTTTCAGAAGGATTCATATCGGCAGTTACTACCGGTGTAATGCTTACCGCGATAATTTACGGAACCATGAGCAATACGTTGCGGACGTTTCGAGAAGTGACGCGTATCTTGTATGCTGGTTTTGAATATTATGGGGTTTGGGTCGTGGCAGCCATGATGACGGCTGAATTTTATGCTGCGATACGCTACGTTTTCGGATGATATTATGTTTTTTGTCCAATCAATATTGATTACTTGGATTTATGGCAACAGATTTTTTAGATAGTTTGAATGAAAGTCAGCAGGAGGCGGTTGTTTATCTGGATGGTCCGGAATTGGTGATAGCCGGTGCAGGATCAGGAAAAACCCGTGTTCTGACCTATAAAATAGCATATCTGATCAGTAAAGGAATAGAGCCGTGGAGTATTTTGGCTTTGACTTTTACCAACAAGGCTGCCCGGGAAATGCAAGAACGTATTGCCCGTCAGGTGGGACACGAGCGTGCTGTAAGATTGTGGATGGGTACTTTTCACGCTGTCTTTTCCCGAATCCTGCGTGCTGAGGCACAAGTATTGGGATTTACCTCCAATTATACGATCTATGATCAGGCCGATTCACGTAATCTGGTCAAGACGATTGTTCGGGAGATGGGACTGGACGAGAAGCAATACAAGCCTCAAACAATTGCGGCACAAATTTCTGCGGCCAAGAATAGACTGATCACCCCCGAGCAATATTTGTCATCGGCCAGTATCTTACGGGTGGATGAACAAAACAGAATACCCTTGACTGGAGAGATCTATAAACGTTATCGGGCAAGATGCCTTCAGGCGGATGCGATGGATTTCGATGATTTGTTGCTCAACACCTTCTTGCTTTTCGATCGTTTTCCCGAAATTTGTAGCAGATATGCCGACCGTTTCCGTTATATTCTGGTAGATGAGTATCAGGATACGAATTATGCCCAGCATGCTATTGTCTGGCAGTTGGCACACGAACAGCAGAATTTGTGTGTTGTGGGTGACGATGCGCAAAGCATTTATAGCTTTCGGGGAGCGGATATAGGCAATATTCTGAATTTTACGAGACAGTATCAGGGGGCACGCATTTTCAAGCTGGAAAGAAACTATCGGTCGACACAGACCATAGTGGCTGCTGCCAACAGCCTGATTGCCCATAACAAGAGCCAGATTCCCAAGGCCGTTTATAGTGAAAACGATCCGGGCGATCCGATTCAGGTCTTTTCGGCATATAGCGATCTGGATGAAGCTGAGATCGTGGTACGCAAGATCAGGGAACTTCAGTCCCGTAGAGGAGTGGAGTTCGATGAGATGGCCGTGCTTTACCGTACGAACAGTCAGAGCCGGGTGTTCGAGGAGGTCTTGCGACAGAATGCCGTACCTTATCGTATTTATGGCGGACTTTCGTTCTATCAGCGAAAGGAGGTTAAGGATGTCATTGCTTATTTCCGTATGGCGGTGAATCCAAACGATGAAGAAGCGTTTAAGCGGATTATAAATTATCCGGTTCGAGGAATCGGGCAGACAACACTGGAAAAACTATTAGTGGCCGCCTCCGATCATGGCGTGAGTCTTTGGACAGTTCTGGGTGATCCGTTGTCGTATGATGTGCTTGTGAATAAAGGGACATTGGGGCGTTTGCTTGCATTTCACCAGTTGCTTGAGCGTTTTATTGAGATGGCCGGGCAGCTTCCTGCTGACGAATTGGGCGAACGGATTATTCAGGAGTCCGGAATTTGGGCCGACCTGCATCAGGACAACAGCCCTGAAGGGCTGAGCCGGCAGGAAAACGTGGAAGAATTGCTCAACGGATTACACAGCTTTGTAGACGGACGTCGGGAAGAGGGTGCGGAAGAGGCGTTGCAAATGACTGATTTTCTTCAGATCGTTTCTCTCTTAAGTGACCAGGACGAGCATGACGATGAAGAGAATCGAGTCACATTGATGACGGTCCACTCAGCTAAGGGGTTGGAATTTAAGGCTGTATTCGTTGTTGGAATGGAAGAAGGACTTTTTCCCAGTGCCATGGCATCGAATACTCCGCGTGGACTGGAGGAGGAACGCCGCTTGTTTTATGTCGCTTTGACGCGTGCAGAGTCATATTGTTTTCTGAGTTACGCTCTGAATCGTTATCGGTATGGAAAATCGGAGTTTTGCAACCCGAGTCGTTTCCTTCGTGATTTGGATGCTCGTTTGTTGAAAGCTTCTGGACGGGCTATGGCGGCCATCGCTCCATCTGTAACGAAAGACCGACAGGCGTCGGATGATTTTCCCGAGTCTGAGTCAGGCTTTACCCGTGTCACCGGTTTGAAGATACGTTCGCTCGCCGCAGAAGATCTGGAAGAAAGATTCCGTCGCCGGAGCACTTCCGCGGCTCATTCCGAAAAGACAGGTTTGCAGTCGGGAAAAGGATATGATAGCTGTCTGAAGGCCGGATCGCTGATTGAACACGAGCGTTTTGGTCTTGGAAAGGTGCTTCGGATAGATGGTGAGGGGGATAACACAAAGGCGACAGTTGCGTTCGAACATGTAGGCACCAAACAGCTTTTGCTTCGGTTTGCCCGTTTCAAGAAGTTGTCCGACTGATGAACCTTGTGGAAAACTGATTGCCTGACATTAAATCATTCAGTTCTGGAGGAAAATGGGATGAAGACTTTAAGTATTATTGTACCTGTTTATCGTGCTGAGAAATACCTGGACGCTTGTCTGACAAGTCTTATGAGTGATCGGGACTGTATCCGGGAAGTGATCTTGGTGGACGACTGCTCGGACGATGGAAGTGGGGCTCTTTGTGATTTCTGGGCCGCTAAAGATGGTCGGATCCGTGTGTTGCATTTATCGCAAAACGGGGGCTTGAGCAAGGCACGCAACATAGGGATTGAGACTGCTTGTGGCGATTATCTTGCCTTTGTCGACGCGGATGATACCGTGCAGTCGGGAACTTTTTCTGCCTGCATGCAACTGATCGCAGAGCATCCTGACGCCGAGGTGGTCGAGTTTCCTGTTTGGGTGCATTATGGTGCTTCCAATGCTTATCTGTATTGTCCGGGTACAGAAACAGAACGGCAGACTTATGATGTCTGGATTCGCCGGAGAGGCTTT
>artificially_reared_2__coassemble_82_pt1 | contig 67214 bp, 50 predicted proteins | sample artificially_reared_2__metabat2_low_PE_008 | metagenome-assembled genome bin artificially_reared_2 | reverse complement strand
AGAGCATCTGACTACGGATCAGAAGGTTACAGGTTTGAATCCTGTGGGAGTCACAAAAATAAGGATGGTTCCGTAGCTCAGCTGGATTAGAGCAACGCCCTTCTAAGGCGTGGGTCTTGGGTTCGAGTCCCAACGGAATCACAGGCCGAAGCTGAGGACTTGAGTCTGAATCTTCGGTTTTTTAATATTAAAGTTGGCTCTCAGTTTTTTAATTTTGGCATTAAAAATAATTTTAATGCTGAATGGTTGAAAAACATTAAATTTGAGCTGTATCTTTCGTTGATCATTATTCTTTCCTTATTTTTGCCGCAATTTGGTAAAAAGACGTAAGTACAACATTTTGTTCATGAGTAAAATCATCAAGTATTCTATTCTTGCCAGTATGTTGCTGTTCATTTATCCCGTTGTTGTATGGGCACAAGTAGATGGGTATGTGACTGATGCAGAAACGGGTGAGCCGTTGCCATTCGTGAATATATTCTATAAGGAAAATACCAGCGTCGGGACCAATACCAATCTAAATGGGTATTATAAAATTTCAGCCGATGGACAGGGAAAAACATTAGTGTTTTCCTATATGGGTTTTGGTCGTCAGGAGATTACGGTCAGAAAAGGGAATAAGCGGCGGCTTAATGTAAGGCTCAAACCGATGAGTACCCAGATGAAAGAAGTTGTGATTCAGACAGGTCGGCGTAAATACAATCGGAAAAATAATCCTGCAGTGACATTGATGGAAAAGGTGATTGCTGCAAAGGATAGTAATGACTTGAAAGAAAATGATTTTTTCTCCTATACAAAATACCAGCGACTTACGTTTGCCTTCAACAATGTTACGCAGGCTGATCTTGACAGTGGCATTTATCGTCGTCTGCCGGCGTTGTCTCGCCAAGCGGAATATTGTCCACAGACTGGTAAAATGATTATTCCAGTTACGTATAACGAGTCTGTTTCGAAACGCTATTACCGGAAGCGTCCGAAAGAAGATAAAGAATTTCTTCTGGGGACGAACGCTCAAGGCTTACAGGACCTGTTCAGTTCGGGTGAAATGACGACAACAATATTGAAGCAAGTCTTTTCTGACGTGAATGTCTATGATAACACGATTTATTTACTGGACCGTCCTTTTACCAGTCCTACGTCTAAGTCTGGTGCCCTGACATTCTATCAGTATTATTTGATGGATACTCTTCAGATAGGAATTGATTCATGTATTCAGGTCGCTTTTGTTCCACGGAATCCCCGCGACTTCGGGTTTTCTGGAAATTTGTTTGTAGTAAAGGACAGCACCTACAGCATTAAGCGTTGTGTGCTGAATCTGCCTGTACAGTCAAGTGTGAATTTCGTTAATAATTTAGTATTGGAACAGGATTTTGAAATTTTATCCAATGGGCAACATGTCTTGGTTCGCGATAATATGATAGCCGAGATGGGTATAACGCAAAACAATCGCAATCTGATGGTTAAGCGTATGACTTCTTATTCTGCTTTCAATTTCGATTCTATTCCGGAACATGTTTTTAAACAGCCAGAGAAGTTACGCGAAGGATCTTACGAGACAGATGATGAACATTTCTGGACCGAATATCGTACCGATAGTTTATCGCATGGCGAAGCTAACATGCGGATGATGGTTCAGAACATCTTGAAACGACCGGGAATTAAGGCTGTAATGTTTGTGGCGAGGGCGCTTATAGAAAATTATTTGGAGACGGCTCCAGTTGGTAAAACGAATTATGTCGATATAGGTCCGGTAAATACGATTTTGTCTACAAATTTTATAGACAAAGTCCGGCTCCGTCTCAGTGCCCAGACAACAGCACATTTGAATCCTCATTTGTTTTTGAAAGGGTATGCTGCATACGGTATTGCCGACAAAAAGATCAAATATAGAGGCGAAGTGGAATATTCATTCTTGAAAAAGCAATATTCAGCCAATGAATTTCCCAAAAATTCATTGGCCGTTTCTGCCGGTTATGATGTGATGTCATCATCTGATATCTTGTCTACGCGCGACAAGGATAATGTTTTCGTTTCTTTTAAAACTCAACCGGTGGATCATATGATGTATGTCCGTGATTATGCGGTGCGATATGAATACGAATTTATGAATTCTTTCAGTATCAAGGCACAGTTACGGCATGCCCAGCAGGAACCTACTGCGGGACGGATGTTGGCCAATCCGGTCGGGTCACTTTATTATCGGACTTTGTCCGGACGTGATGTCCGACTCCTGAAAACATCTGAGGCAACATTAGCTTTGCGTTTTTCTCCCGGTGAGGTCATTGTGAATTCCAAGCAAAAGCGTCATCGGGTTAATAATAACTCTCCGATATATACACTGAGTCATACCATTGGATTCAAAGGCATTCTTGGGGCCGACTATCGGTCGAATTATTCAGAAGTGTCATTATATCATCGTATCTGGTTTAATTCGTTTGGGCACTTAGATCTTTATTTACGTGCCGGAGCTCAATGGAATCAGGTTCCTTTTCCGCTGCTGATCATGCCGGCTGCCAATAATTCCTACATCATTACCAACAATTTGTTTTTTATGATCAACAATATGGAATTTATCAGCGACCGTTTTGCCTCATTTGAGCTTCAGTGGAATCTGAATGGAAAACTCTTCAACCGGATACCTTTACTTCGGGATTTGCAATGGCGGGAACTAATCGGCTTTCGTACTTATTATGGTGCTTTGACACGCAAAAACAATCCTCTTTATCATCCGGGAAGTGATCAGCTGTTTGAATTCCCGACTCGCAACGGACAACAGGTCAGTTTTGCAATGGGCAACGTCCCGTATATGGAGTTGAATGTGGGCATTCATAATATATTTAAAATATTGCGGATTGATTATGTCCGTCGTTTGAACTATCTGGACCTTCCGAACGTGAAAAAGAACGGAATACGTTTTTCGTTAGAATTTTCATTTTAGAGATGAGAATGGGCCTTACAGGAAAAATGTTATCTTTGCGTTTAATTACATGATGAACCTTTTATTTTATCGAAAATGAGTGCTCCTTTGGCAGAAAGGCTTCGTCCGAAAACGTTGGACGAATACATTGGACAGAAACATCTGGTAGGTCCTGGTGCAGTGCTGCGCAGAATGATAGATTCGGGGAAGATCTCTTCGTTTATTTTGTGGGGACCTCCAGGGGTAGGAAAAACTACTCTGGCTCAGATTATAGCCCATAAATTAGAAACTCCATTTTATACGCTCAGTGCTGTAACCAGTGGAGTAAAGGAAGTGCGCGAGGTCATTGAAAAAGCCCGGAACAACCAGTTTTTTACGACAGCCAGTCCGATCCTTTTTATTGATGAGATTCATCGTTTCAGCAAATCCCAGCAGGATTCTCTTTTGGGAGCCGTTGAGCAGGGAATTGTTACTTTGATTGGGGCGACAACGGAGAATCCCTCTTTCGAAGTGATTCGTCCATTATTGTCGCGTTGTCAGCTTTATGTCCTGAAAAGTCTGGGAAAGGAAGAACTGCTTGAATTACTGCATCATGCTTTGACGAAGGATGTCATGTTGCGTCAGCGAAAGATTGAACTAAGAGAAACTGGCGCTTTGTTGCGCTACAGTGGTGGTGATGCGCGCAAACTGTTAAATATATTGGAGCTCGTGGTCGAAGCTGCTACACCCGACGAGGCAATCGTGATTACGGATCGGTTAGTGGCAGAGCGTTTACAACAGAATCCTTTGGCGTATGATAAAAACGGCGAGTTGCATTACGACATAATTTCTGCTTACATTAAAAGTATTCGTGGAAGTGATCCGGATGCTGCAATTTATTGGCTGGCGCGTATGATTGAGGGAGGAGAAGATCCGGCTTTTATTGCCCGTCGTCTGGTTATTTCAGCCAGTGAGGATATTGGTCTCGCTAATCCGAATGCATTGTTGCTGGCTAATGCGGCTTTCGATGCTGTGACAAAAATCGGATGGCCTGAGGGGCGTATTCCCTTGGCTGAAGCTACCATATATTTAGCAACAAGTCCGAAAAGTAATTCTGCATATTGTGCCATTAATGATGCATTACAGTTGGTTCGCCAGACCGGTAATTTGCCGGTCCCGCTTCATTTACGCAATGCACCTACCAAGCTGATGGAGGAACTGGGCTATCATCAAGGGTATAAATATGCGCATGATTATGAGGGTCATTTCGTGGAGCAACAATTCTTGCCCGATGGATTGGAAAAGCAACGGATCTGGCATGCGCAGCCCAATGCTCAGGAATCCAAGCTCAAGGAGCGCATGGTTCAACTCTGGAAAAACCGTTTCGAGGATTAGGGCCTTTTAAGACATACGTTCAGACACGATGTTATCGGAGAAAATGAGGGGGGTCTTTTTCTCCGATAACATCGATTGTTCAAATAATATTTTGTGGATTATTCAATAATGATTTGCATGGAAGATTCGAAAGTTTCTCCTCCTTTGAGTAAGTTCATGAATCTTCTGTCGTTCATGTTTCCTTGAAAATCTATGTCTTCGCTACATCCTTGCCAGGGTTCTATACACAAGAAAGGTGCTGATTTCTGAACAGGCGACCAAAATGCTGTGATGGGTGTATGGGCTTTGATAGTTACTAAAGGCTTTTTTTTCTTGTCATAAAGTGTTGTCCGTTCAATGAGCCCGCGCGTGTCTACCAGTGTGTCGTATTCAAACAAATGATTTGTGATAGGAATCAGACCGTCCTCAGGAACATAATTTTTCACCTCGTTAGTCAGGAACCCTTCTTGAATTATGTTTGAAACAATACCGTTTTCGGTGTTGCAGGAAAGATATCCGTGAATAGTTTCCTCAGCTTGATAGGAGGGTAGATTGAAGGCAGGGTGGTTTCCTATTTGGAAGGGCATGATGCCTTCGCCTGTATGGGTTACGCGTAAAGTGACAGTCAGCGTGTTTCTACTTAGCTTATAGAGCACTTCGAGTAAAAAGTGGAAAGGATAGCAGCTGAATGTTTCTTCTGTATCTGTTGCTGTCAAATGGAGCAGGCGGTCTTCCACACTGCTTCGGAATATCAGTTTTTGGCCAAAGCCGTGTCTGGTCATGGGATATTTTGTTCCGTTTATCAGAACGGTTTGATCGTGAACATTACCTACAATGGGAAACAGTAAGGGAGAACGCTTGCCCCAATATTTTGCGTCGCCTTGCCACAGATACTCTCGATGTGAGGTAATCTTGTAAATGCTTTGAAGCTCTGCTCCTCTTTCGGAAACAACAACTTCCAAAATTCCGTTTGCCAATGTTTCCATAATGATTTGTTCCGTTAAATTAGGTTATACTTTGATTGAACCACAAATTTATGAATTTGTTTTTAATTTATCGTTTTTATTTTCAAATAAAAAGTGGTAAGTTTGTAGTATAGTATAATGTTAAAATTAAAATCAGGACAATGAAGAGTGATATCGAAATCGCACGTGCATGTAAATTGGAGCCGATTGAAAAGATTGCGGCCAAGTTGAATATACCTCAGGATGAACTGGAACTTTATGGAAAATACGTAGCCAAGGTTCCTGAACGTCTGATTGATGAGAATCAGGTGAAAAAGTCCAATTTGATTTTGGTGACGGCTATTACTCCGACGAAGGCGGGTATAGGGAAAACAACAGTTTCTATTGGTCTGGCATTAGGTTTGAACAAGATAGGTAAAAAGGCCGTGGTCGCTTTGCGTGAACCGTCGTTAGGACCTTGTTTTGGTATGAAAGGAGGAGCTGCAGGAGGCGGTTACGCTCAGGTCCTGCCTATGGACAAAATTAATCTGCATTTCACGGGCGATTTTCATGCGATAACGTCGGCACATAATATGATTGCTGCGTTGCTTGACAATTACATTTATCAGCATCGTGATGAGGGATTTGCTCTGAAGGAAGTTCTATGGAAGCGTGTGCTTGACGTCAATGATCGTAATCTTCGCTATATCGTGACCGGTTTAGGTCCTAAAACTAATGGCGTCACGATGGAAAGTGGTTTTGACATAACGCCGGCTTCTGAGATCATGGCCATTTTGTGCTTGGCAAAGGATGAACATGATTTGCGTCATCGCATTGAAAATATTTTGTTGGGAACAACGATCGAGGGAGCTCCGTTCCGCGTAAAGGATCTTGGAGTAGCCGGAGCAATCTGTGTGCTGCTGAAGGATGCACTTCATCCCAACTTGGTGCAGACAACAGAAAATACTCCGGCTTTTGTACATGGAGGGCCGTTTGCGAACATTGCCCATGGATGCAACTCTGTCTTGGCCACCAGGCTGGCCATGACTTATGGCGACTATGTTATAACGGAAGCAGGCTTTGGTGCTGATCTGGGTGCCGAGAAGTTTTATAATATAAAATGCCGCAAATCTGGCTTACAGCCGAAACTGACCGTATTGGTTGCCACTACTCAGGGCTTGAAAATGCATGGTGGTGTCCCAGTTGAGGCTATAAAGGAACCGAATGCCGAAGGGTTGAAAGAAGGATTGAAAAACCTGGATCGTCATATTGAAAATATTCAGCGGTTCGGACAAACAGTCATCGTATGCTTCAATCGTTATGCGACGGATACAGAGGAAGAAATCAATTACTGTCGTGAACACTGTGCTGAATTAGGTGTCGGTTTTGCCGTAAACAATGCTTTTACAGAAGGTGGCAAGGGAGCAGTCGAACTGGCTGAGCTGGTGGTTAAGACTATATCTGAAAAGCCGTCAGCACCGTTAACCTTTACCTATGATGATCATGACTCGATTGAAGAAAAGGCTACCAAGGTAGCTCAGCAGGTTTATGGCGCCAATAAGGTGATTTTTGCTCCGGCTGCCAAGAAAATGTTGGCTCGGATAGAGGAGCTTGGCATTGCTCATTACCCGATCTGTATGGCTAAGACGCAGTATTCTTTTTCCGCGGATGCCAAAGCATATGGTGTTCCGACAAACTTCAATATTAATATTCGTGATATTGTGGTTAACTGTGGTTCTGAAATGATTGTTTTGATTGCCGGTGAGATCTTGCGTATGCCAGGTTTGCCCAAATCACCACAGGCAGAGCGGATCGATATTGTTGATGGAGAGATAGAGGGGCTTTCATAAGCCCCTTTTATTTCGGTTATTTCTGTGTATGGGTCATGGCTGATTTCTGTTTTCATCCACTTGTCTTGCTTGCAGGCGATTCCCTTCCAACATTATTTACGTATCCTTTTCATTACAGGCCCCATCCTCTTTGTGTTCGTGCAGCGAATGAAGTTCAGGCTTTTCTTGCTTCAAACCGGCAATGGGCTGAAGAGCTGGCACTCGGTAAGATGTTTGGCGTCTTGTTAGTGAAACAGCCGTCAGGTTCAGTAGGCTATTTGGCAGCCTTCTCTGGTATTTTGGATGGGAAAAACCAGTTGCCTTATTTTGTTCCTCCGGTTTATGATTTTTTGCAGCCTGACAGTTATTTCAGACAGGAAGAGCAGGCTATTTCAGATATGAATCATGAAATTGATGCATTACAAACCAGTACTCAATACGCAGATTTGAAAGCCCGGGAACAACTTATTTTGGCAGAAGTGGAGCATGAGCGTCAACAAGGACGCAAGTTGCTTGCCGAGGGAAAGGCACAGCGGCAGCGCATCAGACTACAGACTTCAGATCCCGGGGTATTGAAACAGTTGGTGCTCGAAAGCCAGTTTCAGAAAGCAGAATGGAAGAGACAGGAAAAGAAAAGAAATCAAGCGGTCGAAGATGTCCGTTGTGCTATTGGGCGTTTTCAGAAAAAAATAGAAACTCTCTGTTGTGAACGTAAAGAACGGTCGGCAAAACTTCAGCAATGGCTGTTCCGGCAGTTTGTTTTGAACAATGCTTTAGGTGAACGACGCACCATTTATCAGATTTTTCAAGATTGTGGCCGGGGTATTCCTCCTGCTGGGACGGGGGAGTGTGCTGCCCCAAAGCTGCTTCAGTATGCCTATCTTAATGGTTATCGTCCGTTGGCGATGGCTGAATTCTGGTATGGTCGGTCGCCGGTTGGTGATTTGCGCAGGCATGCTCATTTTTATCCTTCCTGTAAAAGCAAGTGCGAGCCATTGCTTCGTTTTATGTTGCAAGGCTTGACGGTCGAACCCGATCCTGTTGTTCATGAAGCCCGACAGACTGTTCTTTCCGACCAGATCACCATTCTATATGAAGATGAATGGCTGCTTGCCATAAACAAGCCGGCAGGCATGCTTTCTGTACCGGGTAAGGATGATTTGGCTTCCTCCGTGTTTCACTGGGCTACCCAGCGTTATCCTGCTGCGGATGGTCCCTTGTTGGTCCACCGGCTTGATATGTCTACTTCCGGAATTCTGTTAATTGCCAAGAGCAAAAGAATTCATCAGGCATTGCAGGTCCTTTTTGAGACTCGGGCCATCAAAAAGAGATATATAGCCCTTCTCGACGGTTATTTGTCAGATCTGGAAGGTCTTATTAAACTGCCACTTTGTCCAGATCTTGAGAATCGTCCTCGTCAGATGGTCAGTTTTGAATATGGTAAACCGGCAGTTACCCGTTATGAGGTGCTGGGCCGGCAATCGGGTCATACCCGGGTTGCATTTTATCCGCAAACCGGCCGTACGCATCAACTTCGCGTACATGCAGCTCATCCCTTAGGACTTAATGCCCCCATTGTTGGCGACAGCCTCTATGGACAGCCGTCCGACCGCATGTATCTGCATGCAGAATCGTTGTTTTTCAAGCATCCGGTTAGTGGGCAAACCGTGCATATAGTTTGTCCTCCGGATTTTTGATCTGTTTCGGTTCTGATTTATTCGTTCGTTTCCTGAGTGGTATAATCTGCCGCAGTGAAATCTGCTTGGTGCTTGATCTTTTTTGTCGTTTCGGAATAATAGCAGTAGCTGAAGTTAACTTTATGTTCTTTGTAACGTTTCAGTTCAACGGAATTCTTCAATTCTTCCCGAAGTATATTCTTGAAATCAGCCCAGATACCCGGGGTAAAGATGGTATCGTTATCCAGATCACCCGACAAAGTGTAGTGATATTCCAAGGTTCTTGTTGGAATATCATAGATCATGCTGTCTAAGGTAGTGAATTTATCCACTTTGCGCGGACATTGTTTTTCGGTGAATTCCCTTGCCTCGCGTTCGCTCCTTTTGTCGAAATCTTCAAAAGCGCAGGCGCTGAACACCAGAGAAAATACGAGTAAAAAAATACCTTTCTTCATATATCTTTCTTGATTTGTTTCATTATTTCATCCGGACAACTGTTGGGATCATGATTTGAGTTGATGTTCTTTGATCATGAATGGTGGAGATTGGTTGGTTGTCTGTACCGGGCAAAATTACGAATTAATCTGCAAAACTCAATCTCGATGCAGATTTTTTCTTATGTTAAATAAGCCGTAAAGTATCATTGTTTCTGTCGAAATCCTTGCCAGAATTTAATTTATGGTGTTATTTTGTATCAGAATTGTAAAACAAAGGAAGATGATAGACAAAGATTTGCGTGTAGCGCGTGCGGTCGCACTGTTTAAGGAAGGTTATAATTGTGCTCAGTCGGTAACGGCGGCATTTGCCGATCTTTATGGATTTACAGAAGATCAAGCCTTTAGAATGTCGGCTTCATTTGGAGGTGGCATCGGACGGATGCGTCAGACGTGTGGCGCAGCGTGCGGAATGTTTTTGTTGGCTGGCTTGGAGACGGGTGCCACTGATGGAGCGGATCGTGCCGGAAAATCACATAATTATGCTGTAGTTCAGCAATTGGCACGACAGTTTGAATCAGAAAACGGTTCTCTGATTTGTGCCGAATTGTTGGGTTTGAAACCTAAGGCTCCCCTTGTGGCCGAGGCAGAAGCCCGTACACCCGAATACTACGCCAAACGTCCATGCCCTAAGATGGTAGAAACCGCTGCCAGAATATTTGCTGATTTTTTGGAAAAGCAGTCGTCAGATAAAGTCGTTAAGATGACAAAATAATCGTTGATTTGGGCGGTTTTGGGAACTTTAGTGTCGGTTTTGGCCCTTTTTCCTGCTTTTTTTTCTTTATTTCATAGAAAAAATGTATTTTTGCAGTGCTATTTAATTAGCATCCGCAAGAGAGACGGATTTCGTTTATATTTAAATTAGGAGAGAATAGCTATGATGGAAAAAGCAGGTCAGATTGCCGGGGCAATCTGGAACGCATTAAATGAATCAGGGTCTTTGAATGCAAAAGATCTGAAGAAGGCGATTAAGGCAAAAAGCGAAAAAGATCTTTATTTGGGATTGGGCTGGTTGCTTCGCGAAGACAAGCTTGAGGTTTCAGGTGACGAAAAAGATCCTGTCTTCTCACTGAAAAAATGACGGGAATAGTTCCTGTTAGAAGAAAAAATTATGCGTTGATGCTTATAGATATAGTGCATTAACGCTTTTTTTTGTATCTTTGTCTGGCTTAAATACATTATAATCCAATTTATGAAACATATCCGAAATTTTTGCATCATAGCGCATATTGATCATGGCAAATCTACGTTGGCTGACCGTTTGCTCGAATATACGAATACCATTAAAATCACGGAAGGTCAGATGCTTGACGATATGGATCTGGAGCGTGAACGCGGAATTACCATTAAGAGTCATGCCATTCAGATGGAATATGTTTACCAGAATGAAAACTATACATTAAATTTGATTGATACACCGGGACACGTGGATTTTTCTTATGAAGTGTCTCGTTCCATAGCTGCGTGCGAAGGTGCTTTGCTTATCGTTGATGCCACACAGGGAGTACAGGCTCAAACTATTTCCAATCTTTACATGGCTATCGACCATGATCTGGAAATTATTCCTGTGATTAATAAATGCGATATGGTCAATGCCATGCCCGATGAAGTGGAAGACGAAATCGTCGATTTGTTGGGGTGTAACCGTGAGGATATAATTCGGGCTTCCGGAAAAACCGGAATGGGTGTAGACGAAATCCTGCGTGCTGTCGTAGAGCGGATACCTGCTCCAAAAGGTGACGAGAATGCTCCTTTACAGGCATTGATTTTTGATTCCGTGTTCAATTCGTTTCGAGGAATTATAGCATATTTTAAAATTGTAAATGGCAGCATCAGATCAGGCGATCGGGTGGAGTTTATCAATACCGGTAAGGAATACACGGCAGATGAAATTGGGGTATTGAAAATGGATATGATCCCCCGGAAGGAATTGCATTGTGGCGATGTAGGGTATATTGTTTCGGGTATAAAGACGGCAACCGAGGTAAAGGTCGGCGACACGATTACACACGTTGATCGTCCTTGCAGTCAGGCTATCGCTGGTTTTGAGGAAGTCAAACCGATGGTATTTGCAGGAGTTTATCCTATCGAGTCGGAGGATTTTGAAAACCTTCGTGCTTCCCTTGAAAAGTTGCAATTGAATGATGCCTCGCTCACGTTCCAGCCCGAGTCTTCCGTTGCATTGGGCTTTGGCTTCCGGTGTGGCTTCCTGGGTTTGTTGCACATGGAGATTATTCAGGAGCGGCTCGACCGTGAATTCAATATGGATGTGATTACAACTGTGCCCAATGTATCCTATTTGGTTTATGACAAGCATGGTGAGGTCAAGGAGGTCCATAATCCAGCCGGTATGCCGGACATTACGCTGATCGACCATATTGAGGAACCTTATATTAAAGCGACCATTATTACGACAACCAATTATATTGGTCCTATCATGACGCTGTGTTTAGGTAAGCGGGGCGAATTGATCAAACAGGAATATATCAGTGGCAATCGTGTTGAGTTGCACTATAACATGCCGTTGGGTGAGATTGTTATCGATTTTTATGATAAGCTCAAGAGTATTTCCAAGGGCTATGCATCGTTTGATTATCATCAGGATGGTTTTCGTCCTTCCAAACTGGTCAAGCTTGATATTCTGCTCAATGGTGAGCCTGTTGATGCTTTGTCTACACTGACTCACTTTGATAATGCAACAGATTTCGGGCGACGAATGTGTGAAAAACTAAAAGAATTGTTACCCCGACAACAGTTTGATATTGCCATTCAGGCTGCGATTGGTGCCAAAATCATTGCTCGTGAAACGGTTAAACAGGTTCGTAAGGATGTGACTGCCAAGTGTTATGGCGGTGATATCAGCCGTAAGCGTAAGCTGCTCGAAAAACAGAAAAAAGGAAAAAAACGTATGAAGCAGATTGGCAATGTGCAAGTGCCCCAGAAAGCATTTTTGGCCGTTCTTAAACTGGACTAACCGAACCCTTTAATTTCTAAGACTATGGATAAAGTAAGAGATGTTGCCCGAGAAATAGCCCGGATATATTGTCGGCTGTCACTTGAAGGTATCAATGCCCTTTCGGAGATTTTGGTTCCTTTCAAATATGCGAAAGGAGATGTGGTGATGTCGGAGGGTGAAGTCTGTGGTTATATGTATTTTGTGGAGCGCGGCATGGTCCGTCAGTATTATTATAAGAACGGGCGTGACGTTACGGAGCATTTCTCTTATGAGGGGCGCATTGTCATTTGTATTGAGAGCTTCCTGAAACAGGAACCTTCGCGTCTGATTGTTGAGGCTTTGGAGAATAGTTATCTTTATGGCATTCCATACCGAAAGCTGCAGTTGCTGTGTGATACCAACAAGGAAATAGAACTTTTGTTCCGCAAGATATTGGAGCATGCACTGATCAGTTCGCAGATTTATGCCGACAGTCAGCGGTTTGAAAATGCGACGGAACGTTATCAGCGCTTACTGGAAAACAAACCTGAAATATTGTTGCGTGCGCCGATGGTTCATATAGCCTCTTATTTGCAGATGTCGCCAGAGACTTTGAGTCGGGTTCGGGCCGCCCATATGTCGGAGGATTCAGATTCGGATGAATCTGCCGATACTGCTTCAAAAAAGTCTGTGAAATAACCGGTTGTTCTTTCTGAAAAAAGCGATGCTCCCGACTGTTACCAAATCGGGAGCATCGCTTTTTTGTGATCGGTATATCTGTAGTGTCAGATTTCCGCATCAGTATATAAGAATCGTTTAATACTTTTTTTAGGAGTCTTCTCAAATTCCTCTTTATAGATCTTGATTCCGGACAGTTGTGCATAATTGGGGAGTTGCAGGTTCAATTCCTGTCTGTTCTGTTCCATGATCTGAATCAGATCGTTTTCCTGAAGTCCCAATTTGGTCATTTCTTCCATATCGGGATATACCAATCCATAAAGCTTTTCGTTTTTCTGGATGACGATGCTTTCGCTGACCAGCATCATGTTGTTCAGTTTGTCTTCAATCTCCTCCGGATAGATATTTTGTCCGCTGGCTCCCAGCAGCATGTTCTTACAGCGTCCCTTGATAAACAGATTGCCTTCTTCATCAATGACGCCCATGTCGCCCGTATGATACCAACCGTCAGGTTCAAGTGTTTCCCGGGTAGCTTCTTCGTTTTTGTAATAGCCGAGCATAACGTTTGTTCCACGCACCAGAATTTCTCCGACAATATTCTGAGGATCTGAGCTGTTTATCTTGATTTCCATGCGAGGAGCTGCTTTGCCGCAGGAACCCAGTTTAAATTGGTTCCAGTCTTCGTAAGTGATGATTGGAGCACATTCTGTGGCACCGTAACCGACTGTATAGTTAAAGCCGATATCGTTCATGAATTCTTCTATTTCCCGATTGAATGCAGCCCCGCCAATGATCACTTCGTAATATTTGCCACCGAAAGCTTCGCGCATTTGTGAATTAATCTTATCCTTGATTTTCTGTCCGATGACAGGCAGTTTCAGGAGCACCTTGATTTTCGGACTTTGAATTTTGGGGAAGATGGCTTTACGGACAATCTTTTCGATGATCAGCGGCACGGCAATAATCACACTGGGTTTAATTTCAGCAAATGCGGTGAACAGCAGTCGGGGGGTAGGGGTCTTGGTCAGGAAATAGATGTGCATGCCATGGCAGAATTCGAAGATGAACTCAAAGGCCATACCATACATGTGGGCCATGGGTAACATGGAAATAACATTATCTCCCTTGGTACACTTTCCGCCCAATGCCTGGATGGCAAAGTCCAGATTCGACCATAAAGCCCGATATGGAATCATGACACCTTTTGAGAAACTGGTCGTTCCAGATGTATAATTGATGACGGCCAGTTCGTCGGGCTGGTCCTTATGATAGCTGACATGTTGCGGTCGGAAGAATTTCGGGTATTTTTCTCCAAACAGTCGGTTCAGGTTTTCGCGGGCATAGACCACTTTCTCAGTCCGGCCTACAAAAAGGGAATAGTCGATAATGTTGATCACTCCTTCGACGTGAGGTATTTCCTTCTCGTCTAAATTATTCCAGATCTGTGATCCGACAAACAACAGTTTGGCTTCGCTATGGTTTACGATGTTGTAGATCTGGTCAGGCTTGAATTCATGCAGGATCGGAACTGCTACGGCTCCATAGGTCAGGACAGCTAAAAAAGCTGCTCCCCAGTGTGAGGAATTTTTGTCACATAAGGCTATTTTGTCTCCCTGTTGTACGCCGCTGTATTCAAAAATAATATGCAGTTTCTCAATAATTCGGCCAACATCTTTATATTGGAGCGTGCTGCTCTTGTAATCTGTCATGGAATCAAGATCCCAGTGCTCCTTAATGCTGTTTTCTATAAAGGAATTAAAACTCGGTATGTTCATTGCACAATGTCATTGTTTTTGTGCAAATATAAAATATAATAAAAAAACATGCAAGAATTTTGCTTAATATTTACGTTCACCGAAAATTCTGCTGCCGACACGAATCATCGTACTGCCTTCTTCAATAGCAATGGGGTAGTCGTGGCTCATACCCCAGGAACATTCGCAGAATGAAGGGGCATCAGCGAAAAATGTTTCTTTTGCTTTGAGAAAGAATTCTTTGGCTCTGTGAAACTCACTTCTGATCTGCTGCTCGTCGTCAACATTGGATGCCATGCACATGATACCGGCCAAAGTAATGTTTTGCAATTGTTTCCAGTCTCCTTTGGTTAGAAAATCCCAGCATTCATCTTCTGTAAATCCGAATTTAGTTTCTTCCTTGGCCACATGCAGTTGCAGGAGACAAGGAATTGTCCGGCCATATTTTGCTGCCTGCCGGTTGATTTCCACCAACAGTTTTTCTGAATCCACGGCATGAATCATGGCGACATAAGGGGCCATGTATTTTACTTTGTTGGTTTGCAGATGCCCGATAAAATGCCATTCGATATCTTTGGGCAACGCCTCTTGTTTGCGTTGCAGTTCCTGTACGTGGCTTTCCCCGAAAATGCGTTGGCCGCAGTCGTAAGCTTCTTGTATGGCGCTTTCTGGATGGAATTTGGACACTGCCACCAGGCGAACTCCTTTTGGGAGCCCGCTGGTGATCGCTTTTATTGCTTCTTGAATGTTCGACATGACTTTTTTATTAATATGCTTTGGGATGATGGCCTGTTACATTTCCCCGGCCTCTGGGAATTCCGGCTTCTCGTCGGGCTCTGCCTTATAATGGAATACATCCATGAGGGGTGTTTCTGTAATGGCTGCAATTTCATAGTCGGCCATAGTGCCGTTCATGCCCTTGTCTAACCGTTTAACGGCATCGCGCAGATCAGAGGCTTGCACCAGCATGTTTTGATTGGTTTTCTTTTCTACGCCCGTTTTCTCATCTAAAGTTATGAAAGCAACTTTAGCTTTGAACCATTTGTCGGCTTCGTCGTCGGCTGTTTCAAAAAGTTCGGCATATTTGGCCCGTTTGATGTCTGTCACCTGGAATTCCCCGGACATAAACGGTTCTATTTCTTCGAGAAATCTGCGTTCTGCTTCCGTAAAGCTTATGGCATCGACCAGATAAGGTTCCGTTACCTTCTTTACCATTCCGTTTTCAAGTGTCTTTTCGTATTTTACCTTGCACTCAAACCATTCGTTCATCATAATAATTTTCTTTTCTGTCTTTTAATAAACTGGTATAATAATTTATCTGAAATTTGTATCCGGGGAAATCAAAAGCCCTTACGTCTTGTCCCCGTTATGAAAAACGGGGCAAATCTACTGAATTTATTCGGTATATCCATAGATTCCCGGGATTAAGATAACCCGTGTGGAATTAATTAGGATTTTCCTTGCTGGATCTAATCTGAAATCGTATATTTGCGTAATATTTTCATAAAAGAGAAAACAAAACTAGAGAATAAAAATGCCAGAAATATCTGTTCGCGGTCAGGAAATGCCCGAATCGCCTATCCGAAAACTTGCTCCATTGGCCTATGCGGCTAAGGAGAGAGGTATTCATGTCTATCATTTAAATATCGGACAGCCTGACCTTCCAACGCCCAAGGCTGCATTGAATGCAATCCGTAATGTAGACCGCGAGGTTCTGGAATACAGTCCGAGTCAGGGTTATTTGAGTTACCGTCAGAAATTAGTGAAATATTACGAGAAGTATAAGATCATGCTTTCGGCAGATGATATTATTATCACATCCGGAGGTTCGGAAGCGGTATTGTTTGCTTTTCTTTCTTGCCTGAATCCGGGCGACGAGATCATTGTGCCTGAGCCGGCTTATGCCAATTACATGGCTTTTGCCATTTCTGCAGGGGCTGTCATCCGGACTATTTCTACGACGATCGATGAGGGCTTTTCTTTGCCTAAAGTGGAAAAGTTTGAAGAGTTGATCAACGAGCGAACTCGGGCCATTCTCATCTGTAATCCCAACAACCCTACGGGTTATCTCTACACGCGCAGGGAAATGAATCAGATTCGTGATCTGGTAAAGAAATATGATCTGTATCTGTTTTCTGATGAAGTTTACCGTGAATTTATTTATACCGGTTCGCCTTACATATCAGCCTGTCATCTGGAAGGTATTGAGAATAATGTCGTGCTTATCGATTCCGTGTCCAAGCGATACAGCGAATGTGGTATTCGTATAGGTGCGCTCATTACGAAAAATGTTCAGGTTCGTCAGGCTGTCATGAAATTCTGCCAGGCTCGGCTGAGTCCGCCGCTGATCGGTCAGATAGCAGCGGAAGCGTCGCTGGACGAACCTGAGGAGTATGGCCGTGAAGTATATGATGAGTATGTAGAGCGTCGCAAATGCCTGATCGATGGGTTGAACCGTATCCCCGGTGTCTATTCTCCTATTCCGATGGGTGCATTTTATACCGTGGCCAAGTTGCCGGTAGACGATGCTGAGAAATTCTGTGCATGGTGTCTGAGCGACTTCAATTATGAAGGAGAAACTGTCATGATGGCTCCGGCTGCCGGTTTTTATACGACTCCGGGATCGGGGATCAATGAAGTCCGGATTGCCTATGTCTTAAAAAAGGAGGATCTGACCAGAGCCTTGTTTATTCTCAGAAAAGCACTCGAGGCATATCCCGGGCGGACGGAGTAGACTGTGTGTGACTGAGATTCTTTTTTGAATGATTAAAATACGTTATTGATGAACTACGTATTCTTTATAGCGCGACGCCTTTTTAGTTATCGGAGTGATGCTAAAAAGGTGTCGCGTCCTGCAATTCAGATTGCTACGGCCGGTGTTGCGGTGGGATTGGCTGTTATGATCATTTCGGTGTGTGTGGTGCTTGGTTTTAAGCACGAAATACGTTCCAAGGTGATTGGTTTTGGAGGGCATATCCAGGTCATGAATTATGAAAGCCTGTATGCTTACGATGCCCGTCCTATTGTCTTTACGGACAGCATGATAGACGTATTGCGGCAGAGCGATGCCAATGTGGCCCACATTCAGCGTGTATGCAGCAAGTCGGGAATGCTTAAGACCGACGAACAGTTCAAAGGTGTTCAGTTTAAGGGTATTGCCCAGGATTACGACATAAGTTTTCTGAAAGATCATCTCGTGTCTGGTTCGTTGCCGGACTTCCGTGCAGACAAAGCTACCAATCAGGTCGTTTTGTCGGAGTTGATGGCTCGCGAAATGAATCTGAAAGTAGGAGATAAGGTTTATGCCTATTTTTTTGAAAAAACAGTTCGGGCTCGCCGTTTTACTGTGTCCGGAATATATAGCACTAATCTTACTGAATTTGATAACCGGTTGGCATATACCGATTTATATACATGTCAGAAGCTGAACAACTGGGAGCCCGATCAGTACAGCGGACTGGAAATTCAGTTGCAGGACTACAGCAAGCTGTCTGAAACCACATTGCATGTAGCCAGATGCACCAATGGTAAGTCCGACCGTTTCGATGCTTCATATGCCACAATTTCCATTGAAGATCTTTATCCGCAGTTTTTTGTCTGGTTGCAGTTGCTCGATACCAATATTGTGGTTATTCTGGTTCTGATGATGGGTGTTGCCGGATTTACCATGATTTCCGGGCTGCTGATCATCATTCTGGAGCGCACAAACTTTATTGGAGTAATGAAAGCTCTTGGCGCTACCGATGCAGCCATCCGCCGGATATTTCTCTGGTTTTCATTCTTTCTGGTTCTTCGGGGTGTCGTGATCGGCAATCTGATTGGTGTCGGCTTAATGTTTTTGCAACAACACACCGGTCTGATCCGTCTGGATCCGGTTACCTATTACGTAGAGCAGGTGCCTGTAATCGTAAACTGGTGGTATATTCTTTGGATCAATCTGGCTACGATTATAATAGCTGTAGCTGTACTTGTTCTGCCCAGCTTCATTATTTCCAGAATCTCACCGGTGAAATCAATTCGTTTTGAGTAAAAACTGTTAAATAAGTCTTGTAATCAAATTGTAACATATCTTTGTTGCGTCTGTAACATTATCTTGATAACTTTGCAGCAACAATTAAACAAACTTATGGATAAGAGATTTCGATTGCTGGTCGTAGATGACGAAGAAGATTTGTGTGACATCCTGCGTTTTAATCTGGAAAACGAAGGATACGAGGTAGACGTGGCCAACTCGGCAGAGGAAGCATTAAAGCTTGATCTGACGCAATATGACCTGCTGTTGCTTGATGTGATGATGGGTGAGATTTCCGGATTCCGGATGGCTCGGATGCTCAAGGAATCGAAAAACACACAGAATATTCCGATTATTTTTCTGACGGCCCGGGATACGGAGAATGATGCTGTTACGGGATTTACTTTAGGGGCTGACGATTACATTTCCAAGCCGTTTTCCTTACGTGAAGTGATTATGCGTGTTAAGGCTGTATTACGTCGTACGGCGGCCAAGGAAGAGGCTACGGGCCGCTATATCAGTTTCAAAGGACTGCGGATCAATATGAACCTGAAAGAGGTAGAGGTCGACGGTACGCCTTTACAACTGACCAAGACAGAATTCGAGCTGCTTCGTCTTTTTCTCGAAAATGAGGGACGGGTGTTTTCTCGTGCTGAGATTCTGCGCAAGGTTTGGCATGACGATGCCGAGGTGCTGGACCGTACGATTGATGTCAATATTACCCGTCTGAGAAAGAAATTAGGAGCTTATGGCAAATATATAGCTACGCGACAGGGATACGGATATTATTTTGAAACCAACCAGAAGGAATAAGCGCCATGCATTTCAAATTATCTTTCTCGCATAAGCTGTTTCTTTCTGTTGTCTTGCTCTTCTGGTTTTTTGCGGGATGTTTCATCTTTTATCAGTACATGCGAGAGTGCGAATACAAGGTGGAACTGCTGAACGACCGCTTGGCCATTACCAATACGCAAATAGCCAACTTGATTGAGCCGGGGTGTAATTATGATTCCATCGTCCGTCATTTAGTCCGCACGTCTCATTTTGATGATTTGCGCGTTACGCTTATGGATCCGAAGGGTCATGTTCTGTATGACAATGTCGGTTCTAAGGATACCATGCAGAACCACAAGAATCGTCAGGAGGTGAAGGAAGCTCTGAAAAAAGGTTCGGGATATTCCATTATGCGCAATTCAGACACTATGGGAAATCCATATTTTTACTACGCGACCTATTTTAAGGAGAATAACATGATCGTCCGCTGCGCATTGCCTTATAACGTCAGTTTGGTCAATCGGCTGAAAGCCGACATGAGTTATTTTTGGATCATGATGTTGCTGACGCTGGGGCTGACGCTGGTCTTTTACGACCAGACCCGTCGGTTGGGCAAAACGATCACCCAGTTGCGCCGGTTTGCCAAAAAGGCAGATATGGATGAGCCTTTCGAACTCAAGCTCCAGCCTACGGGTGATAATGAGTTGGATATGATCGCCCGGCATATTGTCGACATTTACTATCGCTTGCGTAAGACGAAAGACGAACTCTACGTGGCACGTGAGAAACTGATTGCACATTTGCAGATGTCGAACGAGGGACTGGCCATATTCAGTCCGGCCAAGGAGCTGATTCTTTCGAACGCGCTGTTCATGCAATATGTCAATTTGATTTCCGACAAGAGTGTGTCGAGCACAGACGAGGTCTTTCATTTGCCTGAATTGCAGCGTTTGGTAAATTTCATCATAGAGACCGGTCGTGATTTTGCGGTAGCAGAGTCCAAACAGATGAACGAAATCATTGACAAGAACGGCTATATCTTTTCTCTGGATGCTGTCGTGTTTCAGGATGCAAGTTTTGAACTTTCCATTTCCGACATAACGCAACAGGAGGAACAGGCTCGAATGAAGCGTCAGATAACGCAGAACATGGCACATGAGCTGAAGACTCCGGTGAGCAGCATTCAGGGCTACCTTGAGACGATCATTAACAATCCGGACATGAATAAAGCTACTCAGGACCAGTTCCTGCAGCGTTGCTATGCGCAGAGCAATCGTCTGGCCAATCTGCTTCGGGACATAACCGCACTGACCCGTTTGGACGAAGCTTCAGGTATGATCGAGATAGAGCCTGTCGATTTAAAAAAGATTATCGATAACATGGTGTCCGAAGTTGCATTGTCGCTTGAAGAGAAGGAGATGACCTTGGTATGCAGCTTGCCTGCAACCATGCCGATGCAGGGCAATCCGTCGCTGCTTTATTCCATTTTCAGAAATCTGACGGATAACGCCATAGCCTATGCCGGAGTGGGGTGTCGTATCAAGATCAACTGTTTCTTTGACGATGACGATTATTATTATTTTAGCTTTAAGGATAATGGAGTCGGTGTTCAGCCGCAGCATCTCGGCCGTTTGTTCGAACGTTTCTATCGGGTCGACAAGGGACGCAGTCGAAAGATCGGTGGAACAGGTTTAGGACTGGCCATTGTGAAAAATGCGGTTATTTTTCATGGTGGAACCATTCATGCGAAACAAGCCAATGGCGGCGGACTTGAATTTGTTTTTGTCCTGCAGAAACATCGTCAGCAACACTCTGTGGTGAACATATCAGAAAAGTAGGTTTGGTTGGCTTTCGGATAAAAATGATAATAAAAAAAGCATCGCTTTCAGGCGATGCTTTTTTGGAAATGTATCTCGTTCCGTTCTGTCCGGGCTTTTCCGATTGTCGGCTTACTGGTCGTCATTCTTTACGTAGCCCTGATATTTTTCCGGCAGGGCCGCCATGACGGTTTTATAAGCCTCGTCCATAGTTTCCTTAATAAATTCCGGTCCTTTTCCTTTAGGAGGTATCGGTGCGTGGATGGTCATTTTCAATTTGTGCCATTGGACAAAAGAGAATCCCGCGGTTCGAGGTAGAATTTCAAATGATCCGTCAATAGTCACCGGAACCACGGGCAGCTGCAGTTCGTCGGCCAATTGAAAGGCTCCTTTCCGGAATATGCCCATATGGCCGGTAAACGTACGTGCTCCTTCCGGAAAAACAACTAATGAGGTACCTTCCTGCAGAATTTCACGAGCGTTATTGTAGGTCTCCTGAATTTTTCTTGGTCCCGACTTGTCCACAAAAATATGGCGGGCGCTTTCACAGGCCTTGCCCACTAAGAATATTTTACGGAGTGATTTTTTCATCATCCATTTGAAGTTGCGCCCGATGAATCCGTAGATAAGGAAAATGTCGAACGCCCCCTGGTGGTTGGCTACGAAGACGTAGGATGTCTTCTTGTCCAGATGTTCTCTTCCGTGTACTTCTACCGGAAGAAGCAGGACACGGCAGATTAGGATCGACCAGATCTTGCCCGGATAATATCCCCAGAAGTGAGCATCACCGATCCAGCATCCCAGAATGGTAATGATGGCTGTCAGTGCCGTACACACCAGCAGTATTGGCAATGCGATACAGAGCTGATAAATTTTGTATAGAAAGTGCATAGCTGTTGTTGTTTTATGTTTCTGGTTGCAAAATTAGATAATTTTTTATTTGCAGCGCAAGGTGATGACATTTATTTCCGGCCATGCGCCGAACCGGAACGGAATCAGTGCTCCTCCCAGACCCAGACTCACGTAAAGTGCGCGCCCGTCTTCGGTTTCATACATACCGTGCCATTCCGGATAAATGTATTGCGACGGCGACCATCCGAAAAGCATCAGTTGCATGCCGTGCGTATGTCCCGACAGGGTCAGCTGGATATCCGTCTCGGGCAGCACTTTTCTTCGCCAGTGGGTCGGGTCGTGACTAAGCAGCACTTTGAACAGATGTCGGGTGCTGTCGATGCCCTTTTGGGCCTGCGTCAGGTCTCCACGTTCCGGAAACGGCGGTTTTCCGTCGTTTTCAACTCCTATGACGGCTATGCTGTCTGACCCTTTGTGGATAATCCGGTGATCATTGAGCAAAAGTTGCCAGCCCATTTCTTTTTGCCGCTGTTTCAGTAGCTCAAATTTTCGCGACTGTTCCAACGGAGTCATATAGCGGGCATAGGTCATGTAATCGTGGTTGCCCAGAATGGAAAGAACTCCGTCGGTGGCCTTCAGTTCCGAAAGGACGTTTACATAAGCATCGGTTTCGGCGGCATCGGTACTGACCAGATCTCCGGTGAATACAATAAGATCGGGCTGTTGGCTATTGACGGCATCGACAATTTCTTGCAGCGTTTTAGGATGGTTCTTGAACGAAACCAGGTGAAGGTCCGACAGCTGCACAATGCGATAACCGTCGAATGCTTCCGGAAGATCGGCCGAGCTGTATGTTGCGGTGCGTGTCTGGAGATGTTCCGGTCCGAAAGCTGTTCCGTAGGCCATGACTACAAAGGTTGCCGCGCCACAGGCTGTACTCACCCACGTATTGGCTTTCCGGTAGGGGGGAATGATCAGGCCGATTAATTTCCCGATGAGCGAAACGATCATGTAGATGGTTTTCGGTAGGGCGAAAAGCATGTAGAACGCCAGATAGAGGACAATGGCCTCCATGTTCTGCGGCGAAAGGGTTTCGCTGCATGCCATCCACACCGTAAGCAGGAGCAGAATGGCCGTCGGTGCCCAGAAGAGTACCTTGATCCAGCGAGGGCGTCGTTTGTGGTGTATGTGTGCGTAATAAATGTAAAGATCTGGCACAAGAATGGTCAGAATCAGTATGGGCAAGATTCTCAGTAACATAATATTATAGATTTGCAGTTAAATATTTGCGGATTTCATCCGGTGATTTGCCTTTTCTACGGGCATAGTCCGCAAGCTGGTCTTCGCCGATTTTGCCGACTGCAAAGTAGCGTGCCTGCGGATGGGCCAGAATCAGTCCGCTTACGGAAGCATGGGGCAGCATGGCGCCCGTTTCGGTCAGCCGGATACCGATGGCACTGAAATCGAGCCAGGCATCCAGATCGAAGTTTGTGCTTTGGTCGGGTAATGAAGGGTAGCCTACAGCCGGACGTATACCCGAATAGGCTTCGAGGAACAGTTCTTTCATCGTGAACTGTTCGTCGGGGGAGTAGCCCCAATAGTGTTGGCGGATTTCTTCGTGCATTTTTTCGACAGAAGCTTCGGCCAGTCGGTCGGCCAGCGTCTGGCACAGCAGATGCTTGAAATCATCGGCATGGTCGCCTTCTTCGTACAAGTGCTCGATCTCGGGGTCGACCGTACCGGCAAAAACTCCGACAATGTCCCGTTCGCCCGACCGGACCGGGCGGACAAAATCCGACAGGCACAGATAGGGATCGCCTGCATGCTGCACATGCTGTTGCCGCAGCAACGGCAGACGCAGGGAGCGCTGTCGGATCTCATCAAAGAGCAGCAGGTCGTTTCCGTCGGCATTAGCTTCGTACAGTCCGAACCGAACATGCGTCTGAAAGTCTTCGTCGAGCTGATTCAACATTCGGAGGGCATCCTTGTGCAGTTGCATGGCTTCGGCCGCCCGCCCACGCTCAGCCTCGGGAAAAGTGGTCAGCCAGGAGGCGCGGCAACTGTCGCATCCGTGGATATCGGCTATGGCGGCAAAACGTGGTGGGAAGCCCCATGCATGGAAAAAGTAGATCCAGTTGATGTAGGGCATTACCGAATGGATGTGATAGGTCAGGGTATAAGTTTCGAGTTTTGGATTCATGGGTCTGTTTTATATTGTGACTGATTTGGTATTGTCGATGTCTGAGTGCCCCGATGTCCTATCGGTCGAATTCGAGTGCTTCGCCGAGATATGTTTCATCGATGTGGCCATGGTTGTAGACTAAATGTCCGTTGCAGTAAGTCTGTTCTACGCTCCAGTTGAATGTTTCGCCTTCGAGCGGACTCCAGCCGCATTTACTTTGTATCCGGTCGCGGGTCAGCGTCCAGGGTGCGTCCGGACGGAGCAGCACGAGGTCGGCCTTGTAGCCCGGACGGATGAATCCACGTCCTTTGATTTCGAACAGTCGGGCCGGTGCATGGCACATCAGTTCGACCACCCGTTCCAGAGGAAGTATGCCTTCATCTGCCAGACGCAGCATGCTGACCAGAGAAAACTGAACCATAGGCATGCCCGATGCGGCTTTGACGCAGCCACCTTCTTTTTCCCGGAGCAAATGAGGGGCATGGTCGGTTCCGACGATGTCGATGCCCCCGTCGGTCAGAGCCCGGCGCAAAGCTTCCCGGTCGTGGCGGGTCTTGATGGCCGGGTTACATTTGATGCGTGTGCCCAATCTTTCATAATCCTGATCTGTAAACAGTAAATGAGCTATGCAAGCTTCTGCCGTGATTTGCTTGTTTACTTTGTCCGATCCTGGTTGTGTCAACGGTTCTTTACCGAACAGTTCCAGTTCGCGTGCTGTAGTCAAGTGGGCCAAATGCAGACGGGCGCCTGTCTCTCGTGCCAGTCGGACGGCTAAGGCCGTTGAGCGGTAGCAGGCTTCTTCACTTCTGATTTCCGGATGATGGGTCACGTCGGGATCTGCACCATATTGTTTGCGACATTTTTCTAAGTTCTCACTGATGACGGTAGAATCCTCGCAGTGGGTCATGATGATTATCGGTGACTGACGGAAGATTCTGAGCAAGGCGTCCTGATGGTCTACAAGCATGTTGCCTGTGCTGCTGCCCATGAAGAGCTTGACACCACATACGTGCCGTTTGTCCAGTAAGGGCAGCAAGTCGGCATTGGTGTTAGTGGCTCCGAAAAAATAGGAATAGTTTACATGGCTGTGAGCAGCTCCAAGTCGGAATCGCTCGGCAAGGCGTTCAAGGTCGGTCGTCAGCGGATTGACGTTGGGCATGTCCATATACGAAGTGACGCCACCCGCTGCTGCTGCCCGGCTTTCGCTTTCGATGTCGGCTTTATGGGTGAGACCCGGTTCACGAAAATGAACATGATCGTCAATGACGCCCGGGATCAGATACAGCCCGTCGGCATCAATGATGCGATCGGTTTCTTCCTGTCCGTAAGCAGGGTCTGATTGGGGAACGACGCTGCAGATCTTGTCTTCGTCGAAAAGCACGGAACCTGTAAATCTTCTGCCTTCGTTGACTATAATGGCATTCTTGATTAATGTTTTCATATATTTAGTCATTTTGTCGGTTCATACAAATGCAAAAATAAGATAATACTTTGGATAAACCGTTTTTATCTGTTTATTTTGCGTCAAGAATTATAAATATTTAAAATGATCGGATAGCTATGAATTTGAAGAAGATTATTGGAATTTTGTGTGCACTCATTGTGTTGTTGTGTGTTGCCGGTTATGCCGGTTATTATTACACGGCCGGTGAATCGGAACCTGGCGACCGGGGATATATTGTTCAGGTTGGCGATGAAGCTCCTGATTTCGAGGTGGAACTGACCGACGGTCGTACCGTGCGCCTGTCTGATTTGCGCGGACGTGTTGTGCTGTTGCAGTTTACGGCCAGCTGGTGTTCCGTATGCCGTCAGGAGATGCCTCACATAGAGCGTGAAATCTGGCAAAAATACCAGTCGCGTGATGATTTCTTTCTGATGGGGCTGGACTACGATGAGCCGCGCGAGACGGCTGTACGTTTTGCTGAGGCTATGGAAATCACTTATCCGCTGGGGCTTGATGCCGGTGCTGCCGTGTTTCGCAAATATGCTTTGCCCGATGCTGGAGTGACCCGTAATGTCCTGATAGGTCGCGACGGGCGCATTGTCATGCTGACACGTCTTTTTGATGAAGCGGAGTTTGCCCGTCTGGTGCATGAAGTGGATGTCCTGATGCAGAATTAAACGGTTTTCTTGCCGGTCGGGATAAAAAATGGCAGGGGCGTTAAACCTTTTGTCGTCAGGCTGGTCATAAGCATGTACGGACTCATAACGTAGGACGGCAAGACGACGTTTGGTACCGACGTCAGGTATGTTCTCGTAGTTCGTTTAATGTTTAATGCTTATTAAAAAACAGTTTTATGAAAAAGATTTTGATGACTTTGGCTGTTGTTTGTATGGCCATTATGCCCGTTGGTGCGCAGACGAACAATAATAATACAAAACAAAGGCTGACCCCTGAGCAGCGCATGGAGCGTCGGGCTGAGAACTTGTCTCGTCGCATGTTGCTTGACGATGCGGCAAAAGCCAAATTCGTACCGATGTATCAGGAATATCTGAAAGAGATGCAGGCTGTATGTCCGTTGCAGAATGATGCTGAAAAGAAGTGCAAGGCGGATCTGACCGACAAGGAGCTTGAAGAGCGTATGGAACAGTGCTTTGATGCGCGGCAAAAGCGTCTCGATATAGACAAAAAATATTACAAGAAGTTTAAGACCGTGCTCAATGCCCGTCAGATGGAACAGGTGTTCTGCCGCAAAGCTCAGGCCGGAAAGCCGGCTATGGGTCGGAAAGCCGCCCGTCCGGGACGGGGAAACAGACCGAATTGTCCGATGCAACCGGGTAAGAACGGACAGCGGACTGTTTGCCCGATTGCGCAGCAGGGAGCATCGGCATGTGCTGTTCAGTAATTTGTTTTTCATACAGATTCCGGATCTAAAGTTTGTCTTAAATAAAGATCAAGGCCGTTTTGCAGAGATATTCTGTGAAACGGCCTTGACTGTTTATGAAGAAGATTATAACGGACATTTTGACAGATGTTTTTTCCCGTCGTGATGCGGTTTTCGAGATGGCCATCTCCGTATGAGTTCATGCTCATCTCTGCGGAACGTCTTGCCGATCTCGATTTTCTTATGTGGTATTAGTTCTTTTTGTGTTGTCGATGGCTCTGTTTGTTTTTCTTTGATGCACATAAAAGAAGCCCGGAAAATAAGCTTCATATTTTCTTTCTGACTGATTCACAAGCATTAGGCATATTGGGACTGGCTTTTTCATCCTGAATTTGCCGGATATGGAAATTCAGAAGTAGCCGCCAACCGGATTCAGACACAATGGCAGTTGTTTCAGAAATGTTATGTTGCTTACGGCAAAACTTTTTTGAGGATTTCCTGATTTTGTATCAGAAAAATTGGGTATTTATATCTGTTGCCCTTATCTTTGCACTAAGATTCATGAGCAGTAACCTAATAAAAACAAGATATGCTTACAGTAGAAGAACTTAACGACAGATTGATTGATCTGGCTTTTGCCGAAGACATCGGCGACGGCGATCATACGACTTTGTGCTGCATTCCGGCAGATGCGATGGGCAAGTCGAAACTTTTGATCAAGGAAGAAGGTGTGCTGGCCGGAGTGGAAGTGGCCAAGCAGGTGTTCCATCGGTTTGATCCGACCATGAAGGTCGAGGTGCTTATGGAAGACGGAGCGCACGTGAAGCCGGGTGATGTGGCCATGATCGTCACGGGCAAGGTACAAAGCTTGTTACAGACGGAGCGTCTCATGCTGAACATCATGCAGCGCATGAGCGGTATCGCCACGATGACCAGCAAATACGTTGAACAGCTGAAAGGTACGAAAACCAGAGTGCTGGATACCCGCAAGACGACTCCAGGCATGCGTATGCTCGAAAAGCAGGCCGTGAAAATCGGTGGAGGTGTGAACCATCGCATTGGTCTTTTCGACATGATTCTGCTCAAGGATAATCATGTGGATTTTGCCGGAGGTATAGCCAATGCGATTAACCGTTGCCATGAATATCTGAAGGAAAAGGGCAAGAATCTGAAAATAGAGATCGAAGTGCGCAATTTTGATGAATTGCAGCAGGTGCTTGATTTGGGAGGCGTAGACCGGATTATGCTGGATAATTTCTCACCGGCCGACACCAAGAAGGCTGTGGAGATGATCGGAGGCCGCTTCGAGACAGAATCGAGCGGTGGTATTACGTTCGACACCCTGCGCGATTATGCAGCATGTGGCGTGGATTATATCTCAGTCGGTGCATTGACGCATTCCGTAAAAGGGCTCGACATGAGTTTTAAGGCTTGTTGAAACCGGATCCGGGATCCGGTTGTCCGGATAAGCAATATGAATAAGAAATTGGGAGCCGCCGGTTGTTTCTGTCATGAGAAATGAACGGCGGCTTTTTCGCATGTTTAAGAAATAGGAAGATGAAAAAGAAAATAATCGGTGCGGCCTTGTTGCTGTTGTTTCCGCTGGGGAGCGGAATGTATGGACATCGGTCGGCCGAGCATACAGATTCCCTTCCCGGGGCGGGGGAAAAACTGCGTTATGTTTCGCCCATAGACTTTACAATCTCGCTGGCCGGAAATTTTGGAGAGCCGCGTCCGAATCATTTTCATTGCGGTATCGATGTACGTACGCAGGGCGTTATCGGAAAGAAGATATATTCCGTGGCCGACGGTTATGTGTCGCGGCTGACCGTGGGAATGAATGGCTTTGGCAATGCCGTTTATGTGACACATCCTGATGGCATTACCTCGGTTTATGCCCATTTGGACCGTTTTATGCCGGCTATGGCGGAAAGGGTGCTGCGCCGGCAATATGAAACGGAAAGCGAAGTGGTTGATTTACGTCTGTCGCCTGAGGATTTTCCGGTGAAGGCCGGACAACAGATTGCTTTCAGCGGAAACACAGGAGCATCGGCGGGTCCACATTTACATCTGGAATTTCAGCGGGCAGACGGTGCTCTGGTGAATCCTTTGCCTTATTTCCACCAGCTGATCCGTGATACGATGCGTCCGAAAGTACATCAGCTGCGGCTGTATGCCCAGCCCGGTGAGGGGATATTGCCCGGCACAGACGGATCATTGACGTTTACGCCCGGGACGGAAGAGAAGGTCGTTGAAGCCTGGGGACGTATCGGTGTGGCCTATTGGGCTGATGATTACATGAACGGAACCTCCAATAAGTTCGGTATTTATGATGTCCGTCTGTTTGTGGATGATCGTGAGGTGTTCCGTTCGTGTATCGACAGTTATATGCCGGCAGACAATCGCAAAGTGAATTCTTGGGGCGATTACGGGGTCTTTATGAAAAACAAGCGTTGGTTTTTGAAGTCGTTTGCCGATCCCGGCAATGATCTGAAATTGTTGCATTACGGGCCGGACCGCGGATGGGTGGACATTCGGGAAGCGCGTGACTATCACTTCCGCTATGAGTTTCGTGATGAGTACGGCAATCTGACGACTTGCCGTTTCCGGGTTCGTGGTGTACCTTCGGACAGTAAGGTGGCGGAAGAGGCCCGACGTGTTCGTGAGCAATGTCAGAGCAAGAACTATATGCGTTGGAATGAACCGGGCGTAGTACAGTTTCCCGGCATGGAACTGCGCATTCCTGCCGGCGCGTTTTTTCGCGATGTAGAGCTGCATCCGCAGATTAAAATCGTGGAAGACGGATATTCGAATGTATTTACGTTGCATGATGAGCCGGAGCCGCTTTTAATCAATGCCACGCTAATGCTTGCTCCCAGGACGAAAGTGGCTGATCCTGAAAAATGGTATATTGAAAGTAGCAAGGGATATATCGGTGGTCGTTGGCAGGACGGCTGGCTGGTGGCTTCGGTGCGTTACGTCAACGAGCGCTATGCCTTGGCACGAGATACTCTGGCTCCGGTCGTTACCCCTTTGGCGCCGGCCAAGTGGGCTTCGGGCGGTAAACTTCGTGTCCGGGTACAGGATAAGGACTCAGGCGTGCGTACGTTCAAGGCATATGTGGACGGACAGTTTGTGCTGTTTACCGGAGGGACTGTCAAAACATGCGATTTGCGCCGTTCGCCCGTGCATCGCGAGCGTCGTCGTCGGCTCGTGGAGCTGGTAGCCACGGACCGTTGTGGGAACGAGCGCCGCGACAGCTGTTATTTCGTATATTAAATTCAGATTGTATCCGGGCGAATGTCGTGTTCCCTTTTCAGAAGAAAGGACACGGTATGTGTTTTCCGGTAAAAGTTAAATCCATAGAAATATCAAAATGATGAAACAAAAACTATTATTATTTGTCGGCGTGTTGTTCGCTTTTCAGACAGCGGCTCATGCCTGTACCAATCTGATTGTTGGCAAGAAGGCCTCGGCCGACGGTTCGGTCATCGTGTCGTATAGTGCCGACAGTTTCGGATCGTTCGGTTTTATGTGCCGTTATCCTGCAGGAAAGCATCCAAAGGGCAGCATGCGTCCGGTTTATGACTGGGAATCGAACAAATATCTGGGAGAGATTGAGGAAGCAGCCGAGACGTATTCCGTGCTGGGTAACATGAACGAACATCAGCTGACCATTACGGAGACTACTTTTGGCGGGCGTCCTGAGCTGGTCGACACCACAGGCTTGTTGGACTACGGAAGTCTGATTTATATCACTTTGCAGCGGGCACGGACAGCTCGGGAAGCCATCGATGTGATGACTGGACTGATAGACCGTTACGGTTATAACAGCAGTGGCGAAAGCATTACGCTGGCCGATCCGGACGAGGCCTGGATCATGGAACTGATCGGAAAGGGACCGGGGCGTAAAGGAGCTGTCTGGGTGGCTGTTCGGGTGCCGGATGATTGCATTTCGGCCCATGCCAATCACAGCCGGATTCATCAGTTTCCGCTGAAGGACAAAAGAAATTGTGTCTATTCGAAGGATGTTATCCGGTTTGCGCGCGAAATGGGATATTTTGACGGTAAGGATGCCGATTTTTCTTTCAGCAAGGCCTATGCTCCGGCCGACTTTTCGGCGTTGAGATTTTGTGAAGCACGCGTCTGGAGCTTCTTTAACCGTCATGCCCGTGGTATGGAAAGTTATTTGGATTATGCCATGGGTGACGTCACCAAACAGCCGATGCCATTGTTTGTCAAACCGACGCAAAAAATATCTGTTCAGGATATTAAGAATATGATGCGCGATCATTATGAGGGAACGCCGATGGCTATGGATCAGGACATATCAGCCGGTCCGTTCGAGGCTCCACACCGGCCGACTCCGCTAACCTGGAAAGTGGACGACAAAACTTATTTCAACGAACGCCCGATCGGTACGCAGCAGTCGTCTTTCGTTCTTGTGGCGCAGATGCGTAACTGGCTTCCGGATTATATCGGGGGAGTACAATGGTTTGGTTGCGATGATGCCGGCATGATTGCATTGACACCGGTTTATTGCGGCAACACGGAGGTACCGGCATGTTATGACGAAAAACAAGCCGACATTTTCACTTTCTCCTTTAAAAGTGCGTTTTGGATGTGCAACTGGGTGAGCAATATGATTTATCCGCGTTACAAGGATTTGTTCGGCGAGCTGCAGACCGTGCGCGACCAGCTGGAGCAGGAATATGGTACGAGCCAGGAAGCTATCGAGAAACAGGCTTTGACGCTTGCCGGAACGGATGGAACACAAATGTCCGAGGCATGCCGTTTTCTGACCGACTACAGCAATCGGACCGCGCAGGAAATGATGGACCGCTGGATGGCATTAGGACAGCGTCTGATTGTGCGTTACAACGATGGACTGGTGCTGAAGGAAAAAGACGGCCATTATGAATGTGGCGAAGGAGGCAGACCAGTGGCGCCTGAACGCCGGGGGTATCCGGAACGTTTCCGTAAGCAAATTGTCAAAGAAACGGGTAGCCGCTATCAGGTTCCTTCAGGGAAATGATTCTTTCAAAATTTTGTTTCGCTTATGTTAGGATATTCAGACTTATTTGTTTATTTTTGCTTGAGTAAAAACAGCTGATAAATATTATTATATAACTCTCAAAAAGAAGAAACCATGGACGTAGATTTGATTAAGTCATGTGAGGCAAAAGCTCAGGCCTGGCTGGATTCTCCGGTTTATGACGCCGAAACCCAGGCTGCAGTGCGCAAAATGCTTGAAAATGAAGATAAAACCGATCTGATTGAAGGATTCTATAAGAATCTGGAATTTGGTACAGGCGGGTTGCGTGGAATCATGGGCGTGGGTACGAACCGCATGAACATTTATACGGTTGGTGCTGCCACTCAGGGACTTTCCAACTACCTGAACAAAAATTTCAAGGATCTGGAACAGATTTCAGTTGTCGTGGGGCATGACTGCCGTAATAACAGTCGCCTTTTTGCGGAAGTTTCCGCAAACATTTTTGCAGCAAACGGCATAAAGGTGTACCTGTTTGATGATATGCGCCCGACTCCTGAAATGTCATTTGCAATCCGTCATTTAGGCTGCCAGAGTGGAATCATCCTGACAGCTTCACACAATCCGAAGGAGTATAACGGCTACAAGGCTTATTGGGATGATGGTGCACAAGTGCTTGCTCCGCACGATAAGGGAATTATCGACGAAGTGAGTAAAGTGGCCGCCGAAGACATCAAGGGCTTGCGGACAAGCGTGGATACTTCAAATCCGCTGATCCAGATTATCGGAAAGGAAATCGATGATGTTTATCTGGAGAAGATTAAAGGCATCTGTATTGACCCAGAGGTGATCAAGCGCCAGAAGGATCTGAAGATCGTTTATACGCCAATTCACGGAACGGGCATGATGTTGATTCCGAGATCCTTGAAAATGTGGGGCTTTGAGAATGTGCATACGGTTCCTGAACAGATGATCAAGGACGGTAATTTCCCGACTGTAGTATCTCCCAATCCGGAGAATGCCGAAGCTTTGAGCATGGCCATTGATCTGGCCAAGAGGATTGATGCGGATATTGTTATGGCTTCCGATCCGGATGCCGACCGTGTGGGAATGGCCTGCAAGAACAGTGACGGCGAATGGGTGTTGATTAATGGAAACCAGACTTGTCTGATCTTCCTTTACTACATCATCAAGAATCGGATTGCCATGGGCAAGATGAAAGGTAACGAGTTTATCGTCAAGACTATTGTTACCACAGATCTGATCAAGGCTATTGCGGACAAGAATCATGTGGAAATGCTTGATTGCTATACCGGTTTTAAATGGATTGCCCGGGAAATTCGTTTACGTGAAGGCGTGAAGCAGTATATTGGAGGCGGTGAAGAATCTTACGGTTTTCTGGCTCAGGACTTTGTGCGCGATAAGGATGCGGTTTCTGCATGCTCGTTGCTTGCCGAAATTTGCGCCTGGGCTAAAGATCAGGGTAAGACGCTGTTTGACGTGCTGATGGATATCTACGTAGAGTATGGCTATAAGTTGAATCAGACGGTAAATGTTGTGAAGCCGGGCAAGAGTGGAGCTGATGAGATTAAGGCCATGATGCAACAGTTCCGCCAGAATCCTCCGAAGCAGCTTGCCGGATCACCGGTGGTTTTGGTGAAGGATTACCTGACCTTGAAGGCTACGGATGCGGAAGGCAGACAAACGGACATAGATCAGCCGGAACCTTCCAATGTCCTTCAGTGGTATACGGCTGATGGCAGTAAGATTAGCGTCCGTCCGTCGGGTACAGAGCCAAAAATCAAGTTCTATATGGAAATCGCTTCTGAGATGGGTTGTCCGAAATGCTATGAGCGCGCCACAGCTTCGGCTATGGAAAAAGTGGAGGCCATCAAGAAGGATCTGGGATTGTAAGCATGTAGTTTGTTTGACGAAGCGGTTCTGCACTCCGCTGGGTCTGAAATAGAAAAAGCCGTTCTTCAGGTACTTGCATGTGCTGGAGAGCGGCTTTTTGTGATGTCTTAATGATTGGAATTCTAAATGGATGGAAAATATAACGCTTGTCTGTTCTTCGCATGATCGGACTTACAGGCAGGCATGAGAACAATAGGAGCATGACGGGAATGAAAGCTTATTGGTTTGTTTTTTGCAAGGAAAATCTGTTGGTACGGATGTTGCCAGACGGAATGGCCGAGGTTCCGCTTCAGGAGCAGGCACCGGTAAACTTGTCGGAATGGCATGTCGTGAGGGAGTTTGCCAAGCTTGATGAGGTGCCATGTCGGGTGGTACAAGTGGACAGTCCGGTGGCGCCTGAAGGGTATGTGTTGGTAGGTCTGCGTGCATCCTACGCACTTTTGCCCCATTCGGTTTATCTGATGGCCGGGAAAGGGGCCGAGATTCTGTATTGGGACCGGAACACCCGTTTTTGTGGTGTATGTGGAGGGCCGATGAAACCGCATACCGTAATCAGCAAACGTTGTGAGTTTTGTGGTAAGGAAGTCTGGCCTCAGCTGGCCACTGCTATTATTGTACTGGTGCGGCGTGATGATCGGATTCTTCTGGTTCATGCACATAATTTCAAGGGAACTTTCTATGGTCTGGTGGCCGGATTCGTGGAGACAGGAGAAACGCTCGAAGAGTGTGTGGAGCGCGAAGTGATGGAAGAAACCGGGCTGACCATAACCAATATCCGCTATTTCGGAAGTCAGCCGTGGCCATATCCCTGCGGACTGATGGTTGGATTTTATGCAGATTATGCCGGCGGGGAAATCAGGTTGCAGCGGAGTGAACTGGCCAGAGGCGACTGGTTCGGTCGGGACAACCTGCCTGAGATTCCCGCTAAACTGTCTATGGCACGGATGCTTATTGATGCTTGGCTTGAAGGACGAATATGATCGAAATAGTTTTAGTCATTTTTTTGACTTTGACGATATATTTTGTTCCGGAACAAGTGGATTAGAATCAATTTATTCCTTATTTTTGCAAAACAGGGGATGCGGAAGAGTGAAAATATACGCTTCGGCTGTCTTTGCTTTTTGAATATCTTAATTAACCCAATTAATTCCATACACCATGAAAAAACAACTTAAAAAAGTATTAGTATTGGGCTCCGGTGCCTTGAAAATCGGACAGGCGGGAGAATTCGATTATTCGGGTTCTCAGGCATTGAAGGCTTTGCGCGAAGAAGGAATCCGATCGGTGCTCGTAAACCCGAATATAGCTACTATTCAGACTTCGGAGGGAATAGCCGATCAAGTATACTTTCTTCCGGTGACACCTTATTTTGTTACAGAGATTATTAAAAAGGAACGTCCTGATGGCATTTTGCTTGCGTTTGGCGGACAGACAGCATTGAATTGTGGTGCGGAGCTTTATCAACAGGGTATTCTTGAAGAATATGGCGTGGAGGTCCTGGGGACATCCGTAGAGGCCATCATGTATACGGAAGACCGTGATTTGTTTGTGAAAAAGCTCAATGAAATTAAAATGAAGACTCCGGTCAGTCAGGCCGTGGAAAATATGGAAGATGCCTTGACTGCAGCCCGTCGCATTGGCTATCCGGTGATGATCCGTTCGGCATACGCACTCGGCGGGCTTGGCAGTGGCATTTGTCCGAATGAGGAAAAGTTCATTGAACTGGCCGAGAGTGCATTTACATTTTCCCCTCAGATCCTGGTGGAGGAATCGCTAAAGGGATGGAAGGAGATAGAGTTTGAAGTGATACGTGATGCCAACGACCATTGTTTTACCGTGGCCAGCATGGAAAACTTTGATCCACTGGGAATTCATACCGGTGAATCCATAGTGGTTGCTCCTACTTGTTCACTTACAGAAGATCAGGTGAGTATGCTTCAGGAGTTGTCCAAAAAGTGTATTCGCCACTTAGGTATCGTTGGAGAATGTAATATTCAGTATGCATTCCATGCAGAGACAAATGATTATCGTGTGATTGAGGTGAATGCCCGTCTGAGTCGTTCATCTGCGCTGGCATCCAAAGCGACAGGATATCCTTTGGCCTTTGTTGCAGCCAAAATCGCGTTAGGCTATACACTCGATCAGATAGGTGAAATGGGTACGCCGAATTCGGCTTATGTAGCACCATCGCTCGATTATCTGATCTGTAAGATTCCACGATGGGATCTGACGAAATTTGCCGGAGTTTCCAGACTGATTGGTTCGAGCATGAAATCTGTAGGTGAGATTATGTCTATTGGACGTTCGTTTGAAGAAATCATACAGAAAGGCCTGCGGATGATCGGACAGGGGATGCATGGTTTTGTGGGCAACGACAATTTGCATTTCGAGAACCTGGATGATGAACTGGCGAATCCTACTGATTTGCGCATTTTTGCCATGGCGCAAGCTTTGGAAGAGGGATATAGCATAGCACGTATATTTGAGCTGACCAAGATAGATCCCTGGTTTATCGGTAAGTTGAAGAATATTGTTGACATGAAGGCTCGGCTCTTGAAGTATGACCGATTGGAAGATATTTCTGCAGATCTGCTGCGCGAGGCCAAGACTTTGGGATTTTCTGACTTTCAGATTGCTCGCTTTGTATTAAAACCGAAGCAAGGTAATATGGAAAAAGAAAATCTGCAGGTACGCGCCTATCGTAAGAAACTTGGCATTTTGCCTGCCGTAAAGCGGATCAATACAGTAGCGTCGGAACATCCGGAACTGACAAACTATTTGTATTTGACCTATGCCGTAGAAGGATATGACGTGAATTATTATAAGAATGAAAAATCAGTGGTAGTACTCGGATCCGGAGCTTATCGTATCGGATCATCTGTTGAATTCGACTGGTGTTCTGTAAATGCCATCCAAACGGCGCGCAAACTGGGCTATAAGTCAATTATGATCAATTATAATCCGGAAACAGTGTCAACAGACTATGACATGTGTGACCGTCTTTATTTTGATGAGTTGTCTTTTGAGCGGGTTCTTGATGTGATCGATCTGGAACAACCGCGTGGCGTGATTGTTTCGGTAGGCGGTCAGATTCCTAATAATCTGGCAATGAAGCTTTATCGACAGTCAGTACCGATTCTCGGAACTTCACCGGTATCAATCGATCGGGCGGAAAATCGGAATAAGTTCTCTGCCATGCTGGATCAGCTTGGTATTGATCAGCCGGCTTGGCAGGAACTTACGAGTCTGGAAGATATGAAGTTGTTTATCAAGAAAGTGGGTTATCCTGTTCTGGTTCGTCCGTCATATGTTCTCTCCGGGGCTGCAATGAATGTTTGTTATAATGAAGAGGAATTAACTCGTTTCCTTCAGATGGCAACGGAAGTTTCGAAAGAATATCCCGTTGTTGTGTCCCAGTTCATGCAGGAAACTAAGGAAATAGAGTTTGATGCAGTGGCCCAGAATGGTGATATTGTTGAGTATGCTATATCAGAGCATATAGAATTTGCCGGAGTACATTCTGGTGATGCCACTCTGGTTTTTCCGGCTCAGCAGATCTATTTTTCGACAGCTCGTACGATCAAGAAGATCAGTCGGCAAATTGCAAAGGAATTAAATATATCCGGTCCGTTTAATATTCAGTTTCTGGCAAAAGGCAATCAGGTGAAAGTTATTGAATGCAATTTGCGTGCTTCACGGAGTTTTCCGTTTGTTTCTAAAATATTAAAACGAAACTTTATCGAAACGGCTACACGTATTATGCTCGACGCTCCTTACAGCAAGCCGGACAAATCTGCTTTTGATATAGATCGGATAGGTGTCAAAGCTTCTCAGTTCTCTTTTGCTCGTCTCCAGAATGCCGATCCGGTTTTGGGCGTGGACATGTCCTCAACAGGAGAAGTTGGGTGTTTGGGTGATGATTTTAATGAGGCATTGTTGAATGCTCTTATTGCAACAGGATACAAGATTCCGCGTAAATCGGTCATGTTTTCATCTGGAGACGCCAAGTCAAAAGTGGATTTACTTGATGCAAGCCGTATGCTGGCGGCAAAAGGGTATGATATATATGCAACTACTGGAACGGCAACATTCCTAAAAGAAAACGATGTTCCGGCGATCACGGTACATTGGCCTGATGAAAATCAAGGCTCAGAGAATAATGTTATGAAGATGATTGCTGATCACAAGTTTGATCTGATTGTGAATATTCCGAAAAATCATAGTAAACGGGAATTGACGAACGGCTATCGGATTCGGCGTGCAGCGATTGACCATAATATACCTTTGATGACTAATGCTCGTCTGGCAAGAGCCTTTATAGAAGCTTTCTGCCTGATGAGTGAAAAGGATATCCAAATAAAGAGCTGGCAGGAATATAAATAAAAGGTTTGTGGATCTTATATTCTTGGCAAAATTAATAAGTGTTCACAAATATCTTTATATTAAAATGGAAAAATATTGTGCAAATAAATCAGAATTGAACGTTTCAATAGAAAATTAATATTGATCAGTTACTTAAATAAAAAATGAACTGTAGTCCCTAATATTAAAATTCAGGACTACAGTTCATTTGCTAAGATGATAAAAATCTTAAGAGGGCAGCAAGTTCCTCATCCACGCCATAATTGGTTTAGGTTAGGAACTTGTTGTTATTGTCATTTGATCAAGTCGATGCTACGTTTCACAAAATTACTTAGTGCTTCACCTTTAAGCATTCCGTTTTGTAACAGTGCCAAATCTATTAATTGATGTACAACTTTGTTTTCTGCACCATATTTGGCCATGATTTCATCGCGAAGTTTTTCTTGCTCCTGAATGTCATTACCGCATTTGTTCAGTTCGTCTTTTTCTTCTTGAGTAATTTCTTCGGATTTCTTTTTGTCCTGCTGCTGGCGAAGAACAGCCTGACGCGCTGTTAATCCTTTAATTTCAGCTTCTATCGGCTTTAACGTGTCGGCGGTTTTTGTTTCGCTGTCAGTAAGAATTTCCTGAACAAGCGGATGGTCTGTGTTTAGAACTAATGTATACATGTCTGGCATCTCACCGTAGAAAGACATGCCAGGTTGAATTTGTGCCATTTCTTTCATACGACGCATATATTCGCTTTGTACGATGAGCACTGGAGCAGCGTTGGCACCCATTGCCTGGGTCTCAACATAAAATTCTTTTTTATCAATTGCAGGAATCTGGCTTTTAAATACAGATGACAATTTTGCACTTCTTTCGTTGTCTAAAGATGACATGTTGGCATTATCCTTGACAATAAGGCGGTCGATTACATCTGCGTCAACACGTGTAAATCTACTTTTCTCAAATTTTCTTTCCAGCATTGAAACAACAGGTGTATCCAGTTGTCCGTCAAGCAGTAATACACTATAGCCTTTGTTTTTAGCAGCTTCAATGTAACTGTATTGTGCTTCTTTGTCGTTGGCATACAGGTAGATGAGATTTCCTTCTTTGTCTGTCTGGTTGTCTTTTATAAGAGTCTGATATTCTTCAAATGTAAAATATTTGCCCTCACAGTCTTTAAATAGAGCAAAATTCTTTGCTTTATCATAGAAATCTTCCTGAGTCAACATACCATAGTTGATGAAGATTTTGATGTCATCCCATTTCTGTTCGAAATCCTTTCGGTCATTTTTAAATATGCTTTGTAAGCGGTCACTAACCTTTTTTGTAATATATGTTGATATCTTCTTGACATTGCTATCACTTTGGAGGTAGCTTCTGCTTACATTCAATGGAATATCCGGAGAATCAATGACACCATGTAGTAATGTCAGAAAATCAGGAACAATACCTTCAACAGAATCAGTGACATATACTTGGTTACAGTATAATTGGATTTTATTCCTTTGGAGCTCTATGTTGCTCTTGATTTTTGGGAAATAGAGCACTCCTGTCAGGTTAAAGGGATAATCGACATTCAGATGAATCCAGAACAATGGTTCGTCGCTCATTGGATAAAGTGTGCGATAGAATTCTTTGTAATCTTCATCTTTTAGATCGCTTGGTTTTCGGGTCCAGATAGGATTCGTGTCGTTGATGACAAGGTCTTCGTCCGTATCAATCTGCTTTCCGTCTTTCCATTCTGTCTTTTTACCGAAAACAACGGGAATCGGCAGGAAACGACAATACTTGTTGAGTAGTTCCTTTATTTTATTTTTATCCAGGAACTCTTTGCAGTCTTCATCGATGTGCATGATAATGTCTGTTCCCCGATCAGATTTCTCCGTTTCGTCCAATTCGTAGGCAGGACTACCATCGCACGTCCATTTTACTGCAGTTGCTCCTTCTTGGTAGCTTTTGGTAACAATTTCTACCTGTTTGCTCACCATGAATGCTGAGTAGAAACCAAGTCCGAAATGCCCGATAATGGCATTAGCATCTTCTTTGTATTTATCCAAAAAGTCGTTGGCACCAGAAAATGCAATTTGATTGATGTATTTCTCAATTTCTTCTGCAGTCATTCCGATTCCGTTATCGCTAACCGTAATTGTTCCTTTATCAGAATCCAATTTTACGGATACTTTCAATTCTCCGAGTTCGCCTTTATAGTCTCCTTTGTTGGCTAATGTTTTTAACTTTTGAGTTGCATCTACCGCATTAGAAACTATCTCGCGCAGAAATATTTCATGATCACTATATAAAAACTTTTTAATTACGGGGAAAATGTTTTCTGTTGTAACCCCAATGTTTCCTTTTTGCATCATTGTGTATGTTTTGTTAAGTTATAAATTCAGTTATTTTTTCGCTTGAAAAGGAACAAAAAAAGTGCCAGTCATTTATTTTACTGGCACTTTTAACTTTATTTGAAATAATAAGGGTTTCAATTATCTTAATCCGGTCTGGTCTTCATTATAGAGAAATGATAGTCTATCATTATTTTCATTTTCGTGCGTAATATGAATAGTGTTTCCTGCATGAACTTTCTTATTAATGATTAATTCGCAAAGCACATCTTCTACATATGTTTGCAAGGCTCTTTTTAACGGCCTTGCTCCATATTGTATGTCATATCCTTTATTCGCTAAAAAGAGTTTGGCTTTTTCATCAACAATGATAGGATAGCCCAGCTCTTCAACGCGTGAGATGAGCGGTTTCAGTTCTATATCCACTATACGCTTTATATTGTCCAATCCTAACTGATCAAAATTAATAATTCCATCTATTCGATTTAGGAACTCAGGAGCGAACTGTTTATTTAATGCTTTCATGATCAGATTTCTGCTTGAATCTTTATCAATATCTTGAGTCGCATTTGTGCTGTAACCAATGGTTTTACCGAAATCTTTTAATTGTTTGGTTCCACAGTTTGAGGTCATAATGATGACCGTATTCTTGAAATCTACGGTTGTTCCGTTGCCGTCTGTCAACCTTCCTTCGTCCATAACTTGCAGGAGAATATTAAAAACATCACTGTGCGCCTTTTCTAATTCGTCCAACAAAAGGATGGAGTAGGGCTTACGTCTGACTCTTTCAGTAAGCTGTCCGCCTTCTTCATAACCTACGTATCCCGGAGGTGCTCCAACCATCCTGCTTACCGTATATTTTTCGGAATATTCACTCATATCAATGCGGATCAGCGCATCTTCACTCCCGAATAATTCTTCAGCTAATTTTTTTGCAAAATAGGTTTTACCTACGCCAGTAGGACCAACAAACAAGAACGTTCCAATTGGTTTTTTGGGGTCTTTCAATCCGATTCGGCTTCGTTGTATTGCCTTGACAACCTTATCTATAGCTTCATCTTGTCCTATGACAACTTGTTTGAGGTCATTGGCCATATTTTTTAGACGACCGGTCTCAGATTGTCCGATTCTTTGAACCGGAATATTCGTGATCATCGCTACTATATCTGCAATGTTTTGTTCGTCAACAATGACTCGCTTTTTGTCTAATTGTTTTGTCCATGCTGATTTCAACTGCTCAAGTTCAGTCTGCAATTTGCTTTCCTGATCTCTATAGTTAGCGGCTAATTCAAAGTTTTGTTCTCTTACTGCATTGTTTTTTAGTTGATGGAGTTCTTCTATTTTTTTCTCCTGTATTTCTATTTCTTGTGGTACGGGTGCATTGTTGATATGTACGTGTGCTCCTGCTTCGTCGAGCGCATCAATAGCCTTATCTGGAAAACAGCGGTCGGAGATATAGCGTTCAGTATATTGAACGCATGCTTCCAGAGCCTTAGGAGTGTAGGTAACGTTATGGTGCTTTTCATACCTGTCCTTAATGTTTTGTAGGATGGCAAGCGTTTCTTCTGGGCTCGTCGGTTCAACCATAACCTTTTGGAACCGGCGTTCCAATGCACCATCTTTCTCAATGGATTTTCGGTATTCATCTGTTGTCGTCGCGCCAATACATTGGATTTCACCACGTGCAAGTGCCGGTTTGAGGATATTTGCTGCGTCCATGCTGCCTGGAGCGGAGCCTGCTCCAACAATGGTATGAATCTCATCAATAAACAGAATAATATCCGGATTCTTTTGAAGCTCAGTGAGAATCCCTCTGATTCTTTCTTCAAACTGTCCGCGATATTTTGTTCCTGCTACAACAGCAGTCATATCCAGTGCGATAATTCTTTTATCAAATAATATACGAGACACTTTTTTCTGTACAATACGTAAGGCCAGACCTTCAACGATCGCAGATTTGCCCACACCCGGTTCGCCAATCAGAATCGGATTGTTCTTTTTTCTTCTGCTCAGAATCTGGGATACCCGCATGATTTCATTTTCCCGACCGACTACGGGATCAAGAACACCGTCTGCTGCCGCTTGGGTCATATCCACGCCAAAGCTGTCCAAAATAGGTGTACTTTTTGTAGATCTTTGGGTGCTTGTTGTTTTCTGATATCCCGATTGAGACGTCGTATTGTCGTCGTTATCTTCTGTATCATCATATTCGTCGTCATCGTTTTCAGAAAACCCGAACCCGAATTTTATGTCCGGCTTTTGTGACATGGCATTTAACATGTCTTCGTAGCTGATATGCATTTGTTCAAGTGCCGTACAAGCTTTATTCTCTCTATCTTTCATGATTGCTAAAAGTACATGCTCGCTGTCGGCAGTTGTGGATTTAAGCAATCGTGCTTCAAGCAGGCATAATTTTAGAATTCTGGATGATTTCTCATCTAAAAATATATTGTCCGCACTTACAGCTTCGGTGCTGGCTTCTGAACGTGCGACAGTTTCCAGCTCAAAACGGAGTGTTTTAAGATCGGCATGAAGTCTTTGAAGAATGCGGACTGCTTCGCATTCACCTTCTCGTAAAATGCCTAACAGCAAATGTACCGGACTGACTGCCGTATTTTGTAATCGTATGGCTTCTTCCTTGCTAAAAGCAATGATTTCTGATAGTTTTGCTGAAAATTGATTATTGATCATCTTCTTATACTGATTAGTTTTTCTCCAATCTGCAAAGATAATGTAATTTTGGATACCATTGCAAAAAAGAGTATCATCATTTATTATACAATATATATGCCATATAAAGTATAATAACGTAAAAATATGGTAATATTCTGCAAAAACCTTGTAGAGCGCCTCAAAACGTCTTTTAACAGGTTTTTTTTTCTCCTTTATCGGATTTTGTGTAATTTTACGTGCTTTTTTGAAATATTGAATGCAAAGACTAATTCAGATAAAGTTAAGAATAAATGTTGGATCAAGACAGAATTATTAAGGTGAACATTGAAGATGAGATGCGAAATTCTTATATCGACTATTCGATGTCGGTAATCGTTTCGCGAGCTCTTCCTGATGTTCGTGATGGATTTAAGCCGGTTCATCGGCGTATCCTTTATGGTATGAAAGAATTGGGGAATACGCATGACAAACCATATAAAAAGTGTGCCCGAATTGTGGGTGAGGTTTTGGGAAAATATCATCCTCATGGCGATTCTTCTGTTTATGGCGCACTTGTGCGCATGGCTCAGGAATGGAGCATGCGTTATACTTTGGTCGACGGACAGGGAAATTTTGGTTCTGTTGATGGGGACAGTCCGGCGGCTATGCGTTACACAGAGGCTCGCTTGCAACTTATGGGAGAAGCCATGATGGATGACTTGGAGAAAGAAACCGTTGATATGGTGAATAACTTCGATGACACTCTCCAGGAGCCTTCTGTTATGCCCACTAAAATTCCTAATTTATTAGTAAACGGGGCAAGTGGTATTGCCGTTGGTATGGCGACAAATATACCCACACATAATTTGGGTGAAGTAATTGATGCTTGTGTTGCATATATTGATAATCCCGGAATTGACGTTGCTGGATTGATGGAATATGTTAAGGCACCTGATTTTCCAACCGGTGGCTTTATCTATGGAATGCAAGGCGTTAAAGATGCTTATGAAACGGGACGTGGACGTGTGATTATGCGTGCACGGGCTGAAATTGAATCTGGGGAAAATCATGATAAGATTGTGATCACAGAAATTCCTTATGGTGTCAATAAGGCTGAATTGATCAAAATGATCGCAGATCTTGTCAATGAGAAAAAAATAGAAGGGATCAGTTATACGAACGATGAGACAGACCGCGAAGGTATGCGTATTGTTGTCGATGTCAAGCGAGATGCCAATGCGAATGTGGTTTTGAACAAACTGTTCAAAATGACTCCTTTACAGACAAGTTTCAGCGTTAATTGCATTGCTCTGGTTAAAGGACGGCCAAAACTGCTGACCTTGAAAGATTGCATTTCAAATTTTGTGGAGCATCGTCGTGATGTGGTCATTCGCCGCACACGTTATGACTTGCGCAAGGCGGAGGAACGTGCCCATATTCTTCAGGGACTGATCATTGCCAGCGACAATATAGATGAAGTAGTGCACATAATAAAGAGTGCCAAGGATCCTCAGGCGGCTGTCTCCGGATTGATGACTCGGTTTGAGTTGGATGAGATTCAGGCAAAGGCTATTATTGAGATGCGTCTTCGTCAGTTGACCGGCCTTTCTCAGGAGCAGCTTCGTGCCGAATATGATGATTTGCTCAAAAAGATTGAATATTACAAACAGATTCTGAGCGATGACGCTTTGTGTATGCAGGTTGTCAAGGATGAACTGAAAGAAGTGAAAGAGCAGTTTGGCGATGAGCGCCGTTCTGAAATTGTGCTTTCCAGCGAGGAATTCAATCCGGAAGATTTTTATGCTGACGATGAGATGGTCATTACGATCAGTCACATGGGATACATTAAACGTACACCGCTTGCAGAGTTCCGTGCGCAAGGTCGTGGCGGAGTTGGCAGCAAGGGAACCAGTACACGTGATGCTGATTTCGTAGAGTACATCTATCCTGCAACAATGCATAATACGATGCTTTTCTTTACGCAGAAGGGCCGTTGTTTCTGGCTGAAAGTATATGATATTCCGGAAGGGACAAAATCGTCGAAGGGTCGGGCTATTCAAAACATGTTGAATATCGATGCTGATGATGCAATCAATGCTTGTTTGCGTATTAAGAATCTGAATGATCCGGAGTTCTGTGCACGCCATTATGTCTTGTTCTGTACTAAAAACGGTATCATCAAGAAGACTTGCCTTACGGAGTACTCGCGTCCGCGTACCAATGGTGTCAATGCCATTACAATTCGGGAAGACGATCGTGTTATCGCTGTCCGTCTGACGAATGGCGAGAATGAGATTGTCATTGCCAACAGAAATGGTCGGGCCATCCGTTTCCATGAGAATGCAGTGCGGGCTATGGGACGTACGGCTACCGGAGTCAAGGGAATGACTCTTGACGAAGATGGCAGTGATGAAGTGATAGGCATGGTTTGCGTCAATGATCCGAAGAAGGAAACCATCATGGTGGTAAGCGAGCAAGGATATGGCAAGCGATCAGACATAGAGGATTATCGTGTGACCAATCGTGGTGCTAAAGGTGTGAAAACCCTGAATGTGACTGAAAAAACTGGCAAGCTGGTTGCCATAAAGGTGGTGACAGATGCGAATGATCTGATGATTATCAACAAGAGCGGCATCACGATTCGCTTGAAAGTTGCTGATGTCCGTATTATGGGTCGTGCTACACAGGGCGTTCGTCTGATCAATTTAGAGAAGCGGAACGATCATATCAGCAGTGTATGCAAAGTGCAGACAGAGGATGTAGAGCCGGAAGATCTTCTTGATGAAGAAGATACTGAACAGGTTTCTTCGGGCACGACATCAGAAACTGAGGACAAAACGGTAGCCGATGGCGTGGTCGTTGACACGCCGAAGAAGTCCGCAGAACCAACCTTGTTCGATGATCTTGATGACGATGAGCCGGATTCTGACTCAGAGAATAACCATTAATGAAATATACAGGTATTTAAAATTTATGTTATGAAGAAGATTTTATGTGCAGTGGCTTTGCTGATAGCTGCAAATACAGCTTTCGGTCAGGACAGATTAATCCGTAAGGCCCAAGGTTTGATTGACGAAAATAAGTTTGACGAGGCACAGGCTGCCATTACTGAAGCTTTGACCAGTGGTAAAACTAAGAAAATGGCTTTGGCATGGGACGTTCAGGGCGATTTGTATCAGCGGATTTTTGCAGCTGAATTGAATAAGGCAGCAGCCAATCAGCCGTTGGATACCATGAAGTTTGCTACGAATCTTTATGCATGTATCGATGCTTACGAAAAGTGTAATGAGCTGGACGAGGACAAGGAGTTCGTAACCAAGAATAAGGACAATCTGATGAGATTCCGTACATTCTACATGTATTGTGGGCAGTTTTTCTTTAACAACAAGCAATTCTCAGAAGCTTATAAGGCTTACGACGGATGGTTGAATTTCCCCAAATTAAAATTGGTGGCCAATGAGCCGAAGGTGCTTAACGATTCTGTTTTCGATGAGAACCAGATTGCCTATTATGCATGTCTGGCAGCTTATCAGGCAAAAGACTACAAAAAAATGGATGAGCACATTGAACAGGCTCTGACTTACGAGAAGGAATTGGAAACTGTCCGTCAGATGTATCTGCTTTCTTTCCTGGAGCAGGGTGATACGGCAAGTTGGGTCGCAAAATCAAAAGAGTTTGCTCTTACTGGCGTCCAAGCTGAAACCATAGCCCAAAATTTACTGGCTTATTATATGGAAAAGAAGGACGATAATGCTGCCCTTGCTTTTGCCGATGAGTTGATTGCCAAAGATCCGAATAGTAAGATTGGAAATTATTCCAAGGGTATCGTTTATTTCGGACAGGAGAAATACGATGATGCGTTGAAATACTTCAATAAGACTATTGAGGTTGATCCGGACTTTATCGATGCATATTATAATGTCGGCGTATGCTATTGCAATCAGGGTTATCTGGTTAATGAGTCTTTGTCAAAAAAGAAACTGACCGTAGCCCAGAATAAGGCAGAGATTGAGAAGGTTAAGGCCTTGTATAAAAAGGCTGAACCATACTTCTTGAAAGTTAAGGAGATGGAACCGGATGATCCGGCACGCTGGGCTTCTCGTCTGAGTACGATCTATTACATTCTTGGCGATGAAGCTAAGCAGAAAGAAATGGATGCGTTGCTTCAGTAGCCATATTTATTTTAAGATTAGTTAGTGAGAATATTTGGGGTGGTGCACGGAGTTGACGCATCACCCCTTATTTGAAGAATAATATGAGAATAACAATTACTCTTCTTACCTGTCTTGCCCTGGTTTGTGGATCTGTGTCAGGGCGTAATTTAAAAAAGGAAGCACGTGCGGCCATTAAATCGGGCAGTAACCTCGAACAGATGGAAAAGGATCTGCTTGCGGCCATTCCGAACGAAGAGCAACAGTTGCGTCGGGCGGAATATTATTACTATGCAGCGCTGATCAATCAGAAAGTTAACGATATAGAGAATGAAAAGCTTTATCTGAAGCAGAGCTATGATACGGTGAAGTTTTTCAATAGTATTTATACTTTGTATAAAAGACTTTATGAGTGCGATTCTGTCGAAACCGTCAGAGCCGAACGAGGCGAAAAATATAAGTTCAGAAATAAATCGCGCAATTTGCTTCGGGCTTATCGGGTGAATTTGCTGAATGGTGGCAAATTCTTTTTAGTAAAGCATAACTATACAAGCGCATTTGACTTTCTGGACATGTATTTGGCCAGTTCGCAATGGGAAGTATTGTCGAATGATGCATATATCCGGAATGATTCCGCTTTATATCAGGTGGCCCGTTGGGCAACATTTTCGGCCTTCAATATGAATAATCCCGGGAAGACGATTAAATATGCCGATCTGGCTTTGCGTGAAAATAAGGGAAGAAACTATATCTATGAGTATAAGGCCAAGGCATACCTGGCTTTGGGTGATACTGCCAGCTGGTTGCAGACCTTGAAGGCCGGATTGACGGATACGCCGGACCATCCTTTTTTCTTTGCCAACTTGATGGATTATCTCAATGCTGTCGGGCGTTACGATGAAGCGATTGTAATTGCAGACCGCATGATAGATTATCAGCGCAGCAATGCCTTTTATTGGTATGCCAAAAGTCTGGCCTTGCTCAATAAAAAGGATTATGAGGCTTGTATATCCGTTTCAGACAGTGTTCTGGCTCGGAATCCGGATTATGCAGATGCTTATTACAACAAGGGGATATCTTATTGTAATATAGCCATACATCTCAACGATTCTGCTGCGTCTTTTGTTGGCGATGAGAAGTTTGAAACGCTTCGTCTTCAGTCTGTTGCGGCATACGCCCAGGCGTTGCGGCCGATGGAAATAGTCCGTGCCTTGAAGCCCGAAGAAAGCAAGAAGTGGGCGCCGCCTTTGTATCGCATTTATCTGAATCTGAACATGGGACGTCAGTTCGACGAGATCGAGAAAATAATGAAAGATTTAAAATAAAATCATGCGTATTTATGGATAAGAAGCCCATACAGTTTGCGCCACTTCAAGGTTTTACGGAAGCACCCTTCAGGAATCTTCATGAGAAATATTTTGGCGGGGTTGCATCCTACTTTACCCCTTTCTTGCGCATACAGCACCATGAACTCAGAAGAAAGGATCAGCGTGATGTCTTGCCGGAAAATAATTTCGTGCATGAGCTGGTTCCGCAGATTCTGGCATCAGAACAGTCGGAGGTTGATTTATTGGTACGTTTTCTTATGGATAACGGATACCGGCGCATCGACATCAATATGGGGTGTCCTTTTCCCATGTTGACGAAACGGCATAAAGGGAGCGGCATCTTGCCTTTTCCCGAGGAAGTGGCCCGTCTGTTGCAGGTCGTCCGTCGTTTTCCTGAAGTGCGTTTTTCCGTGAAAATGCGTTTAGGCAATGATCAGGCTGACGAATGCCTTCGTCTCGCTGAACTGCTGAATGAAACGCCTCTTGTTCAAGTTGCTGTGCACGCCCGTTTGGGGAGTCAGCAGTATAGAGGTACTTGTGACCGGGAAGCTTTCCGGGCGTTTTCCAATGTGTGCCGACATCCGATAGTCTATAATGGCGACGTGCTGACCTTGAAGGATCTTGAAGAAGTTTCAACAGATTTTCCGAAACTTTCTGCAATCATGGTCGGTAGAGGCTTGTTGGCAAAACCATGGCTGGCTGCTGAGTTCACGGAGGGTAAGGCCTGGGATACAGACAGGAAACAGCAGCAGCTTCGTCTGTTTCATGACCGTTTGCTGGACCATTATGTGCAGGCGGTTGAAGGGGGCGAGATGCAGCTCTTGCGTAAGCTGCAGTCTTTCTGGGAATATTTCTTGTCTGGCTCTGACCGTAAACTTCTTAAGAAAATAAATAAGGCAACTAAGATTTCCACATATACTGATGCCGTATATCAGGTTATTCGATCTCAAATTTAATTTGCCGTGATTTGCGTGCCAATCTGTGGCGTATCAGGCAGTCCTTTATTGCCGCTCCTTACTCGCAGAAACCGGCAATAAAGGACTGTTTCCGTAAACCGTTGCGCCGGACAGTCAGCGTAGTGTTATCTGGCAATTGGATAAGTCGTCTACAATGGCCAGGCTTTCTATTTGAATATTTTTGTCGTCGATGGCATCCCGTCCGTTCTGAAATGCCTTTTCGATGATGAATCCCATGCCTTCGATGGTTGTTCCGCTTTGTTTGCACAAGTCGATTACCCCTTTTGAAGCGTTTCCGTAGGCCAGAAAGTCGTCAATGAACAAGATGTGATCCTCCGGTCGCAGAAAGTTACTGCTGATGCAAACGGTGTAATCCCGGTCTTTGGTAAATGAATGAACTACTGACGTCAGCATGTTTTCCATGGTTTTCGGTTTTTTCTTTTTGATGAACACCACAGGAAGTTTCATCAGATAACCTACGAAGATGGCCGGTGCGATACCACTTGCTTCGATGGTGACGATTTTGTTGATGGGGCGTCCTTCGAATCTCTTAATGAATTCTTTGGCAATTTCAAACATCAACGTCGGATCCATTTGATGGTTGATAAAGCTGTCCACTTTCAGAATGCCACCCGGATAGCATTTTCCGTCCTGCATGATGCGCTGTTTCAATAGTTCCATAAGCTTGTTTTAGTGTTTTTTGAGATTTGGGCTTCATTTCAATTACAAAGTTAGCATCTTTTTTTGTTCAAGATGTTTTTCGGACGCAAATTGTTGGATATTTCTTGTCGGTAATGTTCTGTGATCAGATTGCTGTTTCTGCTTGTTTATTGCTTCGTATGATTTTCCGTAAGTTTCTCTGTACCGGTCGTACTGTTCGAAGAGGGCGATTGAAGCAAAGATTTTTTATCTTTTGCACAAGATTTGCTGTAATGTGCAAAAAAAAGTGTATCTTTGCAACCGAATTCATGAATTGAGAGTTATTCATTCAAAGAAACAATTATGGCTTATAATTTATTAAAAGGAAAACGCGGTATTATCTTCGGTGCTTTGAACGATGCTTCAATAGCCTGGAAAGTAGCCGAACGTGCCGTTGAAGAGGGTGCGCAGATTGTTTTGACCAATACGCCCGTTGCGTGTCGTATGGGTACTATTTCAGAGTTGGCAGAGAAAACCCATGCCACGATTATTCCGGCAGATGCCACCTCGGTTGAGGATCTGAACAACCTGTTCGTTCAGGCTCAGGAAGTATTGGGCGGAAAAATAGATTTTGTGCTCCATTCCGTTGCCATGAGTGCCAATATGCGTAAAAAGCGCACTTATGATGATTTGGATTATTCTTTATTGAATAAAACCCTGGATATTTCTGCCATTTCTTTTCACAAGATGATTCAGGTGGCCAAGAAGTTGGATGCTATCAATGAAAACGGTTCCATTCTGGCTTTGAGTTATGTGGCTGCGCAGCGTACATTCTTCGGTTATAACGATATGGCCGATGCCAAATCTCTTTTAGAGTCAATTGCCCGCAGTTTCGGTTATATTTATGGGCGTGAGAAGGGTGTGCGTATCAATACGATTTCGCAGTCTCCGACTTTCACCACTGCTGGTGGAGGCATTAAAGGTTTCGACGGTCTGTATGATTTCAGCGACCGCATGTCTCCTTTAGGCAACGCCAGTGCCGATGAGTGTGCAGATTACTGTGTCGTTATGTTCTCCGATCTGACCAAGAAAGTGACCATGCAGAACCTTTATCATGACGGCGGGTTCTCTAAGATGGGTATGTCTTTGCGCGGTATGACTCAGTATGAGAAGTCGTTCATTGATGAGAATCGCGACGAGAACGGAAAGATTATCTACGGTTAAACTGATTTTTATTTGATATTTGAAGGAAGAGCGGCCGAAGCGCCGCTCTTCCTTTTTAGTGGGGCCTGAAATGTGGGCGAAAACCATGATAAAGGAAAAAGAACTGCATCACGGCTCAATTGAGAGACAGATGCAGTTCCTTTTTTGCAGTTACTATTTCTGAATAGCGGATTTGTTTGTCAGGAAGTTCCCAGCACTCCGAACGTGGCTCATGCAAGAAGCGGAACAAGTTTATTCATTATTACTTTCTGCAGTGCCGAGCAGTTGTTGTGCGGTGGCTGTAAGCGAAGGCAGAATACGTTCGTAGGGTATGGTGCATGTCGGGTTTCCAGCAGCATAGGGAGCGATCTCGTACTGTTGATAGATGATTTGCAGACCATCATGAGTCAGCGCAGGGGGAGTGACCGGTAATGGGAGAGCCATAGCCGCCTCATTAAAGAGGCATGCTTTCAACTCTTCATCGGAGTTTACTTGAAAGTATGCTTTCAGGTTTTCCTGGATCATTTCTCTGACGGCATATATGCTGTCGTGTTTAATCATATCCCAGCCAAAGATACGGCCGTCGTCCTTCCGGAATGTGGCATAAGTAAGATAGCGTCCGCCGTGTGCACCGCCAGCGTATACGTAGTTGTCGAGTTGATAAGAGATGCATTGCTCATTTTCAAAAATCGGTTGGATCACCCAGTCGTATGTATAGCTTACCTGACTTTCTGCATATTCATCCAGTTCTTCGAGAGCGTTTTTGACAATCAGACTGGCATAATAATCTACGACATGTTCCAAAGTATCCAGTCGATAGGCGTAATATCCGCCGAGTTGTTCATTGGTCCATTCTTTGACGTTTCTTTTCAGAAATTCCGATCCTTTTACCGGATAAATGATATTGGCCGTAAAGGAAACCTGGGCGTGGGTTCCGAATGTCGAATCGGATTTTTCATAATTGAGCGTATCATATTCGATACTTACCGAATCGTTTTGTACTACGTGAGTCTCTTTCTGGCATGCCAGAAAACACATGCAGGTGGCTGTAGCCAGCAATGCTGTGAGTGAATGCGATTTTTTCATGTTGTCCGTGTTTTGTTTAGCGCGGATAAAGATATGGAGATATTTTATATTAAAGGCTTTGTTTGTGTTAATTCATGTTATCTGGAATTTATTTGTCAATGAACCGCTTCAGTAAGCCAGTCGAATATCGGTGGGCAGATGCGGTTTGATTGGAAAGGTTGCTGAACAGGTAATGATCACCTTGTATCATTATGTCGCGGATTTGTACTTATGTGAAGCAAAATGTTATTTTTCTTAAGGAAAATCCAGGGTCAATAGCTTTCGAAAAAAGTCGTATAGATAAATTTCTGCATAATTATGTATGAAGAAAAGAGGATTATGCAATGTTTTTCTGCATAATATGCAGAAATAAGGTCAGTTAAAGCCTGTTTTGCGTATGAAATCATTTCGGTCTGGATTTGATCAGATGCTGATCTCATTCGATTCAGGTCGGAATCTCGTCAACAGGAGGCCGTATGTTTGATTCTTTTTCTACAATTATCGTACTTTCCGAAGCTGGATTAGTCTATATTTACACTCTAATAAATCCTGTTATTTTATTGTTATTAAGAGTGTTGTATGAATTATCGTACTCTTATAGTCGTTTATTTCCATCGGATTTGTCTGGTCCTGTAATATACGTCAATATTGAAATGTTTTTTTTGTCAGTATGTCAGTTGCTGACACACTGATCAGGTTTTACGCAGGACCGGTCGGGATTTCATGTATGCTGTTAATAAATATATTTCTATTATTAAATAGGTTAAATCAAATAAACTTTTTTAATTTAGATCTGTCAAAAGAAAAAATTTACCTAAATAACGAATATGAATAAAAAAGCTAAGTGGACCCTGGTGGGGCTTATTGTAGCCGGACTGGTGGGATGGGGAATTTATTCGCAAATGCCCAAGGAAAACGACGAACTGGCCGATGCTGAGCAGGTTGTGGCCAGTAAAACAAAGACTAAACAGAAACTAAACGTCAATGCCGTAGTCATCAAAACCGGAAAAATTACGGACGAAATTCAAGTTACCGGATTGCTTTTACCCGATGAAGAAGTAGACCTTTCTTTTGAGACCTCAGGTAAGGTCGTATCCATTGATTTTCAGGAAGGAGCTCGCGTGAAACAAGGTCAGTTGCTGGCCAAGGTCAATGACCGCCAGTTACAGGCTGAATTGAAACGGCTCAAGGCGCAGGAAAAGCTGGCTCAGGACCGGGTGTACCGTCAGCGGGTGCTTTTACAGAAAGATGCAGTCAGTCAGGAGGCTTACGAGCAGGTAAAAACAGAATATGCCACTTTGCAGGCTGAGATAGATATGGTTCTGGCTCAGATTGATCTGACTGAATTACGGGCACCGTTCGATGGCATTATCGGTTTGCGTCAGATTAGTGTGGGGGCATATGCATCGCCTTCGACCATCGTCAGCAAGCTGACTCGTGTAACGCCGCTTAAAGTAGAATTTTCGGTACCCGAGCGTTATGCGGCCGATATCAAGCCGGGAATCGGGCTTGATTTTTCCGTCGATGGTTATCTGAAGCCGTTTCAGGCTAAGGTCTATGCCAAGGAATCGGCTATCGACCGTAATACGCACACATTGGCTGTCCGCGCCACTTATCCGAATACGAACGGCCGTCTGACGCCCGGACGTTATACAAGTATCCGTTTGAAAAAAGAAGAAATCGATGATGCCATAGCCATACCGGCCGAAGCCATTGTTCCGGAGATGGGTAAGGATAAAGTCTTTTTATATCGTTCCGGGACGGCACAACCGGTCGAAATTCAGACGGGCATTCGTACGGAGTCGCATGTTCAGGTGCTCAAGGGGCTTCATGTAGGCGATACGTTGATTGTGTCCGGTACGTTGCAGCTTCGTATGGATCTGCCGGTAACGCTGGATCGTGTGGACTGATTTAATTAACGGAAAATAATCGAAGATAGGTTTTATGAATATATCAGAATTAAGTATACGGCGTCCGGTATTGGCAACGGTGATCACCATCATTATTTTGTTGTTCGGTGTTATCGGTTACATGTATCTGGGCGTGCGTGAATATCCGTCGGTAGATAATCCGATTATTTCGGTCACCTGCTCTTATCCGGGTGCCAATGCCGATGTTATCGAGAATCAGATTACAGAACCTTTGGAGCAAAACATCAACGGTATTCCCGGTATCCGTTCGCTGTCGAGTGTGAGCCAGCAGGGACAGTGTCGTATCACGGTGGAGTTTGAGCTCTCCGTGGATTTGGAGACTGCGGCCAACGACGTGCGCGACAAGGTTTCGCGTGCCCAGCGCTATTTGCCTCGTGACTGTGATCCTCCTACCGTGTCGAAAGCCGATGCCGATGCGTCGCCAATTTTGATGGTGGCCCTGCAGAGTGAGAAACGTTCCTTGCTGGAGCTCAGTGAAATTGCCGACCTGACCGTGAAGGAGCAGCTTCAAACGATTCCCGATGTGAGCAGTGTGTCCATATGGGGCGAAAAGAAGTATTCCATGCGATTGTGGCTTGACCCGCAGAAGATGGCCGGACTGGGCATTACGCCCATGGATATCAAGGATGCCATTGAGCGGGAAAATGTGGAATTGCCGTCGGGAAGCATTGAAGGAAACACGATTGAATTGTCTATCCGCACGATGGGCCTCATGAATACGGCGAAGATGTTCGACGATCTGATAATCCGCAACGACGGCAATCAGATTGTGCGTTTCAGCGATGTCGGACGTGCGGAATTGGGTGCGGCCGATTTGAAGAGTTATATGAAGATGAACGGTGTGCCGATGGTCGGAGTTGTCGTTGTTCCGCAGCCGGGTGCCAATCACATCAATATTGCCGATGCCGTTTATCAGCGTATGGAGCAAATGCGCAAGGATTTGCCCGAGGACGTAACCTATTCTTATGGCTTCGACAATACGAAATTTATCCGGGCATCTATCAATGAAGTGAAGCAGACGGTTTATGAAGCGTTCGTGCTGGTGATCATCATCATTTTCCTATTTTTACGCGACTGGCGGGTTACCTTGGTGCCCTGCATCGTAATTCCGGTGTCCTTGATCGGTTCCTTCTTTGTCATGTATGTGGCGGGATTTTCCATCAATGTGCTGACCATGCTGGCAATAGTTCTGGCTGTTGGTCTGGTTGTCGACGATGCCATCGTGATGACTGAAAACATATATATCCGGATAGAACAAGGCATGAAGCCCAAGGAAGCCGGTATTGAAGGAGCCAAGGAAATCTTCTTTGCCGTAATCTCAACGACGGTAACCCTGGTGGCCGTATTCTTCCCGATTGTGTTTATGGAGGGTACGACGGGGCGTCTGTTCCGTGAATTCAGTATGGTGATTTCCGGATCGGTGATTATTTCTTCCATCGCAGCCTTGACCTTTACGCCTATGCTGGCTACGAAAATCCTGGTGCATAAGGAGCAGAAAAGCTGGTTCTATCGGAAGACCGAGCCGTTTTTCGAAGGATTGAACCGGGTTTATACCCGTTCGCTTGGGGCCGTCCTTCGCCACAGAGTGTGGACGATTCCTTTCATGATTCTGACTTTCGGACTGATTGTCTGGTTGTGGAATACGATTCCGTCTGAGATGGCTCCATTGGAGGACCGTTCCCAGATAACCATCAATACGCGAGGAGCTGAGGGAGTTACTTATGAATATTTGCGTGATTATACCGAGGACATTAACCAGCTGGTTGATTCCATTGTGCCCGATGCCGAAGCTGTTACGGCACGTGTGTCCAGTGGTAGTGGTAATATCCAGATTACTTTGAAAAATATGGCCGATCGTGATTACACGCAAATGGAAGTTGCCGAAGAAATATCCCAGGCGATCCGAACCAAAACGAAAGCTCGTTCTTTCGTGCAGCAGCAAAGCTCTTTTGGAGGACGGCGGGCCAGCATGCCGATCCAGTATGTGTTGCAGGCAACCAATATCGAAAAGTTGGAAGAAGTCTTGCCCAAGTTTATGGCAAAAGTAAATGAGAACCCTGTATTCCAGATGGCCGACGTGGACTTGAAGTTCAGCAAGCCTGAGGCTCGGATCATCATCAATAGAGACAAGGCTAATGTGATGGGTGTCAGTACGAAGGATCTTTCTCAGACTCTGCAGTACGGTTTGAGCGGACAGCGTATGGGATATTTTTACATGAATGGCAAGCAATATGAGATTCTGGGTGAAATCAACCGGCAACAACGCAATAAACCATCCGACCTGCGTTCCATCTACTTGAGAAGCAGCGATGGCAAAATGGTGCAGATGGACAACCTCATCGAGCTGGAAAACAGTATTTCTCCTCCGAAACTTTATCGTTACAACCGTTTCGTCTCGGCAACTATCTCCACGGGACTCGCCGATGGAAAAACGATCGGTGAAGGTCTGGACGAAATGGATAAGATCGCCAAGGAGGTGCTTGATGACACATTCCGCACGTCATTGACGGGCGATTCCAAGGAATACCGTGAGAGTTCGTCCAGTCTGATGTTTGCTTTCTTGCTGGCTCTGGTGCTCATCTATCTGATTCTGGCCGCTCAGTTTGAAAGTTTCAAGGATCCGTTTATCATCATGCTGACGGTACCGCTGGCCATTGCCGGAGCATTGGTCTTTATGTATTTCAACGATATCACGATGAACATTTTCAGTCAGATCGGTATCATCATGCTTATCGGACTGGTGGCCAAGAACGGTATTCTGATTGTCGAGTTTGCCAATCAGAAACAGGAGAGCGGCATGGATAAGATGCAGGCCATTCAGGATGCGGCTTTGCAGCGCCTGCGTCCGATTCTGATGACAAGTGCGTCTACCGTGCTGGGACTGATTCCGCTGGCATATGCTACGGGCGAAGGTTGCAACCAGCGTATCGCCATGGGCGTGGCTGTTGTGGGTGGCATGGTCGTATCAACGTTTCTGACGATGTTTATTGTGCCTTCAATTTACAGCTACATTTCTACAAACCGCATTAAAAAGAAAGTTTCATGATGAATAAGATAAGTTTATGGGCAACGGCATGTTTGTGTAGTTTTGCTTCAGTAGTTCCGGCTCAGGAAGATACGGAGGCATACACCTTGAAGCGTTGCCTTGAGATCGGACTGGAAAACAACTATTCCATCCGGATGGTCAAAGTTGATCAGAAAATGAGCGATAACAATGCCACACCGGCTAATGCCGGTTTGCTTCCGACACTTGATCTGACGGGAGGATATAGCGGTGATCTGGGCACAACGCGGACGGAAGCCCGCGCAACGGATGCACGTACGGTCGAAGGACCGGCCTATGATCAGGGGGTGAACGTGAATCTTGGATTGAACTGGACGCTTTTTGATGGTTTCAATCTGATCACAAACTACAAGCAGCTTCAGTTGCTCAAGGAACAGGGTGAACTCAATACGCGCATTGCCATGGAGGACTTTATCGCATCCCTGGCTTCGGAATACTATAATTTTATTCAGCAAAAAATCCGTCTGAAGAATTTTCATTATGCCATGATGCTTTCCAAGGAGCGTATGCGTATTGTCGAAGAGCGCTTTCATATTGGTAACTTTTCCCGATTGGATTACCAGCAGGCTAAGGTGGATTTTAATGCCGACAGTGCCCAGTATATGAAGCAGCAGGAGGCTTTGGTCACTTCCAAAATTAAGTTGAATGAGCTGATGGCCAATGAAGACGTCAATCAGTGGATTCTGATCCGGGACACATTGATCAATGTCAATCCGGATTTCGTATATGCTGATTTGTGGAAATCTACATTGCTCACCAATGCATCATTACTGCGGGCTGATCAGGACACCCGTCTTTCGGAAATGGCTTTGAAGAAAATACTTTCGCGTAATTACCCTTATGTGAAGCTGAATGCCGGTTATGGATATAGTTACAACCGTTACGGGCTCACTTCGACCCGCATGAGGGATAACTGGGGGCTGACTGCCGGTCTTACGGTAGGGATTAATTTGTTTGACGGGACAAAAAAGGCTGAGCGGGAAAATGCACGTCTGGAGATTGAGAATACCAAGTTAGTGCGGAAAGAGCTGGAACTGTCTTTGAAGTCAGATATGAGTAACCTGTGGCAATCCTATCAGAATAATTTGCAGATGCTGCAGCTCGAACGCCAGAATCTGATTACCGCCCGTGAGAATTATGAGATTGCGCATGAGCGTTATATGCTCGGTGACTTGTCGGGTTTCGAAATGCGTGAGGCCCAGAAGAGTCTGCTCGATGCAGAAGAACGTCTGCTTTCGGCTGAGTATAACACGAAAATGTGTGAGATTTCATTATTGCAGTTAAGCGGCAACATAATGATCTATCTGAATTGATGGTCTGCGCGTGGCGGGACTGTTGTCTGACACTCGGCCCGTAGCGTGAAACCCCGAGATCGTATGTTCTATGAGAAAAAGAGCCTCATCGCGGAAACAGATTGCTTTTTCTGTATTCTGCGATGAGGCTCTTTTTGTTTCCGTTGATTTAGAAAGTTTTAAATCTTGATTTTCCAGATACCTCCGCCAAGAGCGGGGACATTCAGGCGGACCGGTTCTCCGGGAATCAGTTGCAGAGACGTTTTCTTGCCGCTAATAAGCTCCGTGGCGACAACTTTGTCTTTGGCTTTCATGCCCCAAAAATCGAAGGCGTGCTGGGGTATGCAGATGCCGTTGCTTTGTTCCTGACCGGAAAAGTTGGCGACAATCAGAATCAGTTCTTTGCCGGAATGGCGCAAGAAAGCATATTCTTCTTCCGGATGGAAGTCATCGCTGTGCGGATTGACATACATCAGGTCGTAGAATGTGCCTTCGCGCAAGGCTTTTTCGCTGTTACAGAGCGACAGTACACGCGCATAGTATTTCTGGAGTTCTTTTTCCTCTTCGGTAAGCTGCTTCCCGTCAAAACGGCCGGAAGCACGCCAGCGACGTATGGAATCGACGGTCCAATAGTCGAAAATGGTCGTTCGTCCGTCGCATCCGCTGAAACCTTCGGCATCCATACCGCGTTCTCCGAGCTCCTGGCCAAAATAGATCATCATCGGATTGGTGCCCATACAGGCACTGATTAGCAGGGGAGCACGCCCCTTGCGGGCATCTCCGGCAAAAAAATCAGATGCAAGGCGTTGTTCGTCGTGGTTTTCCAGGAAGTTGAGCATGTGGTCGCGGATGTCGTCGACAGCTTGCCAGCAACCGGTGATGCTGCTGGCTGGAATGCAGCCACAGGTGACGGCGCGCAGATGATCGTAAAGTCCTACTTTGTCATACAGATAATCGAAGCTGCCCTGATGCAGATAATTTCTGTATTCTGCGGGGTTATAGACTTCTGCTATGAACAGAATTCCGGGATATTTTTCCTTGACCTGCTTGATCGCCCAGCCCCAAAAAGCGGCAGGCACCATTTCGGCCATGTCACACCGGAATCCGTCGATTCCTTTTCCGGCCCAGAATAAAAGAATGTCGCGCATTTTGAACCAGGTATCCGGTATCGGATCAAAATGGCACTGTCGGCCGTCACAATAGTCGACGCCATAATTCAGCTTTATGGTTTCGTACCAGTCGTTGATTCCTGGCCAGGCGCTGAAATTGTCGTTGCCGGTTGCTTTTGCCGGATATTCGTGATAGGGCTTGCTGCCGGCATCAGACATATTGAACGTCAGATGCAGTTCCTCGTTCGGAATATAATAGAAATTGTTTTGTGGATCAAAGGCATGTTCCGTGTTGTCATTTTCTCCTAAGTCGGTCACATGGTCGGGCTTGCAGTCGGAATGATATTGACGTGCAACATGATTCGGGACAAAATCGATGATCATTTTCAGACCGGCTTTATGTGTACGGACCACTAAATTCTCAAACTCCTTCATGCGTAGTTCCACTTTAGTGGCCAGATCCGGATCAATGTCGTAATAGTCTTTTATGGCATACGGCGATCCTGCTTTTCCCTTCACAATCTGAGGGTGGTCGGTCTGAATGCCATAATCCGAATAATCCGTTTGAGTGGCATGTTCGATTATGCCGGTATACCAGATGTGTGTAGCTCCTAAGTGCTTGATTTCTTCAAGTGCCTTAGCCGTAAAATCGGCCATTCGGCCGCATCCGTTTTGTTTCTTGCTGCCGTTGTTTGACGGTTGGGATACGTTGCTGCCAAACAGGCGAGTAAAGACCTGATAGATAATAATTTTCTCTTTCATGGCATTTCCTGTTTCTTCATAAAATAAAAAAGCATTCTGAACTACGGGCTGGTCTGTTTTGGGAATACCGACAGCCGGACCGGACGTTCAGAATGCTTTCAGTTAAATTAAAGTGTCACAATAGGGGATACGCCGCATCAGGCGATCCCACAAATACTGATCTCAGTATTTCCTTTTGCGATTTTGCTGATCATGCCCTGGAGTGCCTTGCCCGGACCGCATTCCGTGAATTCTGTTGCTCCGGCTTCGATCATGTGCTGTACTTCCTGAGTCCAGCGTACGGATGCCGTCAGTTGGGCAATCAGATTTGCTTTGATTTCTTCCGGATTCGTGTGTGGCTGGGCATCAACATTCTGGTATACGGGACACTTCGGTGTATGGAAGTTCGTTGCTTCGATGGCGGCCTGAAGCTCGTCTTTGGCCGGTTGCATCAATGGTGAGTGGAAAGCTCCGCCTACGGGCAGCACCAAAGCGCGCTTGGCGCCGGCAGCCTTGAGTTGCTCGCATGCCGTATGAACGGCATCAATATTGCCGCTGATGACCAGCTGTCCGGGACAATTGTAGTTTGCCGGGACAACAATATTGCCTGCTGTACTTACTTCGGTACATACTTTTTCAATGGTTTCATTGTCCAGCCCCACAATAGCTGCCATGGTAGATGGAGCAGCCTCGCAGGCTTTCTGCATGGCCATGGCACGTGCATAGACCAGTCGCAGACCGTCTTCGAAGTTCAGAGCGCCGGCTGCAACCAGAGCCGAAAATTCTCCGAGAGAGTGTCCGGCTACCATATCCGGCTGGAATGCGTCGCCCAAGCTGATTGCTTTGATCACAGAGTGAAGGAACACGGCAGGCTGAGTTACTTTTGTCTGTTTCAATTCTTCATCGGTACCACTAAACATAATGTCCGTAATACGGTAGCCGAGAATTTCATTGGCTTTTTCGAAAAGTTCTTTTGCCTGTGGGTTGTTGTCGTAGAGATCTTTACCCATGCCTACGAACTGGGCTCCCTGTCCGGGAAATACAAATGCTTTCATCGTCGTTATTTTAAAAAATGATTTTTTAATTCTTTGTGCGCAAGTTGGTGCCGTAGGGGCACGACAAACCTGCTAATATCGTGCGAATATACAAATTTATTATTGGATAATGGCTTTTTGTGGAGCAAAAAAGTGATTCAGCGGTCCATGTCCCTTTCCGGTTTGAACCGCGGCTCCTGATTGCAAGGCCTGAGTCAGGAAAGCTTTACCTCGGGCGACGGCTTCCGGTAGCGGAAATCCTTGTGCGATGCAGGCTGTAATAGCCGAAGACAAAGTACATCCAGTTCCGTGGGTGTTTTGCGTTTCAATCTTAGGGGAGGTAAACCGATAAGGCTGTTCAGAAGCTGTGGCGGTATAAAGCAAATCGACTGCTTCCGGTCCTTCTCTGTGGCCTCCTTTAACCAGAACAGCCTTAGTGCCTTTCTGAAAAAAATGTCTGACAGCTTCGGGGAGTTGTTGCTCGTTGCCGATACCGGCCAGGCGGAATGTTTCAGGAAGGTTTGGAGTGATCAGGGTGCAGCAGGGAAAAAGAAATTGTTTCATATCTTCCAGTGTCTCCGGCGTGACCAAGGCATGTCCGCTGGAAGAAAGGATAATGGGGTCGAGTATGACTGGGATTTCTTCTTTTTGTTTTGTGAGCTCTTCCGCAACGGCTCGGGTAATTTCACTGTTTCCCAGCATACCCACTTTGATGGCCTGTGGGTGCAGATCGCTTAGGACCGCCTGAAGCTGCTGGCGTACCAGTGACGCCGGTAGCGGATAAACATATTGGACGCCGCAGGTGTTTTGAACCGTCACAGCGGTAATGACCGAAGCTGCGTAGCATCCGAGAGCACTGAAAGTCTTGATGTCAGCCTGAATGCCTGCTCCTCCGCTGCAATCTGATCCGGCTATGGTCAAAGTGGTGATGTAGTGCATGGCGATCGTTGAGGTAATGAGCGGTGATTAATAAAAGAAGTCAAATCCTTTGATCAGGTTCCAACGGCCGCGCGTGAAGTCCGGAATGGATACAGGCTGGCTTCCACGATCCACGGATATACTGCTCAGTTCCGTGATGCACGACCATTCGGCCGAATCGTAGACGTCTATATCGAGCGGGAGTCCTTTGTGCAGACAGTGAATTAAGCGTCGGTCCATGATATAGTTCATTTCGTTGGGTACGTTCAGCTTTCGGCCTTCAGCCCCAATGGTTGCAGTCAGCTTATGTTCATATTTCTTCATCAGAGCTTCCGTGTCGTCACCTTCTACAACATCGTGTCCGTCGAGCATGATGCATCGTATGGGATACTTTTGGGTGAATCCTTTTGTGCCGCAGGTGGTTTGCATCCGGCTGTAAGGACGGGGGGTGTTGACGTCGTACTGGATCAATATAGAAATTCCACGGACGGTTCGGATCAAGGTGTTGTTGATGTTCAGATGGTTATCGTCTGATACGTGGGCATTTCCGGACATTGCCACCAAATAATCCAGACGGTCGCCGCGATGAATGTTCAGCAACTGACAAATTGGCCCTAATCCATGGGTCGGATAGGGGTTTCCGGAGAAGTGCATGCTGTATTTGGCCATCCAGTTATTATAATAGCCTCCATGCTTGGTGTCGGCGGCATAGCGTTCCCGAAGGTCATGAATGTAGGCGCCTTCGCAATGATTGATGTCGCCCAATACTCCCATGCGTGCCATCTGGAGCGTGGTCAGCGTAAATGGGTCATAACAGCAGTTTTCAAGCAGGAAACAATGGCGTCGGGTACGTTCGGCGGTATCGACGACAGCCCAGCATTCCTGCACCGACATGGCCAGAGGAACTTCGACGGCTACATGTTTGCCCCATTCCATGGCATGTATTGCGATGGTCGGGTGACTGTTCCAATCCGTACAGATATAAATAAGATCAATATCATCCTGTTCGCAGAGTTTTTTCCAGCTGTCGTCCTCGCAAAATTCGCGGGCTTTGGGTTTACCATGCCGGCAGAGCAGATCTTGTGCACGGAGCAGGTTCTCTTCGCTGAGGTCACATAATGCTTTTATTTCGATATCGTTCAGGATCATATAGCGTTCGAGGGTATCCATACCTCGATTTCCCAGACCGATAAAACCAATGCGAACCACAGGCAAAGGATCGCATTGCAGCCGAAGAACATGATTGTTCGTTTCCATACGTATCGGGTTGTTTAGTTCGTTTGCCAAAGTTAGCTATTTTTGCCGACTTGAGGAATTTTCCCGATTAAATAAATTGACGTAAATCTTTTCCTGATTTTCGCTGTTCGTGAAAAAACGGTTTCGTCAACCGTTGAAAGCCCTGAAAACACGCTTGTTTTGATGCTGGGAACGAGTTTCAGGGCTTTTTGCTTTTCATTCTTCAAGGAGAGAGGGGTAGATTAGATATTGTAGTTCTTTTGATAACGTTTGTAGAATACCAGAAAAAGTACGAATCCGGCGAATGTAAAAGGCACTCCTGTGAGTGCTGGCAGAACATAACTGTGTGTTACAGTAAGTCCACCGATGTATGCTCCAAGCGCATTGCCTATGTTGAATGCCATTTGAATGCAGGCGCCACCCAAAAGTTCACCTCCGGGAGCTACCCGGATAATCAATAGTTGTTCCGGACTTGTGACAGCAAAGAGACCCGCCGTGCAAAGTGTCATCAGAAGGGCTGAGAGCAAGGGATTATCTGCCAGAAAATAAATGCCGATGAGGATGATGCAAAGAGTTCCCTGAACAATAGTCCCAACGCGACCAGGTGTATAACGGTCGGACATGCGGCCACTAGTCAGGTTGCCAACAACCATACCAAAGCCGGCCAGCATCATTAATGCTGTGATGCTTTCGTGACTGAAACCGGAAACTTCGGTCAGCAACGGATTGATATAACTGTACCAGCAAAACACTCCGCCATTGCCCAATGCCGTTGCTCCGAGTATCAGCCAGGGGGCAGGATGACGCAGAAAACGGAATTGGCCTTTAAAGCCAGTGTCCTGCAATCCCTCAACCTCTGGAACCCAGCGCCAGATGTAATATAGAACGATCAATCCCCATCCCGAAACAAGCAGGAACGTGACCCGCCAGGAAATGCTTTGACTGAGTGAGGTCCCAAGCGGTACGCCGAACAAATTGGCGACGGTCATTCCTGCCACCATAATGGATACGGCTTCCGAACTTTTACCTTTGGAAGCTAATTTGGAAGCAACGATAGATGCAACACCGAAGTATGCGCCGTGAGGCAAACCTGAAATAAACCGGCCCAATAATAATATCCAGTAATTTGGTGCGGCTGCCGCACAAAGATTTCCAATAATGATCAGAGCTACAAGAACCATGAGTATGCGTTTGAGTGCTGCCCGACGAGCCAGAATCAGAACAGGCGCTCCACAACATACACCAACGGCATAGGCTGAAATAAAATGACCGGCCTGTGGAATGGAAATACCCAGGTCGGCTGCAACATAGGGCAAGATACCCATCATGGTAAATTCAGTAATGCCTAATGCTAAGGTTCCAAATGCAAGTGCAATTAAACTTTTTTTCATAACCTTAATGATTTGTTATCCGTTTTATTTTTATTGTGTTTGTCTTGTGCTCGTTAACAAGCTCTTTTTATTTTCGAACGGCAAAGTTACAAAAAGGTTAGGAATGTGCGTAGGGAACCTTTAATAAATTATTGAATTTATTGAGGAATATTGTGTATAGGTTTGGCAGGAACCCCACCGACAATCATATTGGAAGCTACATCTTTTGTGACCACAGCACCTGCTGCGACAACGGCATTGTCGCCTATCTTCACCCCGGGAAGTATGGTCGCATTGGAACCGATCCAAACATTCTTCCCGACGCTAATCGGGGCAGGGTATGTATGAGGCCGCAGTTCAGGTTTGAGACCGTGGTTGAGCGTTGCAAAAACAACATTATGGCCGATCTGGCATCCGTCGCCTATTGTAATTCCGCCATGATCTTGAAAGTGGCAACAGGCATTGATGAATACATGCTCGCCAATATGGATATTTTTGCCGAAATCTGTGTAAAAAGGTGGAAAAACGTGTAAAGTCTCGGGTACAGGCCTGCCAAACAGTTCCTGAAGCAGCCCTTGTATTTCGGTCTGTGTATGATAACAAGTGTTTAACCGGAAAGTTATCCGTCGGGCCTCCTCGCTCATTTCATTCATAAAAGCATGGATCTCGTCGCTACTGAGAGCCTGTCTGCTTTGGACATAGTCCAGAAAGTCGTTTAGTTTCATGTATGGATGATTTTGATTTGCGAAGACAAAGTTAGCATGTTTTTAAGTGAGTCTTTGTAGATGAATTACGGAGAAAAATACCCGGATTACGGAAACAGACATCTACTTTCGGATTACCCAGATGCTGATTTCGTACAGCAGGCAGATGGGCAGGGCAACAAGACATAACGTGAAGACATCGGATGTAGGGGTAATCATGGCCGCTAGTATCAGAATGACAATGATGGCATGTTTCCGGTAATGTTTCATAAACTGGGCAGAAAGGATGCCTAATTTCCCTAAAAGCCAGCAGAGTATCGGAAGTTCAAACAAAACACCCATCAAAAAACTCATGACCAGCAGTGTACTGATATAAGATTGCAGGGAGATCATGTTAACTACGTCGGTACTTACCTGATAGGTTCCCAAAAAACGGAAAGTTAAGGGGAAAATCAGCACATAACAAAGTAAAACACCGAGCAGGAACAGTAGGTAGCCGGTAATGAGGGCATAAAGAGAATATTTCCGCTCTTGGGCATATAGTGCTGGTGCAATAAATCGAAAGAGTTGATAAATGATGTAGGGTGATGCGAGCAGGAAACCGGCGTAAAGCGAGGTGCTGACATGGATTTTAAACTGATCAGCCAGTCCAGTATTGATCAGGCTGACCGAAAAGTTCTCTTGACCGGGTAGGGACAAAGAATCCGCGATCCGATCGAAAAAGCGATAGATTAGAAAATTGCTGTTTTTGGGAGCCAAAACCACGGAAAAGATCTCATCCTTGAAAAAGAACGCAATGACACTTAATGCGATAGTAACTAATCCGATTCGGATCAGCATGCCGCGCAATACGTCCAAATGTTCCCAAAAGGTCATGAAACCCGAATTTTCAGTCTGGTTTTCCTGCTTGTTTGTCATTGTTGTTGTCAGTCGGTTGCTTTTTAGCCTTTTCTTCCTCTGAATCTATACCGTTCATGCCGTCTTTGAAGCTACGTACTCCTTTGCCTAAACCTTTCATCAGTTCAGGAATTTTCTTACCGCCAAAGAATAACAGGACAATGAGGACGATAAAAATAATTTCTTGTGTACCGAATCCAAACATATTATTTCCGTATTAAATATTTAACTCGTTGGCGGAATTAAATTAGCGCATATTTAACTCTACCAATGGGTTTCTCAT
>artificially_reared_2__coassemble_78_pt1 | contig 69104 bp, 51 predicted proteins | sample artificially_reared_2__metabat2_low_PE_008 | metagenome-assembled genome bin artificially_reared_2 | reverse complement strand
CTGAAAATCCTTGTGTCCCCGGTTCGATTCCTGGTGGCACCACTTTGAAGAAAAATAAAACACAACAAAGTCCTGATTCCGATCGGAATCAGGACTTATTTTTTCAGGGATCAGTCATTATTCTGGATCACTTGTTATTCTTGGGTATTTACAGTCTCTCCAAAAAGACAGCTATATGTTTTTGATCAATACCATCCGCGGCATAAAGTACCAAATTCATCAAATACAAAAAACTGTGACTACATGAAAATCAGATTTATCCTGAAAAAACGTACGATACGATAAATAATCATTATTTTTGCAGAATTAGGGTTACGGTGATCTTCCATCAACGCTCAAAATATCCGGTTCAATACAACGTATTCCAAAAACAGCCTATGAAAAAACTTTCCACAACCGATACCAAGGATCATATAAGCGACCAGGCCCCTGATTCTTTCGGACTCTGCTTTCGTACCGACTGTGCCACTGTCCATCAATGTCTGAGAGGCCTTGCAGCACAAGATATAAATGACAAACGGCTTATTTTATCCATAGTCAATCCGATTCTCACGGATCCGAAAGGTAAAACAGCATGCCGGTTTTTCAGACCGGTCGAGAAAATACGTATGGCATTCGGATTCAAAAAAGCCATGGATAAAGTACCGTCCGGCAATATCCGCCATGTACGTGCCTCTCTACTTCTACAAATGTGTCGGCGCAATTATTACTATTACCTGAACGGTGAAAAAGCGATTGATCCGCAGCTGCAACAGGAGATTGCCGCCATATTGATACAAAACGGCCTGACGGAGCCTGTGGAATTCGACCGCTACGAATGGCATTACGCCTGGTAGCGCTTTCCTGATTTTATTGCGCCGGCAACCAACTGTGCAGCGCCGGATGCACAAACTTGCAGAGCCGGATGCAAACCAGTGCATCCGGCTCTGCAAACAATTGCACCGATACCGGCAAAACAAATAATCAATTTTTCAGGATTCAGGTACAGCAGCAAGCAAATGACTCATCTGTCCGACGATATATGGTTTCCATTCGGCCAGAACATCTTCAAAGGTCTCACCCCGCTGAATCATTGTCCGAACGACAATATTTCTGGAAACGAACGGAAACGTCAAGGCACCATAGAACGTAAAGAATACAATCCGTAAGGGAACACGCCGCAACGCCCCTGCCGCCATCTCCTCGGACAGACTCTGCCTCAGTTTTTCAAAATAGGATTCCAGATGCAGACTCTGAACCGTCTTGACCAGGAAATCTGCATCCCGGTTAATCTCTCTGATGAGAAACAACGGTAAATAAGGATTCTCCAGCAACATGTTGTAATAAATATCCACGACTTCATCCACACGCCGGGATACCGGTTTGTCCTTTTGCAACATGATATCATGGAAACGAGGAATAATCGACTCGATAATCCTCCCAAAAACAGCATGAAACATTTTATCCTTGGTCCGGAAATAATAATGCAGACCCGAACGGTTAATCCCTACCCGCTCCGCAATCTCACTCATGCTGGCATCGGTGTAGCCCTTCTCCAGGAACACGCTCTGGGCGGCCCGAATAATTCTTTCTTCTACATTCGGATATTTTACTGTTTCTGACATGACTTTTCCGTTTTTAAATGATCGATAAACAGAAGCAGACGGTTGGTAATGTTTACATCACTCACACCACTGTCAAAATCAAGAGAAAGCATGTTGATCTCAGGAAAGAAAGACTTGATTCGCTTCTCTATTCCCTTCGACACGATATGGTTGGCAATACAACCGAAAGGCTGCAAACTGACGACATTCAAAATTCCCTGACGGGCAAACGACATCACTTCGGCCGGCAACAGCCATCCTTCGCCAAACTGTGCATTCAGAGAAATGACTTTCTGAGCCTCGGCTGCCTCCTCGAAAATATCCTGGAACGGCCGGAAATAACGGAACGCACTTCCTACCTGATTGAATTTCGCAATCTGACGGTTGACGATCTTGTAAGCCGCCTTGTAAACGAAATCGGGCAAAAGTTGCTGTTCGATGCAGGAACGTACCCGAACCTTCCGGTTCACAAAATTCTGCATGAAAAAGTCCAAAAGGACCGAAGGCACGGCTTCCACTCCATGGGCTATCAGCCAGTCGATCACATTTTTATGGGCAAAAGGATTGAATTTCAAGAAAATCTCGCCGACAACGCCTACCTTAGGACAATCCTGATCGCGACAAATGTCATTAAACTGACAGGCTGCCTGCGCCAATAAGGGCAACAGATCTTTGGTACGATACTGCCGGATCAGTTCTTCTGCCCGTTGCAAATAATCATCGCGCAAGCGAGCAGCCTGTCCGGGTTCCTGCTCACGAACGGCTGCAGCATAATAGAACTTAGCCAGACAGTCGCTGAACAAAATAGCTCGCAAAGCTACCGGCAACATTTTGAGCCAGTTCACCCGGAATCCAGGCTGTCTGCTGTCGAGCGAATGCCCGAATGTCAACGGGATGACCGGTGTGTCCGGGAAGCCGGCACCTTCCAATGCTTTCTTAATCAAGGAAATATAATTGCTTGCACGACACTGTCCGCCCGTCTGGCTCATGACGACAATGGTCTTACCTGGATCATAACGCCCGCTCTTGAAAGCTTTGACCACGTCGCCCACAATCAGAGTCGCAGGATAACACACTTCATTGTTGGCATATTTCAGTCCCCACTCGCAAGATTCCGTATCGCTGAGCGGCAGATTATCTACGTCATAACCGGCCAGACGCATAATCGAAGGAATTAACGGAGAAATAAAGGGGGTAAAATAAGGAACGAGAATCTTCTTGGAACGCAGATCGTCGTAAGTGACCGAGGTACCGGCAGATAATTCCGTCTCTTTGGCAGCCTCAGTCTCAGAACTTTCCTGAAACAGTTTCATGCTTTCAATCAACGAACGCACCCGCAACTTCATGGATCCTACATTATTAATATCGTCCAGCTTAAGCAACGTGAACGTTTTTCCACTCCGCACCAGCACGTCCCGTACCTCATCAACCAAAAAAGCGTCGGGGCCACAGCCAAAGGAAGTCATCTCCACAAACTGAACTTCACGGCCCTGGGCAGCACACCACTGAGCCGCTTTCAGAATGCGATTCGGATAAGACCATTGAGGCAGAAAATGAATGCCGTCTTCCATCGTTACATGCTGATTGCGCACCATATCGTCCGTCAGAACATCTATTCCCATTTCAGCAAGGATATCCGACATTTTATGTTGAATCAACATATCGGCATGATAAGGCCGGCCGGCCAGCAATACAGCCCATCGGCCATCCTTACGCGTCTGTGCAAGCAATTGCCGGTTATGGTCGGCCAGCGTTCTGACAAAATCTTCCTGTTCCTGCCGGGCCTGATCAAAGGCACCGGGAATCAGCGATTCGTCCACCCCGATACTTTTCAGATATGCGGCACACTGTTGATAAAGCAGCTTGGAATCCTTGAATGAAATGGCTGGAGAATCAATCGGAACACCAGCTCCCTGCACGCTTTTAATCACTTCGGAATAACCCGTCACAACCGGACAATTATAACTGTTCTGTTCGTCTCCCTTCCGTTCAAAAATCACAAAAGGCAGAAAAATGCGGTCCACACCATGATCAATCAAATGCTGCACATGTGCGTGAACGAGCTTGGCCGGAAAACAGATATTGTCCGACATCACCATACGCGCATTCCGTTCATAAGCTCCGTAATCCGATTCAGGAGACAGACATACCCGAACACCGCATGCCGTAAACAAGGTGTGCCAGAAAGGAAAATTTTCATACATGTTCAGGCTTCTTGGAATGCCTAACGTGAGATGGGGATGCTCCGGTTCCTTGCGGGCACGATCAAAAAGGAGTTCGTTCTTGAAGCGGTAAGCATTTTTTCCGGAGATTTCCTTTGTCCCGTTGATAAACACCTGCTCGCAACGGTTTCCGGAATAATAATCCTTCCCGTTGGCAAACCGGTAACGAAATACTTGACACTGATTATTGCACCCCTTACAGTGCAGTTCATGCGTGGTGTAACTGGCCTGAGCGAGCATATCATCCAGCGAGACAGAAGCTCCCTGATGCTTCTGGGCATACAAAGCGCAACCGAAGGCTCCCATCAGTTCCGGCAAATCACAACGGATCACTTCCGTTCCCGTAAGCTGTTCAAGAGCCCGCACCACCGCATCGTTGCGCATCGTGCCTCCCTGAACCACAATATGCTGCCCCAGCTCCGATATATTTTTCAGTTTCAGCACCTTATACAGACAGTTCTTTACCACGGAATAAGCCAGACCTGCGGCTATGTCATCAACTGTGGCCCCTTCACGAAGCACTTGTTTCACCTTCGAGTTCATGAATACGGTACACCGTGAGCCTAAGTCGCACGGATTCTCGGAACGGCAGGCAGCCAAAGAAAAATCATGGGCCGTATAACCTAAAGTACGGGCAAAAGTTTCTATGAACGAACCGCATCCCGAAGAACAAGCTTCATTGATTTCTATCCGGTTGATAATGCCGCCGTCTACAAAAATAGCTTTCATGTCCTGACCGCCGATATCCAGAATGAACGAAACGTCCGGATCCAGATAATGAGCGGCCACATAATGGGCTATGGTTTCTACAATACCCGAACGAAGCTGAAAAGCTGCTTTGATAAGATCCTCGCCATAACCCGTCGAACAGCTGCCCCGGACGTTCAGCACCGCTCCACAAGCCCGACACTGCTCCCGAAGCTGGTTCAATCCTTCTGCCACCGTTTCTATGGCATGTCCGCCATTCGGCCGGTAAAAATGGAACAGAATATTGCGCTGCTCGTCCAAAACCACTATTTTGGTCGTTGTCGACCCGGAATCAATACCGATAAAAACATCCTGTACGCCCGCTTTCAGGGAAGCTCGTCCCAGACGGTAACCCGAGATCCGGTTTTTCCAGCCGAGATAATCCTCCGAACCCGTAAACACGGGCTTCAAGCCACACGAGCGATAAGCGGCAGGATTGTCCTGACTCAATCTTTTGATCAAATCGGAAAGCCGGGCCTTTTCTTCATGTTCACTCCGCAACAAAGCGGTTCCGATAGCCGGAAGCAAAGTTCCATGTTCCGGCAGGATCAGATCCTCCGGACGTAAATGCAAATAGTCTGCAAAGGCCTTTCGCAAAGCCGGGATAAACGTCAGCGGACCGCCACACAACAAAATCGGTGCCTGAATATCCCAGCCATGGGCCAGCGTCATCACCGTCTGAACGGCCACTGCATGAAATATGGAGGCAGCTATATCCTCGCGACAAACATTCTTCGCAACCAGATTCTGAATATCCGTTTTAGAAAAGACACCACATCGGGAGGCAATGGGATAAATCCGTTTGGCATTGAGAGCCAATCGATTCAGATTCTCCACGTCCGTACCCAGAATCACAGCCATCTGATCAATAAACGCTCCTGTCCCGCCGGCACAATTTCCGTTCATGCGAAGATCGGCTGCCTCTCCGTGTTCAAAAAACACAATCTTGGCATCCTCACCGCCAATATCGATCATCGACGACACTTGAGCATAATGTTTCTGAATGGCCCGAGTTGCAGCAACTACTTCCTGAACAAACGGAAGCGCATGGCGCTCGGACAATCCCATGCCCACCGAACCGGTAATGCCCATACGCACCTCAACATCACCCTGCTCTTCCAGAAGTTCCCGGAGCACCTTGGTTACCACTGCACCTGCCTGGGCATGATGCCGCTGATACCTTGAGAAACAAACTTGTTCCTGTTCATCCAATGCAACAATTTTCACGGTTGTTGAACCGACATCAATACCGATTTTTTTCATATCTCATTTACGTTTTACACTATTGTCAAACGCAAAAGTAGAAAGCTTTTTTAAATAAAAAGCCAGAAATAAACAATAATTAAGTCTTCTGTTAGTCCATCAAGCCTTAATTAACAAATCAGGCACCACCAACCGGACGCTCTTCTATTTTTTGATCACAGACACCGCATGCACCAGAATCAACCGATAGGTTCGTTTATCCCCCGAAGTAGAAACACTCCCATCCGTACCGAACGGAAAGCTGCTTTGTGCCTCATGACACAGATAACGTACGCTCGAGCCATCCTCCGTTTCGTCGGCGCACAGCACAATACTGCCACCGGCTTGGGCCACGACTTCATTCAATGCGGCCAGATCAAACGGATCAGAATATGCTTCGAGCAACTGTTTCGCTTCCTCGCTGGTCGGTATACGCCAGTCGGAAAGATCATCCTCCGTATAATCATTGGCCAGTCGGAAAGCCATTTCAGGATCTTCCCCGGTAGCGGAAGAAACCTGCTTCCATTGTTTCCGGCTGATCAGAAGCAGATCAGCACGATCGGCAGTTTGCGACGTCACACAGGCCACAATATGATTGTTCCATACAGATTTCGGTTCTGGTATGGCTTCAACCTCATAAATACCGGTACCGGCTTCTGGTTCCGACATCATATCCTCACCGTAATAGAAAGGAATTTCTACCGAAGGTTCCCAACCGTGGTATTCCAGTTCGCCGGATATACCGATTCCTTCCCGATAACTTCCGGAAAGCAAATAAGGAACTGACGGCTTAAACGACTGATTCAGAGTGCTGCTGACAACCTTCGTACCGGAAACTGCACCTTCCATCTGGACGGACAACGTGGTCTGGGTGCCGTCCGTTCCCCACAGATAAGTTACAGGAATCTCCCAGACATGCTCCTGATCCGTCGGAACGGCTGCAATGGTCGCCTTTCCGGGCCCTGCAAGCTCCCCATCCAAACCCATAGCGGTAAATACCGGATAGACCGTCAGCTCGACACGACTTGCATCCTCGGGAACATCATTTAAGACACAGGACAACTTGCAGACCTTGTAATACATCTGAACCGACACCTGAACATCCTTTTCCTGCAAATTAACATAAGAACATCCATACATTAAAGCGTTGCGCTGGGTATAACCACTGTCCAGCACAACCGTCTGCCCGATGTTTTCCGGACTATCCGGGAAAGTGTATCCCTCGGAGCCGGAAAAAACAACCAGATTATATTCCCCGGCAGGCAATTCTATGGAAAGAGACTCTCCTGCATGCGCTAACGTTTGCGTACCAGCCAAAACGCCATCCTGCATCCGAAACGCAAAAACCCGAACCGGATAAGCAACCGTGATCCCTTCAGTGGTTCGTGTTTCTATGTCTACTTGAAGGGGGTCGCCCAAATGAGTATTCATTTCGGGAATTTGTACTTGCTCGCAAGAAAGAACAGATACCGACAGACATCCGGCCAGCATCAGTTTACCTAAAAGATTAGTTGGTTTCATCGTATTAAAATTTAAGTTTAACAGCAAGGCATGGCCAAAAATAACAAATTATTATATAAAACAGGCAAATCTGCTCCTTTTTCTGCTTGATGCCTATAAAATAGCGACAAAAATAGTTCACGTAAATAATTATTTATATCTTTGTGTAGTGTTCATTAAAAAAAAGAATCAACAAAACTTAAACACTATGAAACAAAAAATTCTATCCATAGCACTTGCAGCTACGGCATTCCTGGTGCAACCCTTCCCTTTGGATGCCTGCACGGGAATCACCTTAAGGTCAAAAAACAATTGCCACATTCTGGCACGCACAATCGAATGGGGGGGCAGTGAACTGAACAGTCAATATGTTGTTGTTCCCCGAGGCTACGAACAACAATCCTACACTCCCGGAGGAAAAACGGACGGTATGAAATTCAAGGCCGCTTATGGCTATGTAGGTCTGGCCGTCGAACAAAAGGAATTTGTGGCCGAAGGGCTGAACGAAGAAGGCCTTTCTGCCGGTCTGTTCTATTTTCCACGCTACGGACAATACGAAACCTATTCAGCAACTGATGCTGCCAGCAGTATTTCCGACCTTCAGCTCGTTTCCTGGATTTTAGGATCATGCAAAAACTTAGACGAAGTAAAACAGGCCGTAGAAAAAGTCCACATCATCGGTATCGATCCGCGTGCATCCACGGTACACTGGCGCTTTTCGGATCTGTCCGGAAAACAAATTGTTCTGGAAATCGTCAACGGAAAAGCCTGTTTCTATGATAATCCCTTAGGTGTACTGACCAATTCTCCGGGATTTGAATGGCAAATGACCAACCTGAACAATTACGTGAATCTTTTTCCGGGAACCGCACCTGCACAAAAATTAGACGATACGGAACTGACTTCCTTCGGAGCCGGAAGCGGCTTTCTGGGAATACCGGGCGACGTCACCCCTCCTTCGCGTTTCGTACGGGCCGCTTTCTACCAGGCTACGGCCCCCCAACAGGAAACGGCACTGGAAACAGTACTTCAGGGATTTCAGATCCTGAACAACTTCGACATTCCCGTCGGCATTGAATTTCCGGCAGGAAAGGTCCCGGTTAACATTCCAAGCGCAACCCAATGGACATCAGCTACCGATCCCATTAACCGGGTCATTTATTTCCGGACCATGTACAACAGTGCCATCCGTTGTATCGACCTGAAACAGATCGACTTTAAAAAGACCAAATACAAAGCTGTCGTGTTAGACGAAATAAAACAGCAACCCGTGACGAATCTCAAGGTTCGTTAACGGACACACGACAGAAAAACGCAGAATAAAGTGTTAAAAACCTTTCATTCTGTTAACAAAATAAGAACTAATGTGCAAAAAACCTTTCATTAAAGGCTCTTTTACACCCGTTCTGGTTTATGCTTTAATAAAAAGAACTACCTTTGCAACGCAAAAAGATCAGGATAAAATGCGCAGGTGGTTCTTTTTTCTTTTTTTATCTTTTATCGCTTTACTGCTTCAACAAGCGGCAAGGCAGCAGCAATACACCCCAAACGCATCGGAAAATACTTTCGCAATTTATCCTTCAGCTTTTTTTTCCATATCGGACGAACAGATCATCACCAATCATACTAAGAGCTGCTTATCTGCAAGCCCGTCGGCAGTAGAACGCGAAATCAGACATATTCTCGACTGCAGCAACGCCTTTCCGGCATCCGGAAACTGTACGGCAGACTATCTGACAACGGTCTTTAAATTTCTACCCGGTAAAATAGGCTCATTTTATAGTAATCCTGTTTCCGGAAAGCCCTCCTTGCGGATTTCCTGCAACGGGTACGAACCTGATACCAGACCTGCCGACTATTACATCTATACCTTACGCCGGATTCAGGTTTGAGCATCATACTCCGGTGTCCCTATTCGCACAACAGACAAGGACAACGGATCATTCTTATCCCGGAGACACGCTCAAACCGGGTCCATCAGATGTTTATTATTAACTAAACTCATTCATACATTATGTTTTTCATTTTTCTGATCGTAGTGGCCCTGACAGCCGTTGCGCTCGTCGTGTTGGCCATGACTGTGGCCCACCTAATCGGACCGCGTTCCTACAATCCGCAGAAGGCCGAGCCTTATGAATGCGGTATCCCGACGAGAGGCAGTTCGTGGGTACAGTTTCGGGCAGGCTACTACCTGTTTGCCATCCTGTTTCTGATGTTTGACATCGAAACGGTATTTCTCTTCCCATGGGCCGTCGTTGCAGGCGAAGCGGGCGTTTATGCCCTGGCCGGACTGGCCTTCTTTCTAACGGTATTGATTCTGGGTCTTGCCTATGCCTGGAAGAAAGGAGCGCTGGAATGGAAATAAAGATGGAAAAGAAAACAGCCATACGGTCTATGAAGACCGATGAGTTCAAAAACAACGACTACCTGCAACGCATGGTAGACCAATTGAACGCCGACGGTGCCGGTATCGTACTGACCACGCTCGACGAAGCAATCAACTGGGGACGCAGCAATTCACTCTGGTCACTTACGTTCGGCACAAGTTGCTGTGCCATCGAATTCATGGCATTGGGTGCTGCCCGTTACGACATGGCGCGATTTGGATTTGAAGTAACCCGAAACTCGCCCCGACAGGCCGACATGATCATGGTATTAGGTACGATCACCTGGAAAATGGCTCCTGTGCTACGCCGCCTCTATGACCAGATGGCCGACCCGAAATATGTAGTTGCCGTAGGTGGATGCACCATTTCGGGCGGACCATTTCGCGGATCCTACCATGTGGTGGAAGGCATAGACAAGATCATTCCCGTGGACGTCTATATTCCCGGTTGCCCGCCTCGTCCGGAAGCCTTTTTCTATGGCATGATGCAACTGCAGCGCAAGGTAAAGGCCGAACGTTTTCTGGGCGGACGGAACCGTAAGGAACCAAAACCGACGAATGAGGTTAACGACGACGTTACGGAATAAAAACGGACAGCACGCAAAACCAACTCAGACAAAAACAAAAAACGAGACGACATATGAATCTATTGGATACGATTATAAAAGCAGCACCCGGAGCCTGCAAGGCCTCTGAAACAGAAGGGGTACTCACTGTCGATGTGGCGCCAGAAGAACTGCCTGCAGCAGCTACCGCACTGGCCCGAAGCACAGATAATCCCATGGACTTTCTCTTCGACCTGACGGGTATGGACTGGGGCGAAAAAGGACTGGGAGTCATCTACCAGCTCGAATCAACGGCTACGGGCGAGCGTGTCGTACTGCGTACGGCAACCACAGACCGCGAACGACCGTTGATACCCAGCGTAAGCGCCCTCTGGAAAACTGCTGAAATCAAAGAGCGCGAAGCTTATGACTTTCTGGGCATACGATTCGCAGGCAACGCAGACATGCGCCGGATTTACCTGCGCGAAGACTGGCAAGGATACCCTCTGCGCAAAGACTATGACGCAACAGCCAACGAACTGACGCTGGACAACGAGATCAATGCCGACACGACGGAAGAATACATCCTGCGCCCCGACGGAACACTGGACTGCCGGAAACACCAACTGTTTGACCCGGAAGATTTCGTGGTCAACATCGGACCGCAACACCCGTCGACCCACGGAGTACTCCGCATGCGTACGGCACTCGACGGCGAAACAATCAAGCGCGTAGATCCGATTTTAGGCTATATCCACCGCGGCATTGAAAAAATGGCCGAGCGGATGACTTATCCGCAAACGCTGGCCATGACCGACCGTTTGGACTACCTGAGCGCTCATCAGAACCGACACGCCTTGTGTCGTTGTATCGAAGGCGCTATGGGACTGGAAATTCCCGAACGGGCGGATTACATCCGCACGATCATGGACGAGCTGCAACGCATCAGCTCACACCTGCTTTTCTATTCTTGTCTGGCCATGGACATGGGAGCCCTGACACCGTTCTTCTACGGATTCCGCGAACGCGAGATGATTCTCGATCTGTTCGAAGAAACTACGGGCGGACGACTCATCCAGAACTACAATGTGATCGGAGGCGTACGGGCCGACCTGCATCCCGACTTCTGCAGCAAGACGAAAGAATTCATTGCCCATCTGCGCCAGGTATTGCCTGACTATCATCATATCTTTACGGACAATGTCATCGCACGCACACGTCTCGAAGGCGTAGGTCTGCTCACACGTGAACAAGCAGTCAGCTTGGGAACAACCGGTGGTACGGGTCGGGCTTCAGGCTGGGCCAACGACGTGCGCAAGCGGCATCCCTACGCTCTTTACGACCAAGTGGAATTCGACGAAGTGGTGCGTACGGAAGGCGACTCCATGGCCCGCTATCTGGTACGTATGGATGAGATTGAACAGTCGTGCCGCATTATCGAACAGCTTATTGACCGGATTCCCGAGGGGCCCTGCCGCGCAAAGACCAAACCGATCATCAAATTGCCGGAAGGCATCTACACGGCTTCTGTCGAAGCCAGCCGGGGAGCATTCGGCGTACTGCTTGAAAGCCGGGGAGACAAATCGCCCTACCGACTCCATTTCCGCTCTACGGGACTGCCCCTGGTTCATGCGATGGATACAGTCTGTCGCGGTGCCAAACTGGCCGACCTGATCGCAATAGGCGGTTCGCTCGATTTTGTAATCCCGGACATTGACAGATGATGCAGGACAAGGAGATGTACTGAACGATAAACGCTCAATTCTCAACTATAAACAAAAAACATTATAAATATGAATTACTACGACATAAACTCGCTCAATCAGGCCATTCACCGTACCCTGACGGGTGTGATGCCTGAAGGGCTGGCCATCACACTTGAGGGTATAGCCGTGGGCCTGCTGATCATTATTCTTTATGCGTTGCTGGCTATCGTGCTGATCTACATGGAGCGCCGTGTATGCGCTGCGTTCCAGTGCCGTATCGGACCGAACCGTGTAGGCGGTCGGGGCGGATTGCTCCAGGTACCGGCCGATGTTCTGAAAATCCTTACGAAGGAAATTATCAGCTTGCGTCGGGCCGATCATTTTCTCTACAATCTGGCTCCATTTCTGGTCATTCTGGCTTCGGTGTTTGCCTTTGCCTGCCTGCCCTGGAACCGTGGCGCCGAGATCCTGCGCATGGACATCGGCATTTTCTTCGTATTAGCAGCCTCGTCGATTGGCGTATTGGGAATTCTGCTGGCCGGTTGGAGCAGCAACAGCAAATACACCGTGATCGGAGCCGTGCGCAGCGGAGCCATGATCATTAGCTACGAACTTTCCATCGGGCTCACGGTGCTGACTATGGTGATGCTCTGCGGCACCATGGATATTCAGGAAATGGTGATGAGTCAGGAAAGACTGTGGAATATTTTTCGTGGCCACATACCGGCCCTGCTGGCTTTTGCCATCTACCTCGTTGCAGGTAACGCTGAAGCCAACCGCGGACCGTTCGACTTGGCCGAAGCCGAACAGGAGCTCACGGCAGGTTATCATACGGAATACTCCGGCATGCACTTCGGATTCTTCTACTTAGCAGAATATCTGAATCTGTTTATCACGGCCGGTATCGCATCGACACTCTTTTTAGGAGGTTGGATGCCATTCCACATTCCGGGTCTGGACGGACTGAACAGGATCATGGACTGGATACCGGGATTCGTGTGGTTCGCAGGAAAAACATTTGCTGTGGTATTTCTGCTGATGTGGATTCGCTGGACGTTTCCGCGGTTGCGCATCGACCAGGTGCTCACGCTGGAATGGAAATACCTGATGCCGCTCTCGCTCACAGTGGTGCTGCTGATGACACTTTGCGTGGTATTCGGTCTGACGTTCTGACCTCACAACGAACCCACGCGTAACTGATATCCGAATGAAAAAAGAAAAAGAAACTGATACAATCATGGCAACATTCAAAGCTTATTTCCGAGGCTGGACCTCAGGCCTGAAGAGCCTGGCGACGGGCATGTGCACGTCGATGAAAGTATTCCGGCAAAAAGCGGTAACGGAAGAATATCCCGAAAACCGCCACTCGACGCTCCATATCCCTGAACGCTATCGGGGGCGACTGCGCCTCTTGACCGACGAGGAAGGGCAATTTCGCTGCGTGGCCTGTGGCATCTGCCAGATGAACTGCCCCAACGGCACCATCCGCATCGAAGCCGACACAGTAGAAACCGAAGAGGGAAGAAAACGCAAACAGCTGCGAGCCTATCATTATGATCTGGGCTCGTGCATTTTCTGCCAGCTCTGCGTCGAAGCCTGTCCCCACGGAGCAATCGCCTTCAGCAACGATTTCGAAAACGCCGTGTTCGAACGCGATCGTCTGAAACTCGATCTGACCCGACCGGAAGACAATCGCTGCCACGACTGGCAATAAAAAAGAAGACGGCCCTCATTCCAGACGGGCCGCCATGAGATTACTACCCAATCAACTAACAAAATGAAAAAAATACACTTATGATGGATTTGTCCTTACTCGACATCACGTTCTATGCTACGGCTGCGGTGATCGTCGTCTGCTCGATACTGGCCGTCACCACGGGCCGGATCGTACGCTCGGCCACGTATCTGCTGTTCGTACTGTTCGGCACGGGGGTCATCTATTCAATGCTGGGCTATACTTATCTGAGTGCCGTACAGCTGATGGTTTATGCCGGAGGTATTGTGGTGCTCTATGTCTTCTCCATCCTGCTGACCCGCTCGAGCCAGACCATGCGCTACCGCATCGGACGAGGCAAATTAGCGGCCGTACTGGCAGCTACTGGGGCTGGAGCGGCACTGGTGGTGTTCCTGATCGCTTCACAGCACTTCGCCATGGCGGTAATCCCGCAAGGCGTGGAACTTCCGGCAAAGGAAATCGGCTGGGCCCTGATCGGCAGCGGCAAGTATCAGTACGTGCTGCCCTTTGAAGTGGTGAGCGTGCTGCTCGTAGCCTGCATGATCGGGGCCATTCTGATTGCACGCCGGCACAAATAGGCGTCGTACCAACCGGTCGGAATCCGGAACAAGAGAAACATTTACATAGATTCAAGAACAAAAAAATCAATACGTATCATGGAAATCGAGATCCACGTCATTCACTATCTGATCGTGAGCACGGTGATGCTCTTCTGCGGCATCTACGGTTTCTGCACACGCAAGAACCTGCTGGCCATGCTCATTTCCGTAGAGCTGATGCTCAATGCTTCGAACATCAACTTTGCCGTATTCAACCGCTACCTGTTCCCCGGGCAGCTCGAAGGGCATTTCTTCAGCCTGTTTGCCATCGCCATCGCGGCGGCCGAGACAGCTGTGGCCATAGCCATCATTATCAACGTCTACCGTAACTTTGACCGGGTGCTGACCGACGACGTATCGCACCTGAAAGGATAACGGGACCGACAATGTCCGGAATGAAAGTTTAAACATCCGGACAACGCATTCAACAACGTTCAAACTCGAAACAATTCAAAAGCAATTATGGAATATACGCTTTACATTCTGCTGCTGCCTCTGCTCAGCTTCGTAGTGCTGGCCCTTACGGGCATGAAATGGCCGCACCGTGCAGCGGGACTGTTTGCCACGCTACTCCTCGCTGGAGCAGCCTTGCTGAGCTGGACAGCCGTGGCCGACTATCTGGCCTTGGAGCCTGACGCAACAGGTGTGCGCCCCGAACTCCTGCCGTTCTGCTTCGAATGGCTTCCCTTCGGCGGCAGCCTGCATATCGATTTAGGTATACTTATCGACGCTCCTTCGGTATTGATGCTGGGTATCGTTACCACGGTAAGTCTGATGGTTCACATTTATTCGCTGGGGTACATGAAAGGCGAACGGGGATTCCAGCGCTATTATGCCTTCTTAGGGCTGTTCAGCTTCGCCATGATGGGCTTAGTGGTGGCCCCAGGAGTGTTCCAGATGTACCTGTTCTGGGAACTCGTGGGCGTTTCGTCTTATCTGCTCATCGGCTTCTATTATACGCGTCCGGCAGCTGTGGCCGCCAGCAAAAAAGCGTTCATCGTAACGCGCTTCGCTGATTTAGGCTTTCTCATCGGCATTCTGATCTACGGCTACTATTTAGGCACATTCGACTTCCGCCCCGATCCGGCAGCTTTGGCCGCAGGCGGCATGATGCTGCCCTTGGCACTGGGCCTGATGTTCGTGGGCGGCGCTGGCAAAAGTGCCATGCTTCCGCTCCACATCTGGTTGCCTGATGCCATGGAAGGTCCGACACCCGTTTCGGCCCTGATCCATGCTGCTACAATGGTCGTAGCCGGTGTCTATCAGGTGGCACGCCTGTTTCCGCTGTTCGTCGCCTATGCACCGGAGGTGCTCCATGCCATTGCCTGGGTGGGCGCCCTGACGGCACTCTATGCAGCTGTCGTAGCCTGCGTACAGACGGACATCAAGCGGGTCCTGGCCTTCTCCACGATTTCACAGATCGGCTTCATGATGGTGGCGCTGGGTGTATGCACCTCGACCGATCCGCATACGGGAGGACTGGGCTACATGGCTTCACTCTTTCATCTGACAACCCATGCCTTGTTCAAGGCACTGCTGTTCTTGGGAGCAGGCAGTGTGATCCATGCGGTGCACAGCAACGAGATGTCGGCCATGGGCCGACTGGCCGGACGCATGCCACTCACACACATCACCTTCCTCATTGCCTGTCTGGCAATTGCAGGTATTCCTCCCTTCTCCGGCTTCTTCTCAAAAGATGAGATTCTGACGGCGTGCTTCCGTTACAGTCCGATCATCGGATGGACCATGACGGGCATTGCTGCACTGACGGCTTTCTACATGTTCCGACTCTATTGCCGCATCTTCTGGGGTAAAGCCTCACAAGGCACGGAACACGCTCATGAGAGTCCGGCAGTGATGACACTACCTCTGCTGATACTGGCTGCGCTGACATGCGTCATGGGCTGGGTACCTTTCGGACAGTTCATCTCGGCCGACGGTACACCTTATGAGATTCATCTCGACCTGCAGGTAGCGCTGACAAGCATTGCTTTTGCCGTAGTAGCCATCGCCGTGGCTCTGGCTCTGTATCTGAGTGGACGTTCCGCAATACCGGCACGTCTGGAACACAGCTGGCCACGCCTGCATCAGGCAGCCTATCGCCGCTTCTATTTTGACGAAATGTGGCAGTTCGTGACTCACCGTATCATTTTTGCCTGCATCTCTACACCGATAGCCTGGTTCGACCGCCATGTGATCGACCGCTTCATGGACTTCATGGCCTGGAGCGCAAATGCTGCAGGCGAAGAACTGCAACCGTTGCAGAGCGGACGCATACAGACCTACATGTTGCTCTTCCTCGGAGGTATCGTAGTACTGACCGTGATCCTGCTGCTGGCCGCCGGGGGCATGTTCTGACAACCCGGTTTCAATAATCCATTGCAAAATCAATAACAGAATGACCCGGTCTGCGGAAAGGCCCGATACCGGAACTCCGGCATCATCGCCGATCCGCCACGACCTGTCATTGAAAGAAACAACCCAATAAGAAGATATGAATATCCTTAGTTTATTCGTTCTCATCCCGCTACTCATGCTGGCGGGCCTCTGGGCAGCACGCACGCTGAACCAGACACGCGGCGTGATGCTGGCCGGCTCGAGTGCCCTGCTCCTGCTCGCCATAGGACTGGCTGTGGCTTATACCAGCCTCCGGCAAGACGGCGCCACTGCCGAAATGCTTTTTACCGATTCCATAACCTGGTATGCCCCCCTGCATATTGCTTATTCTACAGGCGTTGACGGCATTTCTGTCGTCATGCTCCTGCTCAGCGCCGTGATCATGTTTACGGGTACGTTCGCCTCCTGGCAACTGAAACCACTCACGAAAGAATATTTCCTATGGTTCACTCTTTTAGGATTAGGTGTGTTCGGTTTCTTCATTTCGACCGACCTGTTCACGATGTTCCTGTTCTATGAAACCGCACTGATCCCGATGTATCTGCTGATCGGCGTCTGGGGTAGCGGACGCAAGGAATATGCAGCCATGAAACTGACGCTGATGCTTATGGGCGGATCGGCATTCCTGCTGATTGGCATTTTAGGCATCTACTACGGAGCCGGTGCCTCAACCATGAACATTCTGGATCTGGCCCACGCATCCATTCCCGAACAGATACAACACACATTCTTCCCGCTCGTTTTCCTGGGCTTCGGCGTTCTGGGAGCTCTCTTCCCTTTCCACACGTGGAGTCCCGACGGCCATGCTTCGGCACCGACTGCCGTGAGTATGCTTCATGCCGGTGTACTGATGAAATTAGGCGGCTACGGCTGCTTCCGGGTAGCCATGTGGCTTATGCCTGAAGGGGCACAGGCCTGGAGCGGTCTGTTCCTCACCCTGACAACCATATCCGTTGTCTACGGAGCCTTGAGCGCCGTTGTCCAAACCGACCTGAAATACATCAATGCCTACTCTTCAGTAAGCCATTGTGGTCTGGTACTCTTTGCCCTGCTCATGATGACACGTACCTCCTGCACCGGCGCTGTTCTTCAGATGCTGAGTCACGGACTGATGACAGCACTCTTCTTCGCCGTGATCGGTATGATCTATGGAAGAACACATACCCGAGATATTCGCCGTCTGGGTGGTCTGATGCGCATTATGCCTTTCCTGGCCGTAGCTTACGTCGTTGCCGGACTGGCCAACCTCGGTCTTCCGGGCCTGAGTGGTTTTGTTGCAGAAATGACCGTATTCGTGGGGTCTTTCGAACATCCTGATTTGTTCCATAGGGTTTGCACCATTATCGCAACAACGAGTATCGTCATCACGGCAGTCTATATTCTGCGTACGGTCGGACGTATTCTTTACGGCCCATGTACCAATCCTGAATTTGAGAAACTGACAGACGCTACTTGGGACGAACGCACAGCCGTCATCTGTCTGATTGCCTGCGTAGCTGCTCTCGGACTGGCTCCTTACTGGGCCAGCACGATTATCAACGACAGTGTGGCTCCGGTGCTCGAAAGGCTGGCCTGCTCCTGATGCAATCAGCACGCTTTAAAAACTGACGGTTCTGAAAAAGCACAATCAGTAAAAGATAAAATAGAAATAGGAATATCCGCCCTACGGCGGGTCATAACGAATAAAAATATGAATATAGCAACCTTACTCCACATGCAGCCGGAGGTGATGCTTGCCTGCTTCATCATCATCCTGCTCGTTGCCGATCTGGCCATCCGGCAGCCGAATCATCGTGTCCTGCAGTTGATCGCCATAGGCCTGCTTCTGATACATATCGGCACCAACCTGACACTCTCCGAAGAAACACTTTTCGGCGGCATGTACCATTCATCGCCGATGTCATCGGCCGTAAAGTCGATCCTCACGATCGGCACACTGCTGGTCGTTCTGCAGGCCGGACCCTGGATCCGCCTGTCGGACAACAACCATAAAGCCGGCGAATTCTACCTGCTCGTCTTCACTACTTTGCTGGGCATGTACTTCATGACCAGTGCAGGGCACTTCCTGATGTTCTACGTAGGACTGGAAATGGCCAGCATTCCCATGGCCTGTCTCATTGCTTTCGACAAATACCGGGCCGGCAGTGCCGAAGCCGGCATGAAATTCATCCTGAGCGCCATGTTCTCGTCGGCACTGATGCTTTTCGGCATCTCACTGCTCTACGGTACCGTCGGTACTCTCTACTTTAGCGACATGCCAGCCCACATCACGGGCTCACCGCTGCAGACAGGTGCCCTTGTATTCTTCTTTGCCGGGTTAGGCTTCAAACTAAGCCTCGTACCGTTCCACGCCTGGACACCTGATACCTATCAGGGCGCTCCGACCACTGTTGGCGGTTACCTGTCGGTCGTATCCAAAGGTGCAGCCGCATTTGCCCTGGTTAATATCCTGCTGCGTGTGTTCGGACCGATGGCCGACGACTGGCATACGCTGCTCTCTGTCGTAATCGTCCTGACCATTACCGTAGGTAACCTGATGGCGCTTCGGCAGCAGAACATGAAACGATTCATGGCCTACAGCAGTATCTCGCAGGCGGGCTACATCCTGCTGGCCATACTGGCCGGAACGAGCGGAGTGGCCGCCATGAGCTACTACATCGTCGCTTATATGGCTGCCAACCTGGCTGTATTCTGCGTAATCAACGAAATTGAGCAACACGCCGACGGACGTGTGGACCGCGACGACTATCGTGCCCTCTACACGACGAACCCACGCCTGACGCTCGTGCTCACCCTGGCATTGTTCTCACTGGCCGGCATTCCGCCATTTGCAGGATTTTTCAGCAAATTCTTTGTTTTTGCAGCCGCAGCACGGGAAGGTCATTGGATCGTTACGTTTCTGGCCCTGATCAATACGGTCATCTCCCTGTATTACTACTTGTTGGTTGTTCGGGCCATGTATATCGACCCTTCAGACAATCCGGCACCTGCTTTCCGTACGGGAAACCTCGGACGCCTCACATTAGTTGTCTGTCTGGTTGCTATCGTGACATTAGGACTCGTTGCTCCGGTCTACGAAACACTTTGCCAGGCCGCCACGCTGACCTTTGGTATCGAATAAACAGCCTTTTGCAAGTTTATTTCCAAGATAACAGAATCAAGCCGGAAACTTTGATTCTTTGCTTTTCCAAAACTCTATCAGGACCTAAAAATAGTCCTGATAGAGTTTTTTATGTTCACCTCTCTGCCATTCACACGACCTCAAACAATCGTCTGAAAAATCGCCTTCAACGGATAACGCCGAAAAACGTCAGCATTCGGACACAGCAGGAACGTTCCGAAAGCAAAATACACCTTAAAAAAGAAATCAGAAATAAAAAAAACTTAAAACAGAACAAATAGAAAGAATAAGTAGCAAGAAATAATTTTTTTTTAGCAACTTTATCCGAAGAAAAGAGAAAATGAAGTATTAACCACTAAAACAACTGACGACAATGAGAAAAAATTTAATGATTGTACCTTGCTTCCTTCTGGCAGGTGCCCTGTTGAACACATCATGCATTGGTTCATTTGGATTACTGAACAAAGTCTCTTCCTGGAACCAGAGCGCCACAGGTAATAAATATCTGAACGGATTTATCGGTATCATTTTGAGTCCGGTCTACGGCTTCTGTTTCTCTGTTGACTGGTTTATTCTGAATACCATCGAATTCTGGACCGGAGAACAGCTGATTGCAGCCCATGAAACACGCCGTATGATCGGGTCGGACGGCAATGTCTATATTGTAGCATCAGACAAGAACGGCTATACGATCACCAATGAAACCAGCAACGACAGTGTGCGCCTGGCTTTCGACGCCGACTCCAAAACCTGGAATCTGGACGATAACGGACAGATCCGACAGCTGGTCAAGGTGAACGATGACATGACGCTCACGATCTACACTCCAGATGGACAGGAACTAACCGTCACCAACGACAGCAAAGGTATGGAACAGCTCCAGGCGGCTCTGCCAATCGTTCCGTTGCAGGCTGAATAAATCCTGCATAACCCCAATTTACAGGTGAGATCATCAACCTGAAAAACGAAAAGATTAGGAAAATATTCTTCAGAAACAACCGGGCGGCAGATAACGAAAGCCGTCCGGTTGCCATTTTATCAGCGGGCAGAAATCATCCAAAACAGCTATAATCTGAGCGACAATCATAATCCCATGAATGCAAACCTCTTTATTTTACAAACACTTGCTTCAGGACACCGTAAACGTTCGAAGACAGCAAAAGGCTACATGGCCATACTCATGGCCCTCATCATACCCACACAACTGTATGCAACCACCCCTGCATGGGCGGAAAAAGTGATCTCCATGAGCTGCAAGAAAGGGCACGACATGGACAACCACACGGATTGCAGACGAGCGACCGAAGACATTCATCCCATCAACAACCCCAAAAACATTACTTTTACAGCCAACATACCGAGAAACACGATCAACCCTGTTCGAACCAGAAAAAACAGGATCGGACAATGCCGTTGGAATACATCGGCTCTTTGTGTAAACGATAAATCGCAGAATTCCGGCGACCAACCGATTCAAACTAAAGTCCGCCTAAAACAACCCGCCGACATGCTTTTCTACGGTACACCGTATCTGCAGAATCCCACGGGCAACAGCATCACGGTATTGTTCCAGACAAAACGTCCCGCACATTGCTGGATCGAATTCACCACCGACTCTCTGCTGCTGATCGGTCGATCTCCCGGAATGACCTTCAAGACAGCTCGTACGCTTGTCGGAGGACAGGCGGTATGCCACGATATTGAACAAAAGATTCTTCTGGACAGTCTGAAATCAGGGCATCGTTATTTCTACTGCGTCGGCGCACGCGAACTCCTTGAGAATCGCTCTTACCACAAGGTTTTCGGTGATACTGTCTACAGCGACATATTCAGTTTTACCCTGCCCGATAAAAAGACAGAAAACTTTGCCGCCCTGATTTTCAACGATACCCACTGCGTAAAAGAGCTCGAAGAAAGGCTTGCCCGTACGGCCGCCCGCATCCCACATGATTTTACGGTATTTAACGGTGACTGCCTGCCCGAACCGGCTACACGCGAAGAAGCTATCCTCAACATCAACCGGGTAGCTCAACTTTTCGACGGCGCTTCATGCCCAATATTCTTTGTGCGCGGCAACCACGAAATCCGTAATGCCTACTCCTCGGGAATGCCCAGTCTGTTCGATTATCCCGGAGGTATTCCCGGCCGTTCATACGGAGCCTTCAGCTGGGGGGACACGCGCTTTGTGCTGCTGGACTGCGGTGAAGACAAACCTGACAGCCATTGGGTATATTACGGTCTGAACGACTTCACCCGTTTCCGGCAAGACCAGGCAAAGTTTCTTCACGAGGAAATCAAAAGCCGCCCGTTCCGCAAAGCCAAACGTCGCATCGTGATGAGCCACATCCCGATTTGGGGTAATACTGACGACTACCAACCCTGCCCGCCACTCTGGATTCCTCTGCTTGAAAAAGGAAAATTTGATTTGGGACTTTTCGGTCACACACATCATTGGCGGCTTTATGCCCCGGGCGAAATCAGCGACAATCCGTTTCCTGTTTACATCGGAGGAGGTTACGAAATAAAAGAAGCCACAATAGCTCTGCTTCAAAAAGAAAAAGACCGACTGACACTCACCATCATGGACTGCGACGGAGCTATTCTGAAAAGCATTGAATTAAAGCAATGACCGAACAGTCTCCTCATCCAGTCAATACCGAGAAAATAGCGTACAGCAAAGCGACATTAACGAAAAAACAGCTCCGGCCAGCACCACACCCGGCCAACCACCGGCCACCCATGCTGAGCCGGCAGCAAAAGTACCCAACGAACCGCCGATGAAATAGGCCGTCATGAAGATGGTGTTCATACGATTTGAAGCCGACGGACAAAGAGCGAACATCCGGGTCTGGTTGGCAAGCTGTACGCACTGCATACCGATGTCGAGTATGAGAATGCCCGCTATGAGACCCGCATACGTGTTATCGGCCACGAAAAACACCCCCCAAGCCACCAAATGCATCAAGGCACCGACGACACTCAGACGGCGTACCCCAATGCGGTCCGTCAGACGACCGACGAGCGAAGCCGTCAGTGCTCCGGCCACACCGCACAATCCCAAAGCGCCCACTTCATCACTTCCGGCAAAATACGGTGCATGCGCCATACGGAAAGCCAGCACCGACCACAATCCCATAAACGAGCCGAAGGCCAGTCCGGCACGCAAAGCATAGAGCCGAAGTTCCGGATAACTGCAAACCAACGACACAAGCGAACGCATCAACGCCCCATACGATCCACGGAAATTACTTGCTGAAGACGGCAGCACCCGCAACATCACTCCGGCCGACAGAACCATTACTCCAGCTGCGACATAATACATCGTACGCCACCCCCACAATTCGCCAACTGCTCCACTCACCACACGGGAAGCCAATATACCCGTAAGCAATCCCGAAACGATGATACCCACATTGCGTCCTTTTTCTTCGGGAAGGGAATACTGGGCTGCAAGCGGTACAAAAATCTGAGGCACCACCGAACAGATGCCGATTACAACAGAGGCTGCCCAAGCCATACCGACCGTCGGTGCCCAAGCCATTGCCAGCAAAGCTACGACCAAGAGTCCAAGATCGGCTGCAATGATGCGCCGACGACTGTAAAGGTCGGCCAGCGGCACAATGAAAAAAAGGCCCAACGCATAGCCCACCTGAGTCAGCAGAGCTATACGTGCCGCCTGTGCATCACCGCATCCTAAATCAGGCCCCATTACATGGAGCAGCGGTTGATTATAGTAAAGGTTTGCCACAGAAAGTCCGGCGATTGTAGCCAAGACGTAAAGCAGACCGCGCGACAATCCGCCATTTTCACGCAATTCCTTGTTCCTCATATCTTTTGTTTGTTTCTCTAAGGTTCCTGTTCTTATTTGTTATACCCCACTATTCCCGTTCCTTTACCTTTGTTTCACCATCCAATCATCAATCAACTTGATACGAAATCGCAGACAAAAAACAACCATCCGCCGAAGGTATTTACCTCTGCGGATGGTATTTTTATCCAGTTTTTATCAAGACGCTATCTCAATACCTGTATTCGTCAGAATTTCACACTGTTCATATACTTATCAACGATCATACCGTCGATAGCCTTCAGGTCGAACGTCAGCTTGCGTTTTGCCTTGAAGCGGATAATCATCAGCTCGCCGTCCTCCAGATACGGCTTTTCGCCCAAGTTGACAAATGTCGGGTAGAGTGCTTTCTGTCCGTTTGTATGCAGACGGTCGTAGGTCAGATTATGCATTTCCTTCATACCCTTGGCATCTACGCCCACATATTCCAGATCCTTCGTGTCGTACGGCAAAGCAAAGCTCAGCGCATTGACTGAACGCAAGCCTTCGCCACGCACGGTGATCTCTACTGTCTCACCAGCCTGGTAAGTCTTCTTGTCGGCCTTGACCGTCACCGTTCCGGCTACCGGTTCTACACGACGGCTGCTTACGCCCGTCTCAAGTTTGATCCCCACAGCCGAGATGTCGAAGGCATCGATCAGGTTATTGCGGTTCAAGTCCCCGATGCTCACATAGTCGAAGTCGCCATCGCCCTTCCGCAGACCCGTATAGTTCATATACGAAGTCAGGTCGTTCTCGTCTACCTTGTTGTCGCGGTTAATATCACCAGGAATCAGACTTGCCGTTCCCGGAACCTTGAATACATACATTTCCAGGCCCGAACCAAAATTGCCTACGGCCTTGCTTACAGAAAGCTTGATGTAGCGTGCAGTCGGTTGGCCGTCGAAACGGAACTCGTGCGTGCCACCGGCCTGCCAGCTGAACTTGCCGGCCTCGGTCCATTCCGTCTTATCCATGCTGTAATAAACAACACCTTCCTGCAGGCAACCATTACCGCCATCCGGACGCGACATGTACTGGAACTTGTCGAGCTGGTTCACACTATTCAGATCGATCAGCATATCAAACGGAACGGCCTCACCCTTGCCCCATTTTGAGTGCCAACCCGTCTTTTCGTCGAAATCGAACAGCTTGTTCACATCCTGTCCGCCCTGATTCTCACAAGTAGTCTCGGCAGTGATTCCCTTAATCGCGAATTCCAAAGGATTAGCTTTAGTCGTAGCCTCTACGGTAGTCCATGCGGAATGTCCGTCACGGTTCACAGCGCGTACCTTAAAGCTATAAGCTGTCTCCGCTTTCAGGTTCTCGAAGAGCAGACGCGTTTCCGTAATCGTAGAATAGATCATGCCGTTGAACTCGATCTCATAATAATCGGCACCCGTAACAGCCGTCCACGACGGTGTCAATGTATAAGGCTTCGTATCCTCATCGGTGATCTGTGCCTTAGGTGCTTCGAGTGCCCCCGTATGTTGCAACAGGCGGTCGGCCGGTGCGTAAACATAACCTTTCACATTGAGCACAACAGGCTGTGCCGTAACATCCGTCTTGCCCACTTTCACGTGCAGCACCGGATTCTTAACAACTTTCACCTGTGCGAAAGCCTCTTCCTTGTTCGAGAAGCGGTTCATATTCGGTTCGGTTTCATAGAACACTACGTTCTCGCCTGCACGGAACTCGTCCATCGAGCTTACCTCGGTAAGCTTCACCGATTTCTTGCCCACTTTCACCTTCACCGATTTCGGTTGAGCAGTCACGTTCAAACGGAAATAAGTCTGTTTCTCCTTTTCCATACCCGCGAACGAACCTTTCGTCGGCTCAACGGTAACAGTCACACGGCCATCCTTCTCTTCTGACACAAGATGAGTCGTCGCATACTCGCCCCGGCGATAAGCCTCCGTACGGCCATCGTCATCATATTCCGTAAATTCGGTCGTTCCAGCAGGATACAGATCATAGATACGCAGGTCGGCCGGAATACGGTTCGGATTATTGTTCGGCTCTGTCATCGGAATGATTGCTCCCTGCTTCACAAATACCGGTAATTTCCAAATCGGCGCAGCAAAATTATTGATGATGCGACCACCCTCGTAGACGTCACCCGTGAAGTAGTCAATCCAGCGACCTTCAGGTAAATAGATGCCGTTGCGCACATCGTTGCCCTCGCTGTCGGCCTGTGTATCCTGATAAACAGGGGCTACCAATACCGACGGACCGTAGAGGAACTGATAACGGGTCGACTCGTCCATCGTATAGGCGTTCGGATAATCCAGGAACATAGCCCGTATCATCGGTTTTCCGTCGATAGCCTCGTGGGCAATGCTATAAGTATAAGGCATGAATTCCGATTTCATCTTCAGATACCAACGGTTGATCGGTGTAGCCGGCTCACCCAATGCCTGCGGATATTTCGGGTTCGAGCCCCATCCGTCCATGTTGAGCTGCATCGGCGTAAACGTCTTCCACTGGAAGTCACGGATATTCACCGGCATGTTCTTTCCACCGAAGATACCATCCATATCCGATGAAATGTTCGGTTGTCCGGACAATCCAGAACCGATATATGTCGGGATATGGAAACGGATATACTCCCATTCGCCACCCGTCTGATCGCCTGTCCAGATTCCGGCATAACGTTGTGTACCGGCCCAGCCGTCGAGGGAGATAATGAACGGACGCGCATCATTTCCGTAATAAGGCATGATATGCCCCACATCGGCCACACCGTTCAGGCCGAATGAATATCCGGCACCGACCCAAGCCACATCCGTCTTCAAAACACGCACACCGGCATCGCGCACTTCTTTCACAATATCGCGCTGCAACAAGGCACTGACGCCCTCTTTCGGATACAGATCAGACTGCGTCCAAAGACCGATCTCTACGCCCAGTTTACGGGCATAATCACCGAATTCCTTCAAATTCTGAATATTGCCGTCAAGCGTTTCGGTCTGTCCATAACCCGCACCATAACCGTCGTTAGGCAATACCCAACCCAATGGCATGTCAGCAGCATTGTAGCGGTCGATAACCGCCCGCGCAGAGAACTGATAATTATTTTTTTCACCATTAAGCGATTCCTTCGTACCCCCATTGTCGGTCTGGCTCTCCTTATAGCGTTTACCGTCTTCATAAAGGATACCGTTCGGATCTTCCTTCCAATAGTCGCGGTTGTAAGCGTTCAAATGACCTTCATAGAAACCAAACTTTGGCAACAGTACAGGGTGTCCCGTCAACTGATAGAAATCATTAAGCAAATCCACCGGCGTCTGCCCCACCATCAGGAACACATCAAGATAATTCGCATCATGCTGCAAGCTGACAATTCCCTTTTCAGCTGCTCCGAAATCGTACAAGCCCGGACGGAATGTATGCCACATCAATCCATAACCCGCCGTAGACCAGTAGAAAGGCGTAGGTGAAGCCACACCTCCATCAGTCCAGTTATTCGTATTCACAATCTCAATGGCCTTACCCTTATGCGAAAAGCGTCCATTCTGTACGCCTCCACCATAAAACCACTCATCCGGCTGTTCCTTAAGCATAAGCGTCGTACGTCCCTTTTCGAACTTTACAGGAGCTGCAGATTCAACCACAAGACGTCCTTCCCCATCACGTAATTGGAAGGTTCCGTCACTCTTATTCACGGTAAGAATCATCGAGTCCGTACGGATCTCGATATTTCCGCCATTGTCCCTCAGCTCCACCTGTCCTGCATCCCGACGCGGCTCATCAACAAGAATCTGTGCCTCGGGCTGAGCTTCTGGATCGCGCACAATGCCGCCCGCATTATCCTGAAACAAACGTACAATATTCCGACCATAGAAATCCATCGTCAGATGGCGTCCGTCCGTATAAAGGAGTTCTACAGTTGAGGGGTTGATCATCCGGGCACCCGTAATGGCCAATCCGGCAGGAGTAGCCTGATCACGAGCCGAAGCATCTGAAACAATAGCAGAAGCATGAGCAGATAAGGGCATCATGCCAGCCGGCAAAGCCAATGCCAATAAGGCAGCTTTGCCTTGAATAGAATTAACGGTCTTTTTTTTCATTGGAGTTACAATTATTGATGTTACTTTTTATCTTCACTGAGTTTCAAAGATACGATATTATTTCTACAAAGGATAAAGCCCCGACCGTTTTTTATAAAAAATTCTAAATCGTAAAGAAAAAAAGGAGCATAAACTTGCATTTTAAGGATTTCCCTAAAAAATGAATAACAAATGCCACGAATCAGAAAGAATAAACTATCTTTGCGAGACTAAACCGCAACAAACCATTATTTATTTCAGAAAAACAGATTAAACATTAATTATAGTATTCACATGGATAAGAAAAAAATCATTATTATTGCCAGTTGCATCGTAGTAGTGCTTTGCTGCTGTCTGGGTTACCTATACTTTGCTTTCGAACAAAAGTCATCGGAACATGAAGAACTCATCAAATTGGCAGAAATGGATAAAAGGGAAATGGAAAACGAATACGCCCAATTTGCCAAGCAATATAATGAAATGAAAACGCAAATCAACAATGACTCCCTGATAGCTCAGTTAGATAAAGAACAGCAACGAACAGAAGAATTACTGGAAGAGCTGAAACGGGTAAAATCAACCAATGCTGCAGAAATTGCCCGTTTGAAAAAAGAATTAGCAACCGTACGAGCCATTATGCGAGGTTATATCCTGGAAATTGATTCATTAAACAGACTGAACCAGGCACTTTCTGATGAGAACCGCCAAATCAAGGCTCAGTATTCGCAAGCACAAACCCATATATCCAGTCTGGAAACAGAAAAAGAGTCCTTGAGCGACAAAGTGGCCATTGCCTCGCAATTGGATGCAACGGCCATCTCCGTTGAAGCAAAGAATAAAAGAGGGAAAAAAGCACGCCGAATAAAAGATGCCAAACAATTGGAAGTGCATTTTACCATCAGCAAAAACATCACGGCACCGACAGGCATGAAAACCATCTATGTGCGTATTCTGAAGCCAACGAACGAAGTTCTGACCAACGGAGGCACTTTCCCATTCGAAAACCGCAACTTAGAATATTCCATGAAAAGAGACATTGAATACACTGGAGACGCTCAAAACATAACCATGTATTGGGATATCAACGAATTTCTAAGTGCCGGATCCTATAAAATAGGTATCTTTGCCGACGGCAATAATATCGGTAATGCCACAGTCACTTTTGAAAAATAATCATATCAAGAACTGAAAGACAAAAAGTCCATTTTGTGAAGACAAACATTATAATCTGAATTTTAAATCTCTTCTACAAATCAAAACAAGAGTCTTGCATTTCCCACAAAGTCGGGATCTGACAAGACTCTTTTATATTATCCCACAGCGAAGCATCCTGATCTCCAAATGTAATCTCCCGCAGACCACTACCTGAGAAATATGGTATGAACGATAATCAGCCTGCCATTTACTGCCCTCAAAACGAATAAACTTACAGGCATTAAAAAGGTAAAGCAACCAAAATTCAGAAGACCAGGCCAATCATTGTTGATTACAAACGTTATGAAAATTCTTATTAAATAAATATCCGTTAAATCCCTTTGACAATACAATAAAACACCATACTTTTGCATCGGTTGTCTATGCAATCAAAAATGGCATAGGACACGCCACAACCATAATTACTATTCAATAAAACCTGAAAAATGAAAAAGCTACTGACAGTTCTGTTTTTTTCCGGGCTATTTGCGTCAATGGACGCACAAACCACACTGAACCTGGACAGCTGCAGGGCCTTGGCCATACGAAACAACAAGACCTTGCAAATATCCAAGCTCAAAATGGAAAAAGCACATTATGACCAAAAAGCCGCATTCACCAATTATCTGCCCAGCATCAAGGCTACGGGCGGATACATGCATTTCAGCGATGACATTTCTCTGCTCAGCCAAAGCCAGCAAAATAAATTAAATAATATTGGAACCAGCATCGGAACCAGTATAGCTCCTTCGCTTCCCGGCTTTATCGAGCAAATCGCACAAATCAATCCGGCCTTAGGTGCATTGGCCCAGCAGCTGGTGCAATCTGGGAAAATAGAAGAAATTACTGGTGCCCTGAACCAGGCCGGTCAAGAAATCACAGATGCCTTTAAAACAGACACCAGAAACACTTGGGCTGCAGCTGTCGTCCTCACGCAACCCCTTTATATGGGCGGAAAAATCATGGCCTATAATCGAATAACCAGACTTTCCGAGGAACTAGCTGCACTGCAACATGACACAGAGCTGCAACAAGTTGTACTCAGCACCGACGAAGCCTACTGGATGGTTGTGTCATTGGCGAACAAACAAAAATTGGCAGATGCTTACCTGAGTTTAGTAGAACAATTAGACACGGATGTTCAAAAAATGATTGCGGAAGGAGTGGCAACCCAAGCGGACGGACTAACCGTCAAGGTAAAGCTAAACGAAGCAGAAATGACCAAAAATAAAGTTGAAAACGGCTTATCCCTCTCGCGCATGCTGCTGAATCAATTATGTGGATTAGCACTGGAAGAGCCCGTCCTATTAGCCGACGAACAAGAAACCAATCTCCCGCTCAAGGAACAACATCAAGAGATCAATATGGAGAAAAGTCTTCTTCAACGGCCGGAACTACGAAGCTTGGAAATAGCCGGAAAAATTTACGACCAGAAAGTCAACATCGTACGCAGCGAGATGCTGCCGTCACTGGCACTCACCGGAGGCTACATGACTACAAATCCTTCCCTGTTGAATGGTTTCGAGAACAAATTCCGGGGCATGTGGAATGTTGGAGTCGTTTTACAAGTACCCATCCTTCATTGGGGTGAAAACTTCTACAAAGTAAAATCCGCCAAAGCCGAAGCACAAATTGCCAAATTGCAACATGCTGAAGCCCGCGAGAAAGTCGAACTGCAAATCAGCCAAAGCAGTTTCAAGACAGAAGAAGCTGAGAAGAGTCTGATCATGGCATTGAAGAACATGGATAAGGCCGAAGAAAATCTACGTTATGCCAACAAAGGCTTTCAAGAGGGTGTCCTGCCCGTAACAAACGTTATGGAAGCACAAACCGCCTGGTTATCGGCACAGTCTGCAAAAATAGACGCACAAATAGAAGTACGCTTGGCACAAACCTATCTGCAAAAGGCAATGGGTATATTAGGACAATAGAAATCAAAACAGCATAAAAAAACAATAAAATCAAACATTATGGAAATCAAGAAACAACATAACAGTATTATTTGGGCATTAATCAGCCTCGTGATTATCATAGCCGTAGTGGCAGGTGCCGGCCTGCTGCTTTTAGGAAACCAAGAAGAAATCATACAAGGTCAGGCAGAAGCAGAAGAATATCGGGTATCCAGTAAGGTTCCCGGACGTATTCTGCGTTTTTATGTTCAAGAAGGCGATCATGTGAAAGCAGGCGATACACTAGTGATTCTCGAAGCGCCCGACGTACAAGCCAAACTGTCACAGGCAGAAGCAGCCCGCCAGGCAGCACAAGCCCTTGAAGACAAGGCCAACAAGGGAGCACGCATGGAACAGCTTCAAGCAGCTTATGAAATGTGGCAAAAAGCCAAAGCCGGATTGGAAATAGCGGAGAAATCATATCATCGCGTCAACCGTCTGTTTGAGGAAGGCGTTATGAGCGCCCAGAAACGAGACGAAGCCTATGCCAATTACAAAGCCATGCAAGCCACTGAAAAAGCTGCAAAAGCACAATATGATCTGGCAAAAAACGGTGCCCAGCGGGAAGACAAGGCTGCTGCAGCAGCTCAAGTCAAACGAGCACAAGGCGCAGTAGCCGAAGTGAATTCCTACATTCAGGAAACCGTGCTCACGGCCTCAATGGATGGTGAAGTGACCGAAATATTCCCCAAAAGAGGCGAATTGGTGGGAACAGGCGCCCCCATTATGAATATAGCCATGCTCCAGAATATGTGGGCTACATTTAATGTCCGCGAAGACTTGTTGAAAGATCTCCGTGTGGGCCAGGAATTCAAGGCTTACCTTCCTGCTTTCGACAAAGATATGCGTTTTAAAGTCACTTACATGAAAGATATGGGCTCCTATGCAGCCTGGAAGGCGACCAAAACAACAGGTCAGTTCGATCTGAAAACTTTTGAAGTTAGAGCTGTCCCCGTCGAAAAAGCAGACGGGTTAAGACCAGGAATGTCCGTCATTATTAAGAAATAACCAGCAATCATGCATACCGAGAACAGATTTCTCAAAATAATCATCCGGGAACTGCATCAGATGACAAGTCGGCCGCTCTATGTATTCTGCATGGTTGTAGCTCCTCTGTTCTGTACATTCTTCTTCACTTCGCTGATGCAAGAAGGCCTGCCCCAGAATCTGCCTGTCGGTGTCGTCGACCAGGACAATACAGCTACCACGCGTCAGATACTCCGCAATCTTGACGCCTTTTCGCAGACCGGCATTGTCTGCCAATATCCCGACATCAGCGCGGCCCGCAGAGCCATGCAACAAGGCAAAATCTACGCATTCTACTATATTCCGGATGGTACCACCGATCAACTGCTGTCCAGCCGGCAGCCCAAAGTATCGTTCTATACCAACAACACGTTTCTCATTGCCGGCTCGCTGATCTATCGTGACATGCGCACCATATCCGAATTAGCCAAAGGATCTGTCGGCCTGAGCACATTACAGGCCAAAGGAATCAACGATGCCATGGCCCGGGCATTCCTGCAACCCATCCTGATTGACACCCATGCCCTTCAAAATCCGTGGCTCAACTATTCGGTATATCTCAACAATACACTCCTGCCCGGTGTCCTGATGCTGCTCATTTTTATGATGACCGCATTCAGCATCGGTTCAGAACTGAAGAACAGGACCAGCCACGAATGGCTCGAACTGGCAGACAACAATATGCTCAAGGCACTGGCCGGGAAACTGCTCCCCCATACGATTGTCTTCTACACCGTAGCCATGGCCATCAACGCCTATATATATGGTGTGCTGGACTTTCCTTTCCACAGCTCCGTCGGAGCCCTGATGTTACTCGTATTACTGATGGTGCTGGTCAGTCAGGCAGTAGGCGTCTTCTTTATTGCAGCGTTACCGACCTTGCGTCTGGGATTGAGTGCCTGCTCTTTGTGGGGTGTCATCTCATTCTCCATTTCCGGATTCAGCTATCCGGTCATGGCCATGCATCCCACATTGCAGATGCTTTCCAACCTGTTTCCGCTGCGCCATTACTTTCTCATTTATGTCAGTCAGACGCTCAACGGTTATCCCATGCACTATGCCTGGAAATCCTACTTAGCCTTATTGCTTTTCCTCATCCTGCCATTACTTTTAATGCGGCGATTGAAAAAAGCATTACTTGAATACGACTATATTCCATAGCCGTACCTCATCCATTACCGATCTACGTTTATGAAAGAAAACAATAACACTACAAAAGATCATCTGAGAACCCTGATCAGCGATACCTTCTATGTCTGGCGCAAGGAAATGATCCGGGTGGTACGCGACCAGGGCGTACTCATTTTCTTTATTCTCGTACCATTGCTCTATCCCCTGCTTTATGCGTTTATCTACACCAATGAAACCGTGCATGAAATACCGGTTATCGCCGTCGACCAGTCACATTCAGCATTGAGCCGGGATTTTCTGCGTCGCGTCGATGCGGCGCCCGACCTGCATATCGTCACATACGCTCCCGACATGGAAACAGCCCAGGAAATGATGCGCCGTCAAAAGGCCTACGGCACGATTCTGATCCCGGAAGACTTCAGCAGCCGGCTGAATCGGGGCGAACAGGCTACCGTAGCGACCTATACTGAAATGAGCGGCTTACTCTACTATAAAGCCATTCTTTCCGTATGTACGGATGTCTCACTCGACATGAACAAAGAAATACAAATCAAACGGTCGGGCAATACCACAAACCGACAAGACGACATCAGTACCGCTCCGTTAACCTACGAATATGTACCCATGTTCAATCCGACAAACGGTTTCGCCTGCTTCCTGATTCCAGCCGTATTGATCCTGATTATCCAGCAGACTCTCCTGCTTGGTGTCGGACTGATTAACGGATCGGCTCGCGAACGGCGCACCTTCCACCGCCAGGTCATTCCGGGGAATCTGAACGGCACCGGCCGTATCGTTGCCGGAAAATCTCTATGTTATCTGATGATCTATGCCCTGATGAGCGCCTGGCTATTGTTGGTTGTACCACACATCTTCCAACTGCCCCAAATAGGCCAAATCTGGGAATTGATGGCTTTTATGGTCCCTTATCTGCTCGCCTGCATCTTTTTCGCTATGACACTGTCCATCTTTGTATTTACCCGCGAAAGTTGCATGCCTTTATTCGTATTTACTTCTGTGCCACTTCTGTTCATATCCGGAATTTCCTGGCCCGGTTTCTCCATACCGGAATACTGGCGTATAATTTCCTGGATATTCCCGTCTACTTTCGGTATCAACGGTTTTATCCGCATCAATAGCATGGGAGCCCTGTTAGATGATGTAAGCACAGAATACACTGCATTATGGATACAAACCGGAATCTACTTTGTCACGGCCTGCTTCGTTTATCATTATCTGATCCGGGAGAGCAGGGAAAACAGAAAAAAAGAGATGACCCAAAAAGAGATTACGACCTCATTCAACTCTAAATCAGAACTGGTCTGATGTGCCAGAAACAAGAACAAGTGCCCTCCTCATTCAACTGAAGCTCAAATCAGGAAGGACACTTGTTTCTCGTTCATCTGTCCTCAAAGAATGTACCGTCAGCATTGTCTTCCCCCTTGGAAACGGACGTATACCAACGGCTTCTCGCCTTTCGCTCCTCATGGAACATCTCCTCCGTTCCGGCCTCAGTGGTCTGAAATGCCATCACATTGCTCACGGCTATCGTTTTAGCAACCTTTTCTACATCCTGATTGGCACCAATATAAGTAAAGACCCATGCTTTGGTTTTCAATTCTTCCACCAAAGCCTTTATGGCCTTTGCACTATATTCCCGGGAAGCATTCTCATAACCATCGGTAATAATCGTCACCAAAACCTTATCCTTGTCTGACACATAAAGCCGCAAGTCATTCAATGCCTTTCCCATAGCATCATATAAAGGAGTTCCACAGTTGGGCAAATAATCCGAACCAGAAATTTCCTTTACGGCACAAACAGGCACTTTATCATAAATACTTTTAACTGCATCGCTGTTAAAAGTCACCAAAGAAACAATATGTTCTTGCTGTTCAAAATTGTCTCTGAGCACTTCGAATCGTCTGAATAGTTTCGTTCAATCCACTGATCGCCTGACCCTTAATTAGCTGCATGGATCCACTTTCATCTAAAATAATCAAATTAAAAATACGCGTTTTCATAAATAATCGCCCTGATTCGTGCCGGGCACAACTTTAAAGTGATTTTGTTCCCATGATTTATGGGAGACATGATATTTCAATTAAGCAACGAATGTACTGATTCGCGACAAAGGCCAGCCTGACATTCCCGGTTGGAATCAGACAACTCACGTAACAAATCCAGAAACTGTAGCCAAGCCTCATAGAGTAAATCCAATGACATGAAAACAACATCAGCAACAAACGAACTTTCATAGAGCGGCAACTCGACACCAATCCAAACAAAGCTGCATTTATGCCGGAAGACCACGTCATCTAATCTTTATTTTCCGGCAAATGCATGTTTACTTTTTCTCCCTTTCCATTCAACAAGACGCCATTATCATCATCTTTACAAAGATACAGATCATAACCGACAGCTTTAATTTCCGTATAATCAGGTGGAGTCAGGACCTTTCCATCCGGAGACAACAAACCATACCAACCATATGCAGCTTCATACCGTTTACAATGAGCGACAGCCTCTACAAAATATGGCTCCGCGTTATCCATTTTCTGAATCATATTTCCGTTTTCATCATAAGTTTCTATGGACACATAATGCAAATCAGATGTATCATAAGTCAGGTTTTCTATATTTCTTATATAGAAATCCGCTATAATCTCTCCTTGAAGATTATAGGTTCTCATCGTATGATCGGCCATACTTGCCATAAACTTTCCATCACACAACCACAGCTTACCAGCCGTAAATGGAATGACAGTCTGCATCTTGTCTGTAAGTACAGCCTGTTCCTTACCATTGCTGATAATCCAGAATGTATCACGGGGTTCTATCGAAAAATATTCTGCTTTCAAGGCCCAATTCCCCTGTTTGTCAATCAAACCCAACCGATCCCGACGATCATTATGCAACACACAATGTCCATTGTGAAACACATATCCTTCAGTCCCTGCCAAATATGGTATTTTAGGATCAATAACAACTTTTCCTGAGCTGTCGATAAACTTAATCCAGCCATCATCTACCACAGAAGCCAAACCCTCAGAAAAAATCCAGGCATGTTCATACTGAGGCTCAATTACTGTTTTTCCGGTAAACATATTGAAGTAACCCCGCTTACGACCGTTACTATAGCAAATCAAGGAATCATTGCCTAAAGGCTTGGCTATCCACTTAATACCTTTAATGGTCGTTTCTCCATTAAAGTCTTTCACATAACCGTCTTCGCCATAAATCCCATTGTAATAGATAACTCCGCGGGACAAATATTGCACATATTCGCTCAATATATCGTCTGAACAAAAACGATCATCAAAACAGCCCTTAATCGATTTAACAATTCCGGCGCAAACTGCAAAGGCTATAAACAACATTACTAATGCAAAACAACTGCCCACCACACGACGAAGAAATTTGCCGTATCTCGAATCATCTTGCATACCCAAAACTACGGTAACCCAATTGGCTATACCAGAAAGGATTCCGGTCAACCCCTTCCAAAACAGAATAAAAGCTTTTTTCATTTCCATAGATATTTAGTATTTGTATTCAAATCAAACAGCTTTTTGCAATAATAGATCATTCATTAGTGCTAAAGCTATCATTTAAATTGATTTTTTCCATTGATTTTCACAAATAAACACCACCAATATTCCCGGCACTTTTATTGATTACTACAAAAAAACAGATTACTCTCTTATTGTTCATAAACAAACAATAAAAAAGTAATCTATTATCAAGCGTTATACATTACAACGGACAATATATAGCGAAATATATCTATATCCGTTCCGACTTTCTATGTTTACTATTTACACGATAACAACCTTTTTACACAAAACGGTATCATAACAGCAATTATCATTGCTCCACACAATAAACACAACAGCCATGATTAAAAATTCTAAGAGCGTTTTCCAGATAATATGAATGGAATAGCCCGGGTTATTTCTATATCATTCAACTTCATATCCTCCGACAAACTCTCATAAGACCTAATCTGATAATGAATAAATTCCTTTTTAAGTCTTTTTTTATGTGCCTCACTCGTCAAATTATCCTTCAGAACATCCTTTTCTTCCTGCTCCGTTACTGGTCTGTATCCTAACAACAACTCTTCTATGTTCCAACGATTATGTTCTACCTGAGCCATTATTGGAACTAACTCCTCAGGAATACGCTGAACAAAGATGTCCAAACCCACTGAACGCAATTTTGTTTTAATGGCATTAACGTAATAAATATTGGACCATTGTTTAACGATTCCTTTCTCACATCTCAGTTGCTGCCACAACTTATCTAAGTTTTCTCTTGTCGGCACCAAATCATCCTGCGCATAAATCTGATCATAAACATAATTCACCCGTTTTGCCATGACATCATGATTATCCATAATATCCATACATTCTCCTAACATGCCGAAAGGACGTATATTCTTATATCTATAATCATCCTTTTTGTCTACATAAGCACCAGAAAGATGATCAACAATTGCAGAAGTTATTCGCTGTTGTACCAATACTGGAATGTCCTTCTTGCGTACACATTCAGGCAAGAACATTGCCGAAGATATGGCTTGATGGGTTAGATTCAAACATATGGCAATAGTTATCAGGGCGTCCGGTTCAGCCGTCCAACATTCGATCAAACGTCGGACTGGCTCGGATTCAATCTCCCCCTGCACAAATTGCCACTCAATATCTAAGAGTTCTGTTCCCAAATGTTCATAACACTTTTTAGGACCGTATTCTTTTTTCTCCCCTGTTTTTGAGTCAATATACACAGAATAAGACATATCAAACAAATTTGGATAGGATTGTTTAAAAATGTCCATTTCAGAATCCGCATGCGCATCAATAAATGTTATGCGTGTTTTTTTTGTTTTATCTCTGAGGAAATTTGGGAAATGTGCTATGTGGGCAGCTTCAACAGCCATGGCTACTCCCATCCGAGACATCCCCACAATAACAAAATGAACAAAACGATTCGATTCAAACATGATCGGCACTCGATCCAATGGTTCATAATGAATCTTCTCATCTCCCATATCTTCATGTTCTATATTGGAAACAGAACAACAGCAGCTCCTTTTATACAAAAGTCGATCTGCTTCCAGATTGACTAATACCTTTCTGGCCCAAATCTCATAAAAATTAAAAGGATGCAGTTCTACAAAATCTTTATATTCAGCAGCAATATCCGTGAATTGAAATACAAAATAAGTTGATTGATATTCAAACAGCATATTACATTTCAAAGGCGCGCCATACTTTTTATCCCGACCACTATCCTTGCAAATCTGCCCTATCAGATTAAAACAATCCACATTGAGCGAGTCGTGATAATATTCAATGTCATCCAATTCTCCGCTATCTCCTAAAATAAAAACTTCTTTTGCATCAGCAATGTACATTCGTTCCAGATCTTCACGGGAATCACGATGCGCATAATTGAACAGCACCTTTTTTTCATATTTACGTTCCAAACGGGAAAATAATTTCATCCGCACATCTTCAACATCCTTAGACGTTTGAATGACAATCTCACAATACGGTTCCTTCCTGAACAATTGCAGCACCAGTCCAGGAAGCATGGCATCTGCACCAATAATCACATAATGTCCGGACATACGATAATGTACCAACCCTTTCCGAAAACGCTCTACCCGGCGTTCCATGATATTCGATATTGTTGAAATCAATAGACCACCAACAAGAACAGAACCGACCAAACTGATCAGAATTGCCAAAACCCTCGTTGTGCCATGGGCACTGACTTGGTTGCCTGTATCAATAAAATGATTATAAACAATCCATAGCATCTCGCTACGTTCATCCTCATCTTGTTTCTGTTGTGAAGCGGACTGAGTAGCTGTATCTGGTTTCTGGACTGCATCCATATTCCATTCCTTAAGTTCGCTACGACACATTGCCCATACACAAAAGGCACCATAGACAAGCAATACAAAAAAACCTAATACAAAGAGCTGTTTACCAATACCTCCTTGTAACGTCCTGTCCACAAAACGAATAAACTTCCAATGAACGATTCTTTTCCAGATATACTGAAGCCTGAACCGAGATTTTTTCTCAACACTAATTTTATATCCCATTTTTGTAATAAATTTCAACGTACTCAAAGCCGTATTACGGTCATAGTCTTTCTCTTCTTCAGATAAATCCTCATAATTTACTAATCCTGGATGAGTCTTCAGTTCATCATTCCTTTCTGCACCATATTTCCAACCTTCATCCATACGTTTCTTTGCCCAAACCTCATGTACATTCTTCGCTAATGCATCAATCAGCCGATTCAATGATTTTGGCAGTCGTACATGCTCCAAATCCTCAGGCTGCGGCTCATATTTCTCCTGTGCCATAATCTCACCCAATTTAAAGATTCATTTCATCAGCCCCACGATCTCGTTGAAGATGTTCCACGATCCGTTTACGAGCCATTCCATGCATATAATAACAAAAAACAAAAACTCCGATCGTCAACAAAGTTGAAAGTATCGTAAAAGCATCCACAAGGAACAACAAGGAATTAAATATTCCATGAAAAATAACAGGAATCACCCACATCAGTACCAAGGACCTTGTTCGAATATTACCTCGACCAAACATCGCAAGCGAATAGTAATATCCCATAAATACAGCAAATGCATAATGCCCCGGAACAGACAAGCAGGCACGCATCAGGCCAACCTGAAACCACGATTCCTGATTGGAAAACAAATATAAAATATTCTCAACAGCAGCAAAACCCATGGAAACAGCCACGGCATAAACAATTCCATCCACATGCTCATCAAAAAACTTATTCTTACGCAAGAAAAGCCATAGCATGAATAATTTAGCGGACTCTTCCGGAATTGCAGCCCCCCAAAATGCTGTCTCGACCTGTTGCGGGAGAATTGAAGAAGTAAATTGATTCAGTCCGGTCCATTCTATAACAGAAGAAAAGCATAAGGACACACACACTGATAAGACGCCATAAAAGAAAGCCTTGACAATCTGGCCTACAGGTTCCTTTTTATACAAATCCCTCCTGTAAATATAAATCATCAGGATCAATACGGGCAAAATGGCCGTGAACAAAATTAAAAGATTACCACTGAGCATAAATATTAGATTTAATCACACATACAAAAAAACAAAACTTAAATGATTTTTGCAAACAAGCAATTAATTTTTTAGATAAAAAATTATCCTCACCTAAAAAAGAAAGCTTTTCAGGTGAGGATAATGAAAAGGACCACAAAATAAACTAATCTTTATAATCCATAAAATCTAACTTCTTTCCGCAATGTTCACAGAATACCTGATGTTTAAAAATCACACCGCCACAATTACCACAATGATACAGATGTTCGATATTTTTAATTCTTCGCAACAAAGTATAATAAAGTTCCGATTCATTGTTTTTTACCAGATCATAGCCTAATTTCTTAACTAATTTTATGGTCTTTATCGCCATTTCGCGATCATAATGTTTTTCTGATTCCGGCAAATCTGAATAGGCAACCATATCCGGCGTCTGCTTCTTGTCATCATCGCGAACCGGCCCATAAGTCCAACCTTCACGCATTCGATTTTCGGCCCATACCTCATGTGCATTTTCAGCGATAGCTTCCTTCAATTCATTTAAATCATCCGAAAGCTCCACATCAGACAAATCTATCGGATGAGGAATATAAGGATTTCGACCTCTCCTGTCAGCCACAACCATATAATAATTTGAGTCAGCCCATGCATCCATAAATTTTACCACAGGCAAACGACAAACATCCTTTTCCACTTGTGGATCATACAAACATACTTGTTCCTCATTTGAATCGTAATGTATGACAACTACCGCATGATCCGGCATCTTCCCGACAAGAAGATCCTCAAATTTTTCCTGGATAGCGTCACCTGTCAGTTCGCCTCCGTCAACAACAGCGATGACGTCTTTCCCTTCTGATAGTGCCTGCCTCAGATCCTCAAATGTACAATGATAACGACGCGTAACAGTCATATCAGCCTTGCCCAATAGTCTTCCAATATGAAATAAAGGCACTCCTTTGTCTTTCAGCCATTTGTTTTTACGCGCATCATCAGCCAGAATACCCAGGTCACAGGACAATCCCCTTTTCCTTAGAATGTAATCTTCACATTGAATATCACATAAACAAGTTCCGCCATCGCTTGCCGCTAATGACCTTATCGGAAGAGTTTCATGTTCAACTTCCATATCCAAAACTTCATCCACCCGTTCCGATACACTCAGACATTCCTGCAGTTCTTCACTCTCGCTTAACAGCTTAAGAGTATCCTGCATCTCACGCACACTCACATTTCCATCTAAAAAAGCAGCAAATTGTTCGTCCGAAATGTTTTCAATAGACTTCATTTTTTCCATATCTTTGAACATCCTTAAGAGCAATATGTGCCAAGGCAACCATTGCTCTCCTTTTTATATTATATAGATTATCAACCGTTATACACAATTCTTTAGCCAATTGTTGAGGAGCGACTCCTTCAATTTGCAACTTCCTCAGCACATAAACATATCTTTTATTTGACATACACGAAAACAGACTTTCCAAGTCCATTTGCGCCGAAATCCGATTCGTATCATCAATAGCCATTTCCCCTTTCTCTAAATGAGGACTATTTTCTTGGTTTCCTATCAATTCATTACGTTTACGGATGAAATGACGTATTGCCAGCACCTTAAGCCATTGAAAAACTGAGGAACGGAATCCAAAGTTACGCAACTTGTGTGCATGATCCTTCATCAGCTCGTAATACAATTCATTCACCACTTCATCATAATCTACATGCCCAGGAAATACGTAATTGATAATATGCTGAAACAAAGGCCTGCAGGTTACAAAAAAGAAACGACGAGTCACTTCTTCATCGCCTTCTATTAAAGCATGTATAATTTCTTGATCCGACATTATTGTTCTATTACCACTACATTAAGATTAAACAAACACCCCCACAAAAGGAATGCTACAAATTTATAAAACTAAATTTATGCGGCAAAGTATTTAATTTGTTTTTTACGAATTAATCTAACGCATCCAACAGAATAAAACAAGCCCAATGTTCACCAGTCAATCCTCGTTTGCGAAGTTCTTGCAATGTTTTTACAAAAGCACGATGTTTCGATTCATATTGAATCCAATTCTTATAAAATAGGACCATCATTTCTGCTGATTGCTGATCATAGACTTTTTTCAAACTCATTATCAAAGAAGAAACTCCGGCATTTTTAAAACCTCGCTGCAACCCGAACACGCCATCCTTATCTAATTTACCCAAACCACTTTCACACGCCGAAAGAATAACAAGTTCGCACTCCCTTAGATTCATCTGAGCAATTTCCCGTGCAGTTACGACTGCATCTTCCGGAACAACAGACAATGTATTTGCCCCTGCCAGAATCAAGAAGCTATTATCCATAGGGTCAACTCCTTGTTTCCCATCTGTAGTCTGATAAACACCATGAGTTGAAAGATGAAGGACATTTATCTTTTTTGAATCCAAACTTTGGAAATTATGTTTACCGGCATTTGTTCCAACTGCATATTGTATCAGATTAAAAGCAGAACTTTTAGACACCAGGTCGCGAATATGATCTACTTCTTCCAAAGAATAAGGCAATAATCCAAAATCAAAAGTACCATCATAAAAGCGGAGCCCTGATTCATGCTGCATAGCCAGTATATTTTCTGCAGCTTCTGACTCTTCGGCATCCAAGGTTTCTTCTGCATTATAGTCCACTCCTCCCCATAAAGCAATATTTTTCTTTTCTGAAAAACGTTTAGATTTACACAACTCTTTTGTTGAAGACAAACGGTACATATCATACTGTTCAAACATTGGTTTTCTTCCCACCGTCAGATATTCAATACCCAAAACTTGTAATTCAACATCAGCAGAAAAAAATACCCGCTTCTTATTTTTCAAATATGGCAATATATTTTTCCAGACACAATGACCATACTCCAAATTATCATACGTGTCTGAGGCATCTATCATTTTTTGTAATTGATTACGCTGACACACGGGAATCATTACCGGTTCACGAGAATCCCGACCAAGCAATATAGCAACCACCATATGCTCATCATCTGTCAAACCGTTTTTAACTTCTGCAAATTCAATGGCCACATCTGTATGTTTCAGTTCTTTTTGTATGTCTCGCCAGGAATAGGACAAATAATCTGTATAATCCTTATACTCCGCGCAACGTTCCATCAACACTGTTTCCAACCGATCATTTCTTTGCTTTAAAAGTAACAAAGAATCCAATCCCTGACCAGATGATTTAATTTCCATCATTTGATTTGTATTTGCTTTTATCTGCTCATAAACAGACATTATCTCTGCATCACCAGTACTACGAAGTACCTGCTCAAATTCAATAGATGAATTCAACAAGATACCTTTAGAAAGCAACTGTACATCATAAGCCAGCCCTGCCATTACTCCTTTTTCTGATAATAAAAGAGCCATGGACATCAAAGAATCCTGTATGTCACTATACTCATTCCACACGAGCGCTCTCTCTGTTGCATTTAATGTACGGAAAATATTTTTTATTGCCATTCGTTGTGCAGGAACAAATTGAGTGTAAAATTCGACAGCCTTATCCTTTTCGCCAAGCATCATGTATTGTTCTGCCACATTCCCCAACGTTTGCACATACATCAGATCATCCTCTCCAAAAACTTTTTTATAGATTGCAAGATTATTTACATTCTCATCCAGCAATTTCTGTATCATCTTTTTTCTTTGCTGTTTAGCCGATGTACTATCATATGCAATGCCTCCTTTGATGCAACAAATATTTAAATCACTCATGGCTTGATTTAACTTTGCATCATCACCTGTCTCCTTATATATTTTTATCGACTCTTCATACAATACAACCGCTTCTTGATAATTTTTCATCCTCACATATACATCTGCTATGTGTCGCAGGGCATCAGCATATCCCACACTGTCGTTACAAGCATTATAAACAGTTTTTAGATGATCATAGATGTTCAATGCATTTTGATAATCTTGCTTTAAATAATAAGCTGAAGCTAAAGTAGACAAAGAAGTATAATATAGATTTGTTTTTTCTAACCCCAATTCATCATATAAAGCCTGATACCTCTTAAATTCATTGATTGCCGATTCATATTCTCTTAAAAAATAAAAGGAAAGAGCCAAATTACGTATGGCATTTGCATAAACCTCAGTCTTGAGCTGGTGCTGCTCATAATCAGAGCATAAACTTTGAAAATAATTTTTAGCCTCCTCATAATTTTTATTATTGAACAAGAATAATGCATACCCTCCGTGAGTTGCCATTTTTTCTTCAGGTGTCTTGCTTAATGCAATTGCTTTCAGATAACATTTTTTAGCTTCTGTCAGATTATTGACAGAAGCATAATATGCCGCACGCTCCATCATACATTCAGGCTCATTGCATTCCTTCTCCAGTTCATGCTTATTATGTTCATCGATCAACTCCATATAATACATAAACTTTTGTTCATCATTCAAATCATAATATTCCATCGCTAATTTTTCAAGAAGCGCTCCATAAGAATCTGAAAACTTTTCATAATAAGTCAAAGCCTTTTCATAGGCAATTAATGCATTCTTTTTATCTCCTGCCAATTCATAATCCAATCCTATATTCTGAGCATACATAGCTGTATTTTTATGAATTGGCGACAGTTTCAAAGAAAGGTCAAGCACTTCACGATGAATCTTTAGCGCCTCATCATATTGCTTCATGATCCGATAAAAAACACCGACATTACTATACGAGGTAATATAGTCCTCATTTAAAATGCCAAACAACTTCTTACGCAAATCCATTGCCTGTTTTGCATATTGCATTGCAAGAGAAACATCTTCACCCGACAAGCAGATTGCCAACTGATGCAAACAGGTAGCATAATCCGCTCCCAGATTATTATTTTGCCGATAAGCTGCAATTGCCTTTAAAAACAGACTCTTTGCCTGTTTCTGTTTGTTTTCTTTCATCAAAACCAATGCTGAATCCAACTGTGTTTTTGGTGTTTCTTGCGCACAGACTGCAAAGCATGCAGTCAGCATAAAAAAACAGATTGAAAATAAATATTTCATGATTTTATTGTTTTTGAGTATTCATAATTAAAGCATAATTTACCGGAACATCAGCATGATTGCTGACTTCAATCAGCAGTATTTTATTACCTTCAGATGTGATACCTTTCAATTTCCGATAACTATATCCAGTCGTTTCCCTATAATGATCTGAATAAATCTTTCCTGGCTTCTTTAACGACTCAACAACTCTGACTTTCAGGTTGATCAACCCATAAGGCTCGGATACAGCAGATACGTTTATACTCAGATCACCAGATATACGTATTCCATAAACGACTGCCCCTTTGGCAGCCAATGCTTTCGTCGTCAACCGAACCTCTCCATCACCTCCTCTTTGACGATTCTTTTCTGCACGTTTTAAATAATCCGCAGCTGTTTTATAAACCAATCTGTTCACATATAAGCTATCCATAAATTCCGGTACAAAAACCATACGTCCATTTACTGAAACTTCTGCCTTTTTATCCACATGCTGCAGATTCAATGCACTCCATTTTGTTGTTTTCAGTATTTTAGAGGCTTGTAACAATTCACTGGGACTCCCCTTATCACTTAATCCTGACTGTGCCAACAGACAGGCTTTCTCAATCTTTTCAAAATCAGTCTGTGCACACAGATGAAAGCCGAAGCAAAAAAACAGACATAAACAAGCCAAACTAAGTCTAAATATTCTCATATTATTTCTTCTTTATTAAAACCAATCTAAAACCAATATCTTCTGCACCTTCATCGGCAGAATAAGTATCACGACAGACAATCTTTAAAAAATCCAGATTGTCTTTAGATAAATAAGATCCACCCCGAATGATATGTTTCGGTGCATTTGTATCTCCTAAAGGATCTGTTACGGACTCTTTAGTGTAAAATCTCCAATCACCATCCCGACACCACTCCTTAACATTACCGGTCATGTCATAAAGTTCAAAACCATTGCAATCCTTTTGCCCTACAGCAGTTACGTTTGAAACATTGATATTCATCACAGAAGCCAGTTCATTGCTTCCTGCATAAATATAATCATCTTCTCCTTTTGCCGCGTATTCCCATTGCGCCTCTGTTGGCAAAGCAAACACCCAATCATTCAAACGGGCCTGATTATTCAACCTGCCAATAAACTCCTGACACTGATTCCATGAAACAAAAACCACAGGACAACAACTGTCCTTCTCGGTCACAATAGAATCTTTCATAATTGCATACCATTCTTTATTGGTCAATTCATATTTGGCCATGTAGAAATCATCTGTCAACGTTACTTCGTGTTTCGGACCCTCAATGTCCAGATAATCATCAGTTCCCATCATAAAAGTGCCTTTTGGAATAAGCATCATGTTATTGAAGATACCACGAATAGAAGACAACTGAACAGCAGACAAATCATCCGACCAAAATACCATCAGAGAATCAGTATACGGCTCACCATATTGTTGATGGCCATATACCTCATTATTCGTATAAACATAATCATACCTTAAATCCTTTAATTCATTCAAAGCGACCTCTGTTTGTTTCCTGATTCTTTCAGGTAAATTTTTATCTAATAGAGCTTCATAATCAGACAGAGTACGACACGCCTCAAATGCGGAAACCAATCGACGATATTGCACTACATAAGAGCCTACAGCTACAAAAACCAACAAGACAGCCATCGTAAAGAAAACCTTAAAAAGGGTCCTCCGCGGAGTCTTTAATCGTCTGGTCAATTCTGGCAAAATAGTTTTGAACAGGAAATTCTTACTGTCACTATAAAATACGGCCTGTATGCGTTTTATCGGAGCAATATCTTCAGGCAATTGTAGACGATCAAAATCAAATTTTTCAGTCGCTGCAAGTACTACCGGTATGATGTTCTTCTTTTTCTCAATTGCACGCGCAATTTCAAAACGGACAAAGTCAATGGTCCGTCCTTCCGATAGCAAATTACGCTGTATTGTATCAAATTCCTCTATAGTGCATTTGGCATAATGACGGTAAACCTCTGCTTCACTTGCCTGAATATGAGCAAAGGTTGTTTCTCCTATAATTAAAACAAAATCTTTACATCTGTCTATCCGCCGGAGAATTTCCAGATCAAAAGTCCCATCAAAATTCTCCCGGTCGAAACTGACCTCCCCTTTATAACCGGACTTCTCCAACAGCGACAAGAGATGTTCTGCTTTGTCGGCTGTACCCGCACGACGATAGCTGATGAATATATTGTAGCGAGACATAATTCAATATTCCTGGATTTTTTTAAAACCGTTCCATATTTCCTCATCATTATAAGCAACATAAGTCCCTGAAGGAACATATAATATAACATTTGTTAGAGCAACACCTTCAAAAACATTTTCTTCTATCTTAATTGGATTATTCCAACAAACTTCAAACTGTTTCAAACAAATACAATCCTGAAAACAATTTCCCCCTATTGTCTGCACAGATAAAGGTAGCCGCATCCTTTCCAAGTTCCGGTTGTTATGAAATGCATAGGGCCCTATATCAACAACCCCATTGGGAATATCCAACTGATTCCAAACTCCACAATTGGAAAATGCGTAAGCACCTATCTTGATTAAGTTTTTGGGCCATTCCACCATCTCTAAAGCAGAACAAGAAGAAAAACACCCCTCGGGAATCCGCTCCATTACCCCTTCAAAAACTACCTGAGAAACTCCACGACATTCACAGAAAGCTTCGGTACCTATTTCCTGAACGTTAGCAGGGATCTCAATTTTCGTAATTGACGTACATCCTTTAAATGCATAACTGTCAATCTTAACCAACGAACTTGGGAATCTGACATCTTTTAAACAATTACACCGCTCAAATGCACGAGAACCAATAATCTCTATTTGTTCCGGCCAGACCACTGTTTTCAAAGCAGGACAATCCGAAAATAAGCCATAAGGCACTTCCTTAAGTATTCTGTTCATCTCCACTTGCTCCAGATTAAAACATTCTGCAAATGCATTGATTCCAATATATTCCAAATTTTTCGGAAAACGAATCTCTTTAATTGGCGTTTCACTAAACATACCACTTGCAATATATTGCAGACTATCAGGCAAGACGAGTTCTGTTAAAGCCGTACATTCAGAAAATAAATAAGAAGCCTCATCTTCTTCAAATAATGCTCCATCAAATCCGATTCTTCTCAGACTTTCAGGCAATTTAAGGCTTCGTAAAGCGTCAGAATAAGAAAAGTCCAGTTCCAAAAACGTACATCCTTCTGTCAGTGTTACCTCCTCAAGATTATCACAATATTGAAACGCTCCAGCATTAAGCAAATCCGGAGTTTCGCATTTGATATCCGACTGAACAGTCAAGGTCTTGATTTCAGTCCAGGCAAAAGCCTCCTGTCCCACAAAAGAAAGCGATTTCGGTAAAACCAGATCCCCAGACAATGAAGTTTGATAAAATGCTCCAGCCATAACCGAATCAATCCCTTCATGCCAAAAGACCGTACGTAAATCAGAGCAGTCCGAAAAAGCATAATCCGGTATGACGTGCATTGTCGCAGGTATCTCGAAAGCGACCAAAGGAGTTCCAGCAAATGCATATGCGTCAAAAGATTCCAATGTCTCTCGGCATAACGCTTCCAATCCTTCCAGATTTCTACACCCCCAAAAAGTACCATACCCCACACTTTTGATCTGATCCGAAAGAAATACCTCTTCAAGCTGACTGCATTTATAAAACAAAAAATCATCCAAATTCTGAATACATTCCGGTAAACGGATTGAAGTCATATTAGAACATCCACAAAAGGCACTACGACTGACGGTCCGAACATTTTCCGGAATGACCAATTGTTCTATTGACACACATTCATAGAATGCTTGTGAGCCAACCGCTTCAAGGTTCTCCGGCAAAAGAATCTCTTTAAGCTGCTTACAATATCCAAAAGCATAACGCGACAAAACCTGATTCCTTTGTAACATAGGCTCGCCATCATAATAAAAATAAGGTTCTCCGCCTTCTACAAAAACAGCCTGTTCCAAATTCAACCGTTCAGTTTCCCCTGCCGTTTCATTTCCATATTCATCAGCACCACACATACGACGAATCACCTTCAAATCGCTTCCATTAATCGGACCAGACACATTTAATGATTTTATTTTCAGATAATTTTCAGGTAGCAGACCAGTCAAGGTTCCCGCCTGGGTCAAATGCACCGTATAACTCTCCCATTCTGACGAATGATTTCCATCATAGACCAACTCTTGCGTACAGGAGACCAGCATCCAAATACTCAAACAAAAAAACAATATTCTTTTCATGCCTATTGATTTATAACCAGACGACACCCTATATAATACGAACTTCCCGAACCACGCAGACTTTCACTGGGCACATAGTAATACGAACGCGCCGTAGAACGGCAATAGCGGAAATCAAATGGGTTCAGTCCCGGACCCGGATTTGTATAATATCCAAAACTATCCCCACCATAACCATTCAAATACTTAGATGTTTCTCCAGAACATTTGTAATTACCGCCACGCACGACCCGATGTTCTCCTTCGGCAACATAACGGTCTACATAATACCGGTCTCCGATATATGATTCATACCGGTCTTTACACCACTCACTTTTCAGATCCGCCATATTATAAAGCCCCAATTCATTTGGAACAGGACTTCCTTCTTTCTCAGAATCAGTCCAGACCTCCTCCAAGTTATTGCTCCCTGGGAAAATATACCCTTTACTGTAAATCCCCCCCCGAGCAGCGTATTCCCACTGAGCTTCCGTCGGAAAGTCGAAACGCACACCAGACATTTCTTGCAGGATCTGCATAAACAAAAACCAATCCTCCCAAGACAAAGAAAGCCTTGAATAGGTACTGGCACGCGGATCATCAACTATAGTCATATACTCCTCCTCGCTGACCTCGTATTTACAAATATAAAAATCCGATAAACAGACATGGCAAGGGGGATACTCATTTGATCTTGCCCAACCATGCTGCTCCGGTGTAGCTCCCAATACAAACCGACCTCCTTCAACCTTCACCATATGCTGCAGGAAAGAACATATCACGTTTTTTTGTTCCGATGTCACATTCTTCCGCCAAACGACCTGAAATCCATTAACTTCCTCAGGCAGCAAGGCAGGTAATTCCGTAACCTCCCGCGAACAGGAAAAAAACAACAAAATGCCAAACAGTAAAAATATATTTCTCATGGTTTTAACACGACTCTAATTCCTGTATTTTCATTAATATAGCTTACGCCACAAAAGTTACGCCTACTGACCTCATATTGTAAATAAGGGAAAGAGAATCTCCCACCTCGAACAACCTTATATATTCCTGTATCAACCCCAATGGGATCCTGATCCGTAGGGACCGCACTAAAATCAGCATCATACCAGTCAAAACAAAATTCGGCTACATTACCAGCCATATCATACAATCCTAACTCATTCGGTAATTTGGAACCACCTGCCACCGTGGTATATAAAGGGCTGTCTTCGCTTGTGAACACATCAACAAAATGAGCAACTTCGGTATAATCATTACTTCCGGGATACTTATATCCCAAACTATATTTTCCTCCCCTCGCAGCATACTCCCACTGCGCTTCGGTCGGCAGAGCGAAGTCCAGATTCGTCAGTTCTGACAAACGGTTCACAAACTCTAAGGCATCAGCCCAAGATATGTTTTCTATCGGAAGGTTCTCTCCCCGGAATAAAGCCGGATTGCGAAACATCAAAGCGTTCCATTGCTTTTGGGTCACCTCAAATTTGCCTATATAAAAAGAAGACAAAGTCACCCAATGGGCGTTCACGCTATCCCCCATCAGAAACGTCCCCCCCTCGACAAACTTCAATTCCTCAATCAACTCCACCAAAGCGTCTCGCTGCCCCACTCCTACTTCGTGTTGCCAGAAAACATTGAAATCTCCAATAGTATCCCAAATACCACCTACCTGAACTACAGAAAAGTTGCGTATCAATGATTTATTCCCCCGTGATACAGAAATTTGAACTATAGCCACTCTTTGTTCGACGGATTCATTCGGATCAACCTCCACCCAAAAACACATACTGTCTATATCTGTAGTTATATGACACCATTCAGCATCCGTTTTAGCGGTAAAAGAATCATAGTTTGTCGTCACGGAAATTTTCTGCGACCCGACGACACTGGTAAAAATAACATAGTTTTCCGATAGTTCCAATTCGGGCTCCACGGCCCATTCTTCAGGATTAAATTCATGCAACGTACATGCTTGCACAAATAGCAGAATTACAGACAGCAAACCCAAACAAAGCCCGTTATTTTTCATATCTATTGATTTTTTTCCGCTTAAACAATTTATCCATATCCAAATGTACTCCAAGTCCCAATTGATAGTCCATCGACAAGTTTCCATTTCCGACAAGCATATCCGCACCAGCTGAGAAAGTGAACCATTCTAACAAATTGACTTGTAAAGCCAGATCTCCATTGAATCCACGAATATAATCACTGTAAAAATAAATATTCTGATTCACTTCCAAAGGATTCTGCCATTGCCTGCCAAATTCCCCATATCCACCGCCCAGCAACAGATACAAACCTAACAGTTCCTTATTGACCAAGCCTAACCGTAATCCTATAGTATAAGCATTACGAATATTTCCCAACTCTTTTGCCCGTGTCACATCATAATCTTCTGTAACGGTAGCTATATCAGTACCCGCTTTCTTATAGTCTCCCCATTTATAACTGAAATAGGCACCGAACCGCTTTCCAAATGACAATCGGAAACCATGCATTGCTGTTTTTGTAAAAAGATATTCCAGATCCATTGTCCAGGCATAATAGTCGGGCAAAACCACCGTATAATACAAGACCTGATTAGGCCGGATCTCATCTATATCCAATACAAACTCAGCCGATTTGGGAGAATTCAACAAGAAAACACGCTGCGACAATTCAAATCCGTCTGCCAAATCCTTTTTCGTATCAATACGATAAATAAACATTTGTTCCGAGGGCTTTACCAGTTCATCATCCCACTGATTGATAATGCTCAGATTTTTCACCCGAGAATCAAATATAATGGTAGAAACACCATTACGCGCGTTACGATCAATTTTTTTGTTGTCGGAACTTAAAGTTACTTTTAACTCCTGTCCAAACAAAGATATAGAAGACAAGGCGCAAATCAGGAAAAAGAAACTATTTCGAAAAATCATATATTCTAAAATCCATTAATGTAAACTTATCCTTTGGCGATTTCACATTATCCCGAGGTTGCCAGGTACGTACATGCATGACAGGCTGGATTTCGTTTTCCTTAAAATCAATCATCAGAAAGATATAACCGGGCATTTGACTCTCTAAATTATCCCCACCATCCTGATCAGTCCATAATTGCAGAAAGGATACGCCATAGATCTCCGGAAACATCGCATGACGAACAATCCGGCATCCCGACATACTCAATTTTATAGACATATTTTTTTCAAAAACATCCCTCAATCTTTTAATATATTCTTTTTTATCTTCAACGATCAGCTTATACGGACGCTTCTTCGTAGACATAGGAACCATTTCTGCTCCACATTTGTTTAATTGTTTGGTTTCAGTAATAATTAGTGCATCGGTGCTGAAAAACTGGGCAATATAATCAATTTCCTTTTTTTCGTAAGCAGCCTGATAAGTTTTCAGAAAGTCTTCAATAAAAAGTCGTCTACGTTCATCCTTCTGTTGTTCTGATTCTTGACCCATCAAAAAAACGGGGAAGCAGCAGAATAGAATAAAAATAAATTTACAGTACATCATTTTAACGTTATTATATATTAATCACCAATCGTAATCCGGCTGCTTTTCTATTCACAAAAGGAGCTGCACCATATCGGGTTGTCGTCTTCAGATCAAACAGATTGGGAGTCCGGAAATCCCCTCCACGCAAAACTCTGTTCAATCCTTTTTCCGGTCCTTTCGGATCAGTGACCGAGTCAGGCGGATAAGAAGCAAAATAATCTTGACACCATTCGCTTACATTTCCGGTCATATCATATAATTCCAACTCATTATATCGTTTTCCACCCACTTTATGGGCCGCAGCCAATCCGTCAGCAGAAGTCCATCCGACTTCAGTAGGATCATCACTGTGTCCGGAAAAAACATAATTTCTACTTCGTTTTCCTCCTTTTGCAGCATACTCCCATTGTGCTTCTGTCGGCAATGCAAACTTCAGTCCCGTAATCTTTGCCAACGTATCAGCAAACAGAGCTGCATCCTCCCAAGAAAGCATATCCATCGCCTGCTCGGCTTCGCCTTCTTCTATGCAACGGCCTTCCAAAGGCAGAAAGGCTTTCCACTCACGTTGTGTCACCTCATATTGACCAATATAAAAATTCCCTAAAGTAACATAATGCGGATGAGCACTTAAGCTGTCTTGTTCCGTAAAAAAATCTATATGATTGATATTGTTCCCCATGACAAACGTTCCTCCCTCGATCAACCGCATACGATCTAAAATAGATGTTAAGGCCTCCTCTTGTTCCCCAGTAAGCCCTTTAACAGACACATGTAGCCCTTCCCGATCATATTGATATCCATTTAAGGAACGAATTAGATGGGGTAGAAAGAAAGCCAGTAATGAAAGAATAAATATTCCGCCAATACAATAAATCAAACGCTTCCTATTCCACAATCGTTTGCCGACATTTCCATACCTATAGGAATGCTTTTCAGTCACCCGGTTTCTCCCTGTTGCTTTTAATACGGCATCTACTAATTCTGTAAACTTCGTTTGATAATCCGGATAAGCATCAATCCAATGTCTTTGATTCAGAATAACACGGCTTTGTCCTGTAAGCGGTGTCGGATCCAAACGGAATGGAATGATAATTTTTCCTTCTTCGAAAGCAATATTCATCTCCCCCTTAACCCAAAGTGAAGTTGCTGCCGTTTGAGAAAACAGGACAACAACAATCCGGCAATGTTTAATTGCTTCATCTATTAAATCTCCATATTCAGCACCCGCAGGAATATCCCGTGGTGCAATCCAGCATCGCACCTCATTCTGTTCCAAGACATGGCAAATTGCATCAGCAGCCACTTTATCCTGGCTCGAATAGCTAATAAAAACATCATGTTCCATATAAATATTTTTATAACCCAAAAGTTATGTACATCATAACAGAAGTTTATTGCATATCAACAACTCTTATTCAAATTAAAACCAAGTCAACAAAATCACCTTTTCATTCAAATTCATTCATACATCTTACATATTTATTTCTAATCCCTTTATCTTCAGGATTTCCATTCTCAATTACTTCAACCACAAACGAATCTTTCGATATTTCAACAAACCGGCCTAACGTATTTTCATCCGTTATCAGATTATATTCATCCCATAACAACGCACCGTCTCTATATGAAATCCGGCTCTCTGCTAAGAACCTGTTTATCAGATTGTCGTTTATATCATACAACTCATAAGTAAACAGATTATTCTCTGCATCTATATGCAAAATTATTTGCCCTTGCTCCAACTGACAAACCCAACTCCCGTTCAATTTTTGCAATGTGTTTACATGAGTCACCGAATCAACATCCGTAATGAAAGCTGGAGTAAAATCCAAATTCAATAAATGGCTCATCCGTTCTAATTTGGTGTCGTCCATCACCCCAAACCGACTGAAAGTATGAAAATCGCGTTCGATATAAATATTTAATCCCATTGGCGGATTACCGGAATTAACCCAATCGGAAATAGCAGATTGATACAACTCCTCTGCTCTTTTATAATCATTCCGATACAGATAAATATGTCCACGGTTAATTTTCATCGCATACTGTTCCAAATTATTTGGAACAGTATCTTTAACAATTTCTACAAGTTTTTCTGCCAAATCAAAACGTCCCATCTTTTCTGCCAACCAGATAAAATCCGTTGTAGAATGCGGACCAAGCTCATCATAACGATTTCCATCCACATACAATTCTAAAGCATGCGCCGCATCATCCCATTTTCCGGCTCTTGCCTGACACAGAATCCATAAAAAATGATGATGCCAGTTTTCATCCGGGTATAAATATGTTAAAGCCTCAACAGGTTTGTGCAAATTATACAAGCATCTGGCAAATTCTAATTCTTTTGGATCACAAATCGTATCACTGAGTTCTTCCTTAAAATTCTCTATCAGATAATCCTTCCATAAATCATTCACATATTTTATGTCCGAGTAAGATAATCTTTCTTGTATCCGATCTAATCCGTCCAATAATATATAGGCTAACTTATCACGTTCTTGTAATTTCTCATTTTTAGTAGATAATACATCTATATACAATACCGAAGAACTAAATACAAGAACTACGATCAAGCCTGTTATTGAAACCGTCTTAAACTTAAAAATAAAATCATCCCCAAACCTGTATGGGACATATTTACGTCTCCACGAAATTCTCCTTTTCAATTCTTTCAGGTAAGAACCAAAGACAATTAGTGAAGGAAAAACGGCGAGAATTGAAATAGACATGACAACATCTAAATCACTGGCATTATAAATCAAACAAAATAAATATAATAGTAATATTATCCCCCAAACCAAAACAGAAAATTTTATAGTCTCGAACTTTGGTAATCCTTTCACTTTTAACACAATAGCGTGCAAAAACATCAACAAAATAGGAACATAAATAAGCGACCAATCAACCACATTAAGTTGTTTCAAACCAAAAGCCTTATTGAAATCATCATCAAGATCTATATCCATAGCTAATACAAGTGCTAAACAGACTAAAGAAAAAGATATGGAAACAAAAGCAATTATTCTCCAGATCAGACCTTTTCTTTCTTGCACCTTGATTGAAGTCTTTAAAAAATCAACAACGACCTCAGCAATCCTATTTTTATTTTTGAACAGATGATATTCAGCTTCAAGCAAAGGAGTCCTTCCTTTAATCAGATTTTTTTTCGAATACTTAGACGCCTTCCAATATTGTGCAAGCTGTTCATAATAAATATTGCGATCCAAAAATATCTTCTCCGCCTGAATCCATTCCGAAACGACATCCCATGAACGGATCAATATTTCGTGGGTGATGGTCACTGTTGCTTCTCCATTGCAATCTTTGCCGGAAACAAACAGATGAGCCGTAATCAGTTTATCTATGACCTCTTTATGTAATTCTGATTTTTCCAGATCCTTTCTCAATGACGTTTTACGTACATAAGTTCCTTTCTGAGAAGACGATTCTGCAACAACAAACCCTAAAATATCTTTAAAGACAGTTTTTTCTTCTTCATTAAGTTTTGAGTAGAAAGAATTTGCATAAGTAACAATCGCGCCTTCCAACCGACCTATCTTCTCATATGCAGCAAAGGTCATGCAATTATGCTCATCACGCAAAAGATAAAGTTCAAACAATCCGAATTCGATCAGTGGCAGATCCTTAATGAAATAAGCATCCTTTATAATACACTTGTTTAAAGCTACAGCATGATTATCTATCTCCCATTTCAAACAAGCCTTACGCGCCGGTTCCTCTATAATTTCAGCCAAATCCGAGTAACTCACCATAGGAATATCGATCACAACACACTGAGATTTGATCTTCGCCAAATCGTCGTATAAAGAAAAACGGTTATAGAAATCACTTCGCATTGAAATAAAGACCCGTATCTTTTGGGTAGATACAATACCCTTCAATAGCCTGATTGTCCGCAATCGTTCTTCCTCTGTTATCTGATTGTCATTAAATAATTCTTCAAACTGATCTATGAACAGAATCCTATCTTGATATTTATGTTGAGCAAAAGCATATTCCAGATGTTTAAAGTTGGTATGCTCATCAATTCCTTGATTTAATTCTTCCAGGAAAGGATTGTTTTCTAAAAAATCAAAGCCAGACACTAAAAAATCCAACAATCCCTGATAGATACGCCCATTAAACATGGAAGGTGTAACAATAGTAAAACACCCATCTCCCGATTCTTCCTTACAAAAGAAAGGCAGTAATCCGGCCTTGATAAAGGAAGATTTACCGGAACCACTTTCTCCTAAAACAATCAAACTCTTCTTAACTGTTTCATCATCAATATCAACAAGTTTTGACGCCGTTTCATAAACCAACTGTTTACGTCCGAAAAAGATACTCTTCTGCTCATATTCAAAAGAATTTAATCCCACATAAGGATTCCCTTCCCACTCACAAATTTCCCCGACATCACCAAGCATCGATTTGATCAGTTCCGTGATATGTATACGAAACTTCTGCTCAAACGAAGCCCGTTCTCCAAACTGCATGTATGCATAGTTGGAGTTGCTTTCTTCATCATGGAAATGTTCCTGCAAGAACGTTTTTACAGCTATTTCCTGACGACGGGCATCTAAAAGGTCATCTATCGTCGCATTGTCTTTGGGTTGGATTCTGCTGTTCTTTACATAAGTCAAAATACGTGGGGCACCTGTTTCCAAAAACAGACGTTTCATCAGTTCAAACTCATATTCCGTTCCAGACTGATAAGGCGTGCCATCCTCCTTCACAAATTTTGTGCACAGCGGGGTTCCTAAACGAGACCATAAGATGAATACAGCAACGTCAATAACATCATGCTCCAGAAAATAATTAATGCCTTCCTGAAAAGTAGAATCTACCGTCAAAGGAAAATCTTCCCACATAAGCACCTCCAAAGTCACGTATTGCGAATAAAGATTACCCAATTCAGCAATAACCTCACGTGCTATATTCCGTTCCTGCTGCACATCACCTGGAGACGATATAAATATTCTGATTCTTTTCATCCTACTCTTAATTATTTTACAAGATCCGACAATTCCCTTTCATTCTCTGTTTTTCTAAAATGAAGCACCAATGGTAACAATCGATTATCTTCAACAAGGTACTTCATGCTGCATCGTTCTTATTCATAACGGATCTGAACTTCAGGATATCCCACTGCCTGGAATATACCAAATGTAAAGCATCCCAACCAATTGATTCTCACCGAAATGTCACAATAGATTGTACCTCGTTTACAATAGGCAGGAAATACAACCACTTCTTTTTCCAGTTTATGAAATGTAAACGCATTCCCCACCATTGAAATTTTCAGTGTAAACTGCTCTTTGGGCAAATCCGTCATATATTTCTGTCCAATATTCAACTTGGTCAGTTCCCGCCCGTTCACCATAATCCGAAACGGCATAGCAGCACCGGTTAACGAACGGTGTCGCCTGATCATTACATGAACATACTCCATAAGCAATTTATATAGATTCAAAACTAAATACACATTTTTTGCCAAACGGCGGGCAATAGTTTGCCGACTATATCGTACCCGACCTGAACAAACATACAGATTTCGCCATTCACCAACAGTCCGCTCTCAACCATCCAGTCTTCATTTCTGGCAAAAAACTGAAGCAACACAATATGAAAGGCCTGCTCCGCCGTAATCTCTTCCACATTGCGTTCATAAAAATCAGTCGGAACCAACCGGTTGTATTCCTTGTCCCAATCCGGACAATCCGGCAACTCAGGCAAGGCGGCACGCATTCGGACGGCCTGTTCAGCCAAAGCAGCAAAATGCTGCTGCAGCCGTTCCAGCTTTTCCGAACCGGCCAAACATCCGTAAATATCCGACAGTCTCTGCTGAAGCAACCGCTCACAGCCATTACGCACATAGTCCTGCAACAAATCCCGATAAGCGATAATATCATCGATATTGGTTCCCTGAATGCTTTCCAGCAAAGACACCTTCCGGGCTTCTTCATAATGTTCCCGTAAAGTTTCCAGATCGACCCCACCGACAGCAAACGCAGACAAATCATCCCGTTTCTCCTTAAAGTGACAGATCATCCGGGTCAACGCCTCCGCCATCGATCCGATGCCATGTCGCCAGGCCAAGCGCTCCATTTGCCGTATCAAAAGGTCCAAACATTGCCCCGCCTGGTCATCTACCGATTGCCCGGTCATAAGACATTCATAGTCCGCAATGATGCGGTCTTTTACCTCTATACGGAAATCATCAGGCAACTGATTGGTCAGTCCGCCGACTACGTTTAACTTGTCAAACGAAAGATATTGTTCACATAACTCGGATATTTTATCACTCATTTTCTGATAATAACCGGTCAGATTTACGGAAGAGATCAGCTTATCTGCAATCGCCTCAGCCGTCCAGGAATCTTCTTGCAGCAAACTATACTGCAAGAAATCCTTCATAAAGCGCGTCTCTAAATATTCTTTTCTTTCCATAACATCATTCAAATGTGTGGCCACAATTTGGACAAAACTTTGCTGTTCGATCCGTTTCATGCCCACATATCGTACAAAATTGCGTTTGTTTAGCCGAAGACGCAAACGTCTCGGAAGATTGCCCAGAATGTGCTGCCATGACTTCCTCCGCATAATGCAACGCCTTATCGTCCAGTTTGGACTGTTCCACCATACCCCAGATCTGCGTAATCAATACGGGCCAGAAAAAAAGCACCGATATCACCGTCGGTATCGCTTGTTGCCCAAAAACACCGATACCGGCTTCGAAATAAACATCGCCTCCACGAGGCTGTAAATTAATTTTCAAAGCAGTTTTCATTCCGACCACCGCTTTAAACACTCCTCCTTTCGTTATTGATATATCATAAGCACCGCTACTCATCGGATTAACAGCCACTTCATAACCTTCCATCTGAAAATTTTGCTGAATATGCGCTGCCATTTCAGGAAGCATTGAGGACGCTCCATAAAGCATTTTCTCGGTTTTGAATGTTCCCATAATCGTTACTTTATTGATTGAATTGAATATTGTTGATATACAGCATACAGAACGCCACATTCCACCAGTAGTTCTTTAATCTCCGCCAACTGTGCTTCGGTATAATTACGCTCCAAATGATGCAACAGACGTAGGATCTTTTCTGACTGTTCTTGCAACTCTTGTTCGGTTACCACCCCATCCTCCATAATTTTCTTGAAGGAACTATTCTGAACAATCATGCCATCCAAATCTAAAATTCCATTTTTATCAAAAAACATAACATTTAAAATTTAAGGTTTATAATCTTGTTCCACAATGTTTGCTAAGTGCCCAGAAATCACTCATCGGTTTGTGACATTCCGGACAGCCTTTTCCAAAAGATTGCATACGCAAATTTTGCATCAGGTTCTTCTTATATGACGCACTCCCCCCATTTTCTTACTTCACGGACACCTTTTTAGCTATCGCAGGAAATCCAGAAATACGCTCCAACTGACGAAGCTTGGCTTCATCCTCCGGATGGATAAATTCTGACGGTCTTATCATAGTATTTTATCCGTCTGAAAAGAACACATCTGAAAGTATTGGTATCGGCCAGAGGTATACTTTCTTATAACAAATGTCCTTTCATTTCCCACAAAAATAAATATTTCAAGAGATTTACACAAATTTTAATCAATATTTTTGCGGACGGCTAATATCAGATTCCGTCTCATGATCCCAATGATAATTAAACGAAAAAGGAGACGAAAGCTATCCCAATTAAGCCTCGTCTCCATAGATCTGCCCTTCGTTTTTAATTAAAATTAAAAATCAGGGAGCAAGTACAAACAGCAAAAGCATTTTGTCCGGAGAGGAATTTCGATCGCGGACGGAAAGCAACAACATGTAAGATAAAATTGAACAATAAGCGGATCATTTCTTACCCGAATGCAGCTACACGTCCTTCCGCAACACATACACCAGCCCTGCTCCCCGACCGGAAGCGGCAATCCCGGTCGAAGCATCCGAACGGAAGGACTGAAGTTCACGCACGGCCACGGTATGGGAGAGGCCGACCAAAGACATATAGTCGGAAACGCGCATCAGCGCATGCTCCTTCAGGAAATCGCGGGCCCGTTCAAGCCGTTCGGTACGGGTGTAGGGCGAACGACAAAGACGGCACACACCGCCCCGTTCGAGCGCACAACGACGATCAACCTCCTGCACCAGACGTTTGTCCGGACGGAAACGCACCTGATTCACTTCAATGCTCTGGGCATTGCGTTTCGGACCGCCGGCATCGAGCTGATCCATCTCCTTGCCCGGACAAACGCCAAGAGCTGCCGAAAAGGTACCCAAGCCGTCCACCGTCACGGTGTGTCCCTCGGCCATGAGCTGTGCCAGGACATCCACGGATTGTGACAGCACATGAAGAACCGTACCTTCACTCACTCCGGAGCCGGACGTGGCTATGCGGCGTACAAATTCCGTCATCATCACCCGGCCGGTATGCTCCATCCGATAATATGCCTGAGGTTTGCCGACTCCGTTCAGATCGGTCATTTCTTGCTTGATATATTTTGCCATGATATTGAAAATAAAAAATGGAATAATCGGATACAAAGATACAATATCGGGAAGCCAAAGTCAAGTATCGGCACGGACCGACAAAACTATGACATGGACTTATCAGACTCCGGCATAATTCAATCAGACCATGACGGGATTTTATAAAAATGACGCCGCCAAATCAACATTCGGCAGGAAGAACCATATTTCTTACAGGAAGTGACAAACCAAAAGCAGGCAGTATCCGGCCATAGCCGGATACTGCCTGCACAATCCTTTTTAATTTACCCTAATTACCAAAAACCAACTTGTGTCTGCAACCTTTTATGGGCAGGCACAAATTACGCCTTTCTCCCGAAAGGCGTAATAGTTAATCTGGTGTGCTACGCTAAGCCTCCACCCTTGTTGTTACACTTAATCTAATTTACTAACTATGATTGCTTTTACTTTCGGTCATATAAGAACAAAGTCTGTGCCACAAAATCACTAAAAATATTAACCGACTAAATATCAACCTGATAATAATCACATACATTTTATATTCCAACATCCTTTGTGGGGAAAACTGAGGAATTATGGGGACACAGTGGGGAAAAAATCCACAAAACCGGCATCCGCTCCATCGGAAAATCGCCACCATCCGGAGACACTTCCGGATAACAGGAAACCTAAACCGGAATACAAAACGAGAAGCCCGTCCTTCACAGGAGAGGCTTCTCTGGGATTTTTAAATATAGAATAGAATCTCAAAACATACTAACCTAATTTCTTTTGTTGCCTTTTATGAAAAAATTAACCTTTAACACCTTTTACCTGTTTCATTATTCTGTTTGTTGGATTGACGCTGTTCTCAGGCCTTTACCTGACCTTCAGCATTAAAAACAACCGTTGTTTCCTTTGCGGCCTGGTCTACAAGAACCACCTTATAAGTCACCTCAGAAGCTTCTTCGATGTAGGCCTCCTTGATCGTAGATCCAATAAAGTCGCGTGCAATAACATCTTTCACAGCTTGAGGAAGCGCGTCAGCTTCTATGCTCTGATAATCCATGCCTGTAGTCACAGCAGCTACTGCCTGGGGAGCTGCATAAGCCAGCATGGCGTATGAAGCTTGTTCCACCGGTTCCTGAAGAACTGTATCCCGGGTCACGGTATCCTCAGCCAAAGCCAACGATTCCAAAATTACGGAATCCTCTGTCACCGTATCCTCAGCCAAAGCCAACGATTCCAAGATTACGGAATCCTCTGTCACCGTATCCTCAGCCAAAGCCAACGATTCCAAAATTACGGAATCCTCTGTCACCGTATCCTCAGCCAAGACCAAAGCTTTCATGGCTAAAGTTTCTTCTGTTACTACGGTATCGTTAACGACGGTATCATTTACGAACTGATAAGACGAATTGTTTGTCATGGCAGAAACACCTGCACCAAACATCATCACGAATCCTGCTGATAAAAAAATCTTTTTCATAACCATTCAATTTTAATTCATGTTTTGTTGTTTACTCTGCCCTTATCAAGTACAACTGGCATGCCAAAAGACTTCTTTTTCATAAACCATTGATTTTCAATAATACTAAAAAATCCACACCATCAAACGTGGTGTGGATTTATGAGTCAGCATGTGGATAATATGTGGATTTTCTCCACAAAAGCATTAGGAAATCTGATAAAGCTTAAGTTTGTTGTAGAGTGTTTTCCGGTCGATTCCCAATAAAGCAGCAGCCTTGCTTTTGTTGTTTCCGGTCGCTTTCAGAGCCTGTAGTATCCGTTCCCTTTCAGTCACCTCATCATGGAGGGCAAAATTGCGGGCCGATCCGGTCGTCTGCGCGGCGGACAGTTCATCACCGAGATCGGCCCGGGTGATAAAGTCGCCATCGGCCAAAAGGGTAGCCCGCTTGACCGTATTCTTCATCTGGCGCAAATTGCCCGGCCAGGCATATTGCTGCAAAGCCTTTGTCGCCTCTTCATCGAAACCGATCAGGTCCTTGTCGAGCTCCCGGTTTGCCTGGTCCAGAAAGAAATTGGCAAAGAGCATGATATCTTCCTGACGGTCCTTCAAGGCCGGCATACGCAACGTAAACTCATTGATGCGGTGGTAAAGATCCTCACGGAACGTACCTCGTGCGATGGCTTCCTCCAGATTCTCATTGGTCGCGCAGACCAGACGGACATCAACCTCGATTTCGTTCGTAGATCCCACCGGGCGCACCCGATGTTCCTGCAGGGCACGCAACAACTGTACCTGGACATCATAACTCAGATTGCCCACCTCATCCAAAAAAAGTGTCCCGCCGTTGGCCTCAACAAAAGCTCCGGTCTTGTCGGCCAAAGCTCCCGTGAACGATCCTTTCACGTGGCCGAAGAATTCAGATGCGGCGAGTTCCTTGAGCATCGCCCCGCAATCGATCGCAACAAACGGTTTTCCGGCCCGTTTGCTGAGCTGATGGATCCGGTGGGCCACATATTCCTTACCCGTACCGCTGGCTCCGTTGATCAGCACCGACATGGGGGTCGGCGCCACAAGACGGACATATTTATATAATTCGCGTGCCGCCTCGCTTTCGCCTTCCATATAATTCCGTGTATAGGCTTCGTCGGGAGTCGGTGCGGCCTGCCCTGAAGTATCGGGCAAAGCCTTGTCCATCTTGTCGAAAACCTCCCTGATTTTCTGCAACAGGATGTCCGGCTGCACGGGTTTGGCTATATAGTCGCTGGCTCCCTGCTTCATGGCATCCACCACATTCTGGACTTCGGCATAATGCGTCATGATGATCAGCGGCGTGTGATTGCCCTGATTGCGCAACCAGGAAAGCAAGAACAGACCGTCCTCGTCGGGCAGCCGCAGGTCGGACAGCACCAGATCATAATCGCGTTCGGCCAGAATCTTCCGGGCACGGGCATTAGAACTCGCCGTGTCCACGGCAAACCCTTTCTTGCCCAACCACGTTTTCAACATGGTAGAGAAAGTCAGATCGTCTTCTACTATTAATATCGATTTCATAAGTTTCTATATCTTTTTAGCAACCGGACCGTCTTGCCCGATCGTTTCAATAATCCTTGCAATAAGGCGAATCATCCGCGCCAGTTTCTGTTCCTCATCAGGCGACATCTGCTCCGCCGTACGCCTTTGCTCAAAATACGCCAGCAGCGGACATACCGTTTCAGCCTGAATCAGTGTATAGGTGGGCAACATCTTGTGTGCAACGGCCCCGGCCTCGCGGACATCATGTCGCTGCAATGCCTGTCTGAGCCGTTCCAGGTTATGCCGGCTCTCCGACAAGAACGTCTCGACAATGGCAGCCGACGCTTCAGGATCGCCCTCGGCAAAAGCCGTAAGAGCCGAAAGCCGAAGGCCGGAAGTACCGTCGGTATCGGCCGGCGACTGATTTTCCGGCTGAGCTGCCCCGTTCGTGGCGGCAGGTTCTACAGCCGACACCTGGCAATGAAGCACCCGCTGAACGACAGCCAACAGATCATCCAGTTTAAACGGTTTGCGCAGACTGGCAGCAAAGCCCTGTTTCACGAAATCCTCTTCCGGCACATCGCCCCGGGCCGAAACAGCCACCACCGGCAACCGTCCGGCACCCTCCAAGGGCAGGCGCCTGATCTGTTTCAACAGTTCGAAACCGCTCATGGCGGGCATCTGAATATCAGTCAGCACCAGGTCATAACGCTCTTTACGCAAAGCTTCGAACAAATCTCCGGGTTGCTGGCAACAAGTCAAATAAGGAGCATACCGGAACTTACCGGTTTCGATCATGGCGCGGGTCAGATGCAACTGGATCTGATCGTCATCAATCATCAAAAGGCGCAACGGACGTTCCAACACATCAGCAGTTCGCGTCCGGACCTCCTGCCGGGCCGTATCCTTTCGCAAGGGCAGTCGGACATGAAAGGTCGTACCTGATCCCGGACTGCTTTCAAGAGAAATATCGCCATGCAAAAGAGCCACCAGTTTCTGAGTAATGGCCAGCCCCAGACCGAATCCTTCCTGTCCCTGGGCGCTCTTCAGGCGCGTAAAAGCCAGGAATATTTTTTTCTGCTCCTCGGACGTCATGCCGCATCCCGTATCCGATACGGAAAGATGCATGCGATGATCCTCCCGACACACTTTCAGGCCTATCTGTCCTTTCTCGGTAAACTTCAGGGCATTGCTGAGCAAGTTATCGGCAATCTGGCGCACCCGAAACGGATCGCCGCAAAACAGACGGTCGAGTTGCGGATCGAGGTCACAGCGAAGCATCAGCCCCTTCTTCTCGGCCAGCGGATAAAAACTTGCGCCCAGCGTTTCGAACAGCTGATACGGATTATAATCAACTTCCTGCACGTCCATCTTATTGGCTTCCAGCCGATGAAAATCGAGTAGCGAAGTCACCAGGTTCAGCAAATGAAGGGCCGAACTGCGCATATTGTCCAGATAAAAACGCGGTCGCTTTTCCGACACTAAGCGATAGATCAGATCGATATACCCCAGAATGGAACCTACCGGCGCCTTAATGTCGTGCGTAATGGTGAGCATCAGTTTCTCGCGGGCCTCCAGCAAATCCTCGGCACGGTTCTTCTCACGCTCCAAAGCCCGCCGGTAATGCGTACTCTTCGTAATATCCATCCAGACAATAAGAAAGAACACCAGAGCCAGCACCACGGAGAAAACTGCCACAAGTGCCATGGCCCAAATTGCATTCTGACGCACCTGACGCTCTTTCAGAGCACGCTCATTGAGCAAAGCCTGCTCCTCCTCCTCGATCGTCTCCAACAAGCGGTTCACCTGCAAACCCAGCAGAATTCCGTTCTGCTGGACTCTGCTTTTCTGAAGATTCATCCGCCCCTCATGCACATGCTGCGCCACGGCGACACTGTCCTCGGCTTTCTGGAGTATGGTGACCAGCGTGTCGGCCGCACTATAAGCCACCTGGTCGAGCGTATCGATATAAACTTTCTGAACCACCTTGTTCACAGCCGTAGAATCTTCCTTGGGCGGAGAGAACACTTCGGCCAGACGCTGGAAAAAACGCTTTTTCTTTTTCGGGGGCAAATTATAGGACTGATTGTCGGTGACAACCATCTTGCGGATCTGCGGTGCATTAATCACCGTATCCTGCTGGGCGATGAGTTGTTTCACCTGTTCCCGATAAGCCACCTGTCCTTTCCTGTTGCCCCGCATCTGCAACAGCAGATACATGTTCTGCTCCTTCTGGAGCAGCAGGACACTGAGTGTGTCCAGTCGCAGACGCTGCAGGCTGTCCGTAAAAACCGTGCGCAGGGAATCCACCGCCATCCGCGCACTCAGCATGGCAGCACGATAGTCGGCCTCACTGCCCGCCTGGTCCATCGCAACATTCTGCCCGACTATTTCCGCCTCGTACAAACGGCTCACCACCTGATAGGTGGCCCGCCGCCGCTCGGAAATACTTCGTTCGGCCACTTCGACCCCTTGCAGTTCCTTCATCTTGCGGTATATGTAAGTGACCGAAACAAAAAGGAGCAGAATCATGGCCATATAGCCAAAAGCTACCTTGACGGAAGTACTCAGACGCATCATACACGATCCTCCCAAAGATTCATCGTCAGAACCAGCCGATAAGGTTTCTGACCGTTCCTTGCACCAGCATAATCATTCATTCTTACGAATATTTATGCCGACAAAAATAGAAAAAATCAAGGAGGAAAACAAAGTTCCCGAACAAATCCGGATGTTCCTAAAAATAAATGAGCCGGTCGAAATCGCTTTTTCGACCGGCTCTCCACCTTTTTTACTTGTATAACCTATACAATCCTTATTTTACAAAGACCTTCTTAACGCTTCCATCAGCGTACTTGAAGATGTTTATAGAGCCTTTCACAGGTTTCTCCACTTTAGCACCGGTTACGGTATAAATAGCTACAATCTGATTAGAATCAGCCTGAACATCATTGATGCCCGTAGCTTGTTGTGCCGCAAGCGCATCCTCAACCATCTGCTTGATGCCCGAAGTCACGGCACTGAGATAAATCTTGCTGTTTTCGTTCAAAGAAACAGCGGCATACTTAGCATCCAGATCTTCCTGAACGCCGTCGATCTGCATCTGCAATGTTTCGATTTCAGAGGTAAACTGATCGGCCACATCCGGACATTCCGTATTGATCTTTTCTACAGCAGCATCGAGTTCTGCCTGTACGGCTGCAATCTCAGCATTCAGGCGCTCGTAAGCGGTTTCATTTGCCGTAACGGCAGCCTGTCCGGCCTGAGCATCCTTCAATGCCTTGGCAATGCCGGTTGTAATACCTGACAAGTAAACCTTGCTGTTTTCGTCCAAAGCAACGGCCTCGTACTGTTTCTTCAAATCGGCAGAAATGCCGTCGATCTCACTTTGCAGACTTTCCAGTGTAGCTACATAGTCTTCTGCTACGGCAGCACACTCGGTTTCGATCGTCTTCTTCGCATTGTCGAGCTCGGTCTGAACGGCAGCGACTTCAGCGGTCAGGCGCTCGTAAGCAGCCTGGTTGGCAGCCTTGGCAACCTCATCAGCCTCGTAAGCATTCTGAGCAGCAGCAGCATCAGCAACCACCTGAGTAATAGCTTTCTGCACTTCGGTCAGATCGACCTTGCTTTCTGCAGTCAGCTTCACGGCATCATACTGGGCTTTCACTTCATCAGCCTTACCCTTAATCTGGCTCTGAATGCCGGCAACTGTCTCTTCAAACTGAGCAGCTACAGCAGCATATTCTGTTTCAATCGTCGTCTTGGCACTGTCGAGTTCAGCCTGTACGGCAGCAATTTCGGCAGTCAGGCGGACGTAAGCAGCCTCGTTGGCAGCCACAGCAGCCTCATTCGCGTCGAATGCAGCCTGAGCAGCCTGAGCATCCTTCAAAGCCGTTGCAATACCAGAAGTGATCGCTGAGAGGTAAACCTTGCTGTTTTCGTTCAGGGAAACGGCCTCATACTGCTTCTTCACATCGGCAGAGATACCGTCGATATCGCTCTGCAGACTTTCCAGTGTAGCTACATAGTTTGCTGCCACGTCAGCATATTCTGTTTCAATGGTCTTCTTCGCATTGTCGAGCTGAGTCTGAACGGCGGCGATTTCTGCAGTCAGACGTTTGTATGCAGCCTCGTTGGCAACGACTACAGCCTGGTTACCACTGGCGTCAGCCAGCATCTTCGTAATCGCGCCCTTGATCAGGCTTAATTCCACAGTACTTTCAGCAGTCAGCTTACCGGCCTCATATTTGGCTTTCAAGTCAGCGGTTACAGTATTGATCTGAGCCTGAATGGTCAGGACAGTCTCCTCATACTGAGCAGCCACGTCAGCATATTCTGTTTCAATGGTCTTCTTCGCATTATCGAGCTCTGTCTGAACGGCAGCTATTTCAGCGGTCAGGCGCTCATAAGCAGCCTGATTAGCCACCACGGCAGCCTGTCCGGCCTGAGCATCCTTCAGCGCCTTGTTGATGCTGGTAATGATTCCATTGAGATAAACCTTGCTGTTTTCGTTCAAGGCAACGGCGTCATATTGTTTCTTCAAGTCAGCAGAAGCGCCGTCAATTTCGCTCTGCAGGCTTTCCAATGTAGCGACATAATCTTCAGCTACGGCAGTACATTCCGTTTCAATCGTGTTCTTAACACTATCGAACTGAGCCTGAACGGCAGCAATTTCAGCGGTCAGACGTTCATAAGCAGCCTCGTTCGCATCAACCACAGCCTGAGCGGCAGCAGCATCAGCAACCACCTTCGTCGTAGCCTCCTTAACGGCGGTCAAGTCTACC